>Ga0210410_10000110_pt1 | contig 124237 bp, 111 predicted proteins | sample IncBWC4MmetaG_FD_161058 | JGI IMG/M metagenome (GOLD analysis project Ga0210410, IMG submission 161058) | Forest soil microbial communities from Barre Woods Harvard Forest LTER site, Petersham, Massachusetts, United States - Inc-BW-C-4-M | ecosystem: Environmental > Terrestrial > Soil >...
TCCAAAGCATTACTCACCCGTTCGCCGCTCGTCAGCATGTATTGCTACACCTGTTACCGCTCGACTTGCATGTGTTAGGCACGCCGCCAGCGTTCAATCTGAGCCAGGATCAAACTCTTCAGTTAATTACACTAAGTCACTGAAGCTATCGAGATCCATAACTCACATCCGTTCATCGATGCTTTCACACCTTTGAACAGCTGGTCGTTTCTGGAAACTCATCATCAATTGCACCAAAGGTGTAATGACGCGAGTCCCCACACAAGTTACCTATTCGAATTTTTAAAGAGTAACCCTGGGCGACAAAGGTCCAGGGCGAACTTCCAAGTATAGCTCGATTTCAGACCCCGTCAACCGCCGGAAAGTCTCGGAAATCGTGTTTTACGTGGAAGGGCGCGCAGTATAGCCCCGGGCTTGGGCCTGTCAACCGGCGGCCGGCATTCTTTGAATGAGCCTTATTCATCTCAACGGGAGACGCCCCGGCTCGGCACGCTGTAGGTGTTTCCCGCAACGGGGCGGACTCACTTCGCTAAGACCCTCGCCCTCAATCCAGTGCAGAATGCGCTGCAAAATGTCGTTTTCCCGACCGCCGCCCAGCGTGCCTTTAGAAGAGTGCCGTTCCGATGGATCAATTCAAATCCGACTTCCTGCGTTCGTTGCACGAGCGCGGCTACATTCACCAGGCCACGGATGCCGCCGCACTGGACGCGCATGCGAATTCCCATGTGATTTCAGCCTACATCGGCTTCGATGCGACGGCGGACAGCCTGCACGTCGGCAGCCTGGTGCAAATCATGATGCTGCGCCGCCTGCAGCAGGCCGGCCACCGCCCCATCGTGCTGATGGGAGGCGGCACGACGAAGGTCGGCGACCCTTCAGGGCGCGACGAAACGCGGCAGCTGCTGACCGAGGCGCAGATCAAGGCGAATATCGCCGGCATCCGCGAGACGTTCGCGCGCTTCCTGAGCTTTGATGACGGCCCGTGCGGCGCGATCATGGTCGATAACGATGATTGGCTCGCCGATCTGCAATACATTGCGTTTTTGCGCGAAATCGGCCGGCACTTCACCATCAATCGCATGCTGACGATGGACAGCGTGAAGCTGCGCTTGGAACGCGAGCAGCCGCTGACATTTCTTGAATTCAATTACATGGTCATGCAGAGCTACGATTTCGTGGAGCTGTTCAAGCGCCACGGCTGCACCTTGCAAATGGGCGGGTCGGACCAGTGGGGCAACATCGTTCAGGGAGTGGAATTGGGAAGGCGCATGAGCGAGGCGCAGATGTACGGTCTGACCTCGCCTCTCATCACGACTTCTTCCGGTGCCAAGATGGGCAAGACTGCCAGCGGCGCCGTCTGGTTGAGCGCCAAGCGCCTCCCACCGTATGACTATTGGCAGTTCTGGCGCAATACCGAGGACGGCGACGTCGGGCGGTTCCTGCGCATGTTCACGGATTTGCCTCTTGCTGAAATAGCCAGGCTCGAGCAGCTCAAGGATGCCGGAATCAATGCAGCCAAAGTGGTCCTGGCCACCGAGGCCACGCGGCTCTGTCATGGCGATGAAGCCGCTCGCGAGGCAGCCGCGACCGCGGCGCTGGCGTTTGCGGGAGGCGCGGCGGAAGGGCTGCCCACCTATGCTCTGACCGGCGACGAGCCGGTACTCATCATCGATGTCGCCGTCGCTCTCGGCATGGCGAGTTCCAAGAGCGAGGGCCGCCGACTGGTCGAGCAGGGCGGCGTTCGGCTCAACGATGAACCCGTCCTCACCATCCATGCCAGCATCCGCCGCTCCGATCTCGATGAGACCGGCACGGCTCGGCTCAGCGTCGGCAAGAAGCGTCACGCGCTCATCCGCCGGGGTTGATTGATCATCAGATTGCGTCACCAAGTGACTGTGAATAACTTACTGAATCCACAGGATTATTCAGGAAGGGCCTCACAAAGTGACCGGAACTGTTGGTTGACGCTCATAACCAGTACATGGGAGCGTAAGCGTCTGTCCGCATAGGTGTGTACCGATGGATGAGACAATTCGCTGGACTGTTAAGGTGTCGAAGTCGACCGATAGGTCACTGCGCAGTCACCTGGCCCAGAAAGGCCTCAAGAAGGGCGACCTCTCAAAGTTCATCGAGGAGGCGGTGCGTTGGCGCGTGTTTCATCAGACCGTTGAGGACACAAAAGCGCGCAACGCCAACGTTCCCCAGGAGGAAATCGACGCTGCGATCGACGAGGCACTCACAGCTGTCCGCGCTGAGCGCTTCGGCAATCGCACTTAATGCGCGTCGTTCTCGACACCAACATCTTAATCAGCGCCTTGATCTCCCGCTCCGGTCCGACGGATCGTTTATATATGGCCTGGAGAGATCAGCGTTACGAGCTTGTCACGAGTATCGAGCAACTGGAGGAATTTCAGCGCGTCACGCGTTATCCCCGCGTGAAGCCATTAGTTCTACCGAGCGTCGCCGGCACTCTGTATAACCAACTGCGCGCCTCCAACATTGTGTTGGACAAGCTTCCCGTCATTGAACGCTCACGAGACCCCGGCGATAACTTCCTGTTGGCGATGGCAGAGGCGAGTGCCGCGGATTACCTCGTGACGGGCGACAAGCGCGGTGTCCTCGCACAAAGCCCGTGAAATTCTCAAAATCGCGATTTTACTGGCCTCAACTCGTGGCCGCCGGGGCGGTCTGCCTGGCGCTTTGTGATGCCTTAGATTGACCGAGCCCAAGGCTCGCAGCTAGCCTAAGCGCCCGTTTCGCTTGAGCGGCCGGTAGCCGCTGATGCATCGCAACAATTCAGGAAGCCGAACATCCGAATCCAAGAGCTGATGACACGCTATACGCCCTATGCCGCGGCGCTTGGCGCCACGCTGCTGCTGTGGCAGATCTCGCGCGCGCCTCCGGCGGTGATCTCTGCCGCCACCCCCTCAGGTTATCCCCAGGCGCCGGCCGCCGGGACCCTACCCGGTGCCGCGATCCAGCCCGGCCGACCCGTCATTGCGCAACAGGCGGGCATTGCCTCGACGATCCAGGTGATTGTCGCCAGGAACGATACCCTGGACGGCATTTTTCGCCGCATGGCGCTCGACACCGCCGATCTGGCCGCGATTCGCCATCTCCCAGGCATTCGCCAGAGCCTGGATTTCCTCAAACCGGGCGACGCGATCAAGCTCACGCATAGCGACGGCGAGATCAAGGAACTCACGCGCAAGGTGAGCGAAACCCAGACTCTCCAGGTGGTGCGTGAAGAAGCCGGCTTTGCGGCGAGGATGATCGACAATCCGGTGCAAACGCGGATTCGCACCGCCACCGCCACCATTGATTCATCGCTGTTTGAGGCGGCCGGGGCAGCCGGTATCTCCGACACGGTGGCGCTGAAACTCGCCAACGTGTTCGCCTGGGATATCGACTTCGTGCTCGACATCCGCGAGGGCGATCGCTTCACCGCGGTCTACGAACAGATCTATCAGGACGGTAAATATCTTCGCGACGGCGAAGTGTTGGCGGCGGAGTTCGTCAATAGCGGCAAGGTGTATCGCGCGGTGCGGTTCATGATGGGTGATTCGGGCAGCGCCAGCTACTACACGCCGGACGGTTTGCCCATGCGCAAAGCTTTTCTAAGGACACCGGTCGAATTCACCCGGGTCAGCTCGGGGTTCAATCCGCATCGCCTGCATCCCATCTTGAACACCATTCGCGGGCACATGGGCACCGACTACGCGGCGCCGACCGGCACCCCCGTGCACGCGGCCGGAGACGGCCGGGTCAGCTTTGCGGGGCGCCAGGGCGGCTATGGCAACGCGCTGGTGCTGGCGCATAACAACAGCGTATCGACGCTGTATGGCCATATGTCGCGCTTTGCCAACCACATTCGCGTCGGCACCCACGTGCAACAGGGCGATATCATCGGCTACGTCGGCATGACCGGCCTCGCAACCGGCCCTCACCTGCACTACGAATACCTCGTGAACGGCGTGCACAAGAATCCACAGACCGTGCGCTTGCCGGGCGCCGAGCCGCTGCACGTAGACGATCTATCAAGATTTCGCACCCAGACCGCGCCGCTGCTCGCTGCATTGTCGCCGGCACTCGCCTCTCTCGCCGGCACCGCCTCTCCCGCCGGCGCCAGTCCTCTCGCCGCCGGCCCTGTCGTTGCCGACGCTCGCGTCAACGGTCCAGTCGCCGCCGATTCGCCGGCATTCAGTGTGTTCAGCGTCTCCGCCATCCTCGAGGATTCGAGGTTCAACTTCGGCGGCGATGCTGCGCGGCCTTGGATCAACTGAGGACAAGACAGTGTTGCCGCGCGGTGGTGTATGGTGCCTAACGCAATTTTAGCGGCAGCATGAACGACGTCGACCTCCAAGTACCGCAGCTGTACATCAATCGCGAACTCTCGTTTCTGGAGTTCAACCAGCGAGTGCTGGAGCAGGCCAAGGACAGCCGCATTCCGCTGCTCGAGAGAGTGCGATTTCTGTGCATCTCGTGCGCCAACCTTGACGAATTCTTCGAAATCCGCGTTGCCAGCCTCAAAGAGCTGCTGGAGGCCGGCGCCGTGCAGGGAGGTCCGGACGGCTTGCCGGTTGCCGACCAGCTCAAAGCGATTCGCACTCGTGCGATGCGCTTGGTCGACGAGCAATATCAGCTGCTGAACGATGTGCTCTTGCCGGAACTCGCTCAAAGCGGGGTGGTGTTCGTCTCGCCCGACATGTGGACCGAAGCCCAGGCCGCATGGCTTGCCGACTACTTCAGCCGCGAAGTGGAACCCGTCTTGAGCCCGCTGGCGCTCGATCCGGCGCGGCCGTTCCCGAAGATTCTCAATAAAAGTTTGAATTTCGCGGTCGTGGTCGAGGGCGAGGACGGATTCGGCCGCAACAGCGGACTCGCGGTGGTGCAGGCCCCGCGTTCCCTGCCGCGCCTGATCCGCTTGCCCGACGAACTCGGCAGCCGGAACTTCGTGTTCCTGGGCACCATCGTCGAGGCCTTCGTCTCCAAGCTGTTCGCCGGCATGCATATGCGCGGTTGCTACCAGTTTCGGGTCACGCGCAACAGCGACTTGTTCGTCGAGCAGGAAGAAGTCGACGACCTGCTGCGCGCCGTCGAAGGCGAACTCGCCTCGCGCCGCTTCGGCGACGCGGTGCGATTGGAAACCGCGCACGACTGCCCGGACGAAATCCTCAACTTTCTGCTGGCGCAATTCGGACTCACCGGCGAGGATCTTTACAAGGTGTCGGGCCAGGTGAACCTGAATCGCTTGATGGCCGTGTACGATTTGGTGGACCGCGCGGAACTCAAGTACGCGCCGTTCGCGCCGAGCATTCCGGAGCGGCTGCGCACCGGCAACGATCTATTTGCCACCCTGCGCGCCGGGGACGTGCTCCTGCACCACCCGTTTCAAGGCTTCAGCCCCGTCACGGATTTCATCAAGCAGGCGGCGAACGACCCCCAGGTGCTGGCGATCAAGCAGACCCTGTATCGCGCCGGCAGCGATTCCGCCATCGTCGGCGCGCTTGCCGAGGCCGCTCAGGCAGGCAAGGACGTGACCGTCATCATCGAGCTGCGCGCGCGCTTCGATGAAGAAGCGAATATCGAGCTTGCAACCAGGCTGCAGGAAGCCGGCGCGCACGTCATGTACGGGGTTTTCGGCTTCAAAACGCACGCCAAGCTCGTGATGGTGGTGCGGCGCGAGGACAAAGGCCTGCGGCGCTACTGTCACCTTGGCACCGGCAACTATCACCCCAAGACCGCGCGGCTCTACACCGACTACGGCCTGATGACGGCCGACGAATCCATCGGCGAGGATATCCATGGAATATTCCTGCAGCTGACGGGACTGACGCGCGTACCGCGCCTGCGCAAATTACTGCATGCGCCCTTCAGCCTGCATCAGGCGCTGCTCGCCAAGATCGAGCGTGAGAGCGCTCACGCCCGCGCAGGCAAGCCCGCCCGCATCATTGCAAAGCTCAATGCACTGACCGAGCCGACCATCATCCAGGCGCTGTACCGGGCTTCGCGCGCCGGCGTGTACATCGACCTGATCGTGCGCGGCGTATGTTGTCTGCGGCCCGGCGTACCGGGCGTTTCGGAGCGCATCAAGGTGCGCTCCATCGTCGGGCGCTTCCTGGAACATTCCCGCGTCTATTATTTCGAGAACGCCGGAACCCGCGAGATCTACTGCGGCAGCGCCGATTGGATGGATAGGAATCTATTCCGCCGCATCGAGGTCGCATTTCCGGTCGAGGCGCCCGACTTGAAATCCCGGGTCGCCGAGGATCTGAAGTTGTACCTGGCCGACGACACCCAGGCCTGGGTCATGGATTCCACCGGCCATTACGCCCGTGCCGACCGCACCGTGCATGTCTGCGCGCAGACACGCCTCTTGAGCCTGTACGACGAGCGGGTCCCGCTCACCGACGCCTGAGCGCGCGCCGGCGATCCCGCCGCCTCCACCGTCACACGATATTCAGTCGAAAGCCGGCGTCCTTCAAGTACGCCCGCTCTTGTTCGAGATCCTCCAGCGTGAGCGGATGCTCCTTCATCCAGCCTTGCGGCAACTGCATGGTGACGGTGCGGCCCTTGACGGCCAGCCGCACGTCCGGCAAAGGCTGCGGGCTGCGTCCCCGGTGCAGCAACACCGCGAGCCGCAGCACCACGATCAGAAACTCGGTGAGACGATCCCACGGCGGCAGCAGATCCTCCAGCGATTCGAACGACAATTGCCGGCGGTGCCCGCCGACCAATGCGGACACCAACAGCTGCTCTTCGCGCGGGAAGCCCGGCATGTCGGCATGCTCGAGCAGGTATGCACTGTGTCTGTGATACTTCGAGTGCGCGATGTCGAGTCCCGTCTCGTGCAGTCGCGCCGCCCAGCGCAGCACGAATTCCGCCAACGGGTCTTCCAATCCCCATTCGGACTCGACTTGCTCGAGCAGGGCCACTGCCGTCGCTTCGACACGATCAGCCTGCAACGCATCGACGTGATAGCGCATTTCCATGGCGCGTACGCTGCGCACGCGCGCATCTTCGTCGGTGAAGCGGCCCATGAGGTCGTACAGCAATCCTTCGCGCATGGCGCCTTCGGCCACTCGAACGCGGTCGATGCCGAAGCTCTCGACGATTTCCAGCAGAATCGCCAGCCCGGCGGGAAATACCGGGGCGCGCTCGGCGTCCACGTCCGGCAGATCGAGCTCTTCCACGTGGCCCGCCGCGATGACTCGCTCGGCGAGCAACCGCAGGTTGTCCAGAGTGATGCGGGGCGCATCGGAATTGAGCCGGCGCAACACGTCGCCAATGACCCGGACCGTCCCGGAGCTGCCGAATGCCTGCAGCCAGCCGAGCTTGCGGTACGCCTCGTGTATCGGCTCGAGTTCGAGCCGCACCGCCGTGCGCGCGCGTTCGAAGCGCTTTTCGGAAATCCTGCCGTCATCGAAACAAATCGCGCTCAAACCCACGCAGCCCACCGACAGGCTTTCGAGCAGCAAAGGATTGAAGGCCTCGCCGATCACGACCTCGGTCGATCCCCCGCCGATATCGATCACCAGGCGCTTGTCCGGGCTCATGGGACTGGTGTGCACGACACCGGAGTAGATCAGCCGCGCTTCTTCCAGTCCGGAGATGATTTCAATGGGATGGCCGAGCGCGGCGCGGGCCCGCTCCAGGAACCAACGCTTGCGCTTGGCGCGCCGCAGGGCATTGGTGCCGACGACACGCACGCTGTCGGCGTTCATCGCGCGCAACCGCTGTCCGAAACGCTCGAGGCAGCGCAATGCGCGTTCCGTCGCAGCGTCGTCCAGCCGCCCGCTTTCGCCCAAGCCGGCGGCGAGCCGCACCATTTCCCGGAGGCGATCTAATATGACCAGCTGGCCGTGCGAATGACGCGCCACGACCATGTGAAAGCTGTTGGAGCCCAAGTCGACGGCGGCGAGAACGTCGGGTACGACACGACCGCCGCTCATCTACGCGGTCGTCATTCTTAGGCTGAGAATGAAGACCCGCAACCGCAGGTTGTTTTCGCGTTTGGATTACGAATGACGAACTGGGCGCCCTGTAAGTCCTCTTTGTAGTCGATTTCCGCGCCCATGAGGTATTGCGCACTCATCGGATCGACCAGCAGCTGCACGCCGTGGTTTTCGACGCAGAAGTCGCCGTCCTCCATCTTCTCATCGAAGGTGAACCCGTACTGAAAGCCCGAGCACCCGCCGCCCGACACGAATACCCGCAATTTGAGGTTCGGATTCGCTTCCTCGCGGATCAGCTCACCCACCTTTCCCGCGGCGGCGTCGGTGAAAACCAGCACATTGGGCGGGGCAGGGGCCAAATTGGCCGTGGAAATCGAATCTGATGTCGCGCTCATGATCGCATTCTACCCCGCCGGACCTTTGCCAATCAAAGTTATGAACCCTCTTTGGGACCGGGTTCACCCATGCCGGTCCCCGGAACCGACCGATGGATCAGCTTTCCATTGATTTGGGCGCCAACGGCGGTTTCAATGACGGTGTACAGAACATTGCCCAGAACCCGCGCTTTTGACCCCAGTTCGACCCGGTCGCTGGCCTCGATGTCGCCTTTGACGATGCCGTTCAGGATGACCTTGGGCGCGATCACCGAGCCCTCGATGCAGCCGTGCTCGCTCACGGACAAGAACGTGTCCGCTTGCGAGTCGCCCTTGACGTTGCCGTTGATGTAGCCTTCGAGATGCAAGCCGCCGTTGAATTCGATATCGCCGTTGATGCGGGTCTTGGCGCCGATCAAAGTATCGACTTTCGCGTTCTTACTCTGTTTCTGTTTGAACATCTACATCACCTTTGCCCTTCGCCTCCGTTTCGACCGACATTCCTTGCGCCTTCCAAACGAAAGCCTGCCGAAAAATGTGGCTGGCATCTCTGTCCTTGCTGCTGCGAATGTCGACCCCTACCCGGGTCGCCTCGAACCCCTGCGGCAGTCGTATGGGTTCGTCGTAATCCTGGAAGTAACGGAAGGAGTATGCCAGGCTGACGCGCCCGTTAGGCGCTACCTGCGCAAAAGTCAAACTAGTCGGTTTGCCCTGCATCAGGCCATCGATGCTGATCGCGGCGCTGCCCGCTGCCGTATTGGCGGGTTTGCCGGTCTGCATCAAGACGAACTTCAGCCGGTATTGACCCGATGCCGCCTCCGGCACGATCTGCATCTGCTGGACCTTGACGTGAATGACCGGATCCGGCTGCACCAGGCCCCGGTAGAACGACAGGTCCTGATTCAGGCGCGCGATTTGGCTCTGCATATCCCCGAGACTGCGCTCGACCTGCTTGTAGCCCTCGTGATCGACGCGACGCGCCACTTCGGCGGCCGCCAGCTGGGCGCGCTGCTTCTCATTCTGCGCTTCGAGGCCGCGGATGCGCGCGCTCGCCGACAATGCTCCCCGCACGGAATCCACCACTCGAAATCCCGCGTCGTACCGGCCGAGTTCGAACGCCGCGTACAGTACGACCAACCCCGACAGTACGGCCAGGCCGAGCAGCGCCGCGCGCCGCTTCGGCGTATGCGGTCTGACCACCAATTTGCCGAACGAATCCACCATACTCGACTCCGCGCCGCATTGCCTTCGGGTAGGAGACATTACACGAAGCGGCGCCCCCCTAAAACAGACCTCGAGGTTCGCCCTGCCCTTCCGCGCCTGCGGCGACAGGCACCGCATCACGGTATACGATACCGAGCGGATGGGAACTCTCATGCTGTGGCTCAAGGCATTTCATGTCATTGCGGTGATCACTTGGTTCGCCGGCCTGTTCTATCTACCGCGACTCTTTGTCTATCATGCGGACACGAAGGACTCGATCAGCATCGAACGCTTCAAAATCATGGAGCGCCGCCTGTTTGCGATCATGACTATTGGCGCGATTGCAAGCGTGGTATTCGGTGCCGCAATGCTGGCGGCGGCGCCCGGCTACCTCACCATGGGGTGGTTGCGGATCAAGCTGCTGCTGGTACTGATGCTGATCGTCTACCATCTGTGCTGCTACCGGCTGATGCGGAATTTTGCTCAAGATGGCAACGCGCGCAGCGCCGCGTGGTACCGCGCTTTCAACGAAGTCCCCTCGCTGCTGCTGATCGCTATCGTGATTCTCGCCGTGGTCAAGCCTGGTTAGTATTGCTAGGCGCTGCGTCGGCGATTTCAGGCCACCACTCCGGGTAGGGCGGCAGGCCTTCCGGGAACATCACCTTGCCCAGATCGTGCAGCGCACGCACGTATACCCGCCGCTTGAAATAGACGACTTCGCGCACCGGCGTCCAATAGTCCGACCAGCGCCAGCGGTCGAACTCCGGAGTGGCGGTGGCATCGAATCGCAGCCTCGATTCGTCGCCGATGAGCCTCAGCAGAAACCAGCGCTGTTTCTGGCCGATGCAGCGGTCGCGTATATATTGCCGCGGCAGGCGATACCGCAGCCAGCCGCGTGTCGAGCCCAGCACCTGCACGTCCCCGGGCTCGAGGCCGATTTCCTCTTTGAGTTCGCGAAACAGCGCCTCTTCAACCCGCTCTCCGCGGTTGACGCCCCCTTGGGGAAATTGCCAGCCGCGGCCGCCGACGCGGCCGCCCAAGAATACTTCCCCGGACCCGCGAGTCAGAACGATGCCGACGTTGGCGCGAAAACCGTCCTTGTCGATGTAATCGATGGCTGGCTGGCTGGACATGGCGTCAATTGTTCCATATCGCCGGCCGCTTGTGGTTGCAGGGCACGGGCGCTTAGGCTAGGCGGCGAATCGCGCGCAGGCCATTCACCGCCCCGCGTCGGTACCGGGTTTCCTAAGCGGGTTACCGAACGGAACGCGCGGCGCAGATTGTGCAATGGTTACAATCTGCAATCAAACAGGGAGCAGATCGATGGAAACGGATACTCAGATGCCGCGCCCAGTTTTCGCCGAATTGCAGACCGAACCGTCGGATCCCGCCGTGCCGGCCAAGGATGCCGACGCAGCCCGCTCGAGGGAAAATATTTCAAAGTGGTCGGCATATTTGCCGGCGGACTGCGCCAAAACCATGATTGAAATGGGGTGGGACGTCTCGACCTGAGAGTGATCCCGCCCCAAGAACTGTTCGACAGAGGGATTGGAACCCGCCCGGCTGTCGGGCGCGCACTGCCGTCCGCTGTCAGGCGCGCACTGCCGCCGACAAATCGGTTCCCAGCAACTTGGTGAACTCGGTCGCGGCAATCGGCCTTTGGAAATAGAAGCCCTGTCCCTCGGCGCAGTGCTGTGCCTGAAGGGCTAGACATTGCTCCCGTGTCTCCACGCCCTCCGCGATCACCTTTAGCCGAAAACTCTTCCCCATGTTGATCACGGCGCTGACGATGTTGGCGTCGCCGGAGTTCGTGCACAGGCCGCGCACGAACGACCTGTCGATTTTCAAAGCGTCGATCGGAAATCGCTTCAGGTAGCTCAGGCTGGAGTAGCCCGTTCCGAAATCATCCAGAGTGATGCGCACCCCCATGTCCTTGAGCGCGCGCAGCACGGCTATCGTGGATTTCGGGTCCTGCATCAGGGCCGTTTCGGTCAGCTCAAACTCGAGGTACCGCGAATCCAATCCGGTCTCCTCGAGCACGGCGCGCACACCCTCGACGAAGTCCTTGGAGCGCAATTCCACTGCGGAGATGTTGATTGCCATCGGTGTCGGCTTGAGATTCATTTCCAACCAACTTTGCATCTGATGACACGCTTCGCGCAGCACCCATCGCCCGATCGGCACGATGTAGCCGCACTGCTCGGCAATGGGTATGAACATTTCCGGAAGCACGATTCCTTGCGTCGGTTGGCGCCAGCGGATGAGGGCCTCGACGCCCGTTATCGCGTCGGTCTCCAAGTCCAACTTCGGCTGGTAGTGCAGAATGAACTCCCGGCGCTCCAAAGCATGGCGCAAGCCGCTTTCGAGCGACTGACGCTCGAGGGCATGTTCGTTCATGTCCGCCTTGAAGAACTGGTAGTTATTGCGCCCATTGTCCTTGGCGGTCAGCATCGCAATGTCGGCGTTCTTGACCAGTGTCTCCGCATCGTACCCATCATCCGGAAAGACGCCGATGCCCACGCTGGCGGTGATTTGCAGATCGTGCTCCTTGACGCGATGCGGCTGACTGAGTGCGGCGAGTATCTTGTTTGCACTGATCGCCGCGTCCGCCATATGCGCTATGTGCGACAGCAAAATCACGAATTCGTCGCCGCCCTGCCGGCTGACGGTATCGGTGCTGCGAACGCTCGCGACCAGGCGCTTGGCAACCGACACCAGCAGCTCGTCGCCGATCGCGTGACCCAGGGAATCATTGATGTGTTTGAAGCGATCCACATCGACGAATAGCACCGCCAGTTGTTGCTGGTGCCGGCCGGCCGCGACCATGGCTTGCGCAAGCCGATCATCGAGCAACAGCCGGTTGGGCAAGTGAGTCAGGTAGTCGTGATGCGCCAAATAGGACATGCGACGCGACATTGCGCGCGCCTGCGTCACATCGTGGAACACCATCACGGCGCCCGTCACGTGCCCTCTGCGATCATGAATGGGAGCGGCCGAATCCTCGATGGCGGATTCAGCGCCGTCTCGACGGATCAGGAAGGAGCTTTCGCTCAGTCCCACGGTCCTGTTTTGCCGCATGGCAACGGCCATCGGATTCACGGTATGTTCGGGATTTTCGCGGTCGACGATCCGGAACACTTCGCTAAACGGCCGGCCGATGGCCTCGGCGCTCGTCCAGCCCGTCATGGCTTCGGCGACCTGATTGAGATAGGTCACATTGCCCGCGACATCGGTACTGATGACGGCATCGCCGATGGAATTCAAGGTGACCTGGGCGCGCTCCTTTTCTATGAACAAGGCTTCGGCGTTTAACGCGCGCTCGAGCATGTTGTGCAGCGCTTTCGACAATGAGTAGCTGTCGAGGCGGTTATCCAGGATGTAGTCCTGCGCTCCACGCTGCACGGCCTGTTTGGCAACTTCTTCGTGCTCGGAATTGCTGAGCACCAGGATCGGGATGTGCGGTGAAGCCAGGAATATCTGATCGAACGTGTCGAGTTCCCGTCCCTCGGGCAGCAGCAGATCGACCACAACGGCCGCCACGTCGTCTTTTGAGTGGTCATTCAGTCGATCGAGCCCGGCGGCGCAGGTTCTGACCCATTCAACGGCAAAAGGCCCGTCGCTTGAATTGGCAAGGAGCTCACGGACCTTCCCGGCCCTCGGCGCGTTGTCCTGCAATAGAAGTATCGTTACCGGCATTACATCAACCTCGCACTGAATCCCGAGCCATTAGAATGGTTTTGTTGCTTATTCGTCTGTCTGGTGGCAGACCAAGGCGTTGAGCTTGCGAAGCATTCCTTTGTCAGTGCTGTCTGACAGCATCCACGCGCTCCGCGTCCGCGGCTAGACCGCTATGTTCGACAGCGCACAGAACTTCCCGAACGGTGAGCGGATTATTCGGACGAACTTAAAGCCGCGTGAAGATTGCCGGAGTTCGATTTCTGCTGAACCTGAAAACCCGTCATGAGGGTGGAGCTTATTTTGTCGACGCCGGCGCCTTTGGAAAATCCACGCGTATCGCTCGAGCGCCCCACATGAGCGAGAAGCCGTGATGGGATCCAAGAAGGGAATTCCGCAGCGTCTGCCGAAGATTGCGACGGGTATCCATGGATTCGACGAACTGAGCCACGGCGGCCTGCCAAGGAACCGAATCTGTCTGCTGAAGGGCGGAGCCGGCTCCGGTAAGACCGTGTTCGCTCTGCAGTGTCTGGTCAATGCGGCGCGCGAACGGGACGAGCCTGGTATTTTCGTTGCGTTCGAGGAGACTCCGCAACAGATCATCGCCAATGCCGCCAGCTTCGATTGGGATCTGCCTGCGCTCGCCAAGAACAGGCTTTTTTTCATGGACGCGAACCTGTCGCCCGCGATCGTCCAATCCGGAGAATTCGACCTGAGCGGCCTGTTGGCCATGCTCAAGGCAAAAAAAGAAGAGATGGGCGCACGGTGGATCGTGTTCGACGGCATCGATGTGCTGCTGACGCTGTTGCGCAATACCAACGCGGAAGTGCGGGAAATCTACCGCATCCGCGATTGGCTGGCGGAAAACGCAGTGGATGCCGCCCTTATCACGGCCAAAGTCGACGGCCCGGATTCCGAATTCACCCACTACGGCTTTCTGCAATTCATGGTGGGCTGCGTGATCGGGTTCGAGCTGCGCCTGGAGTACGGGGTCGCATTGCACCGGGTGCAGATCGCGAAGTATCGCGGCTCGGGTTTCGCCAGGGGCGAGTTTCCGGTGAGCTTTGGGCCGGGCGGGATGGAAATAGACGCTCCCGAACCGTCCGAAATCAAGCAAGTCGCCTCGGCCGAGCGGGTCTCAGCCGGCTTCGAGCGGCTGGATGTGATGCTGGGCGGCGGCCTGTTCCGCGGCAGCAGCACTTTGATAACGGGGGTGCCCGGCACGTCCAAGACGACTCTGTCGGGCAAGTTCGTCGAAGCCGCTTGCCGGCGAGGCGAGCGCGCGCTCTTCGTGAGCTTCGACGAGGGCGCCGATCGGATCGTGCGTAACCTGGCGTCGGTCGCAATAAACCTCAGGCCCCACATCAAGAGCGGCCTGCTGCGGTTGTATTCGGGCCGCACAGAATCGGTTGCCGCAGAAGACCATCTGGTGATGCTCAAGACGTTGATGCGCGAGCATCGGCCGCGCTGCATGGTGATCGATCCGCTGTCGGCCATCGCCAAGGCCGGCGGCCTGACGGCGGCGCGCTCCGTCGCCAACCGCCTGATCTACACGGCAAAGGACGAAAAAATCACCGTACTGGTCACTGCCATCAACGAGGGCGACAAGCCGGAGATCGAATCGACCGATCTGCAGATATCCACAATCGCGGATACCTGGATCCACCTGTCGTACTTGATTCGCGGCGGCGAGCGCAATCGGGCGCTGACCATCATCAAATCCAGGGGTACCTGGCACTCGAACCAGGTGCGCGAATTGATCCTGCAGGACACCGGCCCGATGCTGGCGGACGTGTACACCGCGGGAGGCGAGGTGCTCATGGGCACGCTGCGCTGGGAAAAAGAGGACGAGGAAAGGACCAAGTCGATACGCAGTCGCGCCGACTTCGATCAAAAGCGTGCGGCGTTGCGGGCTGCGGAAGCGGACACGCGCACGCGGATCAGGGTTTTGGAGCAAGACCTGGAGCGGCAGCGGGTCGAACTGGCCGCGTATTCGAGCGACGACCAAGCACGCATTGTTTCTTCGAGCGACCGGGAAAGAACCCTGCGCAGGATTCGCAGCGCGGACGCTGCGGAACACGCGGCGACGCAGACCCTCGGCGCACCGGACAAGCGCCACGGCTCCAATGGTTCCGGAAAATCATCGAGAAAAAACAAAGCGGAGGCACGCGATGGGCCGTAAGAAGCGGAAACCCGAGACACCCGACGACGCGGCAACCGCTACGGCTGTGGTGATGGTGCTGTACATTACGGACAGCGGACCGAATTCGGTTCGGGCCATCGCCAATCTCGAAGCGATTTGCAAGGAACATTTGAAGGACAATTTCCGCTTGGAAGTCATCGACGTTCTCGAGTATCCCCTGCGCGCTCTGGCCGACGGCATTGTCGTCACGCCCAGCCTTGCCAAGGTGTCGCCGTTGCCCGCCGCGACGATCGTCGGCAATCTCAGCGACAAAAGCGGAGTGCTGCGAGCGCTCGGAATTGGCGGGTAGCCGGCATGGAACCCGCCACGCCGATGCCGAATCCGACGCCGGAGGGCACGAATGCCGAGCGCGGCTTCAAGAAAGCGATTCTGCGGCTCGTCAAGGGAGGCCCTGAGCGCCTCGCAATCGAGGCGGGCCAGATCGATGCCATCATCGACCCCGCGAGCGGCAATGCGATCCTGCTGCCCGCGGCACAGCGGGCGTTGATTGAACGCAGAGTAGGATTCCGTAGCCTGATCGGTCTCGCCTTCGACTGGTACTGGGAGCAGGACGAATTCTACCGCTTCGTTTCATACAGAAGCGCCGCGGATGAGGCCGCCGGATTCGGGGAAGAGGGCCTCATCGGCAAGGCGCTCTGGGAACTTTCGATCGACAACATGAGCGATGAGGACTGGCGCACCCATCGGCAGCAGCTCGAGTGGCGAATCGCGTTCCGAGAACTTGAAGTAAGGCGCGAAGACGGCACCGGCGCGGTACGCTATCTCAGCCTCAGCGGCGAACCCATTTTTGACGAGCGCGGCCGGTTCCGGGGCTATCGCGGAATCACGCGCGATATCACCGAGCGAAAAAAGGCGCAAGCTCTGTTGCGGGAGCCGGCCGGTCTTGCCAATACCATCCTCAACGCGCTTGGCGCCGCCATCGGCGTGCTGGATCAGTCGGGGATCCTGCTCGCTTCAAACCCAGCGTGGCGTGCTTTGGCCGCCGCCGACCCGAGCATTGGCGGGAATGCGGTTGAAGGCTGCAATTTTCTAGAGGAATGCGAAGACGTCGGCGGCGATGATCGCGTCGACGGAGTCACCATCGCCGCAGGTATTCGCCAGGTGATTGCCGGAACTCGCGCGCTGTTTCGATACGATTACGCCTGCGACTTGGCCGATGGCAGGCGCTGGTTCGCGCTCAGCGCCTCGCGTATTGCCGGTGACGCCGCGGCACGCGCCGTGGTGTCTCGCGAAGACATCACGGAGCGCAAGCGCACGGAGCTGCTGCTGGTTCTCGAGAATACGGTGATGCGTCGCCTTGCCGACGCAGACAACGCCGTCGAGGCGCTGCGATCGGCGATCCGTACCGTCTGCGAAACGCTGGGCTGGGATTGCGGCCGATACTTCCGCTTCGATCCATCGGCCGGCCTGCTGCGCTATCACGATTCCTGGGGCATCCCGACAGCGGCGGTGGCGCAATTTTTGGAGCAGTCTCGCGGCGTGGTTTTCAGCCCCGACGCCGGGTTGAAGGGCCGCGTGTTTCAGTCGGGTCAGCCGCTGTGGATTTGCGGTGCAACGCCGGACGCCGGGTTATCCCCGATGGCTCTCGCACCCGAAACCGGCCAGGACGGCGCATTTGTATTTCCGGTCACATCCGAAGACGGCATCGACGGCGTGCTCGCCTTCTCCGGCCGCAAAGTCCGCGAACCCGATGATCGGATGCTGAGGGCGGTGCATGCCATCGGCAGCCAACTTGGGCGCTTTCTGCGGCGCCAACGGTCGTTGGACGCACTGCGGCGGAGCGAGACTCGCTTGCGCGTTTTGAACGACCTTGCGTGCGACTGGTACTGGGAACAGGACTGCGAATTTCGGTTTACTCAGGTCGTGGGATGCGGCCCCTTCGGCGCTGCCGAGGCCATCGGCTCCACGCACTGGGACTTGCCGGGCATCATTGTCAGCGACGCACAATGGGCCGACCACAAATCGCAGCTCGCGGCACGATGGTCCTTCTGCGACTTCGAGTTCGCGGCCGCTGGCGCGCACGGGCAGCACGCCTACTATTCCATTTGCGGCCAGCCTTTGTACGACGAAGCAGGCGCATTCTCCGGGTATTGCGGCACCGGATTGGACATCACTCAGCGCAAGCTCGCCGAGTTCGAATTGCGCGAGAGCGAAGCTCGCTGGCGCGCGCGCGCACTCGCCAGCCACACTTAGCCAACCACACTTAGCCAGCCACACTTAGCCAGCCGCACTTAGCCAGCCGCACTTAGCCGGCCCACTCGGCCGGCCGCACTTAGCCGGCGCCCACCTGCACGCGGTTTCGGCCCAGCGCCTTGGCCCGATAAAGCGCCGCATCCGCATCGTGCAATAAACGGTCGGCAACCGCCTTCAAGTCTGTTTCATGGCGTCCCGGCGCGACCGATGCCACCCCGACCGACACGGTCAAGCTGCGTTCAATTTGCGCCGTCAGCTTGAACGGCACTGACGCGATGACTTCGCGAATGCGCTCGCCCAGTGTCGCGGCTTCCGCCGCAGTTGCTTCCGGCAACAGAATGGCCAATTCATCGCCGCCAAAACGCGCCGCCGTGTCCATGGTGCGAATTTGAGATTCCACGCGGTGCGCGATCTCTTTGAGGGCATTGTCCCCCGCCAGATGCCCGTATCCGTCGTTGATGCTCTTGAACCGGTCGATGTCGATCATCAGGCAGGCGATGGATCCGGCGTGCCGCTGCGCTCGCGCCAACTCTTCCTGCAATCGTTGCTGCAAATAGCGTCGGTTGTTCCAACCGGTGAGGAAATCGGCGATGCCGGCGCGAAGCAGGCGCGTGCGGTTGACGGCATTCTCGAGGCACACGGCCGCGACCGCCCCCAGGTGCGACAGAAAATCCGTCCCGTGATGACGCGTGAAGCGCGCCGCATCGCGGCTGCCGAAGCACAGCGCGCCGGTTGTGCGGTCCTTGCGGGGAAGCGGCACCAGCGCGGCGCTCTTGAGATTCGCCACGCCCGGAAACAGCAGATGATGATCGGCCCCGACGAAGGGTCCGAGCCACGGCTTATGCAGCGCAGCCAGCTGCGGCGCGAGCCCGACCAGCGAATCGACGAAGAAAATCTGCTTGAATTCCTCCGGCCGGTCGCCGCCCGCCAGCAGCAAATGCCGGACCTCATGCTGCGGATCGAGCAGCACCACGCTGACGGCGTCGAGCGAATAGGATTCGCGCAAACCGTCGACCATGGCGTGAAGCAGCTGCGCCAGGCTGTCGGCCCGCAGCAGGGTCAATTCGCGCGCCTGCGTGCGCTTGAGGATGGTCTCGTTGTTGACGGCCTCCGCGGTCATTTCCTTGAGACGCTTCTTGAGATCTTGGTTTTCGCGACTCGGGTCATCCATGTCCGTCAACCCGCGCGCGCCGCCGCCCGCACATCCAGGTACGCTCGCCCGCGATTCATGATGGCGGTAAATTCCCCTGAATTTCCGCTTTTCACGCTGGCGATCAGACGCTCCACCGCTTGCTGCAAGGCGAGCAACGACTCGCCGCCGTACTCGTTCAAGCTCTGGATTTCGAAATACAGGTCGGGGCTTTCGGCAGCGACGCGGCTCGCCACTTCCAGCTGTGAATCGAAAGTGGTGCTCGACAGCCTTGCCAATCGCGGCGCCGCCTCCCCGCTGTCAGCCAGCGCCGTGAAAAAAGCGATGTTGAGCGCGTGCGACAACCCCAGGACATAGGCGATCAAGCGATCATGTTCGTCCAGACCCATGACGACGCGCTCTGCCATCGTCGGGGCGAACAATTCCTGCGCCTCTTGAAGCGCGCCTTGGTCCCCCAAGTCGATGAAGATCACGTGCCTGCCCGAGAGCAATGCGGTGTCCGGCCCGAACATGGGGTGCAGCGACGTCACGCGGCAGCCGGCCTTGACCAGCGCGTCGAGACCGGCGCGCAGCGGCGTCTTGAGCGATCCTAAGTCGAAGATCAGGCCGCGCGGCGCGCGCTGCGCCAAGAACTCGAGCAGTCGCGTCGTGACGCTCAACGGGGTTGCCAGTACGATCACGTCGAAATCCAGGGGATCGTCCTGCCACTGCGCGACCGTATCGAATCCGGGAAGACCGCCCATGGGATCGGCGATGGCGACACGGAAACCCTGCGAGGCAAGAAATTCCGCGAACCATCCGCCCATCTTGCCGCGGCCGCCGATGACCAATGCGCGTTTGCCGCTGCCCTGCGCCTGGGCGGCAACTCGCGCGTGCTCCTGGGTTGCCAGCGAAGACTGTATCAGTTGCCGCAACAGCGATTCGGCCAGGTCCGGCGATACCCCCAGCCGCGCGGCACTATTGCGACCCCGCAGGATCACCTCGCGTTCGCGGCCAAAGTCGCGGGTTGCGCGTCCCGTGGCGCGCTTGACCGCCGCCACCTGTTCGCTCAACGCCTGACGGCGCGCGACCAGTTCCACCAGCTGTCCGTCGAGATCCGTCAGCGCGGTTCGCAATTCGTCGAGATTCATGTCAATGAGGTCCCCCTGTCTTCGCCGTTCCTGTTGTACTTGCCGCCCACGGCTACCGCAAGCGCAGCGGCCCGGCTACCATTCTGATATGAGCAGCCCCATAAAGACATTTTGGACGGAAACCTTGCCTGACCCGCTGCCGGCGAGCCCCTTGGTTACCGCGGCACAATGGCTGGCACAGGCCCAGGCAGATGCCTCCCAGCCCAATCCCAACGCCATGGTCTTGGCGACCGTGGACGACCGCGGCCACCCCTCGGCTCGAGTCCTGCTCTGCAAGGAGATCGACACGCGGCGCGGCGCCATCGTCTTTTACACCAACTATCATTCCCGCAAAGGTCAGGAGCTTGGGTTGAACCGCAGGGCCGCCGCGGTATTTCATTGGGATCATCGCCACCGCCAGGTGCGCATCGAGGGGCGGGTCGAGTTGCTCTCGGATGCCGAGAACGATGCCTATTTTCGCACGCGTCCCTGGCAGAGCCGTCTCGGCGCCTGGGCCAGCGAACAAAGCCATCCCGTGGAATCGCGCCAGGCGCTCGAGCGCAACGTGGCCGAAGCGGCGCGCCGATTGGGGATTCCCTATGAAGGCCCGGGCAGCGCCGAACCCGACGATGTCGCCGTGGATGTGCCGCGGCCGCCCCACTGGGGCGGATACCGCCTGCATGCGGACGCCGTGGAGCTGTGGGTGGAAGGCGAGTTCCGCATCCACGACCGCGCGCGCTGGACGAGATCCCTGGCGGATTCAGAGGACGCCGGAACGGCCTCGCCCTGGACCGTCACACGCCTTCAGCCGTAGCCGGTCACGCCCGACAGGCGCGACCCGCGCGACCCGCGCGACCAGCGCGACCAGCGCGACGAGAGACCGGTTCAGCGCGCGAGCCTAAGTGCCAGCTGGCGGATGAACGCGGCGATCTTGTGCCAGGTTTCGCCGGCGACGATCACCTCGCAGTCCTCCACCTCGCTCGCCTTGAAATCCAGATTTGCCGAAGTTGCATCCACCGTGACGGTGAGTCTGGCGACACCGGGCGCAGTTTCGATGCCCCCGGATCGACATTGGATGGATTGAGCCGCGATGCCGGCGCGGTCCAGTTCCTCGCGAACGTGGCCGATGATTTTAAGCCTGCCCAGCTCGAATGAAGTGAGCGACATTTGATGCCCCACTAGGAGCCTGTCTGAGCATTCCGCGTGAGCCGCGTTGGCTCTGCAAGGAGGCGGATGCAAGGCGCGCGGCGCCGGCCGTGGTGGTGGATTCCACGGCCAAGCCGCGCAACGCCGCAGGCGCCCCTTGCCGAGCCAACCCTTCGGGACCGGACGGATTTGCCTTCACTCGTCGTTGTCGCCTCCTCATTGGGTTGAACCCAACCGCGTCGGCTCCGCCTCGATTGAAGGCAAATCCGTCACGGTCGCGGCCACGTGAAATGCTCAGACAGGCTCCTGGGCTGCTGCCCGCCCTTCGATCCGTGTCGCTGATGCGCCCCGCCAATCCTTATCGATATCGCCCCATCAGCTTGTCGAGCGCCGCGCGTCCCGGCGAGAGCTTCTCGAACGGGATGCTGTTCAGCGGGGCCTGCGCGGTGCGGTTGAGATTGTGAAACTCGGTCGAATCCGATTTGTCGATGTGAATGAGCCCGGTCACATATTCATGGTTCTTGAGCTTGGTCCCGATGTAGTTGTACGCGGCGGTTCGATCCGTTGGGTCGTAGGCCGGGTCGAGTTTTCGCAAAATGACCCGGCTGCCGTCGTGCAGGGTCACCGGAATCGACTCGCCCTCCGCATAGTCCACCGCAATTTCCTGTGCGCGCGGAACGAAATCCGTCTCGACCGCCGCATGGTAGTGCTCGCGCGTGAAAGTATAGCTCTTGGTCGAACCCTCGTGATCGTTGAAGGTCACGCAGGGCGAGAGCACATCGATCAGGGCAAACCCGTTGTGGCGCAGCCCCGCTTGAATCAGCGGAACGAGCTGGGCCTTGTCGCCGGAGAAGCTGCGCGCGACGAAAGTCGCGCCCAAGGTCAGCGCCAGCAATACCGGGTCGATCGGCGGCGAGGAATTGACATCGCCGCGCTTCGCCTTGGTGCCGATATCGGCTGAAGCCGAGAACTGACCCTTGGTCAGTCCGTAAACGCCGTTGTTCTCTATCAAGTACAGCATGTTCACGTTGCGGCGGATCGCGTGCACCAATTGACCGATGCCGATGGAGAGCGAATCGCCGTCGCCCGATACACCGACATAGGTCAGCCGCCGATTGGCGGCATTCGCGCCGCTCGCGATCGAAGGCATGCGGCCGTGCACGGAATTGAAGCCATGCGAGCCGCTCACGAAATAGGCGGTGGTCTTCGACGAACATCCGATGCCGGACAGCTTGACCAGTTGTTCGGGGCGCAGCGAGAGACCCCAGCACGCTTCGATGATGGACGCCGTCACCGAATCGTGGCCGCATCCGGCGCACAAGGTCGACATGCTGCCCTCGTACTGGCGGCGGGTCATCCCCAGAGAATTGGTCGGGAGCGATGGATGAGCGACTTTGGGTTTGTTGATGTACGACATGTTTGAACTCTTTGTTTCAACGCGGGACCGCGGTCAGGCGCGGCGCCTCGGCGAGCTTGGCTCGGATGCCATTGACGATCGGGTCGGCCGACATCGGGATTCCGCTGTAGCTCAGGATGGAATACAGCTTCGACTTCTCCACCGCGGTCTCGAGCGTCAGGAGGGATTTCAACTGCGCGTCGCGATTCTGCTCGACGACGAAAATGGTCGAGTGCGACTTCAAGAACGCTTCGACGTCGTTGTTGAACGGAAATGCCTTGACTCGCAGATAGTCCACGTCGATTTTTTGTCTTCTCAGCACGTCGAGGGCCTCGCGAATCGCGCCGTCGCAACTGCCGATGCTCACTATCCCGACTTCGGTGACGCCCGTGGCGGTGATCACCGGTTTAGGCAGGTATTTCGGCGCGTTCGCGAACTTTCGCTTCAGCCGGTCGAGCACCACCTGGTATTCGGCGGAATCCTCGGTGTATCCGCCATATTGATTGTGGCCCGAGCCGCGCGTGAAATAGGCGCCCTTGGAGCTGGTTCCCGGCAGGGTGCGATAGGTAATCGCATCGTCGTCGCGATCCACGTAGCGATAGAACTTCTCCAGGCCGGCGAGCTCTTCCGGCGACAGGATCTTGCCTCGATCCGGCCGGTAGGCATCGTCCCATTGGAGATCCGGGCACATCCAATCGTTCATGCCGATGTCGAGATCGGAAAGCACGAAGACCGGGGTCTGCAGGCGCTCGGCAATATCGAAGGCCTGCACCGCCATGTAAAAGCACTCTTCGGGGTTGGCGGGAAACAGCAGCACGTGCCGGGTATCGCCGTGCGAAGCGTAGGCGCAAAGCATGATGTCCGACTGCTGAGTGCGCGTCGGCATTCCGGTGGACGGCCCGACCCGCTGCACGTCGAAAATGACGCAGGGCACTTCGGCGTAGTACGCCAGGCCGACGAATTCGTTCATCAAGGAAATGCCCGGTCCGCTGGTCGGCGTGAACGCGCGCGCTCCGTTCCACGATGCGCCGAGCACCATTCCGACGGCGGCCAGCTCGTCCTCAGCCTGCAGAACGGCAAAATTGCGCTCGCCGGTCTGCGGATCGACCCGGTAGCGCTCGCAAAAGCCCTTGAATGCATCCATCAGCGAGGTCGAGGGCGTGATGGGATACCAGGCGCCGACCGTGGCGCCCGCATACACGCACCCTAAGCCCGCGGCCGTATTGCCGTCGATCATGATGTGGCCGCGGGTCTTGTCCATGTGCTCGACCCGCAAGTTCAGGGGCGACGTCAGATTCTGTTTGACATAGTCGTACCCCAGACGCAGCGCCTTCGTGTTCGAATCGAGCAGTTTCGGCTTCTTGCCGTAGCTCTCGCTGAGCAGACCACTGATCACCTCGAGATCGACGTCGATCAAGGCTGCGATCACGCCGGCATAGGCGACGTTCTTCAATAGGATCCGGTTCCGCACACCGTCAAAATTTTCATTGACGAGCTTGGCGAGCGGTACCTCGATGACCGTGATATCGCCGCGTTGCAGCAGCGAGCTTCGCGGCCAGGTCGAGTCGTAAACCAAATAGCCGCCCGAGCACAACTCGCGCACGTCCCGTGAATAGGTCTCCGCATTCATCGCCACCATGATGTCCACCTGGGCGGCGCGGGCGGCGTAGGCATCGCGCGTCACGCGAATCTCATACCAGGTGGGCAGTCCCTGGATATTCGAAGGAAAATAGTTCTTCCCGGTGACGGGCACGCCCATGCGGAAAATCGCCTTCATGATGAGCGAGTTGGCGCTGGCGGAGCCCGTGCCGTTGACGTTGGCGAACTTCATCACGAAATCGTTCACTCGATTGGCATTGGCAATCACGCTGGGCATGATGCTGTGACCTCCTCATCGATCGCGAGCGGAATGCGGATCGTCGACTTTTGCATGTCCCAGGCCGCGGTGGGACAGCGTTCCGCGCACAATCCGCAGTGCACGCACACGTCCTCGTCCTTGACCATGACCCGCGCCGTTTGCGGCAGCGCCGCCGAGACATACAGCGCCTGCGAACGGTTGGTGGCAGGCGCCGTCAGGCGGGCGCGCAACTCCGCCTCCGTGCCGTTCTGCGTGATCGTGAGGCAATCGACCGGACAAATGTCGATGCAGGCATCGCACTCGATGCACAGCTTCGCCGCGAATACCGTCTGCATGTCGCAATTCAAGCAGCGCTGCACCTCGAGAGCCGCCGCTTCGGCGGTAAATCCGAGTTCCACTTCGATGTTGATCTTCTTGAAGCGCTCGATGAGCCCCACGTGCGGCACGAGGCGCCGTTCCACGCCGTTGTATTCGTTCTTGTACGCCCACTCGTGCATTCCCATCTTGCGGCTGGACAGGGTTACTCCGCGCGCCAACCGCGTCTGCACCGCCTCATCGTGACAAAATTTGTGAATCGATATCGCGGCCTGATGTCCATGTTCGACGGACCAGATGATGTTCTTGGGACCGAACGCCGCGTCGCCGCCGAAAAATACTTGCGCAAGTGTGGATTGATAGGTGACCTTGTCCACCTTGGGCACATTCCATTTGTCGAATTCGATTCCGAGTCCCTGCTCGATCCAGGGAAAGGCGTTTTCCTGACCGATTGCGAGAATCACGTCGTCGCAAGGAAAAAACACTTCGCCAAGGTTGCGCGTCGCCGTGATGTCGCCGTTGCCGATGTCGTACTCGAGTTTCTCGAACATCATGCCGAGCAGCCGGCCGCCTTCGGTGACGAAGGATTTTGGGGCGTGATTGACGACGATTGCGACGTTTTCGTGCTCCGCATCCTCGAGTTCCCACTCGGATGCCTTGAAGAACTGGCGCGGCTTGCGCGCCATCACTTTCACGTTCTTGGCGCCGAGACGCAGCGAGCTGCGGCAGCAGTCCATTGCCGTATTGCCGACGCCGATGATCAACACCCGCTCGCCGACGCTGTCGACATGGCCGAAGGCGATCGATTCCAGCCAGGCAATGCCGATGTGGACGCGGTCCGTGTCGTGGCGCCCCGGCAGATCGAGCTCTTTGCCCTTGGGCGCGCCCGACCCGACGAAAACGGCGTCGAATTCTTCCGCTTCGAGCAGCTGCCGCATGCTCGCAACCGGCGAATTGAGGCGCAGGTCCGCGCCCATGTTCACGATGTAGCCGATCTCCTCGTCCAGCACCTGGGCGGGCAGGCGGAATGCCGGAATATTGGTGCGCATCAAGCCGCCCGGCACCGCGTATTGCTCGAATATCGTGACCTCGTAGCCCATCGGCAGCAGGTCGTTCGCGACGGTGAGCGATGCCGGGCCTGCGCCGATGCAGGCGACGCGCTTGCCGTTTTTCGTGGCCGGCGCCCGGGGCAAGAGCGCGGTGATGTCGTCGCGATTATCGGAGGCGACGCGCTTCAGCCGGCAAATGGCAACCGGCTTTTGCTCAATTCGACCGCGACGGCAGGCGGGTTCGCAGGGCCGATCGCAAACCCGGCCCAAAATGCCCGGGAATACGTTGGATTCACGATTCACCATGTACGCGGCGGTGAATTCGCCCTGGGCGATCAGGCGGATGTATTCCGGCACGTCGGTGTGTGCCGGGCAAGCCCATTGGCAATCGACCACTCGATGGAAATAATCAGGATTTGAAGTATCGGTCGGCTCCATGGTTCCTCGAATTGCTGCCCCACATCAATCCCGAAGTATAGCGGCCCCTGCGTATTTGTGACGGTACGGCGGCACAATGTGGCGCACCTGGGGCGCCAGTGCCGGTGGGGCCTGAAACTGCGGGTCCCTGGGAGCCGAGGTACCATGGCGCTGCCGCCGCCACGTTGAGGACGCGCCGAATGAACCTGCTCCACGGTCAAGACGCCACCTGTCCGCATTGTTGGGAAACCATCCAACTGACCCTCGACCTGTCGGTGCCCGAGCAGTCTTACGTCGAAGATTGCCCCGTGTGCTGCAAACCAATGTATGTGTCCTACACTGCCGCGGACGGCGAACTCGCCGAATTCAGCGTCGAACCCGCCGAATGACCCCGCCCGGGACGCCTGCTTCGGTCCTGCCGCGGCGCGGCGGATTCAAGATGCTGCGCATCGCGGTGTTGCTGTGGGTGTTGCTGGCCGTCGCACTGATGAGTTGGCAGGATCGCCATCGCGCCACGCGCTGGCATGACCCCCTGTACGTCGCGATTTACCCGATCGCGGCCGACGACAGTCCGGTAACGCGGACGTATCTCGCGGCGCTCGATGCCGAGCGCTTCAAAGCCGTCGATCGATTCTTTGCGCGCGAGGCTGGGCGGTATCATCTGGACACGAGCGAACCTTTCAGAACTCGGCTCAGAACCGAACTGCAGGTTCGCCCGCCGCAACGGGCACCGGACGCCGGTCCGGCGGCGACCGCCCTGTGGAGCCTGCGGCTGCGGTACTGGGCCTGGCGCCACAGCGGGCAGGTGCGCGAGCCCGAGGATGTTCGCATGTTCGTGCTCTATCACGACCCCGCGTTGACGCCCACCGTGCCGCATTCTCTGGGACTCGCCAAGGGACTCATCGGCGTCGTGTACGCCTTCGCAGCGCCCGAGATGAACGGCGCGAACAACGTGGTGATTGCCCACGAATTACTGCACACCGTGGGCGCCACCGACAAGTACCGCCCGGCCGACGACGCCCCGCGCTTCCCTGACGGCTACGGCGATCCCAAGCAAGTGCCCTTGTATCCGCAACGGATGGCGGAATTGATGGCTGGGCGCCGGGCGCTGACCCCGGACACCTGGCAGCAGGCGGAGAGTCTCGACGAAGTGGTCGTCGGTCCTTTCACGGCGCTGGAAATTCGCTGGCCGCAGCATGCTCGCTGAATCCGCCGTGGCCCCGCCGCGCGGCCCCGCAGCGCGCCCGCCTAACTCAGCGCCGCGAGTACCGAATCATGCAGGCGCCCATTGCTGGCAAGCACCGAGTTTGATTGCAGGGTGATCGGCGCGCCGCCCAAGTCCGTGAATCGGCCCCCCGCCTCGTTGACGATCGCCACGCATGCCGCGATATCGAGAATATTCACGTCGCTTTCAATCACCGCGTCGATCTTGCCGCTCGCCAGCAAGTGATAGTGCAGAAAATCCCCGTAGCCGCGAATGCGATTGACCCGGGCGACGAGCGCTCCATAGCGCGCCCACTGGCCGCCGGAGGCGAGAGTTTTCAGGTTGCCGGAGGAGAGCGCGGCCGACTCGAGCGTTGCGATCTGACTGACGCCGATGGGTTTGCCGTTGAGATACGCGCCGCAGCCGCGCTCGGCGAAGCAAAGTTCCCCGTACACCGGGGCGCTCGACACGCCGAGCACGATTTCCCCGCGGCGCATGAGGGCGATTTGCGTGGAAAACATGGGGTACTCGCGCACGAATGCCTTGGTGCCGTCGATGGGATCCACCAGCCACAGACTCTCGGCGTCCGCGCCGCGCGATCCGGTTTCCTCGCCGAAGAATCCATGCGAGGGGAAGCGCGCCTCGAGAATCTCGCGGATCGCGATCTCACAGCGCATATCGGCCTCGGTGACCGGCGATTTATCCTCCTTGATGCGCACCTCGATGTTGCGGCGGAACAATGAGCGTGCGATGCCGGCCGCTTGCTCGGCGGCGTCGAGAGCCGCCTTGAGTTCTGGGGAAGGATTCACGAGCGCAACATTAGCAAATCTTGTGCTACCGTCGCACGACACCACGGAGATTTCGAACGATGGGACACCGGCTTAGCAAAATCTATACGCGTACCGGCGACGACGGCACCACCGGGCTGGGAGACGGATCACGCGTGCCCAAGGACAGTCTGCGCGTTGAGGCCTACGGCGCCGTGGATGAGGCCAACAGCGCGATCGGCGTGATACTTGGCGTCGCCGCGTTGCCGCCCGCGATCATCGACTGTCTCACCGAAGTGCAGCACGACCTGTTCGATCTGGGGGGTGAATTGTGCATCCCAGGGGCTTTGATGATCGACGCGGCCCGTGTCGAACGGCTCGAGACGGAACTGGACGGTTTCAACGAGGCTTTGCCGCCCTTGAAGGAGTTCATTCTGCCGGGTGGCGGGCCGGCGGCCGCGGCCTGCCACGTGGCTCGCGCGGTGTGCCGGCGCGCGGAGCGCCGCTGCTGGTCGCTGGCGCGTACCGAGACCGTCTCGCCCGAGACGCTCAAGTACCTGAATCGCCTCTCCGACCTCTTGTTCGTGGTCGCCCGCGTACTCGCTCGCCACGAAAAGGGCAGCGAAGTGATCTGGCGGCACACGCGGCATACCAAGAAATGAGCGCCTGGCCGCCTGTCTGGCCGCTCGGGATTTAGCAGCGGAGGCCGGCCGTGCATCGGCGGCGCCGCAATCAGCGCCGGCGACGGCACCTGACACGTTTGAAAAACCGGTGACGTTGTGACGCTTTAGCGGCTGCTTTTAGACTCCAAAACGTCGAAACGTCGCGCCAAATAAAAACAATACAGGGACCGGCGCGGAGCTCGCGCCTCGCACTCAAGCGACGCTGGCCGCCTTCAGCTGATTGGCATGCAGCCAATCGGCATGCCAGCGTTCCAGCTCCGCGATCGCCAGCGGGCGGCAGAACAAGAAACCCTGAACCTGATTCGCGTCCCGGGTTTTGAGGTATTGCCACTGCGCCTCGGTTTCCACGCCTTCAGCCACGGTTGCGAGCCCCAGGCTTTTCGCCATGGCGATGATGGCGTCGACCAGCGGAGCATTGCCGCCGTTCTTCGATGCGATGTCGCGCACGAACACCCGGTCGATCTTGAGCGTGTCGATCGGAAAGTGCCGCAGGTAGGACAGCGAGCTGTAGCCGGTGCCGAAATCGTCCAGCGCGGTGGCGACCCCAAGCTCCTTGAGCGACTTCACCGCCTTGGCTATGGCGGCGGAATATTCGATCAATGCCCCTTCGGTGAATTCCAGCTCGATCATGCGCGGATCGATTCCGGCGGCATCGATGGCACGCGACACACGCGACACCAAGCTGCCGTCGCGAAATTGCACGCCGGAGACGTTCACCGCCACCTGCCATTTGGGCGCTCCGGCGTCCTGCCACCGGCGCACCTGCGCGCTCGCCTCGCGCAGCACCCAATCGCCGATTTCGACGATCAAGCCGTTCTGCTCGGCAAGCGGGATGAACTCGTCGGGTGATACGAAGCCGCGTTGCGGATGTCTCCAGCGCAGCAATGCTTCTACCGCCTCGACGCGCAAATCCTTGAGCGCGAGGCGCGGCTGATAGTTCAAGGTGAATTCGCCGCGCTCCAGCGCTTTGCGCAAATCGGACTCCATGGACAGGTGCTTGGCCGCGCGAGTGCTGATCGATTTATTGAAAAACTCCAGTCCTCCCTGTCCCGTCTTCTTGCTGTGATGCATCGCCGCGTCGGCATTCTTGATCAGCGCCTCGGGGGAGGCCGCATCGCCCGGGAACAGGCTGATCCCGATCGTGGCCGACAGCGGTATCTCGGCTTGTTCGAAGACGAAGGGCCTGGCCAATGCCAGCTGCACGCGCTGCGCCACGATTTGCGCCGCGTCGGCCGTGGAGACTCCCGGCAGCGCCAGCGCGAACTCATCGGCTCCGGTGCGCGCCACCCAGTCGTTGATATCGTCCTTCCCAATGGCGTCGCTCACCCCGCCCAGCGCGCGTTGAGAATCGCGCAGGCAATTTTGCAGGCGATGCGCGAGCTCCCGCAGCAACATGTCGCCCACCGCCTGCCCCTGCGTGTCGTTGATGCGGGAGAAATTATCGACATCGAGCATCAGGACGGCGAGACCGCGCTGCCGCGGAGCGGCCCACGCCAGCTGCTGCTCCAATATCTGCAGCAATCGCTGACGATTGGGCAGAGCGGTGAGCGGATCGTAGTAGGCGAGATAGCGCACGCGCGCTTCGCTTTCGCGCAACTGGTCCTGGGTCTGTTTGGCCCGCACCAGGAATTTGACCCGCTGCGCAAGTAGCATCGGATTGATGCCCTTGGAGGAAAAATCCGTGGCCCCCGCGTTATATGCGCGATTGACCGACTGCATGTCGTCGAGACTGGTCTGCATCAAGATCGGCACATGTCCGCAATCCGGAAGCGCGCGCAGCGCACTGCATACATCGAAGCCGCTCATGCCCGGCATGACCACGTCGAGCACCACGCAATCCGCGGAATGCTCGCGGAATTCTCTCAAGGCAGCCGCGCCGTCGGCCGCCGTGATGACGCGAAAGCCCGCCATTTCCAGCGCGGTCCCGACCAGCAACCGGGCGCCGGGGTCGTCGTCGACGACGAGCACCGTGGCCGGAATGAGCGCTTGATCTTCGGACGTTTTCATCTTTTCCTTTGGGTGCTACGCAGCATTGGATGATCGCTCGCGCGTCAGCGCGGCGCAGAATTCTTGATAGTCTCGGCGGATTCTCGGCACGATAGCGGCGGCCTGGGTGATTCGCCCCTCGCGGACCATGGTCTCGCATTCCTTGGCGGCCATCGCCAGGCGCGCGCCGCCCAGATTCGAGGTGCTGGATTTGAGGGTGTGCACGGCTTGTGAAAGTGCATCAGCCTGCATATTGGCCGCCGCGGTCTCGATCGCTCCGATCAGGCTCGGCGAATGCTGCAGGTACAAGTCGATCATCGAGTTCAGCAGCGCCGGCTTCGCGAGAGCGGCGATGTTGCGAAGCACGGCGGCATCGATCAGCGGCACCCGCGACAGATCGCGCCGCTCCGATTCGGGCAGCGCGCGCAGCGCCAGCCAGCGCCTGAGCAGCGTTGCCAGCTGCTGCTGCGTAAAGGGCTTGCTCAGGAAGTCGTCCATTCCGGCGCCGAGGCATCGTTCGCGGTCCCCCTCCATCGCGTTCGCGGTCAACGCGATGATGGGCACCCGTGCGGCTCCCGACGTTTGTTCCTGCCGTCGTATTTCGCCCGTCGCCGTCAATCCGTCCATGACCGGCATTTGGCAATCCATCAACACCGCATCGTAGGTCGTGATGGTCATCGCCTCGATGGCCAGCAAGCCGTTCTCCGCGGCGTCGATCGCGCAGCCCAGACTTTCGAGCATGCCGACAGCCACTTCGCGATTCACCGGATTGTCCTCGACCAGAAGAATTTTCGGAGCGATCGTGCGCGCCGCCGCCGCGGCCGGCGCGGCCGTCGATCCCGGCGGCGCTGCATCCGCCGCCGCTCCCGGCTGCATCTTCATCACGCGAGTAACGCAGGCAAAGAGCTGCGAACGCCGCAGCGGCTTGGTAAGAACGGCGTTGAACAATGAGGCGCTGTCGACCCCGCCATGATGATCGTCGCGCGTACTTTGCAAAATGAGCCGCAGCGACGACCAGCGCGGGTCTTTGCGGATGAGTCCCGCCAGCTGAATTCCATCCATGACCGGCATTTGATCGTCCACCAGCGCGAAATCGAACTGCGATCCATCGCCGAGCGCAGCCAGCGCCGCGGCACTGGTTTCTGCGCCGGCCACTTCGACGCCCCACGATTGCAAGTGTTGCCGCAGTATTTCCCGGTTGCTGGCGTTGTCGTCGACGATCAGCGCCCGCAAGCCGAGCAGGTTCAGCCGCGGCAAGCGCGTCATCGTCGGCGCCGCGTCGGCCACCGGTTCCAGCCGCACTTCGAACCAGAACGTCGAACCGCGGCCGACTTCGCTGTGAACCCCGATTTCGCCGCCCATCAAGGCGGCGAGCTGCCGGCATATCGCCAACCCCAAGCCGGTGCCGCCGTATTTGCGCGTGGTGAACGAGTCGGCCTGGCTGAAGGCATTGAATATGTGGGCCTGGGCCTCCGCGGGAATGCCGATGCCCGTATCGATGACCTCGAAACGCAGCAAGCCATCCTCACCGACGGCCCTGATACGGACGATGACTTCTCCGGAGTCCGTGAACTTGATCGCGTTGCCGACGAAGTTGATGAGGACCTGCCTCAGCCGCATCGGGTCGCCGCGCACCGTGCCGGGCACGTCGAGTTCGATGGCGCATGCCAGCTCCAACCCCTTCGCATGGGCCCGTCCGGCGAAAATCTCGATGGTTTCTTCCACGGCTTCGCGCAAACCGAATTCGATGCGCTCGAGCTCGAGTTTGCCGGCCTCGACTTTCGAGAAATCCAGAATATCGTTGATGATTTGCAACAACGCCTCGGCGGAATGGGAAATGGTTTCCGAAAGGTGCCGCTGGCGCGGGGTGAGTTCGGTCGCCTGCAGAAGCTCCGACAGGCCCATGACGCCGTTCATGGGCGTGCGAATTTCATGACTCATGCGCGCAAGAAATTCGCTCTTGGCACTGCTGGCTCGCTCCGCCACCTCTTTGGCCCGGGTTGCCTCGCCGATCGCGAGCTTCAGGTCCAGGTTGGCGTTGCCCAGATTGATCGTGCGCTCCTCGACTTGCTGTTCGAGGAATTGGCGGTACTTCTCCAGCCGCGAATCGCGATGCCGGATCTGTCCGAGCATTTGATTGAAGCCGTCGATGAGCGAGCCGACCTCATCCTGGGAATTTCGCTCGACGCGCAGACTGTAGTCCTCTTCCGAAGACACGCGCTGCATGGTGTGCGCCAGATTGACGATGGGCCCCGAGATTTGCTGTTGCAGACGCGCGGCGAGCCAGTAAGCCGTGATCACGGCGGCGATGATCGCCGCCAGAGTCATGAGAACATAGCCGGGCCAATCCGGTTCGAGAACGCTGATCGGTACCAGGATGTGGACGAATCCCTGCACCTGCTGATTGCGCATCACCGGTGCGATGACGTGCATCTGACCCGCTTGATAGTACAGCGGCGCGTGCTGCGGATCGACGGGCTGCGCCGCCCGCGATACGGTATCGGTGGCCGGCGTGGCCGCCGCTTCCAGGCGCACTTCGTCATGCTCGCGTTGGTAGGTGGCAAGCCGCTGGCCGTTCGGCGACAGGATTTCTGCGGAGCTCACCAGCCACTCACCGCGCAGCTCCGCCAGGGCCTGAAGAGCCGCCTTGTCACCGCCGAGCCGCAGCGCCTCGATCGTGTTCGCGCCCGTGACCCGGGCAATGCGCGCGGCGCTCCACTGCAGGTCGTCCCGCAAATGCAGCAAATTCAGCGCAACGTGCGCGATCATCGCCACGGCAAATACCGCGATCGCGGGCACCATGATGACCACGCGCAGCTTGCGCTCGATGGGTAGGTGCGAGAACCAGCGAATCAATGAATCCTCCCGCAACCTGTGCAGATCTTCAGCTTCACCACAAGTTGTCGGCCTGCGAGGGGAAATCTTCTGTGGCAGAACGTGATGAAGTTCACGTTGCGCTCGGACCCAAGGGGTCCGGCTGCCTATCGCCGCCGCGTGCTGCTCCGCCCGGACACCTCGGCGGCGATCAGACGGCGGGCCAGCTGCCAGTCGAACGCGGGGCCAGGGTCGGTTTTGCGCCCGGGGGCTATGTCGCTGTGGCCGGCCAGGCGGTCCGGAGACAGCCGCGGATAGGCGGCGCAGAGTGCGGCCACCACCTTGGCCAGCGCGCCGTATTGCGCGGCTTCGTAGGGCAGCGTGTCGGTTCCTTCGAGCTCCACTCCCACCGAAAAATCGTTGCAGGCCTCGCGGCCCTCGAAACTCGACTTTCCGGCATGCCAGGCGCGCTCCGTGAACTTGACGTATTGCGTCACTGCGCCGTCGCGCATCACAACCAAGTGCGAGGACACGCGCAGCGAGCCCACTTCGGCGAAATACGGGTGCGCTTCCGCCGGCAAGGTATTGGTGAACAGCCGGTCAATCCAGGGACCTCCGAATTCCCCGGGCGGCATGCTGATGCCGTGCACGACGATCAGATCGGCCTCGACGCCCGCGGGCCGCGAATCATGGTTCGGCGACGCCATTTGTCTGGCGCCCCGCATCAACCCGCTCTCGAGATCGACTCGCATTCACGTCCTCCAGCCGATACCGGCGCTAGCATATGCGACAATTCCCGGCTATGGATGGCATCCCTGCAAATCCGGCGGCCTCCGCCGCGCTCGAGCTCGCGCCGTGCGCTTGACCCGCGTGTATGTCGAGACCCCGTTGCACCCGGGGAGCATGGTCGAGCTGCCGCCCGATACCGCATCGCACCTGGCGCGGGTGTTGCGGGCACGCAGCGGCGACGGGGTGATTTTGTTCAATGGCGATGGACGCGAATTCGACGGCGCGATCGAGGCGGTGCGCGGATCGCGCGTGTCCGCATCCGTCGGCGACAGCCGGCCGGTGGACAGAGAGTCTCCATTGGCCATCACGCTGGTGCAATGCGTGCCACGCGGCGACCGGATGGATTTCATCGTGCAAAAGGCGACGGAACTCGGCGTTGCGCGGATCGTGCCGGTTTTGAGCCAGCGCAGCGTTGTTCGGCTCGATCCAGGGCAGGCGGAGTCGAAAACCAATCATTGGCGGGCCGTGGCGGTGAGCGCGTGCGAGCAATGCGGACGCGCGCGCCTGCCGGCCATCGAGTCCGTTCGGCCGCTGCTCAACTACCTCGGAGACTCCACGGCGGGTACCGGGCCTCGGCTGGTGTTCGAGCCGCAGTGCGAGCCGTACCCGCCCACCGCGGCCCCGAATCGCGGTACCACGATGAGCGCGATCGTCGACGCGCAAATCGCGATCGGACCGGAGGGGGGCTTCACCTCCGATGAACTCGAGGCCTTCCGGGTGACCGGATTCTCCCGGGTTGCGCTCGGACCCCGTGTATTGCGCGCCGAGACCGCGGCCATCGCGGCGGTGGTCTGGCTGCAGGCCCGCTTCGGCGATATGTAAGGCGCAGCGTCGCGAACGGCCGACGGGTTGATTGCCTGGGATTACCTGGTTTAATTCATCTGAAAGGGTTGCCGCGAGCTGCGTTATGTCTCAAAGCCATTCCTTGGCACTCTCGTTCTGCCTCTCTGCCCTGCTCGTGGGTTGCGGCGGGGGAACCAAAATTGCGGCGTTATCCGCCCCCCCGCCCCCCACGGCTCCGTCGATCAGCGTGCAGCCCGCGGATCAAACGGTGACCGTGGGGCAATCCGCGGTGTTTGCGGTGACCGCCTCCGGCATCGCGCTGACTTATCAGTGGCAAGAGAACGGTTCGGCCATCCCCGGAGCCACGGCGTCGAGCTACACGACCGCCCCCACCACCGCCGCCGACAGCGGCAGCACCTTTGTGGTCATCGTCGCCAACTCGGCCGGCATGGTGACGAGCAAATCAGCGGCGCTGACCGTGACGAACGGAATGCCGGTTCCGGGAACCGATGTGCTCACGTACAAGAATGATCTCAATCGCAGCGGCCAGAATCACAGCGAGTCGACGCTCACGCTCTCCAATGTGGCCTCATCGACGTTCGGATTGCTGCGCAATTTGCCGGTGGATGGAAAAGTCGATGCGCAGCCGCTGTATGTATCGAAGCTCAGCGTGTCGGGCGCGGCGCACAGCGTGGTTTTCGCCGCCACCGAGCATGACTCGGTGTACGCCTTCGACGCCGGCAGCGGCGCCGTGCTGTGGCAGGTTTCGCTGCTGGCGGCCGGTGAGACCTTGAGCGACGACCACGGCTGCGGCCAGGTGACCCCAGAAATCGGCATCACCTCCACCCCCGTCATCGATCGCAATGCCGGGGCGCACGGCACGCTGTATGTCGTCGCCATGTCGAAGGACGCGGCATCGAACTATCATCAGCGCCTGCATGCGCTCGATCTCGCCACCGGAGCCGAACTGCTGAATGGTCCGGTGGAGATCACGGCGACCTATCCGACCGCCGGCGGCGGCACAACCACGTTCAGTCCCGGGCAGTACGAAGAGCGGGCGGCGTTGTTGCTGTTGAACGGCACGATCTACACGAGCTGGACCTCGCACTGCGACATCGCCCCCTACACCGGCTGGATCATCGCCTATTCCGAGAGCACGCTTGCCCGCACCGCCGTTCTCAACGTCGCGCCGAACAGCGGGGCCGGACCTGCGATCTGGATGAGCGGCGGAGGTCCGGCCGCCGATTCAGCGGGGAATATCTATCTGCTGACCGCGAACGGCGCATTCGAAACGCCGGATGCGAGCGGCTTTCCGAGCCTGCGGGACTACGGCAACTCCTTCCTCAAGATCTCGACGGGCGGCGGTGCATTGACCATCGTGGATTATTTCACCATGTTCAACGAAGTCGCCGAGTCCTCGGCCGATCAGGATCTCGGCTCGGGCGGAGCCATGCTGCTGCCCGATCTGACCGACTCGACCAACACGGTGCGGCATCTGGTGATCGGCGCCGGCAAGGACGGCAACATCTACGTCGTCAACCGCGACTCGATGGGCAAGTTCAATGCAGCCGGCAATTCGCAGATCTGGCAGCAGTTGAGCGGCGCCGTGCCGTCCGGCATCTGGTCCACGCCCGCCTATTTCAGCGGCACGGTGTACTACGGCGACGCGGGCGCTACGCTCAAGGCGTTCTCGATATCGAACGCCAAGCTCAGCGGCCAGCCGCAGTCGCAATCGCCGTCGCAGTTCGCCTACCCGGGCACCGCGCCCAGCGTGTCTGCGAACGGAACATCCAACGCGATCGTCTGGGCGCACGAGAATTCCAATCCCGCGGTGCTGCACGCTTACGACGCCGCGAACCTCGCGCACGAGCTCTACAACAGCAACCAGGCGGCGGGTGGTCGCGACCAGTTCGGCGCCGGCAACAAATTCATCACGCCGACCGTGGCCGACGGCAGGGTGTTCGTCGGCACCACGGCCGGCGTCGCGGTTTTCGGCCTGCTGCATTGACGCCATCGCCGGCCTGCCCGGTGCCGAGCATCGCCGGCGTGGCCGCAACCCGTCGCGGCCGCCGAGGTAGACTCTCGTTGTGAGCACCTCGTTCGCCATGTTGATGTCTTCGCGGTCGCGCCTGTCGCTCATCGCGCGTCTGGGCATCATCGCCGCCGTATTGGTGGTGGAAACATTGCTCGTGTCGTACTTGATTCAAAAGACGCCGGTCGATTGGCTCACGGGGCCGGCCAAAATCGTTCGCCAGATCCAGCACTTCCTGTTTCGCTTCATGATCGCCTATGCCGTCTCGCTGGCGATGCTGGTCTATGTGCGCGGCGCCGATATGTTGGCCGGCGTTTCGGCGGCGGGCATCAACGCGCCGGTGCGCGGCCGTTGGTGGCTGGCGCATCTGCTGCTGCTCGTGCCCTTCGCGATACTGTCGGCGGGGCTATACGGCGGTGCCATGGCGCTGCCGCTGCCGTTCGCGGCGCTCGCAATTGCCTGGCATGCCTGCGCGGCCGCCGCCGCTCTCGCTTTGTGTGCCGCCATGGCGCCGCTGGACACCTGGAGGAAGGCGTTTCGGCAGACTCAGGCGCTTCCCGCGTATGCGCTGTTGCCGGCGGCCGGCGCGGTGGCTGCGATCCAAGCGAGCCAATTGCTGTGGGTGCCGACGGCGCAATTCACGTTTCGCTTGGTACGGATATTGCTGACTCCATTGGGTCCGTCGCTGCACAGCGACGCGTCCACGTTGACCATCGACACCGGCAATTTTGCGGTCAGGATCACGGAGATTTGTTCGGGACTGGAAGGCATGGGTCTCATGCTGGCGTTCTGCGCGGCATGGCTATGGTATTTCAGGCGCGAGTATTACTTTCCGCGCGCCTTGGGTTTAGTCCCCGTCGCCGTGCTGCTGGTGTTTTTATTGAACGCCGTGCGCATTGCGGCCATCATTCTGATCGGCGACGCCGGCTATGAACGCATCGCGACGGTCGGCTTCCATTCTCAGGCAGGGTGGATCATGTTCAACGCTGCGGCACTCGGCGTCGCGATCCTCGCCCGCCGCAGCCCTTGGCTGCATCGCGATGCGCGCCAGCCCGCGGCGGCCGCGGACAATGCGGTCGCCGGTTATTTGATGCCTTTGCTGACCGTCCTCGCGGCCGGAATGATCGCGCATGCCCTGTCCGGCGGATTCGACCTGCTGTATCCACTGCGCTTCATCGGCGCGATCGCCGCGTTATGGGTGTACCGCCGCAGTTACGCCGCCCTGGACTGGACGTTCAGTTGGCGCGCGCTCGCCGCGGGCGCACTGCTGTTCGGTGTTTGGGTGGGGTTTGCGCATTTTCTGACCACGCCGTCCCCCATGCCCCGGACGCTCGCGCTGCTGTCGCCGCCCCTGCGCGCAGCATGGCTCGGCTGCCGCGTGGCCGCGGCAACGCTCACGGTGCCGCTCGTCGAAGAACTTGCCTACCGTGGATACCTGTTGCGGCGGTTGGTGCGCGCCGATTTTCGGTCGGTTGCATTTCAGGAGGCGCGTTGGCCGGCTTTGTGTTTGAGCGCCATCGCATTTGGCATCACCCACGGCGGTTTATGGCTGCCGGGAATACTTGCCGGGTTGGCATATGGCGCACTGGCCATGAAGACGGGGAAACTAGGCGAGTCGGTCGCGGCGCACGCCGCCACGAATGCGCTGCTCGCCGCTTATGTGCTGCTCTTCAATCAGTGGCAGCTCTGGTGAAAGGCGCTTATGGCTTTTGGAAGCGCCCGCGCAGAACCACCAAGCCGCCGAGCAGCAGGGTGAGCGCGCTCACCGCGGATGAGGGATCGATTTCGGGTGCGGCGATATGATGGCGGGAATCGCCACCGCCACCGCTGCCCCCACCGCTACCCCAAAATGAAGGGGGTGCGAAATAGGCCCCGGTGACCGTCAATCCTGACAGCGTCAACAATAGAGCCGCGAGTGAATTAGACATTGCTCAAATCTCCCCCGTCCGTGAGTAAATCCAGCACCGCAACGCGGGCGCTTGTTACAAGCATCATAGTACACGGCAACTCCGTGTGTCATCGGGACTGTTCCTCAGTTTGAAATTGATTATGTTAAATACCGGCCTCGTCATCACGTGGGCATCACCGAGGTCTCCTCGGCGATCATTTCCTCCAGTCGCTCCAAGTCGGGGATCAGCGGCGTTTCGTTGACCATGCGTACTTGACAGATGATGGGCGAACGCTCGGGGAAGCTGCGCGAGGGATCCGGCCGCACCACCTCGGCATTCACGCGCACCAGTTGCGGAAACCCTTGGGTCAGCATCCCGAAGTATCCGGACTGCAGCTTGCCGCCGGTCGCGTGAAAAATGACGATTCGCGTGCGGCTGGAGACGCTCGGCAGCGTTTGACCGAACGCGCCTTCGAAAGACACCACCGGCACGCTGCGCCCGCCCCAGCTTACAACGCCCGCGTACCACGGCGGTGCATTGGTCATTTCGGCCGGTGCTTGATAACCGATGACCTCGGCGACACAGGCGCGCGGCACTATCAGCCTCTCCCCCGCCAGCGGCACCAGCAAGCTGTACAGCTCGTCGCGCAAGTCGGACATGGACTATCTCGCGATCGCGCTGCGGCGATTGACGAGCGGCTCGATGGCATCGAGCAACTGATTCTCTTGGTAAGGTTTGCCGAGATAGTCGTCAACGCCCAGCTCGATGGCGCGGGCGCGATGCTTTTCACTGACCCTGGATGTGATCATCACGATCGGAATATCCTTGAGGCGCGGGTCGTTGCGAACGTGAGCGGCGACTTCGTAGCCGTCCATGCGCGGCATTTCGATGTCGAGCAATATGATGTCCGGCAGGTTGTCCTGCAGCAGCGACACGGCGTCGACGCCGTCCTTGGCGGTCAACACTCGCATGCCGTTCCGCTCCAGCAAGCGCTGCGTCACCCGGCGCACCGTGATGGAGTCGTCAACGACCAGTGCGCACGTGCGGCGGTCGCGCTGGTCGAGTACCACCGTTTCGGCCGGGCGCGCGCGCCACTCCGAACGCACCAGCGAGCCCATGTCGAGAATGATCACGATGCGCCCGTCGCCCAGGATCGTTGCGCCGGCAATGCCGCGGATGCCTGAAATCTGCGGCCCCAGCGATTTCACGACGATTTCCCGGCTGCCGACCAATTCATCCGTGACCAGGGCGGTGGAATGCTCGCCCGCGCGGACCAACACCACCGCTATCGATACGTCGCCATCGGGAAGCCGCATGGGGCCCAAGCCCACGAACGACCCCAGCTGCTGGAATCTGTACTTCTGGCCGCCATGTTCGAACGGGGGCGCGTCCTTGGCCAGATGCCTGGCGACGATATTTCTCGGCAGACGCACCACGCCCTCCACCGTCGCCAGCGGCAACGCATAGGCCTCCTCGGCCACGCGCACGATCAAGGCCTGGCTGATGGCCAGGGTGAAAGGCAGGCGAATCGTAAAGCGCGATCCCTTGCCGGGCGTCGTATCGATGAATAAGCCTCCGCCCAGCTTTTTGACTTCGGTGGCGACGACGTCCATGCCGACGCCCCGCCCCGCCGCCTGAGTGACATGGCCGGCGGTGCTGAAGCCGGGCTCCAAAATGAGCTGCACGGCTTCCTCGTCCGTGAGCTTGGCATTCGCGTCGGCAAGCCCCAGCGCGATCGCCTTCTCGCGAATCAACTTGACGCTGATGCCGGCGCCGTCGTCGGCGACCACGATCACGACCTCCGCGCCGTCGCGCTCCAGACTGATCGAGATGCGGCCGACATCGGGCTTGCCGAGGCTCGCCCGGCGGGCCGGGCTCTCTATGCCGTGCACGACGGCGTTGCGCAGCATGTGTTCGAGCGGCGGGACCATGCGCTCGAGCATCTGCCGATCGAGTTCCGCAGCGGCGCCCTGAACCACGAGTTCCGCACGCTTGCCGGTATCGTTCGCCGCTTGGCGCACCAGCCGCGTCAGCCGCTGCACATGACGCTGGAAGGGCACCATGCGCGTCCGCATCAAACTATTCTGCAGCTCGGTGATGACGCGCGACTGCTGGGTGAGCAGGTTCTGCGCGTCGCGGGTCAGCGACTCCAACAGCCCCTGGATGCTGGCCACGTCCCCCGAGGTTTCGGCGAGCGCGCGCGAATACTGCTGCAGGGAGGAATATCGGTCCAGCTCGAGAGGGTCGAAGTCGGTGCGCCGCGGGTCGACGTCCTGATGGCGATTGAGAACCTGCGCTTCGGTTTCGATCTCCAGACCCCGCAGCTGTTCTTTGAGGCGCGTCACCGTGCGCGCCAACTCCGCCAGATTGAAGTCGATCGAGTTGACTTGCTGATCGATGCGAGCACGAAAGATGCTCACTTCTCCGGCATTGTTGAGCATGGTGTCGAGCAGATCCGCGTCGACGCGCGCCATTTCCACGCGTTCCGTCGGGGCGCTCTCGCGTCCGGGTAGCACCGGAGCACTGCTCTGCTCGAGGCTCGCAACCAAATCTTCGCTCGCGGCGAGCGGCTCATCCTTGGGTGCAGCATGCACCGCCCCGAGGGACGGCGGCGCATCGACGGATGCAGCGAAGTCGCGCGCCGGCGCGGGCGATCTTGCGGCCGCCGGGGACGCTGCGGCCGCCAGGGCCGCTGCGGTCGCCTGGGACGGCACGCTCGCCGGCGGCGCGGCCCGGGGCGCTGGGGTCGGCACGGCGGGTATTGCGGCGGCGGGAGTTCGCGCGGAAGCCGACAAATTGCGGATCTGCGCTATCAGCGCGGTCGCGCCCGCCGGCACGGTGCCATTGCTCACCAGATCGCGCATTCGCGCGAGTTCATCGAGGCTGGCCTGCACGACGGCGTGGGCATGATCGTCGCCGACCACGGAACCGCTGTCGATCTGGATCACCAAGGTCTCGAGTTCATGACTCAAATCGCCCATGGCGGCGATGCCCGCCATCCGGGCTCCGCCCTTGAGGGTATGCAATTGACGCTGCAGTTCCGCAACGCGTTCCTTGTCGTTGCGGTCGCGATTCCACGCGCTCAGCGAGCTTTCAGCCGCCTCGAGCAATTCTGTCGCTTCTTCGCTGTAGATGTTCGCGATCTCATGATCGAACTCCTCCGCGGGCGGAGCAGCCGGGATTTCCTCGCGAACGCCCGCAGCCGCGGGGACTGCCGGTGCCGCCGCGAGCGCCGGAACCATGGCCGACGCGCTGGTATCCACGGCATCGCGGGCGATATTCGCATCGAGCTCGGCCTCGATGTCACGCAGCCGCCCGAGCAGCAAGGGCTGCTCCGAAAAAAATGCGGTCGATTCGTTGATGTGCGATACCACGTTGTCGATCGCGCGAACCGCATCGCCCAAGGTTGCGAGCCCCAGGTCCGACAATCCATGCCCGCTGTCGAAGGCTTTGCGCATGACCCGATTCAGCGGTTCGGTGATTCGGATGCCATGCCGCGCCTCCGCCATCTTCGAGCTGCCGCTCAACGTGTGAATGGCGCGGTAAACCGATTCCGGCAAATCATGCGGCGGCGGCTGACCCGTGCGCTTGCGCAAGTAATCGCGAATCTCGGTCAGATGGCTCGAAGTCTCTTTGCTGAAAATGTCATGCAACATCGGATCCATCGCCGGTGGTGCGGCGGCAGGCTGCGCAGCGGCGGCGGCCGGCGCAGCGGCGGCGGCCGGCGCAGCGGCGGGTGCCGCGGCAGCCGCCGGCGCACGCAGCACCCGCGAGGTCCCCGTTCCGCGTTCCTCCTGCGTCAAGGTCACGGTGCCCTGATCTGCTTCGCGCCCGTCGGCATACGCGAATGCGCGCTTCATCAAGCCTTCGATGGGTACGGTGTTTTGGCGCCCCGTTTCCAGCTGTTCCACCAGTTGCGGCAGCACGGCGATCGAGCTGCGCAACAAGGTCATCATCCCGGGCGTGCGCGTCAGCGTCTTGTCGATGATCCGATTCAACAAGTTCTCGATGGACCAGCCGAACTCGGCCATCGACCGGGCGCCGACCATGCGGCCGCTGCCCTTCAAAGTGTGGAAGCTGCGGCGCATGAGGGCCAACGATTCCAAATCCATGGGATTCTGGTCCCATTGCGGGAAGCTGTGTTGAATCGAGGCAATCTCTTCCTTGGCTTCCTCGATGAACAGCTCGACGAACTGCGGATCGACCGGCTCCGGCTCGGGTACTGCGATCAGCGGATAGGTTGCGGCGTGCGCGCGTTTGGTCCGCTCCAGGGCGACCGTTTCCGCCGGATCGAGTTTCGTCGTCCTGGCGCCGTCGCTGCTCGCGAGGCTTATGTTCGGCACGCGTGATGGCGCTTCTTCGGCCAACGTCTTGATGCACATCTCGGCGTTGTCCAGCATGTACCAAGGATCGGTACGCCCGCTCTGCAGCGTTTCCATGTAGTACTCGATGCTCACGATCGCGTCGGCCACCCGCTCCAGACGGATGGCGTCCGGCGCCGGCGCCCCGGGCTCGATCAGCTTGCGCACCTGCGCGCCGATAGCGTCCATCAATTCGACCGCTCTTCCCTTGCCCAACATCAAGAGACCGGCGGTGATGCCGCGCAGCAGCTGCGGCACGTTGTCGAGGCCCTGTGGGGGAAAATCGCCGGGCTTTTGCACGGCAATGGACACAGCTTCCTTGATGCGCGCCAGGTTGACGATGCACTCGCGCAGCACCGCCTCACTGACCAGTCTGAATTCGTGGTCCTGATCGGCGGGAGAATCGGTGGGCAACGCATCGGATGACGCGGGCAGAATCAGGCGTACCAGCTGATCGTCCAGGCTGTCTTCGACCGAAAGCAAGACGCCGGCCACCTTGACCAGCGACTCCCCGGGCGGGATTTTGCCGTCGGCGACGATATTGGAGAGATCGGAAATCTCATCCTGGACACGCTGGCGCAACTCCCCCAGTCCCAGCACTCCCAGCGTGTCGCTGATCTTCTTCAGCAACTCGAGCTGAGGTAGAAGCTCTTCGCTGCGTCCGCCGCCGCGGCGCACGAAGATATCGAGGACATCCTTCACTTTCGAGAGATCTTCCTTGATGGCGGCGGCGACCGTGCGCATCAATTTCACGCTGGGCGCCGACAGGCTCTCGCGCTCCTGTTCGATGGAGTCGTCGACCGGGAGCAGCTCGGTGAGCTTGAACGAGGCTCGCACGGCGGCAATGCGGCCGGTGGTGGTCGATGCCCGAGCCACGTAGTACAGCAAGTTGTTCAGCAGATCGATCGGCGGATCCTCGCAATAGCGACCCTCGCCGAGCTCGTACAGGGCCTTGATTTGCCGGTCCGCTTGACCCAGCAAACGCTTCAGCGTCGCACTGCTTTCCAAGCCATTGGCGCGAACCGCCTCGAGGACGGCGCCCGTGACCCACCACAATTGAAACACCGGCTGGGTTGTGGCGACCTGTTCGAGCTTTTCGGCCACTTTCGCCAGAATTTCCAGATTCTGCACGGTGCGTTCGCCGCGGATGTATCCCAATAGGCCGATCTGAAACCGCGGCCGCAGCCGTCGCGCCCATTGCGCCACCGAAATCGACAGCTCGCCCTGCCGCTGTGATGTCGGCTGCGCCGGCTGATCGGATTTCAGATTGAGCAATAACAGCGTTCCCTCGGACAGCAAGGGACTGCCCCGCACGGAGCGCAAATCATTGAGCAGCGGCAGCAGCACCAAGGCCAGATCCCGGCCGCCCGACAAAACCCGTTCGAGGTAGGTCGGCAACTGCACCATCGCCCGCATCAACGCATCGAGGCCGTCGACCTGACGCTTCTGGTCGTTGTCCGAGCTCAGCAAGTAGCGCGTGACGTGCTCCATTTCCTCGGCGAGCAACGCCGCGCCATAGACCTCGACCAGGCGCAGAACCCCGTGGGCAACGTGCAACTGGTCGGCGCACTTCTCGAGCATAGCCCGCTGGTCCGAGCGCTCGGCGTAAGCCTCCAACGAAGCGCGCGCATCATTCAACGTCGCCGCGAGTTCCTTGGCGACAATGTGCAGGGTTTGGGAACTGATGTCGGTCATGCCGGAATCGCCGTGAGGTTCAGACGCCGAAACCGCTGGCCTTGCGCATTTTCCCGGTATTGCCCGTGCTGGTGCTGGTACTGCCGGCGCCGCTGGTGCCGGTACTGCCGGCGCCGCTGGTGCCGGTGCTGCCGGCGCCGCTGGCGCCGCTGGCGCCGCTGGCGCTGGTACTGCCGGCGCCGCTCGCGCCGGTGCTGCCGGCGCCGCCTTTGCTGCTCGCGGCGCTGGTTTTGCTGCTCGCGGCGCCGGTTTTGCTGCTCGCGGCGCTGGTTTTCGCGGGCTCCTTCAAAGCGGGCAGACGCGTGGACGTGGAACCGACCATGGTCGTGCCGCTGCCGTAGTCCGGAAGACGGAACCCCGCCACGGATTTGCGCAGCTGCGCCGACAACGCCGCCAGTTTGGCAATCGAGGTGGATGTCGCCGTCGAGCCTTCCGCCGTCTGCGTGGAAATCTCGCGCACCACCTGCATGTTCTTGGAGATATTGCCGGACGCGGCCGCTTGCTGGCGCGCGCTCGCCGAGATGTTCTGCACCAGGCTCGCGATCTGATTGGATACCTGCTCGATTTCCTCGAGCGCGGCACCGGCGTTCTCGGCCAGCAATGCGCCGCCGACGACGTCGGTGGTGCTGCGTTCCATGGAGACGACCGCCTCGTTGGTATCGGTTTGGATGGTGCGCACCAGCACTTCGATTTGCTTGGTGGCGTTTGCGGCGCGCTCCGCCAGTCTTTGCACCTCATCCGCCACCACGGCGAAGCCGCGGCCTGCTTCGCCCGCCATCGAGGCCTGGATCGAGGCATTGAGCGCCAGAATATTGGTCTGCTCGGCAATGTCGTTGATCAGTTCGACGATGTTGCCGATTTCCTGGGAACTCTCGCCAAGACGCTTGATGCGCTTGCTGGTCTCCTGGATGGTCTCGCGAATTGCATTCATGCCGTCGATGGTCCGTCGTACGGCATCGCCGCCCTTATGGGCGATGTCGACCGAATGCCTGGCGACGTCCGAGCAACGCTCGGAATTTCCGGACACCTCCTCGATCGAGGCCGCCATGTCGACCATGGATTCGCTGGCGGCGGAGATTTGCCGGGACTGAGCACTGCTGGCCTTCGCCATGTGCGCGGCCGCACTCTGGGTTTGCTTGGTGGCCCCGTCCAGTTGAATGGCGCTGTCGTTGATGGTCGTGACGAGTTCGCGCAGAGCCTCGATGGCATAGTTGATCGAATCGGCAATCGCGCCCGTAATGTCCTCCGTCACGGTTGCCTGTACCGTCAGATCGCCGTCCGCGAGACTCGACAATTCATCGAGTAAACGCATGATGGCTTCTTGATTGCGTTCGTTCTCACGCACCCGCAGCTCACTGCTGCGCTGCACATTGACCGATTTCCGAACGGTCCAGACGAGCGCCGCCAAGGACACCGCGGCAAGCCCCAGCAAGGCCAGTATCCAGGGCTGGTAATTTGCGCCGGAATCCGCCCGCGACGCGGGCGCATCGCCCAATTCGGCCGCCGCGCTGCCGGCCATGGCCGGCAGGTTGCGGGCCGCCGCTTGTGCCTTGGAGAGGGCGTCCGCGGCGGCGATCGCCTTGCGCACGCTGTTGCCGTATTGCTGATTGCGCGCGACCACGGTCTTCAAGCGCTGTTCGGCATCCGCGCCGGTGACCTTCGAAAGCGCGAGGCCTGATTCCTCGCCGGACAGACCGCGCATCACCTGACTCAAAAATTCCAGACTGTCGGCGAGCCGCTGCGCGGCGGGAGCCGCATCGCTCACACCGGACGCGAGACCGTTCAAATCCTGCTGAATGCGCTGGACCATGAGCTCGAAACGCTCCAGATACCGGCTCATGCCGTCGAGCTTCTGGGCGCCGACGGCGCTGGCGAGATCCCCGAGCTCGGACAGAAGCTTGGGCGCCGTTTCGCGCGCTTCCTGATTGGCAACCTGAATCGCCTCTACCGAGGCTCGCGCCTCGCCGACCGCGTTCGCGGCATCCGTCAATTTGTTCCACGCCGCTGTGCCCGTGGCGCCGGCGGCTCTATCCGGCACCGCACCGCGCAGCGTCTTCAGCCTTGATACGCTCTTGGCAAGCGCATCGAAGGCGCTCGATTCTCCCCGCAGGGCGTTTTGCGACTCGAAGGGCACGCGCTGCACCACGAGGGATAGCTGTTCGGCGGGCGCCGCCACGGGAGCCGTATTGCGGGTAAGCAGCGTCAACGCGGCGGCGCCAACCAGGCACAGCACGACGAGCGCCGCCAGCGGCGGCAAGAAATTCACTCCAGGACCTTTATTGTTTCGCGTGGTCATCTTAATCTTCCGCCGGAACCTTCAGCTCGCGGCCTGTAAAAAGCTCTGGCTCTCCACCAAACTCTTCAAACTCAACACCGGCCAGACTTCGCCGCCCCGGCGAAAGGCGCCGGCCAGGTAGCTATCGCAACGGATCACCGTCGGCGGCGCATCGGCGTTGAATTCCCCTTCCGCAAAACGCCGAAAACCCAATACTTCGTCCACCATCAATCCCGCCGGAATTTCGCGGTGGTTGACCACGACAATCCGGGTGTTGCGGCCGGAGGTGGTCGCTCCGCTGCCCAAGAATTGCCGCAGGTCCAACATGGGTAATAGCTGTCCCCGAACGTTGGCCAGACCCTTGACCCAGCTTTTGGCGCCTGGGATGCGGGTGACCACCGCGGGATAACCCAACACCTCGCGGGTTTCCTCGCGGGCCACCAAAAAGGTCTCGCCGCCCATGCGAAACGCCACGCCCACCCATTCTCGCCCGACACTAGCGTCGGCAACGCTGTCGGCCGCCACGGCACGGCTGCGTTTCTCGAGTTCCTTGAGCAATTCGAACGGACGGTCGCGCAAGCTGCGCAAGCTGGTCGCAGAAGCGCTCATCGTGCTCGTCATACGGCCAGCGCGGCTTGTGCCTTCTCGACCAACGCCTGCGCTGACACGGGCTTGACCAGATAATCCACCGCCCCTTGGCGCAGGCCCCAAACCCGATCGGTTTCCTGGCCCTTGGTGGTCACCATGATGATCGGAATCAAACTGGTTTCGGGATCGTTGATGAGCATCCGCGTGGCTTGGTAGCCGTTCACGCCGGGCATGACGATATCCATGAAGATGAGATCCGGCTTCATGGCCTTCGCCTTGCGAACGCCCTCCTCGCCGTTCTCCGCCGCGGCGGTCTTGAAGCCATGCTTCTCCAGAGCCTTCTGCATGACGAACACCTCGGTGGGCGAGTCGTCAACGATGAGAATCAAAGGCATTCTAGTGGTCTCCGTCATTTGCCGACGTGAGCTTCGATCGCGCCCAGCAATTCGTCTTTGGTGAACGGCTTCGTCAAATAGTGCTCCGAGCCCACGATGCGGCCGCGGGCCCGGTCGAAAAGCCCGTCCTTGCTCGACAGCATGATGACCGGAATTTGCCTGAACACCTTGTTGTGTTTGATCAAAGAGCAGGTCTGGTAGCCGTCGAGGCGCGGCATCATGATGTCGACGAACACGATGTCGGGCTGGTGGTCCGCGATCTTGGAAAGCGCGTCGAATCCATCGACCGCCGTGAACACTTCGCAGCCCTCCTTGGTCAGAAGGGTTTCGGCGGTCCGTCGAATGGTCTTGCTGTCGTCGATTACGAGAACTTTGAGTCCCGTGAGTTTCGGCTTGCCGTTTGTGATCATGCTCTCCATGAATTTGCCGCTAGGGAACCTCAGGGCTTCGTGCGCGTAGGTGCTGGAATCTTGTGGCTTTTTAACATATCCAGGCCGCGCAAGCCACGGTACGGGGTCGACATTTCAAGTTAAGCTGCCGCAAACAACGGTGGCGTGGTTCACAGTTTTCTCAAGTAAGCCAAGGCGGCGCCTGCTGGCGGCGCGTGCGCTAGACTGCGGTGCCGCGAGCATTTTCAAGATCTCCGAAGGAATGAGCATGTCTTCCCGAGTCCGTCTCGTCGTGGTCATGGACCCCATCGAAGCGATAAAGCCCGCCAAGGACAGCACCTTGGCCATGCTGCTCGCGGCGCAGGCGCGCGGTTGGCAACTCTTTTATGCGGAACAGAAGGACCTTTGGCTGCGCGACGGCATCGCCTTCGGCAGGCTCGCGCCGCTGCAGGTGTTCGACGATCCGGGAACATGGTTTGTGCGGGGCGGGAGGCAAAGCGCCAGACTGGGTGAATTCGACGTGATCCTGATGCGCAAGGACCCGCCGTTCGATACCGAGTACGTCTACACCACGTACATACTCGATCGTGCCCTGCTCCAAGGCGCGCTGGTGTTCAACCGGCCGCAAGGCTTGCGGGACATGAACGAGAAGGTCTACACGGCCTGGTTTCCCGAATGCTGTGCGCCCACTCTCATCACCCGCGACATGCACGCGATGAGCGAATTCCTGCGTGAGCAGGGCAAAGCGGTGTGCAAGCCGCTCGACGGCATGGGGGGCAAGTCCATCTTCGTTCTGGAACAGGCCGACAAGAACCGCAATGTGGTATTCGAAACCTTGACCGAATACGGCACCCGCTACGCGATCGTGCAGCGATACCTGCCGGAGATCGTGACCGCCGGCGATTGCCGGATCATCCTGGTGGACGGGGAGCCGGTACCCTTCGCCCTGCAGCGGATTCCCACGCCCGAGGATAACCGCGGCAATCTGGCGGCCGGCGCGCGCGCCGAGAGCCGCCCGCTCAACGAACGCGACCGATGGCTGTGTTCGCAAATCGGGCCTAAACTAAAGGCGGCCGGAATGATTTTCGTCGGTCTGGATGTCATCGGCGACTACGTCACCGAGATCAACGTCACCAGTCCGACGGGCATTCGCGAACTAAACAAAAGACACGGTGTCGACATTGGTGCAATGCTGGTGGATGCCATCCACAGGAATTTGAGCGCTGCGTGACTGCCGATTCGCTTCAATCGGGGCTTCCGCCCGCCAATGACCGCATGCTCACCACATGCTTTCTGGCGGCGTTGTTCCATGGCATCGTGATCCTGGGCGTGACCTTCTCATCGCCGGGCAGCCCGGCGGCGGGGGATCGGGCGCCGGCTTTGGAGGTCGTCCTGGTCAACGACCAGACACCGAGCGTGGCCAGCAATCCGAACGCGCAGTACCTCTCGGAGCGCAACACGTTGGGCTCGGGCAACACCTTGAAGCGCGAGCGCACGCTGATCCCCAAATCATCCCTGATGCCGGTCGAGCGTTCGGGTATCCCCAGCGGCGATGGCCTCGCGGCGCAGGAATCCGGCACCGAGACGGGGGACGAGGAGCTGGTCGCAACGCATACACCGGCGCAGAAGATTCTGTATTTTGCCTCGCCCACGGCCGCGGCGGTGTCGTCTCGATTGCCTCTGCTGCTCGAGAAACGTCCGGACCTCGCGATGACTCCCAATGATGACGGGGTCGAGCTGCGCATGCGCGGCGAGGCGCGGCACCAGCTGTGGATCGCCGCGGACACCCGCGAATCCGACGTTGCCGTTTACTTGGACAGCTGGCGACGCAAGATCGAGCGCGTGGGTACGATGAATTTCCCCGACGCCGCGCGGCGCCAGAAGCTCTCCGGCACTCCGGTGATCGAAGTGACCATCGGTGCCGACGGGCAGCTCCTGCAAACGGTCGTTCGGCGCAGCAGCGGCCATGCGGAAATCGACGAGGCCGCCATGAGAATCCTGAAGCTCGCCGCGCCCTTTGATCCCTTTCCGGGCGAATTGACCGCCAAGCATGATGAAATTCGCATAGCCTACGAATGGCAGTTCCTGGGCGGCGCCTCGCAAGGCGCCGGCGTCTTTTATTCGGAGCCGAACCATTAACGATTCGGGTTATCTGACCAATCAGCTGCTGATCGCCATGCCGGCGATGGGCGATCCCAACTTCGCGCAAACGGTGGCGCTGGTGTGCGATCACAGTTCGCGCGGCGCGCTCGGACTGATCGTCAACAAGCCGTTGCCCATGCGCATGAGTGAGATTTTCGAGCAACTGGAAATCGAAATCGCCGTGGGACCCTTGCGGGATCGTCAAGTATTGCGCGGCGGCCCCATGCAGACCGATCGCGGATTCGTCGTGCACCGGGCCGGCGGCGAATGGGACTCGACGCTCAAAGTGTCCGAAATCATTCATGTCACGACGTCGCGGGATATTCTGGCCGCGATGGCCCGCGGCCAGGGGCCCGCGGAAGCCGTCGTCGCTTTGGGGTATGCCGGCTGGGACGGCGGACAGCTGGAGGACGAGATCCGGGCGAACGCATGGCTCAACGCGCCGGTGGATCCCGGTTTGATTTTCGACCTGCCGTTCGAATCTCGCTGGCAAGCCGCGGGACGCCTCCTGGGAGTGGAGCTGTCTCGCATCAGCCCGATCAGCGGCAATGCCTAGGAGCTCACGCGGAATACTCAGACAGGCTCCTGGTCCGGCTTCGCCTGCCGTGGCGGTGCGTGACGAGCCGGCGCGCGGCGCGCCGCGCATCGTCCTGGCGTTCGATTTTGGGCATCGGCGCATCGGCGTCGCCTGCGGCGACACCGTGAGCCGCACGGCTGCGCCCCTGGGCGCCGTGCCGGTCGGCCCGGGCGGGCCCCGCTGGGAGGCGATCGATGCGCTGGTGCGTGATTGGCAACCGGCCCTGGCGGTGGTGGGCCTGCCGTACAATGTGGACGGTTCCGACAGTGCGATGACGGGCGCCGCGCGTGCGTTCGCGGCGGAATTCGCACGCCGTTTTCTGCTGCAAGCCATGTTGGTCGACGAGCGTTATTCGTCGAGGGAAGCCGCGGCGCGCCTCAAGTCGGCGCGCGAATCCGGCCTGCGCCGCCGGCGCGTCGTCAAGGCGGATGTCGATGCGGCGGCGGCGTGCGTCATCTTGGAACGTTGGTTCACCGAAGAGACTTGAGGCGCAAATGCGTTCACAACAAGACAGCGCCGGGGGCTTGCGCCACCTCATCACGCTCGACGGCCTGACCCGCGACGCGTTGACTGCGATTCTCGATCGCGCGGAAACCTACCGCCGCCTGCCCGGCCAGCCCGCCTACGAAGGCCGGGAACTCGCCGGCGTCACCCTCGCGAACTTATTCTTTGAACCGAGCACCCGTACCCGCGCGTCGTTCGACCTCGCCAGCCGCCGTCTCGGCGCGCACGTGCTCAACTTGGACCTGCACTCGAGTTCGCGCGCCAAGGGTGAAAGCATGCTGGACACGATCTACACGCTCGAAGCCATGAACACCGATGTGTTCGTGATACGCGATTCGGAAGCGGGCATGCCGGAATTTCTGATCGACCACGTCGCGCCGCATGTGTCGGTGATCAGCGCCGGCGAGGCGCACCAATCCCATCCCACCCAAGGGCTGCTCGACGTACTCACCATCCGCACGCACAAGCGCCGTTTCGCCGGTCTCAAAGTGGCCATAGTCGGCGACATCAAGCACTCGCGCGTGGCCCGGTCCGCCCATCAGGCGCTGACCACTCTGGGGACGACGGATCTGCGCCTGGTCGCGCCGCAGACGCTGCTGCCGGAGGAAAGCGAGTTTCGCGGCGCGCAGCGCTTCACGCGCATCGAGGACGGCATTGCAGGCGCGGACGTGGTGATGATGCTGCGCATTCAAAAAGAGCGCATGGCGCAAAACGCGTCTCTCGACGACACCGCCTATTTCCGCGATTTTGGCTTGGACGCCAGGCGCCTGAAATTGGCCGCCCCCAGCGTGCTCGTCATGCATCCGGGGCCGATGAACCGCGGCGTCGAAATTGCCTCGGACGTGGCGGATGGGCCGCGCTCGGTCATCCGCGAACAAGTGAACAACGGCGTCGCGGTTCGCATGGCGGTGCTGGCCCTGATTGCCGCCACCCTCACGCGGCATCGCAGGCCTTTGTAAATGCGCTTACGCGCAGGATCTACGGGTGCGACGCATGCGTCGCACCCGACCTATAGGCTCGCTGCGCGAGCGAAAGACCCGGAGGCGCTGCGCGGGGCCGCATCGGCGTCCGTAACAGGACTGGTACCCACAGCTCAACCGACATAGACTCAGGGCAGGCCGAGCAGAGAAATGGCTGGATGTCGCTGCTTTTTGGATGGTGAGCATGAACCCTCGCACCTTATGGTCGCCAATCCTCGCCGCAATGGTAGCCGCATTCTGCATATGCTGCGGCGCTTCCTTCCGGTCCTTCTGCGCAGAGCCTTTTAGCTTTTCGTCGGAGGCTGCCAAGGCGCGACAAGGAGATCAGGCCGCCGCCGCAGATCCGGCGCAGGCCATCCAGCGGCTGGTACCCGCGCCCTGTCAACAGCGGCTCAAGAACCGAAGAATCTTGCTGCTGATCGGGGAGCGGGCCGGCGATGAGTGGCTGGCGACCCAGGATCGTTACGGGCCGCTGCTGCGCGTCATCGAGAGCCGGCTCAAGGCTCTGGGTTTGAAGACCTACACGCAACAACAGATCAAAGCCGACATCGCGCAGGCGGAGGTGGATGCGTACTTCAGGAGCGATCCGGACGCCGCGCTCGCCGCATCGAAACGGCTGGGAGCCAATTATATCTTGCGAGGCAGCATCACCAGCCAAGCGGGAATCAATCCGGTGGTCCAAATCAATGAAGTGGCGGTCAACATTGATCTCACGCTGTCGGGAGTCGACGGCCGCGTCTTGTCGGACGTTTCAAGCCATTCCGATAGTTACTCGGGAAGCGACACGCTTGACACGGCGCTGGCCCTGGTTCGCGAACAGGCCGACCCGCTGGTCGCGCAGCTCTATAACGAATATTGTCGCAGCCGATAAGGGGAAATTTATGTCAGCCAAGGGACTCGTGCGGATTGGAACTGCGCTGCTTGCCATCGGCGCTTCTCAGACCCTGCCGGCGCAGTCGCCGCCGACGTGGGGCTCGGGTTCAAGCCCTTCTCCGACCGCCGACAGCAGTGTGTCGAAGAACGCCAACGCGGCCGCCGATCGGGGAATGTATCAAGACGTCACCTACGTCAACGCCTCGAAACAAGGCCCGCAGCTCGTCGTCATTCCGGGGGAGGTGAAGAGCAGCAACGCGTCGTTCGCGCAGAAGTACGGGGCGAACAACATTGCCGATTTCGCGGAACTGGAATTGACCAAGGCCAACTTTCAGGTACTCGACCGCGCGGATCTCGGGCCGATGCTGAACGAAATTCAGCTGGCCTACGGGGCGGGAGACACGGATCAGGCGCGCAAGGTCATGAAGAAAGGCCGGTTGAAGACCACAAAGTGGATCGTGAGGTTCGACATCTTGAAGGCCGAACAGGTCGCCCAGCAGAAAAAGGGATTCAACGGCGGGGTTGCCAGCTCCTTGATCAACGTTTTCGGCAACGGCAGCCAGGCGAGCAACGCCGCCGGGACGGTGGCCGCCTCGGTAGACACGGCGAGCGCGGCCGGCGTATGGGTCATCGGCATGCGCTACAAGCTTCTCGATGCGACGACCACAGAACAGGTAGCGCAGGGATACACCGAAGAGAAAATGGAAGTCGGCGCGAAGTCGACTTCCGTCGCCGGCGTTCACGGCAGCGCGGCGGGCGGGGTGTCGCTCGATACCATGGTGCAGCGGCTGGTGCAAAAGAGCGTCTGGGATATCGACAACAAGTACAAGTGAGCGCGATCCGCAACCTAACCTGAGCGCATCGCATGAGCGCCGCCTCCAGAACCATGCCGCAGAAACTCGGCAAGTACGAAGTCCGCCGCGAAGTCGGACGGGGCGGCATGGGCATAGTCTATGAGGGTTTCGATCCGCTGATCAATCGCCGGGTCGCTTTGAAGACCTTCATCAGCGAGTTTTTTGACGGCACGCAGTCCGACAATCTGTTGACGCGCCTGCGGCGCGAGGCCCAGGCGGCAGGTCGCCTCAGCCACCCCAACATCATCGCGGTCTACGACTACGGCGAGGACATCGTCAAAGATGCCGAGGGCGTCGAAACGAGCACCGCGTTCATCGCGATGGAGTTCGTCGAAGGCCGATCGCTCGAGAGCTACTGCGACGCCAACGAGCGGTTCCCGATGCGCGAGATCGAACGCATCATGTCGGAATTGCTCGACGCCCTCGAATACTCTCACAGCCACGGGGTGGTGCATCGCGACATCAAACCGGCGAACATCATCCTGCTCTCCGACGGTACGGTAAAGGTGGCGGATTTTGGCGTCGCGCGCATCGAGTCATCCACGCTGACGCAGGTTGGAACCGTGCTCGGGTCGCCCTCCTATATGTCGCCCGAACAATTCATGGGCCAGATCGTCGACGGCCGCTCGGATCTGTATTCGGCCGGCGTGGTGTTGTATCGGCTGCTGACGGCCGAAGTGCCATTTGCCGGTGGGTTTACCTCGGTGATGCATCGGGTGCTGAACGACAATCCGCCGCCGCCGTCCGTCTTGAACGTGCAGGTGCCCACAGGGTTCGATGCCGTGCTGCGCCGGGCGATGGCCAAACGGCCCGATGATCGCTATCAGTCGGCCGCTGAATTCAAACAGGCGATCCTGGAGGCGAAATCGCAAGCTCCCGGCGATGCTGCCGCACTGCGCGCCGACCCGGGGGACATGACTCAGCTCAGACCGAAGTCGGCGCCCGGCGCCGCCGCGGCTCAAAAGCGCGCCTTCCGCTTGGGTGTCTTATTCGCGTCCTTGGGGGTGCTCATTGCCTTGGGTGCGGCGGCTTACATCCTCTGGGGGTCGCGCTCAGGCGCTCCCCCGCTGGCTAAGCTAGCCGCGGGAGGACCCGCGGACCCGCCATCGCAGTCCAACGGCGATTACGCCCTCATCAGCGCAGTCGGAGTCGCGAATCCCGCCGATCCGGCTTATGCGCGAAATTCAGGCGAGGCCGAACGCGTGCTGTGGCTCGAGGCGCGCCGGCAACTCGTCGCCAAGGCCGCTGCCCTGTATGTAGAACCCGGCTCGCTGAACGCCAACTACGGGATCGTGCGCGCCAAGCTGCTCCAGCGCAGCGACGATTTCATCGTCGGCGCCGTGCAACAGCAGCCGCAGATGACCGCGGATGGGCGCATGCTCGGCATGATTCGCGCAAGCGTCAACGTCCGCGACGTGCAGAAGTCGCTGAATCAGATCTCGCGCGACGAACGGATCGAGTTCATCCGCAACAACGGCGATCCGCGGATCTCCGTCAGCATTCGCGCCGAGGCGCAGCGCTCTGCCGTGGCGGAAAATCTGCTCAAGGAGCGAATACGATCCTTCGGTTTCGTCGTCGTCGACGATGAAGCGGCCAAACCGCCGGCCGACTTCCGCGTGGATGGCGAGGTGACCTTCAAGAAACTGTCGGCGACGCTGGCGGCGTCGGGGCTCACCATCGAAAAGGTCGTGCTCACGTCCTGGACCGTGAAGGCGGTGGACACGAAAACCGGCGAGGAGATCTATCACAATACGGCGGTCCCGGAGAAGCAGAGCTGGGCCACCCAGGAACTCGCGCTGCGGGAAGTCGGCCGTCTGATCGGCGAGGAGTTTACGAAAAGCTTCTTTCTACAATACTTCGATTTCAAACCGAAGAAGGCGCGGCTGCGTTTTTCAGGGCTTCCGCCCAACATTGCCGGCGCCGTGCTGGCCTCGGTCAACGCCAGCCTGGTGGTGCTGAACGCCTCCGCCGTGGCGCAGGACCACGGCGACGTCGTCATCGACACGGAACTGTCGGGCGCAGCCGATTCGGCGTCGAACCTCGTCCAACAGGCAATCCTCGCTCCGCTCAACCGCAAAATCGGCGCAACCTGCTTCACCCTGGCGGGCGCCGACGCTCCCGAATTCCATATCCTGTTTGACGGCGCCTGCAAGTCCCCGGCGACGCTCAATCGACTCGAGTCCGCCCCCGCCGAGGCGCTCACGGGCGCCCCAGCTTCGGACTCCGTCCAGGATCCGCGACAACTCCACAAGGTGATCACTTAAGCTGAGGGCTACGAACCGAAGTTCAGGGGCTGCAGTCCGCCGCGAGGGGCGGAGGGCCGGCCTCGATGCGATCGATCCGCAGCAAGGCCCGCCCCATTTGTATGCGATCACCCTCGCGCACCGTTTCGCTCAAAGCGGCGCCGCGCGGCGCGAACACGATGATGGTGGAGCCGTGCTCGAACCAGCCCATCTCTTCGCCCCGGCGTAAGCTGACCTCGCAGGGGATGACGTTGGGTCCGCGATAGCGCAAATGCAGCAGCACGTCGAGAAATCGCAGGCGCATGCTCGCGACCAGGATCGCCGCCACCGGCACGAGCGAAATCAATGCGCCCGACGGCTGCAGCCGGCAGCGAATGACGGCCCGTTCGTTTTTGCAGAACAGCCTTTCGACGCGCTTCAGCGCAATGGGATTGACGTTCCAGGTATCGCCTGAAATATAGGTGACTTGCTCCACCGTGCAATCCGCGGGCGCGTGGAAGCGGTGATACATGCTCGAGGTCAGCCGCAACGTCGCGTACTGTCCGCCCTGGTAGTAGCGCACCAGTTCCGCATCGCCCAAGAGATCGAGGAGAGGGTAAGGAAACCCCTTCGCCTGCAGCACCGACCCCTGCGCCACCCGCCCGCAGGCGCCGATGAGCGCGTCGCAGGGACTGACCAGACTCGAGGGATCGGGGTCGATGGGACGCGCGCCGTCCTTCAGTTCGCGGATGAAGCAATCATGCAGGCTCGAGAAGCGCGTCTTCTTCGCTTCGCCGAGGTCGAGATCGGAGAACAGCCGCCACAGAGCGATGCAGCCATTGCAGACCCACGGCTGCTCGATCCGGCTCAACCACCCCATGAACCGCGTCGCCAGTCTGCGCGGAATGCGGTTGGTGAGCAGAAAATTGAGATCCTCCTGCTGCACGAGCCGGGCGATCAGGGATTTTGCAGTCATCTCAGTGTCATTCGCCTGCAATACAGTGCGCTGCGTCGAGGTCAACCCAAGGAATCGCGATTACTACGATCATTTGGTATGCATTGGGGGCGTTCGTACTGGTCCTCGGCTTGCGCAGATTGCGGCTGCGGCTGCAGCTGTCGCGCGCCAAGCATCGCTCGCTGACCGGGCATTCGAGCATGGCGCGCCGCTTCGCCTCGCTGGTGCCGTTCTACGAATACGACGACTCGCGGTTCTTTCGCGCCGATGCGGCCCCCGAAGAGATATCCGCGGCGCGGCGCGCCGGCTTCGCGCGGCTGGCCGCGGTGTTCGCCGAGCGCTTCAAGAAGTCGGCGGATCTCACCGGCGAGATCGCCGCCGGCGTCTCCGACCTGCAATTCACTTCCCGCTACCGCGTGCCGTTCCAGTTCAGCGGCTACGTGCGTCGGCACCTTAAAGTAGGCGCCTTCGTCGAATCCTCGTCCGGAGTGATGATCACCGATCTCGACGGCAACCGGCTGTACGATGTGACCGGATCCTACGGCGTCAATGTGTTCGGCTACGACTTCTACAAGGATTGCATCGCGCGCGGCAGCGAGAGGGTGCGCGACCTGGGGCCGCTGCTGGGCGCCTACCATCCGGTGATCGCCTACAACGTGCGGCGTCTGCTGCAGATTTCGGGTCTCGACGAGATTTCCTTTCATATGTCCGGCACCGAAGCCGTCATGCAGGCAGTGCGGCTCGCGCGCTACCATACGAGGCGCACCCACCTGGTCCGCTTCTGCGGCGCGTACCATGGCTGGTGGGGCGACGTGCAGCCGGGCGTCGGCAATCCCCTGGCCGCTCGTGAAACCTACACCTTGAAGGACATGGACGAGGACAGCCTGCGCGTGCTGCGCAGCCGGCGGGATGTCGCCTGCGTGCTGGTCAATCCGCTGCAGGCGCTGCATCCGAACGCGAGCGCCCCCGGCGACTCCACCCTCATCGACAGCGGACGCAAGGCGCACTTCGACCGTGCCGCCTATGCGGCCTGGCTCGAGCAATTGCGCGCGGTCTGCAGCGCGCGGGGCATCGTCCTGATCTTCGATGAAGTCTTCGTCGGATTCCGCCTTGCGCCGGGCGGCGCGCAGGAGTATTTCGGGGTGCGCGCCGACATGATCACCTACGGCAAGACGGTGGCCGGAGGCCTCCCCGTCGGGGTTCTGTGCGGCGTTGCCAGGTACATGCGCCGCTTTCGCGAGGATCGGCCGGCCGATATCTGCTTTGCCCGCGGCACGTTCAACGCGCATCCCTACGTCATGGGCGCCATGCATGAATTCCTGCAGCGGATCGAGACCGATGCCGTACGCGGGCTGTACCACGAGCTCGACGATGTGTGGAACTCCCGCGCCAGAGGCTTGAACGAGCGACTGGCTGCGGCGCAAATGCCCGTGCGGGTTGCGAACCTGTCCACGATCTGGACCGTCTGCTACCTCGGCGCCTCGCGCTACAACTGGATGTTCCAATACTACTTGCGCGCCGCCGGGATTGCGCTGAGCTGGGTGGGCACCGGACGGCTCATCTTCAGTTTGAACTACACCGAAGCGGATTTTGCCGCGGTCGCCGACAGGATTCTGTCGGCGGCGGAGCAAATGCGCCGCGACGGCTGGTGGTGGTCCGCACCGCAGCTGACCAACAAATCCATCCGGCGCCGCGTACTGAAGGAAATGATTCAGGCGCGATGGGCTTCGACGGGGCGGCCCGCCACTTCGCCCATGGGATCGATCAGCTCGCCGCGCATCAGGTAAAGGGGTGCTTTCCAGTAGATCTTCGCGTCATTGAATGGGTCGGTGAGAATCTTGGTCGCCCACACCAGCCCGGTTTGCACATTTTTGAGAAAGAACAACTGCACCATGCGGAACAGCAGCGCGCCGATGCCGACGATGAGCCAGATTTCACCCACGTGGCGCACGAATTCCGCGCCGTTCGCAGCGGGGCGAAACAGCCCGAAAAACGTCGGATCCAGCCACAGCAGCGCCGGCGACAAGGCCCACACGGCGTGCAGGATCACCTTGCGCCGCAGGTTGTACCCCACCTTGATGTCCTCTTTGAATTTGTGGGTGGCGCGGTTGACCTCGTCATAGCCCTTTGGCTCGAAGAAAAAGTGACCGGACTGCCGGCTGACCATGGACACCAGCCAGCCGATCAGCGCTGACTTCGCCGGATCGGCGAAGGCCGTCACGTACGCGATGATGAAGCTGATAGCGCTCAGCAAATGCAGGGACTGGTTGATACGGCTGTGATGATAGTAACGATGGTCGTCCCATCGCTGTGTCCGCAGTTCCGCCCAAAAGCTTTGCATAATGGTTCCTCGGGGGAGAGTTCTACATAAACCGCCTATGAAGCAAATATAGGATTTTCGTTACAGGCCTATTACAAGGGGCGGCTCGCGGTCCGCAACGCGACTTGCGTCGCAGGATCGCGAGAAAACTCATGGCCCGCGTTCATCGTTTCGTCATCCGCCGATGCGAATCTGACGAGACATGAGAATCATGATCGTTACCGACGCCTGGTTTCCTCAAACCAACGGCGTGGTCAGCACTCTGGCGCAGACCGCGGCGTGGCTCGGCCGCTTCGGTCATGAGGTCAGAATGATCAACCCGGGCGATTTTCACAGCGTCGCCTGCCCCACTTACCCTGAAATCCGTCTGTCGCTGCTGCCGTACAAAAAGCTCGAAAGAACCATCCTTGCGTTCTCCCCGCAGGCGCTGCATATCGCCACCGAAGGGCCGCTGGGGCTTGCGGCGAGGCGCTTTTGCTCGAGGTCCGGCATGCGCTTCACGACCTCATATCACACGCAATTTCCCCAGTATCTGCGGGCGCGCTTTCCGGTCCCGCTGACGCTCTCCTACCGGGCGCTGCGCTGGTTCCATGGCGCGGGCGCGCGTTGCATGGTGAGCACCGCCTCGGTTCGCCTCGATCTCGCCTCGCACGGCTTTCACAACCTGGCGACGTGGCGGCGGGGCGTGGACACGGAGAAATTCAAGCCCCATCCGAAGGATTTTCTCACGCTGCCGCGGCCGATCGCCGCCTACGTTGGCCGCGTCGCCGTCGAAAAGAATATCGATGCGTTCTTGAAGATGGCGTGGCACGGCAGCAAGATCGTCATCGGCGACGGTCCGGAGCGCCCGCGGCTCGAGAAACAGTATCCTCATGCCGCCTTCATCGGCTACCGTTTCGGCGAGGACCTTGCGCGCCATCTGGCGGCGGCCGATGTCATGGTATTTCCGAGCCGCACCGATACCTTCGGCCTGGTGAATCTCGAAGCGATGGCCTGCGGCGTGCCGGTAGCCGCGTACCCGGTGACCGGGCCGATCGATGTCGTCGAGGACGGGGTGACCGGAGCGCTGGACCTCGATCTTGCGACGGCGGCGCAGCGCGCGCTCAAGATCGACCCCAAAGCCTGCCGGGACCGCGCGTTGAAGTCCGGCTGGGATGTGTGCAGCCGTGAATTCGAGAACAACCTGGAGCGCTGCGAAATCCTGCCTCAGCCGAAGTTGATCTTGGCTTCCAGGTTGGTGCGCGAATCGGCGCTCGACAGCGCTTCCTCGAGCTCGATTCGCCCCTCGCGCACCAGATTGTAGAGCGAGCTGTCGAAGCTCAGCATGCCGCGTTCCGTGCCGGTGCGGATCGCCTCCTTGACGCCGATCACGTCGCCCTTCTTGATGAGCTCCGAGACATACGGCGTATTGACCATCACCTCGGACGCGGCCACCCGCGTCCCGGACTTCGCGAACACCAGCCGCTGCGAGAGGATGGCGCGCAGGTATTGCGACAAGTCCAGGAAGATCTGGTTGTGCTGGTCACGCGGAAACATATTGATGATGCGATCGAGTGTTTCGGCGCAATTGTTCGCGTGCAAGGTCGCGATGCACAGATGGCCGGTGCCGGCGAGAGCGATGGCCGCCTCCATGGTTTCACGGTCGCGGATCTCGCCCACCAAAATCACGTCCGGAGCCGCGCGCACGGCGCTGCGCAGGGCGCGGGCGAAGGACTTGGTGTCGAGGCCCACTTCCCGCTGATTGATGATGGACTTCTTGTTCGTATGCAGGAACTCGATCGGATCCTCGATCGTCAAGATATGATCCGATGAAGTCTCATTGCGGTGGTTGATCATGGCGGCGAGCGTGGTGGATTTGCCGGCTCCGGCCGCGCCCACCATGAGAATCATGCCCCGCTTCAGCATCACCAGGTCTTTGTAGATATCGGGCATGCCGAGATCTTCGAGCCTGGGCATTTCCGCCGTGATGTAGCGCAGCACCATCGCGGGATATCCCCGCTGATAGAAGACATTCACACGGAAGCGGCCGAGCCCGGACTCGGAAATGGCGAAATCGATCTCCAACTCTTCGTTGAAATGCTCGATTTGCTCCTGCGTCATCAGTCCCAAGGCCGCCTGGCGCACCGTCTCGGGGCTCAATATCTGCTTGTTGACCGGGTGGATCTTGCCTTCGATCTTGATCTTGACGGGAGCGTTGCAGGTAAAGAAAAGATCCGACGCCTTCTTCTCGACCATCAACTTGAACAGCGGCTTGGTGTTCATCACCTGAGCCGGTATTTCCGGAGATGCGGACATGGGCTAGAACACCTGTCCTTCTTCTTCCTCGACGATCTGCAGCGTTTGTCCTTCCGCTTCCGGGTTTTTCATCTCGCGCTTGCTCTCGAGCTTGACGCGCAGGCGCAGTTCGTTCTTCGAGTCCGCGTTGCGCAAGGCGTCTTCATACGAGATCAGTCCGGCCTCGTACAGCTCGAACAGCGCTTGGTCGAAGGTCTTCATGCCGATGCGATTGGAGCGCGCCATCACTTCCTTGATCTTTGCGACCTCGCCCTTGAAGATCAAGTCCGAGATCAGCGGCGAGGCCAGCATGATCTCCATGGCCGCGATGCGGCCGGTCCCGGTTTCACGCGGAATCAGACGCTGCGAGATGAGTGCGCGGATGTTCAAGCTCAAGTCCATGAGCAGCTGCTCGCGCCGCTCCTCGGGAAAGAAATTGATGATGCGGTCGATTGCCTGGTTCGAACTATTGGCGTGCAAGGTGGCCAACACCAAGTGCCCCGTTTCGGCGAATTGAATACCGTATTCCATCGTCTCTCGATCGCGAATTTCGCCGATGAGAATCACATCGGGGGCCTGGCGCAGCGTGTTCTTGAGGGCCAGATGCCAGCTCTCGCAATCGACGCCGACTTCGCGGTGCGTCACCACGCAGCCCTTGTGCGCATGCACGTATTCCACGGGATCCTCGATGGTGACGATGTGTCCGCGGGTCTTTTCGTTCCGATATCCGACCATCGCCGCGAGCGACGTGGATTTGCCGGAGCCGGTCCCGCCCACCAGAATCACGAAGCCGCGCTTGGAAAGAACGACCTCCTTCAGTATGGCCGGCAGCTCCAGATCCTCGAACGACGGAATCTTGGCGTTGATGGTGCGCAGCACCGCGCCGGTAAACCCTTGCTGCACGAAGGCGCTGACGCGAAAGCGTCCGATCCCCGGCGGCGCGATCGCGAAATTGCACTCCTTGGTCGAATCGAATTCCTTGGTTTGCCGGTCGTTCATGATTGCGCGCACCAGGCCGGCGCTCTGCTCCGCGCTCAAGGAACGATCGGATTGCGGCCGAATTTCGCCGTCCACCTTGATTGCGGGCGGGAAGCCGGCGGTGATGAACAAATCGGAGCCTTTCTTCTCGACCATGCGCCGGAGCAGGTCCTGCATCAGGCGTATTGCTTGTTCGCGTTCCATTAGATGCTTTCCTTGTTCTGCGCCTTGTACTTGGCCTCTTCGCGGCTGACGACGCCTTTTTGAACCAATTCCGTCAGACATTGATCGAGGGTCTGCATGCCCTGACTTTGACCCGTTTGAATGGCCGAATACATTTGTGCGATTTTGCCCTCACGGATCAAGTTTCGGATAGCGGGCGTGCCCATCATGATTTCGTGCGCCGCAATACGGCCTCCGCCGATCCGTTTCATCAGAGTTTGAGAAACCACGGCCCGCAGACTTTCGGAGAGCATGGCGCGCACCATATCTTTTTCCGCAGCCGGGAACACGTCCACGATACGGTCTATGGTCTTCGCGGCCGAGCTCGTGTGCAAGGTGCCGAACACCAGATGCCCGGTTTCCGCCGCGGTCAATGCCAGGCGGATGGTCTCCAAGTCGCGCATTTCGCCGACCAACACGACGTCGGGGTCCTCTCGCAATGCCGATCGCAGCGCCTCGCTGAATCCCAAGGTGTCGCGATGCACTTCGCGCTGGTTGACCAGGCAGCGCTTGCTTTCGTGCACGAACTCTATGGGGTCTTCGATCGTGATAATGTGGTCGGGGCGGTTGTCATTGCAGTGATTGACCATGCCTGCCAGCGTCGTCGACTTGCCTGAACCGGTCGGCCCGGTGACCAACACGAGACCGCGGGGGAGCATGCATAAATCTTTGAAACTCTTGGGCGCATTCAATTCGTCCAGTGACAGGATGACGGACGGAATATTGCGGAATACCGCGGCGGCGCCGCGATTTTGGTTGAATGCGTTGACCCGGAAACGCGCCAGCTTCGGGATCTCAAATGAAAAGTCCGTCTCGAAGAACTCTTCGAAGGCCTTGCGCTGCTTGTCGTTCATGATGTCATACACCATGCTGTGCACTTCTTTGTGCATCAGCGCAGGCATGTTGACGCGCTTCATGTCGCCGTCCACGCGAATCATGGGCGGGACTCCCGCCGACAGGTGCAGGTCAGACGCGTTGTTCTTCACCGCAAAGGCGAGTAGTTGCGCAATATCAACCGCCATTTACGGCTCCTAATTCGGCTGGTCTAAGCCATCAGCAGTATATAAGAGGGTGTCGTCACCCAATATGTTAATTGGTCCGCAGAATTCGACGCTTCCCGTGAACTGCGTCCGGTCTCGGATACGCCAGGCCGCCAGTGCCGTAGGCAGGGACCCGGGCACGGTCACCCTGGTCGCCGTGACCAAGGCGCAGACTGCCGAAACCATACGGGGCGCCGCCACCGCCGGCGTCACGGATTTCGGGGAAAACTATGTTCAGGAAGCTTTGGCCAAGATGGACCTGCTTGGCGACCTGGCCTTGCGCTGGCACTTCATCGGTGGCATTCAATCCAATAAAACTCGCGCCGTGGCGGAGCGCTTCGATTGGGTGCACACCATCGATCGTTTGAGCGTGGCACGCCGCCTCTCTGAGCAGCGGCCGTTCCACGCGCCACCGCTCAACCTGTGCATTCAGGTAAAGCTCGTGCCCGAACCGAATAAAGGCGGCGTCGAACCGGACAATATCCGCCCTCTTGCGGCCGCGGCCGCACAGCTGCCCCGCATCTGCTTGCGCGGGCTGATGTGCATACCGCCCGCACAACCGGACGCCGGGGCCTCACGGGCGGTATTTGCCCGCCTGCGCGCGCTGCAGGAAGAGCTGAACGCGAGCGGCCACAAGCTCGATACACTGTCGATGGGGATGAGTGGGGACTTCGAGTCCGCCATCGCCGAAGGCGCGACGTTGGTCCGAATAGGCACGGCCTTGTTCGGGAGCCGGTAAGTCGCCCGTACCCCAACGCGCCGGGCGGTACACTTGAGAGGTAGGCATGAACAATATACGTAGGCTTGCGTTCATCGGCGGCGGCAATATGGCCGCCGCGCTCATCGGGGGATTGACCAAACGCGGCCTGCCGAGTGAGCGGGTGGTGGTTGCCGACCCGAGCCGGGAACAGCTGCAGCGGCTGGTCCGGAACTACGGCGTCACCGTAGCCGCAGACAACGTGAGCGCGGTCAAGGGCGCCGAGGTGGTCATACTCGCCGTCAAACCACAGCAGATGCGCGCCGTGGCCTTAGGGTTAGCGCCGCAGTTGGCCGAGACACGGCCCTTGGTGATTTCCGTCGCGGCGGGCATCCCGCACGCGGCGCTGGCGCGGTGGTTCGGTCCACAGATCCCGGTGATACGCACCATGCCGAATCGACCCGCCCTCAATGGCTTCGGCGCCACAGGATTGTTCGCGCCGGCGAGCGTCGGCGCCGCCAACCGGGCATTGGCGGAGATGATCATGGCCGCCGTCAGCGCCACGGTGTGGGTGGAACACGAATCGCAGATGGATACGGTCACTGCGCTGTCCGGCAGCGGGCCGGCGTATTTCTTCTTGTTCATGGAAGCCCTCGAGGCGGCCGCACACGAGCGCGGGCTGCCCAACGACGTGGCCCATCAATTGACGCTGGAAACGGCCTTTGGAGCCGCGCAAATGGCGCGGCAATCGGCGGAGTCGCTTGCCACGCTGCGCGAGCAGGTCACCTCCAAGGGCGGCACGACAGCCGCCGCTCTCGAGGTTCTGGATGCGGCCGGCCTACGTGCTATCGTCGCTCACGCGGTGGCCGCCGCCGACCGCCGCTCGGCCGAACTCGCCGCCGAGTATGGCGCCCCCTGAATTGAGATAATCTTGGGCGGGGTCGCTTCGACCCCGTTAAGAGGTGGCGCGCAGCGCCTAGAAAGTTGGCGCGCAGCGCCTGGAGAGTGGCGCGCAGCGCCTAGAAATACATGGACGCCATTAGATTCATCGTCGACACTCTGCTCTGGCTGCTGATGCTGGCCTTCGTGCTGCGCCTGCTGTTCCAATGGGTTCGCGCCGATTTTCGCGACCCTCTGGCCGATGCCATCGTGCGCGTGACCAATTGGCTGATAATGCCCCTGCGGCGGGTTTTGCCGCCCATCGGCAAGCTCGACACCGCAACAGTGGTGGCGGTGCTTGCCGTCGCGTCGATTCGCAGTTTGGCCGCGATGGCTTTGGCCGGCGAAGGTGTCGGCGACCCTGTCATGTTTGCGCGCATCACGCTTGTCAACCTGGCTGAATTGGTGCTGTACGTGTATTTGTTCGCCCTTCTCCTCTATGCATTGACGAGTTTCGTGTCGCCAGGTGGCTACGCCCCGGGCGTCCGCTTGCTCTCGCGAGTGTGCGAGCCGGTCTTGAGGCCCGTGCGCCGGATCATCCCGCCGATCGGCCAGATTGATTTCTCGGTGCTCTGGGTGTCAATCGCGATCGGCGCGCTGCTCAGGCTCCTGGTGTTGCTTCGTTGAACATCGCCTCCTACATGCCTGAAATCTCAGCGAACGAGCCGGCTCGCGGCTCGGGACGATCGGCCAAAGCAGTGCGAAAGCCTGAAAAACCAGCGCTCGCACGCTCCTACGCGCGAATTTTTTTTCTCAATTGCGCTAAACATCGGCTTTTTTCTATGTTATTTTCGGCGCCGAGTTGAATCAGTGGGCATTTCGATGCCCACGTTGGGCATACGATGCCCGCGTTCGCAAACATTAGCAGGAGATTTAATATGGCGAAAAAGAATGCAGCACCGACCAAGTCTGAAATTCTCGCTAGCATTTCGAAGGAAACAGAGCTCACTAAGAAGCAGGTCGGAGCCGTGTTTGACTCGCTTTCCGCCTCGATCAAGAAGAGTCTGCGCAGTCACGGCTTGTTTACGTTGCCTGGACTTCTGAAGATGAAGGTGGTGAAGAAGCCGGCCACGAAGGCGCGTGAGGGCATCAACCCCTTCAACGGCGAAAAAATGATGTTCAAGGCAAAACCCGCGAGCAAGAAAGTGCGCATTGCCGCGCTAAAAACGCTCAAGGAATTCGTGAACTGATATTTGTTCGCATTCGGGGCGGCTGGGTATCAGCCGCTCCGAATCGCATCGATGACGGCGTCCCGCAAGTCGTGCAGGCGGCCGTGGAAAAAATGACCCACTCCGGGCAGCACCACGAGCCGCGGCTTTGGGTCAAGGCCATTCACCCAGTCGATGACCGCGGCCGGATCCACCACGTCGTCCGCATCTCCCTGTACGACCAGCCACGGGCATCGCGGAACGGCCATTACCGCCACGTCAAAGCGCGTAATGGCGGGCGCAATGGTGATCAGGTGCCGCGGCACCCGCTGTTGCGCCAGGCGCAACGCCACGTAGCCGCCGAATGAAAATCCCGCCAGCACCAGGGTGCGGCCGGGCCAGCGCTGCGCCCCCCACGATGCAACGGCGTCCGCATCGGCTGTTTCACCCGCGCCCTGGTCGAAAACACCGGCACTCGCGCCGACTCCGCGAAAGTTGAAGCGCAGCGTGGGTATGCCGACCTGTTGCAGCGCTCGCGCCACCGTGGTCACCACTTTGTTGTCCATGGTGCCGCCGTACAGTGGATGCGGGTGGCAAACGACCGCGTAGCTCACTCCTGCTGCGCCCGGATCCTCCGCGATGGCCTCGAGCGCGCCTGCTTGGCCCGGTATGGAGAGGCGTTCAGCTCCCAAGCTCATTCAACGGCGACAAGTTCAATATCAAAGATCAAGGTCGCGCCCGGCGGAATGACGCCGCCGACTCCGCCATCGCCGTAGGCGAGGTCCGGCGGAAGGATGAGTCGGCGGCTCTCGCCGACCTTCATGCCGAGCACGCCCTGGTCCCAACCCTTGATGACCTGGCCTGTGCCCAGTGGAAAGCGAAAAGGCTGGCCTTGGGTCCGCGAGCTGTCGAACTGCTTGCCCTTGTTGTCAGTTGCAGAGGCCTCGTACAACCAGCCGGTGTATTGCACGACGGCGATTTTCCCGGCGACGATGCCCTCGCCAGAACCTGCTTTGAGTTCCACGGATTGCATCGAGGTCACGGCGCTCGTCGGCGCCGTACCGGGCTTGGCGCCGCACGCCGCGATCAATGCGGCGAGGGCAATGACGGCGATCTTGCGCAGGGGCCGGTTGGAGGGCATGCGCCATCTTAAGGTATTTTACAGTGCGGTGGCTCGCCGCGATTTTACAGTGCGGTGGTCCCGCGGACTTTACAGTGCGGTGGTCCCGCGGACTTTACAGTGCGGTGGTTCGCCGCGACGGCCGCTTGCCGGCGAAGCGCAATTGGGATTCGTGAATTTTCAGGGTGGCGGCCAGGCTGAGCACGATCGCCGCGGAAAAGATCAACGTCACCTCGGCGCCGGTTGCGATTGCGGCGCCAATGGCGAGGATCCCGAGAGCGCCGGCCGCCAGCAGACCGATTTCGGCGGCCAGCCCGAGGGAGCACAGCCGCAAGGCGCCCATGGCGTCATCAATTTCGTCCGCCACTTGTAGCAACCACTCCATGCGCCGTTGATTCTAGACGCACGCCCGCGCAATCTCCGTGAGTGGGATCACACCCTTGCCATGGTGCCTGGGGCTGCGTAGGCTTGAGGTCACATGCAGCGAATTCTCGTCCTGAATCCGAAAGGCGGTTCTGGTAAAACGACGATAGCCACAAATCTCGCCAGTTATTTTGCGAGCCAGGGTGATCGTCCGCTGTTGTCGGATAACGACCCTCAGGGCTCGAGCACCCGCTGGTTGAAGAAGCGCAAGCCCGAGCAGGCGTTCATCCACGGAATCGCGGCGTTCGAGCGCAACACCCGCATGACTCGGGCCTGGCAATTGCGCATTCCGCAGGACGCGGCGCACGTCGTCATCGATACCCCGGCAGCTGTACCGGCGCAGGAGATGCCCGAGATCACCAAGAACGCCGATGCCATCATCGTGCCGGTCCTTCCGTCCGATATCGATATTCACGCCTGCTCGAAGTGCATCGCCGACTTGCTGTTGATCGCGAAAGTGCGCCGCGAGGATGATCGCATCGGCGTGGTCGCCAATCGCGTCAAACGCAACACGGTGATCTACCAGTCATTGATGCGATTTCTGGAGACCCTGCGGATCCCCATCATCGCCACGTTGCGCGACTCCCAGAATTACGTTCGCGCATCCGAATTGGGCGTGGGGCTGCACGAGATGAAGCGTTACGTGGTGGAACAGGATCTCGAGGATTGGCAGCCGATGCTGGCATGGCTCAAGGCCAAAGAGGGCGCCTGGCGCGAGACCGCCTGAGCGCGCGGCGGTGAATTATTTTTTCTCTTCCCAGGAGCCGCGAATTTTTTCGGCCCAGTTCTTGTAACTGTTCCAGTTGTAGAGGTTGTTGGTGATCGCCGCGTGGCGGCCGCCGGTCTTGTAGAGTTCTCGCGATCCGGCGCCCGGTTCCCCGCGAGGAGCCCGCCGGTCCACTCCGTTGTATCGAGATTGATCCTTAACTTGGCTCATCGCTTGTGCCTCTGTCCAGTAGTACGACAGTAATTGGCGCGCACCTTCTAGGGCAGGAACTGTGTCACAGGGAACTTAGACCTGTCGCCGGCCGCCGACGCGCATTGCGATGCGCATCTCAGAGGCTGTCGCGGTAAGTTAAATGGCCCAAAATCCCCAGCTTCACCAGGCGTCGAACAGCGGCTTGAGCTCCTCGAGCGAGCTCTCGAGCGCTGCGGGCAATAACGTCGTGTAGACGTCGAGCAGCGCCATCGCGTTACGCGCCGGATCCGTTCGCGTGGCCGCGCCCAGGCGGCGGGACATGTCGCGGTTCACCACGTGCAGATTTTCATAGAGTTCCTCGAGCGCCGCGAAGCCCTGGGCGCCGCTCGTACCCGTCAATTCGCGCGCCAGCAGAAACATGCTGACGCTGCGATAGAGCGTTTCGGCTTCGCTCGCGAAGGGCAGATGGAAACGCGCCATGGGGCGAAGACGGTCGGTCCAGGGGCAGCCCGCGGTCGCCATGATCAGGCCGAGCACGGAACTCATCGCCTGTTGCGCCGTGGTTTCGGCGTATATGGTGCGCTCCGCCTGCGTGACCTTCACGCCGACCGTGTCAAACGAGACCAACGCCTTGAGCGGCTCGATGGCCGACGCCATTTGCAGTGCGGCCGGACAGTGCGGATGTTCCGCGGCGTTGAGCGGACAATTGGCGCATTGGTTGAACTTCAAGTCCGTCCAAAACGGCGGCGCCGCCGGCGGCTCATTGGCGAGACGAAAATCCGCGGCGCCGAAGGTGAAATCCAACGACTTCTGCGATCCGTCGGGCAAATCGAAGCGATAGCCGATGCGGTGCGAATCGTTCATGCCACGAGCCGGTAGCAAGGCGTGTATTCGGTGCCGGTGAACTTCATCCGGCCCTGCGCAACGAATGAACGCAGCAACTGATCGAGAGGCTCCATGATCGACGGCTCGCCGGCGAGCTCGAACGGACCAAAGCGTTCGATCGCGTTGATGCCGTACTCCTTGATGTTACCGGCCACGATGCCGGAAAATGCGCGCCGCAAGTTCGCGGCGCGCTCGTGCACCGGCTGGTCTCGCGACAGGCGCAAGGAGCGCATCGATTCATGCGTGACCTCGAACGGCAGCTGGAAATCCAGCGGAATCTTCAGCAGCCAGTTGAAGCCGTAGGAATCGCTTGCCTGCCGCCGGTAGTCGCGAACCTCGCCCACGCCCTGCACCATCGCCCGGGCGACGCCGGCCGGGTCATCGATGATCATCTGGTACCGCACTTGCGCGGCAGGTCCCAAGGCCGCTCCGATGAAGCGATGGATCTGTTCAAAGTACTCGGCGCTGTCGCCCGGACCGGTGAAAACCACGGGGAAGGGCAAATCGCGATTGGCCGGATCGAGCAAAATACCGAGCAAATAAAGGATTTCCTCGGCCGTACCCGCGCCGCCCGGGAAGATGACGACGCCGTGGCCCAGGCGGACGAACGCTTCCAGGCGCTTTTCGATGTCCGGCATGATCACCAATTGACTGACGATGGGGTTGGGCGGCTCGGCCGCGATGATGCCGGGTTCGGTGACGCCCAGGTACCGCCCGTCGACGATGCGCTGTTTCGAGTGCCCGATGGTCGCGCCTTTCATGGGGCCTTTCATGGCGCCGGGACCGCAACCCGTGCAGACGTCCAGGCTGCGAAGCCCGAGTTCATAGCCGACTTTCTTGGTGTAGTCGTATTCGATCCGCCGAATGGAATGCCCGCCCCAGCACACCACGAGATTCGGCCGCATCTGCAATTCCAGAACGCGCGCATTGCGCAGGATATGAAACACCGCGTTGGTGATGCTCGAGGAGGAGGTGAGGTCGAAGCGGCCGCTTTCCATGATCTCATTGGAAATGAACACCACGTCGCGCAGCACGGCGAACAGATGATCCTTCAGCCCCCGGATCATCACTCCGTCGACGAACGCCGCCGCCGGCGCGTTCTTGATCTCGAGCTTGATGCCCCAGGCCTGGCGCACGATCCGCAGATCGAAGTCCTTGTACTTCTCGAAGATCACCCGCGCATCGTCGATGTCGCTGCCGGAATTGAGCACCGCGAGGGAACACTTGCGAAACAAGGGGTACAGACCGCCCTGACCGGAATCGAGCAATTTGGCGATTTCCTGCTGCGACAGGTACTCGAGGCTGCCTTTGGGCGCGACCCGCGCATCGACCAAGTCAGACGATAGGATCGTGGTTTCCACGCGGTACCTGCTACGGATAGATATCGATCGGAATGTTGTCTGGCGTGCGCATCCACACTTCGACCATGTCGGAATTGGACAAGGCGATGCAGCCATCGGTCCAGTCGTTCGACTCGTAGTACGACGCCGGATGCTTGGGGCTGTTGGGGAAGCCGTGAATCATGATCGAGCCCCCGGCGGGCCACCGATTCTTGCGCGCGCGCAGCTCGTCTTGTCTGTTCGGGTAGGACACTTGAATGGCAAGGAAGTAGTCGCTGCGCATATTGCGCCGGGCCAGGTAGTAACGGCCTTCCGGGGTGCGAAAGTCGTGTTCGCGCTCTTTCTGCCCCGTGGGACTCAAGCCCAGCTGGACCTTGTACTCGCCCAGGAGCCGGCTGCCGCTATACAGGTAGAGCTTGTGTTCCGCCTTGTGCACCTCGACCCGGGTTGCGGCCGCGACATCTTCGGCCGCAAAGCCCCGCGGCACGGCGGCGATGCAACCCGCCAGCACCAGCACCCCCCAAAGGAATTTCGTCCCGGCAGGACCAATTCGATGGCTCATCGCAAAATTATAGCGTGGAGTCGGTACGACATAATCGGCTCTAGCTCACGTCCCGGTATACTCGGAAAGATGCGGATTGCGCCATTTCCGGTCATTTTGCTCCTCGGATCGAGCTTGGGCTGCGCCGGCCATTCCCCCGTCAAATCCGTCGAACTCCTCGACGCGCGCACCGGAGCGACCGTGGCGGTGCTCAAAGCACCGATCGAACTGCTGCCAAGCGTGCAATACGCGTCGCTGGTCCCGCACACGCGCGTGAGCTTCGCCTACTTGGGCCCGGTCGAATGGAATCGCAGCGGCACCTTGAGCTACGGACTGTGGATACACATTGCGCCCGGAAATGACGGGCGGCCGGGCGATATCCACGCAGCGGCGGCCGTCACATTGATGCTCGACGACGGCCCACTCACCCTGGCGCGCATGGAGACGCCCATGCTCGGACGCGACCCATACCCGCCGGTCGCTCCCTGGGGCCAATCCGGGTACTTCGGTCTTGACGTTGAAACGCTCGGGCGCGTGGCCGCGAGCCGCAGGCTCGATCTCGAAGTTCCGACGAAAGACGGTTCCATCATGACTTTTTCACCCGCGTCGGACACCCGTCCCGTTCTGACCCAGTACCTCAAGGCTCGCGGCATCACTCGCGATTGATGCTCACCACCCGCGGCAACGTGATCGTGGTCCCGGGCCGCACGTCGTTGAAATCCACATCGGGGTTGTACTCCGCCACCAGCCACACCGGCAGATCGGCATGTTGTTGAGCGATCACCCACAGAGATTCGCCGCGCTTCACCGAATAGTTTTCGGTACCGGCAATGCGATGGGCGGCGAAAAACTCCTCTTGCAGGCGATGGTGATACTCACGGCGCGCCGTCGCGAATTGTTCGGGACTCACCCGGGAAAAATCCAATTTGACCTTGTGGCCGAGCGCCACGAGCGCATTCTTGTGCAATTTATTCAAGGTCCGCAGCACCTGTGAACTGACCCCTGACCAGTCGGCGTAGTGCCCCAGGGTTTCCGCCGCTTGCACGATCACCGTATTGTCGGCGCCGACACCGTAGTCCGCGGGATCCGAAATCTCCGTCGGCGCCATGATGGGCAACAGCGCGTTGCTGTCGGTTTGCCGCTCCGAGACCGGCTCCTTGGGCGGCCGCGCAAAGGGCGGCGGCATGACGATTGTCGGCGCAACGATCGGCGAGACGGGCGGCGGCGCTGCGAGATCGGCGGACGGCGGCGGCGCACTGTCCACCAGCGTGAACGACAATGCCGGCGCTGGAGGCGCCGCAGCATCCGCCGCGACCGTCGGCGGCACTGGTGCGGACGGCGCGGCTGCGGAGGGCGCGGGCGTGGGCAGCACCGCCGCGACCGTCGGCGGCGCGGCAGCGTCAGCCGCGCTCGCCACCAGGGCAACCGATCCGCCGGCCGTAGCCGGTCCGCCGGCCGCGTCGGCTCGCGACGCCGGCAGCGGAATGCGCACCACCTCGCCGCGGGCGACGGCATGTGCCGCGGTCCAGCCATTGGCAGCCACCAATCGATTCAAACTCACGCCGCTGGCCGCCGCGATACCGGCCAAGGTCTCCCCGCGGCGAATCTTATGGGCGCCGTCATTGCGTTGCGCCACATAGCGCTGCGTCGCCGGCAAGCGCTCCCATGCGGCCGCGATCTCTGTCCGCGGCGGAGTGCCCGGCAACCGCAGCGCGTAGCCGCGCGGCACCCATCGGCCGCCGTTCCAGATGGGCGGCCGCAGCGCCGGATTCAGCACGCGCAACGCTCCCAAGTCGACTTTGAATGCCTTGGCCAGCGCGCTCACCGGAATATAGTCCGGCAATTCCACGGGCGTGCTGTCGGTGTCCGGCAGGCGCGTGATCGGTCCGAAGTACTTGTCGGCGTTGCGATCCACTTCGAGCGCCGCCAAAAACGCCACATAAAAATTGCGCGAGGCAAAGCCGAAAGTCGCGCCCTGGTAGCGCTTGACTATCACGGCGATGTCGCTGGTGCCCAATTCATCCTGGGCCCGCCGCAAGCCGCCCGGACCGTGGTTGTAGGCGGTGACTGCCAGCGGCCAAGTGCCGAGCAGCCGGTAGTTGTACAACATCAAGTTCGCGGCGGCGTCCGTGGCGCTGTACGGATCCAGACGCTCGTCGACCACGCTGTCCACGCGCATGAAGCGCTTGGCGGTCCCGGGCATGAACTGCCACAGCCCGGCCGCGCCGACTTTCGAGTACGCCGCAAGATTGAACGAGGATTCGACGTGTGGCAGCGCCGCGATCTCTTCGGGAACGCCATGTTTCGCCAGAGTGCGCGCAATCTGTTTTTCCCATACCGCGGCTCGAATCAATCCTTCATGAAACCGATCCGCCTGTCCCAATTGGAACCGTATGCGCTCGATCGCGTCGCGAAAGTCTCTCGCAGTCGCCTTGTCTCCGAAAGCGTGCAGGATGCGGCGCTCGTGGGGCGAAAGATCGTCGGTGGAGCCCGCCGCAAAGCGCTTCAGCAGGCTCGCGTAGCGCGCCTTCGCCTCAGCGACGCGCCGTTCCCGCTGAGCAGGGGAGGCGCCGGGATCAAAGCGCAATACTTCGTAAACCAGGCCAAGATTCCAATCGTCGTGCAGCAGGCCTTGATCGGTGGTGACCTCGGTGTAGACACGAATCCAAAAGCGCACATCCTGCTCGAGCTCCGGAGGATGCAAGAAGGGATCTGGCGTTTCGGCGCCGGCCGCCGCGCCGTGCAGCATCGGCGCGAGCAGGAGCCCGAGCGCCGCTATTGCGAACTTGCGTAAAAGCTGCGACTTAGTACTTGCAAAATCAATCACTTGAAACAAGAGGACACCAAAAGCTGCGCGGCAGATTGAGCGTAGGCACCAACATTACGTCAGGCTCCAGGCCCAAGTCCGCCATCATGAGCGACAACAGCCATCCAGTGAAGGGGTGCAGCGCCGGCGGCCAGCCATGCCGAGAAAGGCCTCAGTCCTCGCGCGATAGATTACCCACGGCGGCAGTGCCCTGGCCGATGCCGTGACGGTGCTAAGCTTGGCAGCCGCGGCTGGCTTACTCCATGGATGCAGCCGTGGCTGCGTTGATTTGCGCACGCAGGGCGCGCGCGCCGGCGGTGATCTCGGCGGGCTCGCCCGAATGGATTCCGGGCACACGGCCCACTTCGATCAATTCGGCAACCAATTTACCGCCTTGATCATACTGCTCTACCCACCAAATTCCCGAAACGCGAGCTTGCCGGATTCTCGAAAGACCCGCCGCGTTGGCCCTCGCCTGCACCTCACCTTCTCCGAGCACGCGCTGCAGCTCTGCGCGATCCTGCGGACTCACCGGCAGGCTGCGCAAATCAATCGCTGCCGCGGATTCGCCGTTGACGAATCGTTCGAGCAATGTGACCAGCTCGGTTAGAATCGCGGCGACAACGCCGCCCAACCCACCGCTTGACATAGTCGGCTCGACGCGTGCCGATGGCTCGGCGCGAATCGGCATCTCGGCGAGTTGACTCATGTGAACCTCCGGCGCTGCGAAGTCGTGAACGCGCTTCGAGACTAGAGGCTACTTCGGCACTAAGTCTGTACGCTGCCGCACACGCTGCGCGTCAACGTACGTAAAACACCGAGTTGCGCCGGCTATCGGCGTGCTATCCGCACTTGGAGTCGCCGCAATTCAAACACGTTTTGCAGCCGTCCATCATCACGACCGCGGCGGTGCTGCACTTCGCGCACAGTTGCGCCCCTTCGGGAAAATGCGACTTCGCAAAGGCGTCGGTTTGCTTGGCGCGCGCCTCGAACTCCGCGCGTTTTTCCTGCACGAGTTTGCGCTGGTGCACGTCGAGCTCGGGCTTCTTGAGCAGCCCGATCGACTGCAGGTGGCGCTCGATCACGTAACCCAGTTCGGCGATGGTCGAGGGCATGAATTTGCCGCCGGGCTGCCAGTAGCCGCCCTTCGGATCGAATACGGCTTTCAGTTCCTCGACCAGGAAGGTGGTATCGCCGCCCTTGCGAAATACCGCGGAAATGACCCGGGTCAGCGCGACGATCCACTGGAAGTGGTCGAGATTCTTCGAGTTGATGAACACCTCGAACGGCCGCCGCTGCTCGTGCGGCGTGCCCTCGTTGAGCACGATGTCGTTGATGGTGACGTACATGGCGTGGTCGGAGACCGGGGTCTTGATCTTGTAGGTCGAGCCGATCAGCACCTCGGGCCGCTCGAGCTTCTCGTGCATCCAAATCACGTTGTCCTGCGCCTTCGGCGGATCCTTAGGTAAGGCAGCCGGCGCGTCCTTCGCTTCCGGCTTGAGCACGCGGTACTTGGCGATCTTCTTGTCGATTTTGATGTGAGCCATGGTCAAAATTTCCCGTAATAGCCTTCTTTCAGCGCATCGTAGAGATTGGCGGCGGTGTGCATTTCCCCGTCGTATTCAATCTCCTGATCGCCCCGCGCTTCGATTTCCGTGCCGTCCTCCAGCGTGAACACGTAGGTCGTGTTCTTCAGGTCGTCTTCCTTGACCATCACGCCCTGGAACGCCTCCGGATTGAAGCGAAACGTCGTGCAACCTTTGAGGCCCTGCTCGAAGGCGTACATGTAGATATTCTTGAAATCCTCGTACTTGTAGTCGGTCGGGACATTCGCCGTCTTGGAAATCGACGAATCCACCCACAGCTGCGCCGCCGCCTGGATGTCGACGTGTTCCTTGGGGCCGATGTCATCCGCCGAGATGAAATAGTCGGGCAGCTTTTCCGCCGGATTCTGCGAATTCGGCATGGCGCGGGCATTCACCAGTTCGCGGTACGCCAGCAACTCGAACGAGAACACGTCGATTTTCTCCTTGGACTTCTTGCCTTCACGGATCACATTGCGGAAATAGTGATGCGCGAACGAGGGTTCGATTCCGTTCGATGCGTTGTTGGCGAGCGACAGCGAGATCGTGCCCGTCGGAGCAATCGAGGTGTGATGCGTGAAGCGCGCGCCGACCTCGGCGAGTTCATCCACCAATTCGGGAGACGCTTCGGCGATTCGCTGCATGTACCGGCTGTAGCGCGCGTGCAGAACCCGGCCGGAAATGCGCGCGCCGACCCGCCAGCCGTCCTTGACCATCTCGGGACGCTTGCGCAGCATGGCGCGCGTGACCGTGAACTCCTCGTTCATGATCGGCGCCGGGCCTTTTTCGCGCGCCAGATCGAGCGCGGCTTCCCAGCCGGCCAGGGCCATCTCGCGAGACACGTTCTGGGAAAACGCCACCGACTTCTTCGAACCGTATTTCATGCACAGCATGGTGATGGTCGAGCCCAACCCCAAGAAACCCATGCCGTGGCGGCGCTTGCGGAGGATTTCCTCGCGTTGCGGCGCCAGGGGCAAGCCATTGATCTCGACCACGTTGTCGAGCATGCGCGTGAACACCTTGACGACTTTTCGATAGGTTTCCCAATCGAAACGCGCGTCCTCCGTGAAGGGTTCGATCACGAATTTTGTGAGATTGACCGAGCCTAAGAGGCATGAGCCGTAGGGCGGAAGTGGTTGTTCGCCGCACTGCCCTGTCACGAGGCCGTTAAAGATGACGGTGTTGCGATCCTCTTGAGTGGTATCGAAGACCGCTTCTCGTCCCACATAGGTGATCTCTGCGATACGGCTGGTGAAACGCTGCGATTTATTCCGGGCTTTGCCTTGAATCCACTGCGTGTACTTACGGCTCTTCTCCTCGGTCAGGAACCCAATCTTCGCCATGAAGTAGTCGCGCGATTCACCATCGATGATCAGCTCATAGTCCGCCTGGCAGGCGTACTCTTTCATTCCGCCTTTGCCGTCGGGCAGTAAACGGTTGCCTGCCTCGCGGCGCTTCAAAACGCGCGCGAAGATGCCGAAATTCGCCAGCAGCATCTGCACGTCCTTGAGCAAGGACTTCTGACTGGATGCGAGCCGCACCGAACAACTCGTGCCTTCATTGCCCGAGACGTTCACGGTGCCGTCGGATTGGAACAGGCCGCGCAGATAACCCTTGACGCAATCCTCGTTGCCGCGCCAGACGATTTCCGGCACGTGGAGCTTGGCCTCGGCGGTGAATCCGTAATTCGCAAGCACACGAGCGAGAATCACCGAGCGGATCATCACCATGTTTCGCTCGGGGACGGCGACAGCACCCACCTGGTAGTTCCTCGGGCGCTCTGCAAAGCCAGCAATCAGCGAATTGACGTAGGCAACGACGCCGTCGGCGAGGCACCGGTCGGTTCCCCACAGATTGACGACCGCAGCCTCCTGGTCTTTGCCGCGATTCGTGAAATGGCCATCACCCGTGAGCAAGCCCAGCAACTGCCCGAGTTCTGCGCTGCCGCAGCCGCCGAACTGTCCCTTGCCGGACTGAATCAGCAGCTCATCGCCGGGCTTGAGATCCTTGAGCTTGATCTTGCCGCGGGACGTATAGAAGTCATGCCATTCGGTGGCCTTGATCTCATAGCCATCCTGCGTCACCACGCGGTACACATCCGCGGACGATGAAGTCATGAAAGCCGGAACCGCGGGGCGTACGTCGACGCCTGGCCCATCGTCCAGGGCGCGGCAATCGACGGTCGCCTGAATGTCGACCCGGGCATCGTACAGATCGCCGATCCGTACCATACCGAATTGCGTTGCCAGACGGGTGTCCGCAGTCACGCAAGGATTCGTGGCGCGAATGTTTTCGGTCCACCAGTTGTTGTTCATCTCGTTGACTTTATCGATGAGAATGAACCCCGGCTCGGCGAAGTCGTAGGTGGAGGACATGATCACGTCCCACACGCGGCGCGCCGGCAGGGTCTTGTAGATCTTGCAGGCAACCAGGCCCTCCTCGTTCGCGACATAGCCTTCGGTGTACGGCCACTCGCGCCACACATACTTCGAGGCGTCGTCGAGATCGGGCCGCTCGGCCGCTGTGCACGCCTCGAATTCCTGGCGTCCCAGCGGAAACGCCAATTGCCAATCGCCGTTGCTCTTCACGGCCTTCATGAATTCATCGGTGATGAGCAGGGACAAGTTGAATTGCCGCAGGCGTCCGTTCTCGCGCTTGGCGCGAATGAACTCCAATACGTCGGGATGGCCGATGTCGAAGGTCCCCATCTGGGCACCGCGCCGGCCGCCGGCCGACGACACGGTAAAGCACATCTTGTCGTAGATATCCATGAACGACAAAGGACCGGAGGTATAGGCCCCGGCGCCCGACACGTAGGCACCGCGCGGGCGCAGGGTCGAAAAGGAATAGCCGATGCCGCAGCCCGCCTTCAACGTGAGACCCGCCTCATGAACCTTCTTCAAAATGTCGTCCATCGAATCGCGGATGGTTCCCGATACCGTGCAGTTGATCGTCGAGGTGGCGGGCTTGTGTTCGAGCGCGCCGGCATTCGACGTGACGCGGCCGGCGGGAATCGCGCCATGGCGCAGCGCCCACAGAAACGACTCGTACCACTTCTCGCGGCATTCCTCGGGCTCGACATCGGCGAGCGCGCGCGCCACGCGCTTGTAGGTATCGTCCATCGAATTGTCGATGGGCGATCCGTCCTTCGCGGTCAGCCGGTATTTCTTGTCCCAAATATCAAAGGACGCTTCTTGGTAAGCGATATCGCCAACCTCTTTGGGCTGAATTTTGACCACCGTATTCATGGGTATAACGCCGCTCCCTTATATTTATCTAGCCAATCTCAAACACAAATTGCGCCGGTCCCGCGAATAAAAAGCGCCAGCTACCGACTCAAGACCGACGGGGGACTATTCCGAAGCCGACCACAACATATTGTGTGCGGAGGTTGAGGGTAAGTCTCGATGGCAACACCGTCAAGATATTTTTCATAGTTTTTTCGATACAAAAAGTACTTATATATCAAGTACTTACAAATACGTCCCGAGAAAATGCCTGATTACACTTCGCGAGGCGCAGGTCAAGCGGAAAAACCCGCAATCGCAACATCTTGTGTTTGCACACGTTATCCACATTATGTCCTATTGACTTTGAACCACGTCTCACTTTTCGCCATCCCACGCAGGTTCCCGGTCCACCACGCCGCTCGCCGCACGCCGCACGCCGCACGCCGCACGCCGCACGCCGCACGCCGCACGCCGCACGCCGCACGCCGCTCGCCGCTCGCTGCACGCCGCTCGCCGCACCGCTCGCCGCGCCCGGCCGTTCACGGTCGACCGTTGAAATACTGAGCGGCGGCCCAATTTCCTCCGCAACGCGCGTGATTTGGAAATCACGGACTTTGACATCAAGGTCCACAACACAATTTTTTAGATTTAGGAGTATTAGCAATGACCGTCGTACGTTATGAGCCGTGGGCCCTCGTCAGCCGGCTCCAGAAAGATATCGATCGTTTGTTCGGCGCGCCGTTGACGACGGCCGCGGATTCCGGCGCCTGGTTGCCGCCGGTGGACATTCACGAGGAAGCGAACCAGTTCGCGCTGAATGTGGATCTGCCCGGTGTCGATCCCAAAGCGGTGGAAATCACGGCCGATCAGGGCGTGCTCACCATTCGCGGAAAGCGCGAGGATGCGCGGCGCGAATCGCGTGAGGGCTATCGCCGCGTCGAGCGCATCACGGGCGAGTTCCAGCGCCGTTTCAGCCTGCCGGATTCGGCCGACACCCAGAACATCAAGGCGAAGTTCGTCAACGGTGTGCTGGAGGTTGCGATTCCGAAATTGGCGCAAGTGCAGCCGCACCGAATCACGGTGGAAGCTGCCTAAGGGGACCGCCGAACAGCGGTCTTCCGTGTAATATCGCGGAATGATCCAGGCGACTTTGGGGCCGGACGGCGGCGTCCGGCCTTGATTTGCGCTTAAGGATCGGACCCAAGGACCGCGCATGAATCTGCGTCTCAAATTTGCGGCAGCCGCGCTCGCCGCCTCCGTCATCGCCGCACCGGCGAGTATCACCGCCGGAGCTGCGTACGCCGCGTTGCCCGCACCGGTCTTGGACGCGGCGCCGATGCCCTCGCTGGCTCCCATGGTCAGGCGCGTTTCGCCGTCGGTGGTCAATATCGCGACGCGCGGCACCATCAAGGAAGAACCCGGCCAGCGCAATCCGCTGCTGGACGATCCATTTTTCCGCCGCTTCTTCGACGCGCCGCCCGATTCGAAGCCGCGCGAGCGGCAGTTCCAAAGTGCCGGCTCGGGCGTCATCGTCGACGCCAAGAACGGCTACATCATCACCAATCATCACGTGATCGAGAACGCCAGCGAGATCACCATCACGCTGCTCGACAATCGCTCTTTTTCCGCCAAGGTCATCGGCAGCGACGAAGGCGCGGACATCGCCGTCTTGCAGGCCAAACAGCCGAATCTGATCGCCATGACGCTGGGGGATTCCACCCGGCTCGAGGTCGGAGACTATGTGGTCGCGATCGGCAACCCCTTTGGTCTCAAGCATACGGTGACCGCCGGCATCGTCAGCGCGCTGGGCCGCACCGGCATCAATCCCGACGGCTACGAAGACTTCATCCAGACCGACGCGTCGATCAATCCCGGCAATTCCGGCGGCGCCCTGGTGAATTTGCGCGGCGAATTGGTCGGCGTCAACTCCGCCATTCTGTCGCGCAGCGGCGGCAATATCGGCATCGGCTTTGCGATCCCGGTCAACATGGTCAGAGGCGTGATGGACCAGTTGATCAAATACGGCCAGGTCAAGCGAGGCATACTCGGCGTCAACATCTACAATGTAACTCCGGACATCGCCAAAGAATTCGGGCTCTCCGAATCGAGCGGCGCCCTGGTCGCGGGAGTGGCCCAAGGCTCGGCGGCCGACCGCGCCGGAGTGAAGACCGGCGACATCATCACCTCGATCAACGGCGTCGCCATGAAGGACGCGGGTGAACTGCGCAACACCATCGGGATGCTGCGCGTCGGCGACAAGGTCGAGATCGGTCTGCTGCGCGACGGCAAACCGCGCAGGGTGACCGCTCTGATCGCCGAGCGCAGCGACCTTGAGACGGCGAACGCGGTGGATATCAACCGGGGCCTGGACGGCGCCGAACTTGGCGACGCAGCCGACGGCGGCGGCGTGCTGGTGAAGGCAGTCCAGGAAGGCAGCCCAGCGGCGCAGAACGGGCTGCGCGCCAACGACATGATCGTGGGGGTGGGGCGAACGCCGGTTACCAACGCCAAGACGTTCAAAGAAGCGGCGAAAAATGCCAAAGTCCTCGTCCTCAATGTCAGGCGCGGGTCCACCGTGCAATTGATTCAAATTCGCTGATCCGATGCGCCCGCTATCCATAGTCGTTCTCGGCGGCACCGGGTTCCTCGGGACTCGACTGGTCGCCCGATTGATCAAGGAGGGTCATCGGGTCACGGTGTTGTCGCGAGACCGGGAACAACACAAGCACCTGCTGGTGCTGCCCGGCCTGACCTTGGAAAACTGCGATGTGTACGAGCAAGCGCAATTGAGCGAGCGCTTTCGCGGCAAGGACGTGGTCGTCAATCTGGTCGGCATCCTCAATGAACGCGGGTTCGGCGGCGCCGGCTTTCGCCGGGCGCACACCGAGCTCACCCGGGTCGTATTGCAGGCGGCCCGTTCCGCAGGCGTCGGCAAACTCCTGCAGGTATCTGCCCTGAAGGCGGCCCCCGACGCGCCGAGCTACTACTTGCGCTCCAAAGGCGACGCGGAACAACTGATCCGCGAAGCAAGCGGCGCGCTGGACTGGACCATCTTTCAGCCGTCCGTGATGTTCGGCCCCGGCGATTCATTTTTAAATCGCTTCGCCGGCCTGCTCGCCGTCGTCCCTTGGGTCTTCCCTCTGGCAAAGCCGAATGCGCGCTTTCAACCGGTGCTGGTCGATGATGTGATCGACGCCATGCTGCGCTGTCTGCACGGCGGCGCATCCAGCCGTCAAACCTACGAACTGGGCGGCCCGCAGATTTACTCATTGCGCGACATCGTGGGTTTGGCGGCCACACTCACGGGCCGGCGCCGATGGATCGTCGGATTGCCGGATTTCGTGGCGCGAATCCAGGCGTTCGTCATGGACTTCGTGCCGGGGCGCCCGTTCTCCAGCGATAACTATCGCTCCTTGAAGATCGACAGTGTTTGCAGGGAGAACGGTTTCGCAAGGCTTGGGATAAGGCCCCGATCGATGGCGGCGTCCGCCCGCCAGTACTTGGGTGCCTTCGAGGACAATGCTCGCCTCAGCCAGAACCGCGCAAGCGCCGGTCGGCGCAGGTCCGCCGCGCCCTCGGGTTAGGCCGGGCCGCGAAGGCCGTTGCCGCGCCTGGCGGACGCAAGGAACCGACCATGCATCGATTGCGCAAGCCCTATCTGCTGTTTCTCGGCGACGTGCAGGATAAGCTCACGGCCAAGACGGCGTTCGGCCTGAAGGACTGGTGCTCCGAGGACGTCTTGGGGGAATGGAGCCTGCCGGGTTGCAGCGTCACCTTAGGAATAGAGCGCGTGGCTCCCAGGGAGGCGCAGCGGCGCGGCGCCGGCTCGATCATCGTCGGCATTGCGCCCACCGGCGGAAAGCTTCCGCCTCATTGGGTGACCGAATTGGCGGCGGCGGCCGACGCCGGGCTCGACGTCGTGAGCGGGCTGCACACGCGCCTCACCTCAATCCCTGAACTCGTTCAAGCGGCCTCTCGGCGCGCCGTTCGCCTGATCGATGTGCGGCACAGCGATTTGAGCTTTGACGCCGCCAGCGGCCGCAAACGCAGCGGCAAGCGGGTCTTGACGGTCGGCACGGACTGCGCGCTCGGCAAGAAATATACGGCCTTGGCGCTCGCCAGAAACTTGACCCAGCGCGGGGTCGCCGCAACCTTTCGGGCGACCGGCCAGACCGGCATCATGATTTCCGGAGAAGGCATCGCCATCGACGCGGTCGTGGCCGACTTCATCGCGGGCGCCGCTGAGCAACTGTCTCCCGACAATGCCGCCGATCACTGGGACGTGATCGAGGGTCAGGGATCGCTTTTCCATCCCGCCTATGCGGGCGTGACACTTGGCCTGCTGCATGGGTCGCAACCCGACGCCATCGTCTTATGCCACGATCCGTCGCGCCGGACCATCGACGAATACCCTGATTTTCCGATCCCCGATCTCAAGGCGGTCATCGGCGATTATCTGCGTGCCGGCCGACTGACCAACCCCAATATTCGTTGTGCGGGGTTGAGCATCAATTCCTCGAGTCTCTCCGATGCCGAGTCTGCCGCCTATTTTGCGCGGCTGAACAGGGAACTGGGATTGCCGGTGTGCGATCCCCTGCGCACGGGCGTGGATCCGCTCGCAGAGGCTTTGCTCGCAGCCTAGATTTGCTCGCGGCCTAGAATTGCTCGCAGCCTAGAATTGGAATCGCGGCAACTAGCGCGCCGGCAGCAAAATCTTGGCGATGGCCAGCGCCGTCGGATAGGGCTCCGGCTCGTCGCGGTTCGTCAAAACGATGACCGTGAAGCGGTGTTCCGGGTAGCGCACGATGACGTTGCGAAATCCGACGGACTCGCCCGAATGCCACCGAGTTTCGCCGCTGATACGCCAACCGAAGCCATATTGAACGGCCGGGTCGCCCGTCTGAGCTGCAGGTTCAAACGCGAGGCGCAGCGATGCCGGCCGCAGCAGCCGATCGTCGCCCAGCGCGGCATCCCATTTCGCGAGGTCGTCGATCGAGGAATAGATCCCGCCGTCGCCGAGTGTTGCGCTCGTCAGGCTCTGATCGGTGCGCGTCCACGATTGCCGGATGGCGCTATGGCCGAAGGCACGATGCGCAACGGCCGAAACACCCGCTTCGAACGCCACCGTATTCTGCATGCCGAGCGGCTGGAAGATGCGCTCTCGTAGATATGTCGCGAAATCCTTCCCCGAAGCGCGGGAGACAATGAGCGCCAGCAACGAGTACCCGCTATTGCTGTAGCGGTACCCGGTTCCCGGCGGAAAATAGCTGCGATTTTCCGCTTCGAGCAGCCTGAGCACGTCGGCATCGTGCAATTGCGCGGTGGTTCCGTCAGGAATCAGGTCCTCGTAGTCGATGAGTCCGGATGTATGTGTGAGCAGGTGGCGAACGACGATTTCATCCGCACCTTCGGGCAGAGTCGGCAGCCACCTGCGTACGGGGTCATTCAGCGACAGCCGCCCGTCTTCCGCCAGGAGCAGTATCGCCGCCGCGGTGAATTGTTTGGTCATCGATGCGAGACGGTAATTGGTTGCAGGCGTCGCCGCGGCACGGCTTTCGATGTCCGCAAGACCGTATGCGCAGCGCAGGATGGGTACCCCATCGCGCAGCACGGCGACGCCGGCGCCGGGCACGTCGCCCTGGTACGCGCGCATCAGCGCATCGATCGGCCCCACCACCCGAGCCCTACCGCGTGTCCGGCGCGCCGGGTCCCGGGAATTCCCGGGCCGCGGCCAATATCCACTCGCGAAACTGCGCGACTTTGGGGATCGCGAGGAAGGTCTTCGGACACACGAAATAATACGCGGAACCGTAGGGCAAGGCTCCCTTGCCCGCGAGGCGCAGCGTTCCCTTGTGCAGGGACCGGGTGACCAGGGTCCAACGCGCGAGCGCGTATCCCAAGCCTTCTTCCGCCGCCGCCAGCAGGCCTGCCGAGTCCTCGATGCTGGGCGATCGCGAATGCCAGGCGGTCTCCTCCTCGGTCTGGCTCCACACACTCCACGGCTCATCGCCGCTTTCGAGCAGCGGGTATTTGCTCAAGTTCGCTCCGCGCTCGATCATTCCGTGTTGCTTGATGAGATCGGGGCTTGCCACCGGCACCAGCCAGTCGTCGAGTATTTTTTCGCTGTGCAGATTCGGATAGTCGCCCCGGCCAAAGCGGATGGCGACGTGGTGGGCGGAGCGCGAAAAATCCACCACCTCGCGCGAGGTGTGAAAGCGCAGTTCGACGTTGGGAAATTTGCGCCGGAAGGATCGGATGCGCGGCAGCAGCCATATTTGCAGGAACGAGGACAACAGGGTGATTTGCAGCGGTCCGGCGCGGCGGTGGTGCTTGATTTGTTGCAGGGCGGCTTCGAGCTTCTCGAGACCCGCTCTCACGGCGGGAAGCAATTCGAGGCCCTCATCCGTGACTTCCACGCGCCGGCCGTTGCGCCTGAACAGCGGCACCTGGATATACCCCTCCAGCATCTTGATCTGCTGACTGACGGCGGCCGGCGTGACATTGAGCGCGTCGGCGGCGGCCGAGAAACTCAAATGAGCGGCCACCGCCTCGAACACCCGCAAGGCTCCCAGCGGCAATCGGTCGTAGGCGGTGGGCACTTTAAGTCTTCCTTAACAGACTGTCAGACATTGCATTTGTTGCCGATCGGCGCGTGGAGCAATGTGATCCGCGGCGGGGTCAACTAACACTTCGGAGTACATCATGAACGAAATCAATTTTGCCGCAAGGCTCGCCCAAGGGCTTGTCGCCTTCACCATCGTGTTCGCCATCGGCCTGGTGTTCGAGCTGACTCTTCAATACGAAGGGCGCGGCCACTATGTCGCCGCGGGGTCGGCGGTCTCTCCGCTGCCGCAAACGGCGGCATCGCGCTTCTTTTGGTCGAGTTTGGCGAGCTCGCGAACCCGGGCGTAAAAGGCCGTGAGGTCGCCGCCCACCGCCTCGAGCTCGCGCTGAAAGCCCGGCACACAGGCAAAATACGTGGCTACCGACGCCAGGTGGGCGTTGTTGAGCCCGTCGGCAAACCAAGCTTCGAACGGCGCATGACCGCCCCAGCGCGACTTGAGAAGCGCGAAGGACTTCGCCAAGGCGGCGAACGCGGCGTGCTTGGCGAAGCGCATCAGCTCCGGCGCAAGGCGGGAGGCATACACCGCCCGCAGCTCGGCGCGGGTCGCGTTCAGCAGATCGACCACCTCGAGATAGTGCTGCTGTTGCAGCAGACGCTTCGCCAAATCCGCATCGCGTCCCTGTGCGCTCAGCCAGCGCCGCACGCCTTCTTCCTCGACGGTGGTCGCGAGCGCTTCATTGAACGAAGAATCGTTCGGCACATACAGCAGCTGGTGCGTGAGTTCATGAAATATGATCGCGGCGAGCTCGACATCGTTCCAGCTCATCATGGTGTTGAGCACCGGGTCATTGAAATGACCCAGAGTGGAATACGCCGCAACGCCGCCCACCGTGACATCGAAACCTTTGGCAAGCAATCCGGCGGCAAACCGCCGCGCCCGCGGTTCGCTGAAATAGCCGCGATAAGCAACACAACCGACGATCGGGTAGCACCACTCCTTTGCGTCGACGGAAAACTCCGGCGCGGCGACCACGTTCCACACCACATAGGGCCGGCCCACGTCCGCATAGCTGCGATAGCTGCCGTTGTCCGGCAGCCCCAACCGGCGGCTGGCGAAATCGCGTATTGCGGTGACCTCCTCGAGCTGGCTGCGCAGCGCGGCAGGGGTCGACGGCTCGTCGATCACCTGGCTGATCGGCTCGCGCTTGGACATGAGAGCCAGCTGGCCTTGCGCGGTTTGCAATAAATAACAGCCGCCGGCGGCAGCGATCAGCGCCGCCATCCCGCTCAGACGGAGCAGCGCGGTTATGCTGGTAGTATTCACGCATGCAAGTGTATCTGGTCGGGGGAGCGGTTCGGGACGCGTTGCTTGGGTTGCCCGTCAAGGAGCGCGATTGGGTGATCGTCGGCGGCACCCGCGAGGAGCTGTTGCGCCTGAAATATCGCGAAGTCGGCCGCGATTTTCCGGTGTTCCTGCATCCCGACACTCACGAGGAGTACGCGCTGGCGCGCCTCGAACGAAAGGTATCGCCCGGTTATCGTGGATTTGCGGTCGAATTTGGCCCCGAGGTCACGCTCGAAGAAGATCTTGCGCGCCGCGACCTGACCATCAACGCCATCGCGCAATCGGCCGACGGCGCTTTGCTCGACCCTTATGGCGGCAAACGCGATCTCGAAGCACGCGTGCTGCGCCACGTGTCCCCGGCCTTTGTCGAAGACCCCGTGCGCGTGTTGCGGGTCGCGCGCTTCGCCGCGCGCTTTGCGCCGCTCGGCTTTGCCGTCGCGCCCGAAACACTGGCGCTGATGCGCGCCATGGTGGAGCGGGGCGAGGTCGACGCGTTGGTGGCCGAGCGGGTATGGCAGGAAACCGAAAAAGCGCTGCGCGAGCCCGGGGCCAGCGAGTTCTTCAAGGTGCTGCGCGAGTCCGGCGCGCTCAAGCCGATATATCCGGAGATCGACGCGCTATTCGGCGTGCCGCAGCCGGTGCAGTGGCACCCGGAAATCGACACCGGGCTGCACACCCTGATGGTGCTCGACCAAGCCGCCCTGCTCTGTTCAGAACCCACGGTTCGGTTCGCCGCGCTGGTGCACGACCTCGGCAAGGGCACGACCCCGCGCGAGGAGTGGCCGAGCCATCGCGGGCACGAGGAACGCAGCGTGTCACTCATCGAAGCGCTGGCGGATCGGCTGCGCCTGCCGGGCGACTATCGCGACCTCGCCATCATCGTGGCGCGCTACCACGGCATCGTTCATCGCGCCTTCGAACTGCGGCCCAAGACAATCCTGGAATTCATGGAGCGCGCCGACGCGTTCCGCCGCCCGGAGCGGTTCGCGCAGGCGTTGCTCGCATGCGAGGCGGACTCGCGCGGCCGTACGGGGCTGGAGAACTCGCCCTATCCGCAGCGCGAATACTTGGGCGCCGCGCGCGACGCCGCGGCGGCGATCAAACCCTCGCCCGAGGACATCGCGGAAAAGTCCGGCGCGAAGATCGCGGAGCGCCTGCAACAGCGGCGCACCCAGGCGATCGCTGGATTGCGAGAGCAATCTCGCTCTTGACAATCGGCTACTATCCAATATGATTGAATCATATCAAATAACATTGTCATGAAGAACCCAGCCAAGTACAAAGCAATTTCCGTGACCGTGCCTGTCGAAATGGAGTACGCCTTGAGTGAGGTGTGTCGCAAGGAAATTCGCAAGAAGTCGGAAGTAGTGCAGGAAGCGCTGCGCCTGTATTTCAGAATGAGAAGCGGTAGGATTGAACCACTGTCGCTCGTCATGCCGAACTCGGACGATGAGCGCAAGCACACCAATCTCTCTGCCTTTGCTCCGGAATGGAGTAGCTCACTAGATAGCGTCTATGACGTCCTCGGCCGTTAAGTTCCGGCCATGGGACGTCGTAGTTGTACCCTTTCCATACTCGGAACAGCAGCAGTCAGTCGTACGTCCGGGGGTGATTATTTCAACCCCACGTCTTCATCAAGCTACGCGGATGTACTACGTCGCGATGATCACGAATGCGCAGCACGCGGCGTGGGCCGGTGACGTGCCCATCAGCAATGTCAAAGGTGCGGGGCTTCCCGTCCCATCGATCGTGCGGCCGGCAAAGCTTGCAACTATCGATGAGTCGGCATTGATCCGTGCCGTGGGGTCTCTGCCGACGAAGGATCGCACGAAAGTGCTCGAATCACTGAAGGCGTTTCTCGCCAATTGAATCAGCCGACTCGGCCGCCGTCGTTCCCATGAAAATGCGCTGTGCTCTAACATTGTGGTCGATCGTATGCTTCATCACCCTTATCGGCGCTTCGCGGGCAAACACCGTGCTCGTCGATCCGGCGGCGGCGTACCCGGAGGGACCTCTGTGGTGGGACGGCAAACTCTTGTTCGTCGAATATGCCGGACCCGGAATCAAGATATGGGACGGGAAGCGAATCGCATCGTACTGGAGCGGCGCGCACTGCGGCGCTTCCGGACTCATTTCATACCGCCACGATCATCTCTTGGTGGCGTGCTACGACGCGAACGCGATCGTGGAGCTGGACGGCGCCGGCAAGCTGATCCGCACCATCGACAAGGACAGCGCCGGCAAGCCCTTCATCGGACCGAATGATTTCACGGCGGATCGCGGCACAGGCATCTATGTGTCCGCCTCCGGCGTGTACGATCTGAAGGCGCCGATCAGCGGAGCCGTGCTCTATATGTCGGGGGCCACGGGCAGCCTCGTCGAGGTGGCCAACCTCATTCACTACTCGAACGGTCTGACCCTGTCCAAGGACGGCAAGACGCTGCTGGTGGCTGAGATGCTGGCGGGCCGTATCCTGTCATTTCCGATCAACGCCGACGGCTCCTTGGGTGCCCGCAGCGTGTGGGCGCGAATGCAGGATCTCGCGCCGCCGACGGCCCACGAGGACGCTTACAACGGCCCGGACGGCTTCAAATTGGGGCCCGACGGCAACTACTACATCGCGCAAAACGGCTCGGGCCGGGTGCTCGTGGTGAACGACGAGAAGAAGTTGGTGCGGATCATCACCGTCCCCACACCCTATGTCACCAATATGAATTTCGGTGCCGAGGGGGCCGACACCGTATACATCACGGGGGTTTTCGACCCGTGGAAGGCGCCGTTCCCTGGCGCCGTGTATCGGTGGACGAAGTGATTTGTCTCGCGTTTCGGCCGAGCTCGGGGGCTTCGTTTCGCGCCGCACTCAAAATTTGTATCCGAGCGCGACCCCAATGACCCGGGGCCGCAAGACCGTCTGAGCGACGATGAACTGGTCGGTGTTCGTGAACACACTCGCGTTCGAATTGCTCAGGTTCTCAATGTACGCATGCACGTTCCAGGCGTCTTTCGCCACCCCGAGCGACGCATCGTAGGTCGAGTACGCCGGGTCTTCGAACCGCAACCTGCCGGTGCTGACGATTCCACTGGATGCGATCGTCGGATTTGAACCGGCTTGCGTGAATGAATGGCCGACGTGGGTGGCGCCGAACTGCACGAAAGCGTTGTAGCTGGCGATGCTCCACTCGTAGCGCGCGCGCAGGCTGAACTGAATCGGCGTTGAATTGGCGCTCGGCGATCCGATCGGGCCGAATGGGTTGGTGATCGGACCGCAATTGGCGCCGGTACTGTCGCAGATTTGCGTGATGGGCTTGCCGAAGTTCACGCTCGCTGGATTATGGTCGATCAGCGCCGGCGAATTGGTCTGCCTGCTCTGATTCCAGGATGCGGCACCCTGCAGGGTCAACCCATCGATCACCCGGGCCACGAGCGAGGTCTCGACACCCTTGACGAGGAAATTCTGCCCATTCGTGTTGAAGAATATGTTGCCGATCAATCCGGGGTCGAAGAAGGCGACCTGCACGTTGTTCCAGTTTTCCCGGTAAACCGCGCCGTTCCATTGCAAGCGGTGGTGGAAGAATTCCGTTTTCCAGCCGATTTCGTTGTTCGTCAAGTCGTCCGAGTGATACGAGCTGGGCGTCACGTACTGTGGCTGCCCATCCGGGCCGAAGGCATGTTTCGCACCGCCGCTCTGGTTGAAACCGCCGGGACGAAATCCCTGCGAGTACGTGTAATAAAGCATCATATCCGGCGTGATGTGCCAGGTCACATTGCCGCGGCTCTTGAAGCCCGACTCGGTGTCCGCGAGGTGCTGCGTGTCGAGGTTATAAGAAACGAGAGGATTGTGGCATCCGCCCGCCGGCGTGCCCTGCTCGAAGCAGTTGAAACTGCTGGTGACGCTGCCCTGCGATGAGTTCTCGAAGCGGTAGTGGCGCGTGCCCAAGGTGATGGTCAACACCTTCGGAATCAGGTCGAAGTCCAACGATGCAAAGACGGCCGTCTGCTTCGTTTCACGCCGCGTGTCTTGGTAGAAAGAGGTGTTGTCGTTCTGAACACCGGGACTTTCGACGCTGGTCCCGGGAAACGTGCCGATATCCGACAGGCAGCCGGTATTGCCCGGCGTGCCCGCCGCGCCGTTCGAGGTGCATGCCGGAATGGTCTTGTACATCCAGGCGGTCCGGTCGAAGAGTTTGTTGTCCTCGTAGTAGGCGCCGACGATGCCGCGCAGTCGCCAGTCGTCCGGCGTGCTCAGACGAATTTCGTGCTGCATGTGTTCATTGCGCTCGGCGGTCCGCCAGGAAGCGCTCGGCGAAAAGCACGTCGACGTGAGGGTCGCGTCGCCGCCGCTACCCGGGCCGTAGCACTGATAGTAGTCGGCATAGGTGCCGCGCGAGTAGTTCGTATAATCGCCGATCTGGTCGACGTGGCGCACCAGGTAGCCGCCGGTATAGACCGCCTTTATGTCGCCAAACTTGCCGTTGACTGTCCACGCGGTGTTCTCGAATTTATCCTTGTCATAGGTGGGGTTGAACAGCGCGACTTCCAGCGGCGCCAGCGGCGCGCCGTCCGAGGACTTGGGATTCTGATAGAACACGCCCTGCGAGTCCATGTTCTGGTACGTCTGCGTGAGCAGAACATTCCAATCGTCATTGATCTGGTACAGCGCCTCGGCGCGGATGCCCTGGTAGGTGACGGGATTGATCGCTCGGCCCGCGATGCTGTTGTTGTTGATGACCGGAGAGTTGGGCGGGACGCCGCCGCCTGTGTAGTTCGCATAGTGAATGCCGATATCGGTCGACTTGCGCGTAAACGTTCCCGGCACATTGTCGATGTAGCCGCCGCGTCTGTCGTCATAAATCACGGCGCGCACGGCCAGGGTATCGGCTATCAGCGGGACGTTCAGCACGGCGGTCAGATTGGTGTTCGGGTCCCCGTGGGCGGTGACTCCATAACCGGCATCGACATTGCCCTCGGTCACGTTGAGCTTCGGCTTGTTCGTGATGTAGCGAACCGTACCGGCCTGCGCGCCGGCACCGAACAGCGTGCCCTGGGGACCTTCCAGAACCTCGATGCGATCGAGGTCGGCCGCATAAATGTCGAGGTTGCGATTCGGCAGCTGACCGGATTGATCGTCCAGATAGATCGCGACATTCGGGAATAAGCCCGTCGAACCGCTGCCCTGGCTGGGTTGTACGCCGGCGCTGAGGCCGCGCATGAAGATCTCATTCTGACCGGGGCCGTTGCTCGCCGCCGACACGTTCGGCAAATATTTGATGTAGTCGTCGAACGTCGTGACGTTGAGTTCCTTCAGCGTTTGTCCCGTAAACGCCTGAATCGAGATCGGCACGTCCTGTATGCTCTCCGAGCGGCGCTGCGCAGTCACAACTATCGTCTGAATCTGCTCCGATGACTCGGCGCTCGACGCCTCCGTAGCCGTCTGCGCGTACACCGCGCCTGTGCCGCTCAAGATTGCAGCGATCGCACAGGATAATTTCGTCTTTGAATTCATGCTCGATCCCTTCCCTTATTTTGTTGCCGCCATGCAACGCATGCGACTTCGGCAGGCTTCTCGCAATCCTACCTTGAAAATGGGCTGGAGCGCCTGTTCTGAACTCGCCCTGAACCGGTCTAAATCCGGCATCGTCATGCGGGCGGCGATCGCGCGGCAGATCCGCGCTCCTGACTCCCATCACAAGGTGTGCCGCAAATCCTGCAACGCAAACCCGGACAGCGGCAGCGTCAACCCGCGCATCCACGCCATGGCCTTGAAACGCTCGCCCATTTCGCCCGGTAGCATCAGCTGACGCGCCTGATTGGCCAGACGCGCAAATCGAACGGCATCATCGCCGGCCATGGCACGCATTTCCTCGTCCACACCCAAGCCCGCCAAAAAAAAACTCTGTGTGGTGAAGCCGGCGAGCGCAAAGCCGGCCGCGCGGGAAGCCTCTGCGAGCAGGGTATAGTCCACCCACGCCGTCATGTCCTGCAGTCCGGGATACAGAAATGGATCGCCGTGTGCGCGATGCTGGAAATGACACAGCAAGGTGCCCTCGTGCCGCTCGGGCAAGTAATACTGCGATCGAGGCAGACCGTAGTCGAACCAGAGGGCTGCCCCGGTGCCCAATGAGCGGGTGACGCCGCGGGTCCACGCGTTGAGTCGCGGGCAGAACTCCGACACATAGCCGTCCTCCCAGGCCCCGCCGGCCTGCGCCAGCCGCCGACACACCTGCGCCACCGCCTGGCTTGCCGGCCGCGGCGCCCAGGCGAAGCGGCCGTCATCGATCACGACGCCGAGTTCCTCCACTCGGTCGCGGTACCAGCGAAATCGCGTGACCGGCAGAGCATCCAGCACTTCATTGGCGAGGATGAGGCCGTCGAATGATCCTTCAGGCGGTTCATCGAGCCAGTGAAGGCGCTCAGCCAGGTGCGGCGCGCGCTGCGCGAGGTGGCGGCGTTGACGTTCGCGCAAATCCGCGCTGATTTCGAGAATCCAATAACGCGCCGGCAACACTCCCAGCGTCTCGAGACGCAGCAGAATGTCCGCTGCCAGGCGTCCGCTGCCGGCGCCTATTTCCAGTATCGATCCCTCCCCGAGCGCGCTCAAGATCTCGGCACATTGTCGCGCGAGGCATGCGCCGAACAGGGGCGAGACTTCGGGCGCGGTGATGAAATCGCCGCCGGCGCCCAATTTGCGAGCCCCCGCGCTGTAGTAGCCCAAGCCCGGCGCATATAGCGCCGCATCCATGAATCGCTCGAAGGGGAGCCAGCCCGCCGCGGCCGCGATTTGCTCCGTCAAATACTCGCGCATTCGCGCGCAATGCTCGGCTTGAGTGTCGTTCAGCAAGAGTTCACGCAGCGCAGCCGTTGCGGTATCGTTGCGGCGCATGAACCCCGGTATCGAGAATGCTTCGTTGCGAGACCAGGTCGTGCTGATTACCGGCGGCGCGCGCCGGGTTGGCGCCGAGATCGCGCGCACTCTGCACGCGGCGGGAGCGAACATACTCATTCATTATCGTTCCTCCGCCGCCGCCGCAATCGCGTTGGCGGACCAGTTCAATCAAGCGCGTCCGCATTCGGCCGCGATCCACGCGGCGCACCTGTCGACCGCGGAGGCCCCGGAAAAATTGGTGGCCGCCACTCTGCTGGAATTTGGCCGTCTGGATATTCTAATCAACAATGCTTCGAGTTTTTACCCGACGCCGGTCGGTCAAATCACGCTGCCGCAGTGGGAGGACCTCATGGGGAGCAACTTGAAAGCCCCCTTGTTTCTATCGCAAGCGGCCGCGCCCGGCTTGGCCAAGCACCGCGGACTCATCATCAACATGATCGATATTCACGCGCTGCGGCCGCTCAAGGCGCATCCGGTCTACAGCACGGCCAAAGCGGGACTGGCGATGTTGACGCGTGCGCTGGCGCGCGAGCTGGGACCGGAAATCCGGGTCAACGGCATCGCGCCCGGGCCGGTGCTGTGGCCCGAGAGCGACATGGACGAGGGGTTGAAGCGCGAAATCGTCGACAAGACCGCGCTCAAGCGCCACGGCACGCCGCAGGATATCGCGCGCACCGCCCTGTTTTTGGCGAGGGATGCGCCGTATATCACCGGTCAAATCATCGCCGTCGACGGCGGCCGGAGCATCTAGGCTCACGCGGAATACTTAAGAGAGGCTCCTAGCCCGGGCCGGGGGGCGGGGCCTCGAGCAGATCGCGGGCGGTTTGAATGTCGGCCCCCAGGGGGCGATCATCTCGATAGTGGGGTATGCGGGCGCGCACCATCCGGTATGCGGCGTCGGTGGGCGCCGCGCGGCCGAGCGACTCCCGCTGCAGTTCGTAGGACTGCGCCGCCGCCAGCAATTCGACCGCCACGATGAACTCCGCGTTGTCGATGATCTTGAGCAGCTTGAGCGCGCCCGGAGTCGCATGGCTGAGATGATCCTCCTGCAACCCCGAAGTGACCCCGCCGTCCAAGCTCGCCGGCGCGGCAAGGCGGCGGTTGTCCGCAGCCAGCGAGGCCGCCGTGTACTGCGCAATCATGAACCCCGAACCCGCGCCGTCCTCGGCCGCCAGAAAGGGGGGCAGACCGCTTACCAAGGGATTCACCAGGCGATCAATCCGGCGCTCGGACATGGCCGCCGTTTCCGCCACGGCTATGCTCAACGAATCGACCGCAAGGCCGAGCGCCGCGCCCACCGCATTCGCGCCGGAGAGCGCCCGCGGTTCGTCCACGGTGCCGACGACCACGGGATTGTCGGTCACCGACGCCAATTCATCGTCCACGACCTGGCCCACATACCCGAAGAGATCACGCGCGGCGCCATGCACCTGAGGAACGGCACGCAGGCTCAAAGCATCTTGGGTTCGCCGGCCGGCGCTGGCGCGAAGAATGGCGCTGCCGCGCAGGAGCGCGCGCATCCGGCCGCCGACTTGGGCGACCCCCGCCGACACCCGCAGGCCCAAGGCTTCGGCATCGAATGCCGCGACTTGACCGCGCAGATTCTCGAAGCTCATGGCGGCGACCACATCCGCCCAGTCGAGCAGGCGTTGCACCCTTCCCAGGGCCAGCGCCGACAATCCGGTGGCGCACGGCGTTCCATTGACAACGCTCAAGCCCTCCTTGGCCTTGAGGACCAGGGGCTCGAGATGCAGGGACCGCAGCGCGTCGGCGCCGCTCAGGCGTCGGCCCCCCGACTGCGCCGCTCCCTCCCCGATCAGCACCAGCGCAATGTGCGCCATGTGCGTCAAGTACCCCACGGATCCCAAGGCCGGTACCTCCGGCACGCAGTCATGGGTGAGCAGCGCAAGCAGCCGGTCCACCACCGCCAGGCGAACGCCGGAAAAGCCGTGTGCGAAATTGTTGATCGCGGCGGCGATGATGGCGCGCACCGCTTTCGCCTCGAGCGGGGGCCCGAGGCCGACCGCGTGGCTCATCACGATGTTGCGCGACAGCTCTGCCTGCTTGCTTTCGGTCACCACCACGTCGCACAGCGCGCCCACGCCGGTATTCACGCCATAGGCGCGCACGCCTTTGAGCACGATGGAGTCCACGAGTGCGCGAGCCGCGTGGATTCGAGCCTGCGCGGCCTCCGACAGCGCGAGCTGTGCGCCTTCGGCCACATCGCCGACTTGCCGCCAGGACAGGAATCGATCGAGAAGCACGCGTTGCATCGACGGTCAGACCTTGATTGGCGCGGCAGCCTTGGCCGGCGCTTGCGCGCGCCATTCCTCGAGATCTTGGCGGTTTCGCTCGAGCGTCACGCCCACGTCGCGCGAACTGCGGATGGCGCCCGGTTTGCTCAACGAGACGCGCACCCAGGCAACGCCGAAATCCTCCAGAAGCAGCATGGCGATGTGCTCGGCGAGGGTTTCGACCAGGTGAAACTTCGATTCTTCGACGAACGCCAGCACGCGCTTGGCGACCCGCTTGTAATTGAGCGTGTCGCCGATGGAATCGGACAAGGCGGCCTTGCGGACGTCGGCGCCGATCTCGATATCGACGACCACGGTCTGTTTGACCTGCCGTTCCCAATCAAAGATACCGATGATGGCTTCGGTCTTGAGCGCATGCACGAAAATCGTATCCATTGCCGTCTAAACCCCTGTGTCCCCTAGTTCCCAATTCGCCCGCGCGTTGACGGTACTGCCGTGATGCATGCCCGCGGCCAATCGCATACAGCCCGCCAGCGCGATCATCGCCCCATTGTCGGTGCAGAATTCGGCGCGTGGAAAATACAATTCCGCGGAGGCGGCCCGCGCCACGTCGGTCAGCCGCTCACGCAGGCGGGTATTGGCGCCGACGCCTCCGGCGATGACCAGGCGCCGATGCCCCGTCGCCTCGAGCGCACGGCGGCATTTCTCGGCGAGGGTGTCCACCACCGCTTCCTGGAAACCGCGCGCGACGTCCGCTCGGATCGCGTCGTCCAAAACGCGGCCCCGCAAGGCTACTAGGGCGGCGGTCTTCAAGCCACTGAAACTGAAGTCCAGGCCCGGTCGATCGAGCATGGGCCGCGGGAACACGAAGCGGTCGCTGCGCCCCGCCTCGGCCAGCTTGGCCAACGCAGCGCCCCCCGGATAAGGCAGGCCCAAAAGCTTAGCTGTCTTGTCGAAGGCCTCGCCCGCGGCATCGTCCAGAGTTTCGCCCAGTATCCGGTACTCGCCCAAGTCCGCCACGTCCACCAGCTGGGTGTGACCGCCGGACACGAGCAGGGCCAGGAACGGGAAGCGCGGGGGATTGGGCTCCAGCAGGGGCGCCAGCAGGTGTCCCTCCAGGTGGTGTATCCCCACCACGGGCCGGCCCCAGGCAAAGCCCAAACTCGTGGCAAAGCCCGCGCCGACCAACAAGGCACCGATAAGGCCGGGGCCCGCGGTGTAGGCCACGCCGTCAATCGACTCCCGGCCCGACTTGGCATCGGCAAGCGCCTGCCTGACCAGGGGCAGGAGTCGACGCACATGGTCCCGGGAGGCCAGTTCCGGTACAACTCCGCCGTAGGCCCGGTGCATCGCGACCTGGCTGTGCAGGCGATGGGACAACAAGCCAAGATCGGCGTCGTAGACTGCGACCGCCGTCTCATCGCAAGAACTCTCAATCCCGATTACACGCATAAACTATCCTTTAGGCGCTACGCGCCACCTTTCAACGGGTGCGACGCATGCGTCGCACGGGTGGCCATGAATGGCCACCCAGGGCTTGCGCGCAGCAGGGATAGCGTAGCGCAATGCGAAGCGACCCCGACTGGCAGGCGCTCGCTGCGCGAGCGGGGATGAATTGCACCCTTCCGCGGCCCCCAACCGCCCCAAGCCCCCGCATTTCGCTTGAACTTTGCCTTTTGCAGGGGCGCACCTTAGAATGCGCCCCCCTGCCGCCGAATCCTAAGCGGCAGCGCCATATATTTGAGGTTTGAATGCCCAGCGTTCGTGTTCGCGAGAATGAGTATTTTGACGCCGCTTTGCGTCGCTTCAAGCGTGCCTGTGAAAAAGCGGGCGTCCTCACCGAGCTTCGGCGTCGTGAATTCTACGAGAAGCCGACCCAGGAGCGTAAGCGAAAAAAGGCCGCCGCGGTAAAACGGCATTTGAAGCGCCTGTCGCGGGAGAATATGCGCGGCACGGGCGCGCCGCCCGCGAGCCCCCCGCCGGCGGCTCCGGCTCGCCCCTCCTATTAGGGGTTGTCCTTCTCCGGATGTCTCTCAAAGAAAGAATCACGGATGACATGAAGGCGGCGATGCGCTCGGGCGAAAAGCAGCGCCTTGGGCTGATCCGCATGATCACCTCAGGGATCAAGCAGCGCGAGGTCGATGAACGGATCACCCTCGACGACGCCCAGGTGCTCTCGGTTCTCGAGAAAATGATCAAACAGCGCAAAGAGTCGCTGGTGCAATTCCAGGCCGGCAATCGTCAGGACCTGGTCGACAAAGAATCGGCGGAAATCACCCTGTTGCAGACCTACCTGCCCGCCCAATTGAGCGACGCCGACATCGACGCCCTGATCGGGGAGGCCATCGCGGCCACCGGCGCGGCCAGCGTCAAGGACATGGGTAAGGTCATGGGCCTCATCAAGGGCAAGGCGCAGGGCCGGGCCGACATGGCCGCCGTTGGAGCGAAAATCAAAGCCCGCTTGAGCGGTTGATATCAGGCCGTCCATGGCCGGCCGAATTCCACAGCCGTTTATCGACGAGATCGTCGCGCGTTCCGACATCGTCGAGGTCATAAGCGCGCGGGTACCGCTCAAAAAGTCGGGGCGTGAATACAAGGCCTGCTGCCCGTTCCACAGCGAGAAATCGCCGTCGTTCTGGGTGAGTCCCGACAAGCAGTTCTACCACTGCTTCGGGTGCGGGGCGCACGGCACCGTGATCGGCTTCCTCATGCAGTACGAGAAGCTGGGATTTCTCGATGCCGTGGCGGATCTGGCGCAGCGCGCGGGACTCGAGCTGCCGCGCGAGGCGCTCGGGGCCCGCGACCCCGACAGCGCCAACCTGCACGACGTGATGGCGCGCATCGCGCGCTTCTTCGAACAGAATCTGGCGGACAATGCGCGCGCCCAAAAATACGCGGGTGCGCGCGGAATCGACGCGAAAACCAGCGCAAAATTTGCGTTGGGCTACGCCTCCAATTCCTGGGACGCCTTGCTCAACCGTTTCGGGGCGCAGGAAGACGAGCGCCGCCAAATCCTCCAGCTTGGCATGATCATCGAGCGCGAAAGCCAAGGCGGCGAGCGCGCAGCCGGCTTTTACGACCGCTTCCGCGATCGATTGATGTTTCCGATCCGCGATTCGCGCGGACGCGTCATCGGCTTCGGCGGCAGGATCATCGATCAGGGCGAGCCCAAGTACCTGAACTCCCCGGAAACCCCGCTGTTCCACAAGGGGCGTGAACTGTACGGATTGTACGAAGCGCGGCAGGCGCGGACGGATTTCAAGCGCTTGATGATCGTCGAAGGCTACATGGACGTGGTGCGCCTGCACCAAGCCGGGATCACCTATTCCGTGGCCACTCTTGGCACCGCAACCACCCAGGAGCATCTGAACAAGATTTTTCGATTGACCAGCGAAGTGGTGTTCTGCTTTGACGGCGATCGCGCCGGTCGACAGGCCGCCTGGCGGGCGCTGGAGAATTCCTTGCCCTTGGCGCGCGATGGGCGAGAGCTCAAATTCATGTTCTTGCCCGAGGGCCACGATCCCGACACGCTGGTCGCGGAAGAAGGCCCGGAAGCCTTCGAGAACCGCTTGAGCACCGCCCTACCCTTGTCCGAATATCTGATTCAACACCTAATGGCCGAAGTAGATTTAAGCCACATCGACGGCCGTGCAAAGCTCAAAGCCCTGACGGCGCCCCTGTTCGCGCGCATGCCCGACGGCATTTATCGCGAGATGCTGGCCGACCGCCTCGCGGTGCAGGTGAGCATGCCGGCGGCGGCGCTGAAGAAGTCCTTCACGGCGGGCGACGGTGCGTGGAAGACCGGGGATCGGCGGGAACCCGCGGATCGGCGGGAACCCGCGGATCGGCCGGAACCGTCTTCCACGCGTCGCGGTCGAATCACCGTCGGGCGCGGTAATTTACTGACTCAGGCCATAACCCTGGTGCTCCATCACCCCAGGGCGGCCGCCGGGGTCGTGGACCCTGAGGCGCTTGCGCGCGTCGACAAGCCCGGTGTCGCGGTGCTCCGGGAACTGCTTGCGCAAGTGGCGGCGGCATCCAACCCAAGCACGGCGATGCTGCTCGAGCGCTGGCGGGATCTGCCCGAATACGGCCGCCTGTCCGAGCTCGCGATGGCCGAACCCCTGGTAGCGACGCCGGAAGCCGCGGCCGAGGAGCTGCAAATGGCCGTTCAAAAGCTGCTCCAGGAGTACGGTCCGGGGCGTAGAACGGACGAATTATTGCGAAAAGCGGAGGAAATGGGCTTGAATTACGACGAAAAGGCCGAATTAAGCTTGCTTCTCAAAGCCAAGGGCCGCTCCCGGTCGCCCCCTTAAGCCCCCGGGGCGTCTATGGCTACGGAATGCCCAAAATCGTATACTTGTCGGCTTGCATTGAAATGTCCAGATCTTCACCGAGGCGTCCACCTTGATCAAAAAAGCGCCAGCAGGCACAGCGACTCAAATCGCTGACGAGCGTCAGTCGCAACTGAAGTTGTTGATTGCGCGCGGCAAGGAGCAGGGCTACCTCACCTACGCTGAAGTCAACGATCATCTGCCGAGCGAAATCGTCGATCCGGAACAGATCGAAGACATCGTCAACATGATCAACGACATGGGCATTCCGGTGTACGAAAAGGCGCCGGACGCCGAGTCCTTGCTGTTGACCGATGCGACCGCCGCCCCCGACGAAGAGGCGGTGGAAGAAGCCACCGCGGCGCTCGCCAATCTCGATGCGGAATTCGGCCGCACCACCGATCCCGTGCGCATGTACATGCGCGAAATGGGCACCGTCGAATTGTTGACGCGCGAAGGCGAGATTCGCATCGCGAAGCGCATCGAAGAGGGTTTGGAAGCGGTCAAGATCGCGCTCGGCAGCTATCCGGGCACGTACGATCTGTTGTTGCGGCATTACGAAACCGTCAAGGCCGGCCAGATGCGGCTCGTCGATGTCATCGTCGGCTTCGTGGACCCGAATGCCCCGGATGAAATCGCGCAGCCCCAAAACCCGAAGATGATGGCCCTCGAGCGCGAGGAAGCCGCGAACGACGACGACGAGACCGACGGCGATGAGGACGAGGAAGTCATCGACACCGGCCCGGATCCGGAAGAAGCCGCGAAACGCTTCAACTCGATCGCCAAGGTGCACCACCAGTTCTTGAATGCGCTCGACAAGCTGGGCTCGAAAGATCCCAAGACCTTGAAAATCCGCAAGAAGATCTGCGGCGAGCTGATGGAATTGAAGCTCTCGCCCAAGATGTTCGATCAATTGATCGATAATCTGCGTCAGCACGTGACCGAAGTGCGCCTGCTCGAAAAGGAAATCATGTTCCTGTGCATCAAGCAGGCCGGGATGCCGCGCAAGGATTTCATTTCGACGTTTCCGAAGAACGAGACCAGCACGCGCTGGCTCGACAAGCACATCAAGGCCAAGAAACGCTATTCGGGACCGCTCGCCAAATTCAAGGATGAAGTGGAGCGGCGCCAGAACAAGCTGAAGGACCTCGAAGGTCTGTTCCATGTCCTGATCAGCGAGATCAAGGAAATCAACCGTGAGGTATCGATCGGCGAGGCCAAGGCACGGCGCGCGAAGAAGGAAATGGTCGAGGCGAACCTGCGCCTCGTGATCTCCATCGCGAAGAAATACACCAATCGCGGCTTGCAGTTCCTCGATCTGATCCAGGAAGGCAACATCGGGTTGATGAAGGCGGTCGACAAGTTCGAATATCGGCGCGGCTATAAATTTTCGACCTACGCCACGTGGTGGATTCGCCAGGCCATCACCCGCTCCATCGCCGACCAAGCGCGGACCATCCGTATTCCGGTGCACATGATCGAAACGATCAACAAGCTGAATCGCATTTCGCGCCAGATGCTCCAGGAGATGGGCCGCGAGCCCACGCCCGAAGAACTGGCGGTGCGGATGGAAATGCCGGAAGACAAGGTGCGCAAGGTGCTCAAGATCGCCAAAGAGCCGATCTCCATGGAGACGCCGATCGGCGACGACGAGGATTCGCACTTGGGCGACTTCATCGAGGATACCTCGGTATCGTCACCCATCGACTCGGCGACCACGGAATCCTTGCGTGAAACCACGCACTCGGTATTGGCTCAGCTGACGCCGCGAGAGGCGAAAGTTCTGCGCATGCGATTCGGCATCGACATGAATACGGACCACACGCTCGAAGAGGTGGGCAAACAGTTCGACGTGACCCGCGAGCGGATCCGGCAAATCGAGGCCAAGGCGCTGCGCAAGCTGCGCCACCCCAGCCGCAGCGAGCAGCTTCGCAGCTTCTTGATGGATGATTAGTCAAGGACGGGCCGCCGCGCATGCGTCGCACCCGCTGGTTCCGGCGCGAGGCGCCTAACTTAACTTGCCACGACCTCGACCGTGAGGTGGCGTTCGCTGCTGAGCGAGTTCGCGACCAGACACGTGAGTTCAGCCTTCTCGAGCAGCTTCTTCGCCCGCTCGATGTCGGCCCCCGCGGGCACATGCAGTTTGGCGTGCGTATCGAACCGGGTGAAACGCATCTTGCCGTCGATGCGATCCAGGGTGCCTTCGGTGCGCGAATCGAGACTGACCCAGGCGTATTTCGACGCCGCCGCAATCGCTCGAAAACTCAACGCGAAGCAATCCGCCACGGCCGCGGTCAACAGCCCCTCCGGGGACCATTGATTGCCGGGACCGTCGAACTCCTTGGGCGGCGCCGATTCGATGATCCTGACGCCCTCGGCGGACAGCGGTATGTCTCCATCGGGGCGCATGGCTGCGTTGACGGTGTAGCGATGGGGAAAGGGGTGCATTGGCAACTCCTAGAAACGGTTCAATAAACGGCCGGAATCAAGCGCTTCGTGCGGTTCATATAGTCCCGGTACCGGTCGCCGAAGGCGCGCAGGAGCGCCGCTTCCTCGATGCGCATACGGCGCAGAAACACCAAGAATACCGGCACGATGAGGACCACCAGCGATGCCCAGTTGGCCCGGCACAGCGCCAGGCCCAGGAACGCCATTAAAGCACCTGTATACGACGGGTGCCGGACAACCCGATACGGACCCGTGGCGATGAGTCGATGGTTCGCCGCAATCGCCACGTCGACCGTGAAGTACCGCCCGAGATGAATGATGGCATACCAGCGCACGATCAGCCCCGCCCAGAAAATCGCGACTCCCAGGACGCGCAGCGTCGCCGCCGATGCCATGGCTGCCGCCGGAAACACATCAGCGGCACCGACTGCCAGCGTGGCGCTCGACACGATCACAACCCAGATCAGGATGAGGGACCCCCGATCCTCGTCGCGCGACTCGCCCGTCTTGGCGCGTCTTTTGAACGCGAGAGCCAATTCGGACAGGACATAGACCAGCGCCAGCGGCCAGGTGATCGACGCGTTCACGCGAACAACTTGAGTTCGGGGCCGTGGTCCGCGAGCCGGATCATTCGCTCGAACTTGAGCCCGACCTTCTCGAGCACGGCGATCGAGCCCAGGTTCTCGGACGTGGTGATGGCGACGATGCGCTGCAATCGCAGCACCAGCCTGGCATGGGCCAATACCGCCGCGGCGGATTCGACGGCATATCCCTTCGAGCAATGCCGCGATAGGAACGCGAATCCCAGGTCGACGTCGGAAAGACCATCGCGCTTGACCAGTCCGCAAATCCCAATCGGCGTGCCGTCGCGCAGACAGACCGCATACAAACCGAAGCCGTGCCGTCCATAGCTCTCGATCGGCCCCTTCGAGATGTATTCGCGAGCCGCGTCCAAGGTTCTTACCCCTTTGTCGCCGATGAATCGCAGGAACGCGGCCTCGTTCAGCAGCTCCAGAATGAAGCCGTCATCGCTCAACCCGAGTTGCCTCAGTCTCAACCGCTCGGTCTTCACGACGTTCGCATCAGCGGCCGCGCAAGTCTCCGCGCTGCCGCCGTTCGTTCGGCTATTCGCGCGGCTCATCGTTGAACGACGACAGCATATCGGCGATTTCCCGGGAATCCGCGCCGGCCGCGCCGCGCAGGCCCTGCACCACACCCTGCCGGTTGGCAGCCGTGTGGTTCTGGCTGAGCTTCCACTTGCCCGTCAGACTGACGATCGAGAACTCGAAGCCGACGATCAGCGACAGCATTTTCTCGATGTAGGACGGCGGTGCGTCCGCGACTTTCCAGGGTACCCCTCGCGGAGCCTCGTGCGCATCCGTCAATCCCACCACCAGCGTTTTCAACCATGCGGCGTCCTGCACGAAGCGCAAGGTGCCGTGGGCATGGACCACCGCGTAATCCCACGTCGGCACAACCTCGCCGCTCTCCCGCTTGGACGGATAAAAGGAGGGCGAGATGTACACCTGCGGTCCCTGGAAAATTGCCAGCGCTTCGGAGCCGGCCCGATACTCCTTCCACAACGGATTGGCGCGCGCCACGTGACCTCGCAGCATTCCGTGCGGAGCGGGTTCGGCCCGAGTTTCGACCGGGATGTGGTTCGCGACCAGCCCCGAATCACCCAAGGTCACCAGTGTCGCAAGCGGTCGCGCACGCATCAGCGCGTGCAGCACAGGGGCGCGGGATTCCTTGAAATAAGCGGGTAAATACACAGTCTGTCCTCGTCTCAAGCCTAATGGTTCCCTGACCACAGTGCCAGTTCGGGATCATAAAGCGCTTGACCGTGTCACGCGTCATATCGTGTACTGGCACGCGGTTTGCGCGGCCATGGAGCCAATTGAAGATCGTGACATCAGGGTTAAAATCGTTCTGGGCGGGTACCGCGCTCGCCTGCGCGATGGCTGCATCGATGCATGGCGCGCGGGCGGGCGGCGTCAGCGGCTACCTGCCGCTCAACCTCGAGCCGGAAATGGAGCGGCAAATCGAGCGGGTGCTCATCCTCGCGGACGAACCCATCCTCAAGCGGCCGTTTGCGGTCGAGTTGGTGGAAGATGCGTTGCCGCAGGCATGCAAGGTCGACAAGCCGCTGTGCACCAAGGTCAAGAGGTATCTGCAACGCTATTCGCGCGACTATGCGCTGACTCACGCGAGCGCCAGCGGCGCCGTCGCCCGCGACAAGGACGGCGGTGTGGAACCGAACGCGCACGGAATGCCGGTCAAGAGTCCCTGGGACTTGTCGTTCCAAGGGTTCGTGCAGCCGAATGACTACGTGCTGTTGAGCGCCGGCGCGATCGCCTACCAGGGCCGCACGGTGCCGACGGGCTCGGTGTTGAGTCTCGGATTCAATTGGGCGCAGCTCGACATCGGATACCGCGACCACTGGCTCTCGCCCGCCACCGACAGCAGCCTGTTGCTCAGCACCGAGGCGCCCACGATCCCGTCCGTGACCCTGTCGAACTATGAGCCGCTCACCAGGCTCGGCTTTCAGTACGAGTTTTTTTTGGCCCGCATGGAGCAGGCCGGGCAGCCCGGTCAATCGGGAAACAATATCTCGTACAATGGCCGCGGAAGCGTCGGCAATCCGCGCATTTTCGGCGCGCAATTGTCCTTCGAACCATTCCCCGGCTGGTCGCTCGGCGTCAATCGGCTTCTGCAGTATGGCGGCGGCAGCGGGTTGCCGGGTTCCGCGAAATTTCTGGTGCGAGATTTTTTCAAACCGAGCGGCCTGTCCCAGACCCAGGGCAATCAACAAGCGTCCTATGTCAGCCGCTTCATCTTTCCGGGCAAGACTCCATTTGCCGTGTATTTCCAATACGCGGGCGAGGACAACTCGGATGGCGGCAGCTACCTGCTCGGCAATGCGGCGCTGACGGCCGGCATCGATATCCCGCGGCTCGCCCATTATTTCGATGTAACGTATGAAATTTCCGAGTGGCAGAATATCTGGTACGTCCACAATATTTTCCTGGAAGGCACGACCAACTACGGCCTGGTGGAAGGCAATTGGGGTGCCGATCAGCGCAACTTCGGCGACGGCGTCGGCGCGCGCAGCCAGATGCTGCGGGTGGGCTGGGAGCCGCCCTTCGGCGGCTACTTGGAGGAGCGAGTACGCACTCTCGTGAACCAGACTTACTACGGCGGCGACCTACGAGAATATGTGCCGGGCACGCGCGCCTTTCCCTACCATCATTATTATGATTTCACGGTGCGCTACTCGCGGCCTTGGGGGGGAGTCACCCTCGGCGGCGAGGCCTTCGGCGGACGCGACGTCTATGGAAAATCTTTTACGCGGTTGTCCGCCTTCGTGCGCTACGGCGGCGATGCACGCACCCGCGATGAAGGGCCTCTCGATGAAGATTCCTACGGCGGCGGCCCCGACGAACCGGGCGCGGAGCGATTCGTCGATGTCGGCATGAACGTCAACAGAGTCCACACCGACACGGCGACGGCGATACCACCCTCGTGGAGCAAATCGGGCTTTGATCCGCATTTCGGCTTGGGCGCACGCCGCGCCGTCACCGCCAACAACGATTTGGGCGTCCGCGTCGAAGTGGATGAAGTCGAGGGTCATTCGCTGCTCGGCGTGCGCGCGATCGATTATCGATACCGCTTTTCAAAGCACTTCGCGGCGAGCCTGTTCGCCGGTGCCGCCCGTTACAATCTGGCGACGCCCGCCTATTCGCTGTACGGCGGTTTCGGCGCCCAGTGGCGCAATCTCCTGCCGAAATGGGATTTGGGTTTGGACTTCCGCTATGCGCAGAATGTCGCGCGCGATCATGTGCTGGCAAGCGATGTGCAAGGCATCAGGCCGGAGACGTTTTACAAGATCGAAACGGGCCTTTTGTATCTGTCGCGGCGATTCTGACGGTTCCGCGGGGAGCCCGGCCCCGCCGCGTGCGATGCCAAGATTCAAGGTCCGAAAACGGCGAGACGAACGGCCGGACTTGCACGATGATGCGGCCGCATCCAGGAGCGAACAACGTGACGGACATTCAAGCGACGCAAACGGGGGGATGCCTGTGCGGGGGAGTCCGCTACCGGATACGCGGCGCGCTGCGGGGGATCATAGCCTGCCATTGCTCGCAGTGCCGCCGCACGAGCGGACACTACGCGGCCATGACGAGCGCGCCGTCCGCGAATATTGAATTGACGGCTTCCGACCCACTGCTCTGGTACAAGTCGTCGGACACCGCGGAGCGGGGATTCTGCGGCGTCTGCGGCGGCAATCTGTTTTGGCGCCAACTCGGCCGCGATTCCATCAGCATTACGGCCGGCACTCTCGATACGCCGACCCACCTGTCGGTGGAACAGCATATCTTCGTTGCGGACAAATCCGACTACTACGCGATCGACGACGATGTGCCCAAGCAACAGCAGTGGTAGTGACCAAACAGCAATGGTAGTGACCGAATAGCGGGTAGTGAGGCGGGCGGGCCCGCGCTACCGGACGTCGCCGTTGCGGCCGCGCTCCGCCAACACCCGTACAAGATCATCGCGCGTGGATTCGATGTGAGCGTGAATGAGGCTGCGTACTTCCTTCGAATTGCCCATGCTCCAGACTTTCAACAGCGCCGCGTGTTCGCGCGCCGCTCGCCTGACGCGGCCTTCCGGCCGCAGGTGGGCTTGCACATAACGCTGGGCCAGCGTGTGGAGGCGGCCCAGAATGTCCGCCGCGACGGGCTGCAAGCGCGGCACGGTGAGCTGCAGGTGGAACGCGCGGTTGAGCTGACCGGACGAGGAAAACTCCTCGGCCGCCAGCGCATCGTTCAATCGGTCGAGCGCTCTTCGTGCGGCGGCATGATCGGCGGCGCTGGCGAGCTTCGAACCCCGGGCCGCGGCGACCGGTTCGATCCGCAAACGCAGGCTGAAGACCTCGTCGAGTTCGGCGGCGGCGAGCGGTCGAACTTGAAAGCCGCGATTGGGAAATATGTCGACCAGCCCCTCGGACTGAAGCTGCACGAGAGCTTCGCGAACCGGGATCTTGCTGGTGCCGAACTCGGAGGCAAGGATGTCCTGGCGCAGCGCCGAGCCCGGCGGATACGTGCCGGCCAGGATGCGCTCGCGAAAGCGAATGATGAGCTGACTGGTCATCGATTGAACGAGCGGTTCGTTCACGCGCGTATGCCCCAGCAGAATGGGTCTTCCGGGTCGAGGCGCAGCACGGTTTCGCCGGTCACGTATGCTTTGCCGGTGATGGTCGGCACGATCTCGCGCTTGGCGCGATCGTGCCACCGATAGCGCCCCGTGAAGGTGCTGCCGATCACGCTCTCCTGCACCCACGCGGCGCCTTCCTCGAGCTTGCCGTCGGCGGCAAGACACGCGAGCTTGGCGCTGGTGCCCGTGCCGCACGGCGAGCGGTCGTAGGCCTTGCCGGGACAGAGCACGAAGTTCTTGCTGTGAGCGCCGGGCCGCTCCGAGGGCGCAAAGAGTTCGATATGATCGACCAACGGGTGTCCTTGAGCATTGACTGCCGCGCGCACGCGCCAGGTGAAATCGGTCAGCGCCTCGATGCGCCGTGCATCGATGATCTGATCATGCTCAGATATCAAAAAGAACCAGTTTCCTCCCCAGGCGACGTCGCCGATCACCCGGCCGATCCCGGGGACGTTCACCGCGACCTGGCGCGCCGCGCGGTAGCTCACCACGTTGTCCACGCTGACCTGTCCGTCGGGACTCAAAGAGGCGTCGACCGCGCCGACCGCCGTGTCGATCCTGATATTGCCCGGAGCGAGGCCGCCGGCATGCTGGAGCGATGCGATCAAACCGATCGTGCCGTGCCCACACATCCCCAGGTAGCCCACATTGTTGAAGAAGATCACGCCGAGCTTGCAATCGGCGCGGTGGGCTTTGACGAGCAGCGCGCCCACCACGGGATCCGAGCCGCGCGGCTCGTTCACGATCGCCGAGCGATAGGCATCGAAGTGTTGCCGAAAGCGCTGCACCCGCTCCTCGAGCGGGCCCTCGCCCAGATCGGGCCCGCCGTCGAGCACCAGCCGCGTGGGTTCGCCGCCCGTGTGCGAATCAATGACGCGCATCGTCAGCATGCACAGGGACGCGAGTCGCGCGCACGCTCGATCATCGCGATCACGGCGGCGCGGCGCTCGCCCGACAGCGGCAGCCGCGGCGGGCGCACCCGTTCCGAACCACGGCCCATGATCTGTTCGGCGAGCTTGATGGATTGGACAAGATCGTGTTCCGCGTCGAGGTGCAGCAGCGGCATGAACCAGCGGTAGATCCGGCGCGCGCGCTCCAGATCGCCGTCGCGCAATGCTGCATAGAGCTGCAGCGATTCCACCGGGAACGCGTTCGTAAGCCCGGAAACCCATCCCCGGGCGCCGAGCGTCAAGCTTTCGAAGGCGATGTCGTCGAGCCCCGCGAACAGCACAAAGCGTTCGCCAACTGCGTTGATGATGTCGGTGAAGCGCCGCGAGTCGGGCGCCGACTCCTTGATTGCGACGATGTTCGGCACATCCGCCAGCCGTTCAAGGGTTGGGATGTCGATATTCACCCGATAGGAAGGCGGGTTGTTGTACAGCATGATGGGGAGCCCGGTCGCCGCCGCCACCGTGCGGAAATGGTGCTCGAGCTCGGCCGGCGTCGGCACATACACCATCGCCGGCAGCACCATGAGTCCGGCGGCGCCGAGGCGTTCGGAATCGCGGGCGAAGCGCACCGCCGCGGCCGTCGTGAATTCCGAGACCCCGGCAATGACGGGCACCTTGCCCCCGCTCACATCCACCGCTGCGCCAAGCACCGTCCGTTTCTCGTCCGCGCTCAAGGAATTGCCCTCGCCGACGGTGCCCATCAGCACGAGGCCGTGAACGCCGTCTTGCAGGAGAGCTTTCTGCACTTTCTGGGTGGCCCGCAAATCGACTTCCAAGGCGGGATCGAATTGGGTGGTGGCGGCCGGAAAGACGCCGGACCAGGTGCACGATGCGGGTGTGGCCATGGGTGGTCCCTACTTCCATCGGAGTTGCTTGCAGGATCGTAGATCGTATACGGTATTGCCATGAGCGAGCAAGACACCGTCGCGGTGATCGGCGCCGGCGTGGTGGGGGCAGCCGTGGCGTTTGCCCTGGCGCGCGATGGGCGCCGGGTTGTGCTGCTCGATCGCGCCGCACCGGGCGTCGCGGGGGCGAGTTTCGGCAACGTGGGACACATCGCCGCCGAGCTCGTCCAGCCGCTGCCCTCCCCGGGGCTCTTGTTCGGATTTTGGCGCGAGCTCGTGGGCTTCGGCGGCGCTCTCGACCTTCCGGCGCGGCAGGCGCTGCGCATGCTGCCCTGGATACGAATATTCGCGGCGGCGGCCTTTCGGCGCTCCGAAAACACCCGCCAGTTGGCGCCGCTGGTGCGTCCCGCCGCCGCGCAATGGGCGCGCTGGCTGGAGCAGATTGGGCGGCCTGACCTGTTGCGCCGGCATGGGCACTACGAGATTGAATTCGGCGCGCGTTGCCATGCGCGGGTGCGCGCGCAGGCCCGCATGATGCGGCAGCTCGGCATCAAGACCCGGCCGATGACCGCCCTGCAGCTTCTGCCGCTGCAGCGGGCCGCGCAGGCCGGGATGGCCGCGGGCTTGTGGTTCGAGGACTCCGCGCATGTGATGGATCCGCTCGAAGCGGTGCGGGCACTCGCCGCGGCGGCGCTCCGCCGGGGCGCCACGCTGCGAATATCGGACGTGCGGGCACTCGTCTCGCGCGGCGATAAAATTGAAGTACTCAGCGAACAGCCCGCGCTCCTGGTGGACGCTGCGGTGGTGTGCGCCGGGATGGGATCCCAGCCGCTGCTGGCGCCATTCGGATTGCGCGCGCCGCTGCAATCGGTGCGGGGCTACCACATCGAACTTCCGGGGCAAGCGCCGTTTTTGGATGCGCCGGTGGTGTACAACCGCGAACACCTGCTGGTCACTCCCATGTCCGGTCGGTTGCGCGCGTCCAGCTACATGGAGTTCTACCCTCCCGACGCGCCGGCAGATCCACGCAAGCCTGCGCGCCTGAGGCAAAAAGTACGCGCGGTCGGTCACGCCTGCGCGCTCGACGGCCCGAGCTGGGTTGGCGCGCGTCCGGTACTGCCGGACTATTTGCCGGGAATCGGCCGCGCCCGGGAACCGAAAAACCTGTTTTACGCGATCGGACACCAGCACATCGGGCTCACGATCGCTCCCATCACCGCCGAATTGGTCGCGGACCTGGTGGCGCAACGCAGCCCGCGGCATGCTGTCGAGGCGTTCGATCTGCGGCGATTCGGCGCGAGCGCTCCTCTTCACTCATGAGGGAACCCTTCATGCTCTCACTGAACGCCGGTACCGTCGGCCTCGTATCGGCGCTGGCAGTCGTCGCCGTTGCCTACAGCGTGCGCTGGTGGACGCTGGAGCGTGCCCGCGCCGGCGGGATGGACCGCGTCTCGGCGGAGCACTCGATCCTTTTCGCGCAAGCCAGGACGCCGCGTTTGACGGATGCGTTGGTGGGATTCGTCACGAATTTTTTCGACACGCTCGGCATCGGATCATTTGCCCCCACGACGGCCTATTTCAAGCTCCGCGCGCGCATGCCCGATGAACAGATTCCCGGCACCCTGAATACCGGGCAGGCCTTGCCCACCATGACGCAAGCGCTGATTTTCATCGCCACCGTCGGCGTGGATCTGACCACGCTCTGCGCCATGATTCTCGCGGCCGTTCTGGGCGCGTGGTTCGGCGTCGGATTGGTCGCGCGCCTATCCCGCCGCGCCATCCAGCTGGCGATGGGCGGAGCTCTGCTGTGCGCGGCCCTGCTTTACCTGGCGAGCAACCTGCACTGGATGCCGGGCGGCGGCGAGGCTTTGGGATTGAGTGGACCAAAGTTGATCGTGGGGGTCTCGGTGAATGTCCTCCTGGGTGCCTTGATGATGCTGGGCGTCGGACTCTACGCACCCTGCCTCATTCTGGTGAGCTTGCTCGGAATGAGTCCCCTGGCGGCCTTCCCCATCATGATGGGCTCGTGTGCCCTGCTGATGCCGGTCGGCGGCGCCCGATTTGTCCGCAGTGGCCGCTACCATCTTGGCGCCGCCCTGGGACTCGCGCTCGGCGGTATTCCCGGCGTATTCTTCGCCGCCTACGTCGTAAAATCCCTGCCGATAGATTGGCTGCGATGGCTGGTGTTGGTGGTTGCCGTGTACGCGGCGCTGCAGATGCTGCGGTCAGCCCGCCTTACCTTGCCAACAGCGCATTGACTTCGTCGATGTCCGCCGCACCCAGTGTGCCGGCCGCGGCCTTCAGTTTGAGCAGGGACATCAAAGTCTCGTAGCGGGTTTTGGCGAGGTCGCGTTCGGCCACCGCGAGCGCCTGCTGGGCATTCAACACGTCGATGTTGATTCGGGCGCCCACGGCGACCCCGCGCTTGTTGGACTCGAGCGCGATTTGCGCCGACGCCACCGCCTCTTTGAGCGCCTTGACCTGCGCCAGTCCGGACGTGGTGCCTAGAAACGCCTGCTGCGCCGACAGCACGCCGGTGCGTCGCGCATCCTCGAGGTCGGCATTCGCCTTGTTCATCAAGGCCACATTTTCGCGCACCTTCGCCAGCGTGCCGCCTCCCGAATAGATGGGCATCGAAAACTGGATGCCGACAGTGTCGGCGTGAAGATTGGTGCCCACGGTGATGTTGGTCGCCGAATTCGTCAATCCGTGGGTCGCGACCAGATCAACGGTGGGCAGGTGACCCGCCCGCGCCCGCTGCGCTTCCAGCCGGGCCGCTTCCACCGCCGCTTCTGCCGCTACGACCGACGCGTTGGTGGTTTGCGCCGCCGCCTCCCAGGGCCCCAGAGTGTCCGGTATCGGGCTTCTCAGCACGACCCCCGCGGGCAAGGGAGCCAATGGACCGGGATCCTGGTTGATGATCTGACGCAGGGACTGGATTTTCGAGGCTACGTCGTTGCCGGCGCTGATTTCCTGGGCGGTCAGAAGATCATAGCGAGCCTTGGCATCCCGAACATCGGTGATCGACGCGGCGCCGATGTCGAAGCTGCGAGAGGCCTGCTCCAGCTGCTGAAGATTGGCCGCCCGCTGCTCCTTGAGCGTGTTCAAGGCATCCTGCGCGTACAACACGTCGAAGTACGCTTGCGCGGTGCGGATGATCAATTCCTGCCGCGCCACATCGAGCTGCGCCCGGGCCTGATCGACCAACGTACGGGCCTCGCGCACGGCGATCGTGTTTTGCGACCGCCACATCGGCTGCGTCAGCGTTACGGTATACCCGTTGCTGTTGTACAGCTGGTGGTTCAACGTGTTGCTGTTGTTGTTGTTCCACGTGGTGTTGGCCGTGACGGACACGGCAGGCAGCAAGGCCGCGGCGTTTTCCGGGACCCGTTCCTGCACGGCGGCGTACTGTGCCTCCGCCGACCTGTACAGGGCGTTATGGACCAGCGCCTCGTGAAAAATCGTCGACAGATCCTCGGCCCGCGCGACACCGCACAGCGCCAAAGTCATCCCAGCTGCGATGCATTTGCCGTTCACCACGTGCTCCCCTCCTTCGAAATCCGACTGTTGCGGTGGCCGGCGCTGCCGATCGCGCTTCAGCCGAGCGCGCTGTGGCGGGTTTCGTAATCTTCGACTACTTTGTTGAGCAGCTGGGACAGGCGCTTGGCCAAGAACGGACTGAGGATGATGCGGTGTTCCAAGCTGACTTCCGGGCTTTCCGGGCGGTCCCAATTCTGATTGACCCCGAAGTTCAGCACCACTTCCTCGCGTGTGGTGTTGGTACTGCACATGTTGCAGTAGCTGGTTTTCAGGTTCGTGGTGTTGACTCTCGCCATCTGCTGCTGCGCCTGCGGAGGCTGTGCCTGTGAGGGCTGTGCCGCGGTCGGCGTGACGTTGGTCTTAGGTGCCTCTTTGTTCATGATGTATGCCTCTTTTTTCGGTTGGATGAATCGACATATTCGGGATTACCACAGCTTTACCATGCACTTGAGCCCGCCGGGCAGCGCGCCTTTGGGATTCGGCAGGTCCATGCGGATCTGAAAAGTGCCGCTCGCCGCGTCGATCACCTTGTCCACCACGGTGAGCGTCGCGGCGTAGTGTCCCTCCATCGGTTTTTCCGGAATCACATCGGCCTGCTGGCCGAGCTTGACTCTGGGGTAGAGCGCGAGAGGCACGATCGCCTTCACTCGCAGCACATCGATCTGCGCCAGCTTGAGGATGAACGCGTTGCTCTCGCCGGGCTGAGCGAGGTCGCCAACCTGCATGGCCTGATCGACGACAACCCCATCAATGGGACTATGGATTAAACGCAGCCCCAGCTGCGCCGACGCGTACGAGTACTCGAGCTTCGCCAGCTGCTGGCTCTCCCGGGCGGCCAGCACGTCGGCGCGGGCGACGGCCGCGTCGGCCTCCGCATCCTCGCGGTCCTGGGTGGACGCGAAGTTGCTCGCCGCGAGGTCGGTTTTCCGCCGCGCCTTGCTCTCGGCATGCTGCAGGCGGCTTGCGGCGGACTGCGACGGGCCTTGCATTTGCGACTTGAAAAGAGCGAGATCCGCCGCCGCTGCCTCGACCGTGGAGTCGAGTTTCACCAGCGGCGCGCCCTGCTTCACCATGCTGCCGCGCGAGACATAGAGCTTGTCGATCACACCGGTGACCGGGCTGCGCACTTCGACGGTCCGGAAGGGTTCGATGAGACAGTCGAATTGCCCGTCGCGACCGGCGGCTCCGCTGGCGGAGGTGTCCGCGCCTTGCGCCAGATGGCCGCACAACGCGAGCGGCAAGCACAGGGCGACGCGCTTGAGGAGGCACCCGGCATTTTGAGTTCTACGCCGACTCCGCGACCTGCAATATTCCATCATTCCGCAATTCCCGAAAAAGCGAGCTGAGTCTGCATCAAACGGTCGTGCTGCATCGTAGCACGGCGCTGCGCGGCGTTGACCCGTTCAGCCATCGCTTGCACCCGGTTGCGCAACAGGCGCACGGCCCACTTCGGCGCCGCTCCGGGCCAGCGGTGCGCTATCCAACGCGCCGCACCGGGGCTGTGACGTTGGATTATTTCGTCTTCCAGGGAGACGATGGCGCGGCAGGAGCCGGGATCGCCCTGCCGCGCGCAGCGTCCGAACAGCTGTCGATCGATGCGCGAGGACTCGTGCCATTCAGTCAACACCACGTGCAAGCCGCCGCGTTCGATCAACGCGGGGTCGAGCGGAATATCGGTGCCGCGTCCCGCCATGTTCGTGGCGACCGTCACCGCGCGCAGCATACCGGCTCGAGCGATGAGTTCCGCCTCGTCGGCAGTCTGCAATGCGTTGAGGACGCGATGCGAAATGCCGGCGGTCCGCAACGCGTCGCTGACCAACTGCGAGGCCTGCACGGAGCGGGTGCCTACCAGCACCGGCTGGCCGCGGGCCAGGCACCGCGCGACCTCCTCGACCACGGCCTGATGCTTTGCCTCCTGGCTTGCCAGCAGCAACGTCGGCCACTGGGTTCTTCGCATGGGTTTGTTCGGTTCGACGCGTTCGGTGCGCACCCGATAGACGGCGGCGGTCTCCCGCGCCACCTCCCTCAAGGTTCCGCTCATGCCCGAAAGCCGCAGGTAGCGCGAGAAGAACGTCTGGTAAGTAAGGCGCGCCAGCGTGCGGTTCACACCGGTGACGGCGCAACTCTCCTTGACCTCGATCAACTGGTGCAGTCCTTGCTCCCAGCTGCGATCCGGGAGCAGGCGCCCCGTGAACTCATCGACGATGACCACCTTGCCCTCCTGCACGACGTAGTGGTGGTCACGCTGCAGTACATGGAGCGCGCGCAGGGCCTGGACGATGTAGTGATCGCGCACCCAGGGAACCTGCCAGAATGTCAGCGCCGGATCGGCTTGCGATTTGTCGGCTGCCGATTTGGCAATCCCCAATTGCTCTGCGATGTCGTCGAGGCGCTCGCGCCCGGACTCGGTCAGCTCGGGGATTTGCAGGGAGCCGATCATTCGAAAATCCAGGTCCACTTCGAGTGTGCCGGCCACGTCGAGCAGCGACTGGTACGCGGCATGATCGCGGCCCTTGTCGCGGGCGGCGGACAGGATCAAAGGGGTGCGCCCCTCGTCGATCAAGATGCTGTCGGCCTCGTCGACGATCGCGAAATGCAATCCGCGCAGGCGCAGCGGCTCGCCGCCGCGCACCAGTCCATGAAGCTGGCGCACCGACAGCTGCGCAAGGCTGTGCGCGCCGCGCGAGTTGACCCGGTCCCTCAGGTAGTCGAATACCAGGTCCTTGTTGGTGCAGTAGGTCAAGCTGCGCGAGTATTCCGCCGCGCGCCGGGTGTGCGCGACCTTGCTGTGGACCACGCCCACGCTCAAGCCGAAGAATGCAAACAGCGGCCCCATCGTGTGCGCGTCGCGCTGCGCGAGGTAATCATTGACGGTGATCACATGGGTCGGTACGCGCGCGAGCGCCGCCAGACAAGCGGCCAGCGCGGCCGACAGGGTCTTCCCCTCGCCCGTGTCGAGTTCCACCAGCTTTCCGCACAACAATTTCCAGGCGGCCGCCACTTGCGGCGGATGCGCCAGCAAGCCCACATGGCGGTGCGCCACTTCCCGCACGATCGCGATCGCACGAGCGCCGCAGACCGGATCGCAGCGCATGAAGGCCGGCACCGCCGCCTCGCGCGCTCCCTCAAGGAGCCGTGCGTCGTCCCATTCCTTGAGGCCCGGCGCTTCGCGGAGAACCGCACGCACCACGGCGTCGCGTCCACGTCCACGCAATGCGGACGGCAGGCGCACAGCCGACATCGTTCCCGCGACCCAGCGGTCAAACGCAGTGTCCGCCTGCTCGGCTCGCTCCGGAAAAACGCGCGGGGAGAGAGACAGGTGGGATGGCGGCCAGTCGTGGAGCCAAGCAGTGCTGTGCATGGCGCCTACGAATGAAAAAACGCGAGGAAGAGCCGCCGCACGCCGCGCCAGATCCTGTAGGCAAGCGGTTCGGCCGGATGCTCGAACCGCACGCTGGCGCGGCTGCCGATCAAGCGGTACGGAAACTGGTCCGGCAGGGCGAGTTCGTACTCGAAGTGCGACACCAGCGACTTGCGCCCCGACTGGTCCCGCGGATCCGTAGCCACGGCGCCTCCGCCTTCGCGGCCCAGGGCGGCGCTGGGCAGTTCGTTCAACGCCGCCGGAACGGCGCGCACCACCCGGGCCGCCCAGCTGGGTCCGGGCGCGAACGGCAGTTTCACCGCGATGCTGCGGGTGTGGCTGCGGATGAAATCCTCATCGGTCTGATCGATGATCACGCGCACGCTCGGTGCCGCGGCCGGTATCACGTAGCCCAATACCTGGCCCTGCTTGACGAATTGGCCGGGCAGGTTGTCGCTGTCGTGAAGCCACAGCCGGCCGGCTGTGGCGCTGTGCACTTCGAGTCGGCCTGCACGCTCTTCGAGCGCGCGCAGTTCCGCCTCCTCGCGCTCCAAGTCGCTCGCGAGTTGTTGGCCCTTCGAAGGGTCCGCGACCCGCGCGGCGTCGTAGCGCACCTGCGCGGCCTGCACGCGCGCCGCTTGCTCGACCACGTGAGCGGCCAGGGTCGAGTCGCGCAGACTCATGATATCGGCCCCCGCGAGTACGGGGTCCCCCGCGCGCGCCGCCACTTGCCGGACGAAGCCCGCCTGCCCCGCCCGCAACACCCCGCTCTCCGGCAGCCAGAGCACACCGTCGACCTGGGTGTGGTGCGGCAGCGGCACGGCAAACAACAGCACACCGAGCGCGCCGGCTGCCGCGAGCGCGATGCGCCGGCCTCGCGCTCCGGTCCGGGCGTCGAACAACATGCGCCGCATCCAACCCAAGCCCCGATACAGCGGAAAGCCCAGTCCCGCCGCGACGCCCCACAGGGCGATGAAGGCGCCGACCGCGAAATACTTGTACGAAATGAACATCGCGATCGAGAACAGCACGAACATTCGATAGAGAAACGACAGCGGCGCGTAAGTCGCAAACCAGAACGATTCGCCGCGCGCCATGACCGGCGAGAGCGGCTCGCGGCGCCGTAACACCCAGCGCTCGATCAGATATCCCCAGAACCGGGTGGCGCGTTGCGCGAGGTTCGGGATCTCGAGCACATCGCTCGCGATGTAGTAGCCGTCATAGCGCAGCAGCGGGTTGCCGTTGAACAGGACGGTCGTCACGCTGGCGAGGACCGCCACGTCGTAGGCGACGGCCTTCGCCGTCCCCGGCTGAAGCCACAGCCACAGGTAGAACGCCGCCGCGGCGAGCACCAGTTCGACCAGCATGCCCGCAGCGCCCACGAGGACGCGGTCGCGTTTGTTGGCGAAAGCCCAAGAGCTGGACGCATCCACGTAGGGTACCGGCAGAAAAATCAGGAGCATCACGCCCATATCGTGCACTTCGCCGCCGCGCAGCCTGCAGGCAATCCCGTGGCCGATCTCATGCAGCGCCTTGACCAACGGAAAAATCAGCCACAGGAGCGCCAGGTTGTCGAGCGCCAGCAGCCGCTCGCCGAAGTTGCTCGTGAGCTCCCGCCAGTGGGTCGCGGCAAGCACCACCGCGGGCAATACCCAGACAAGCCACAGCGCGGCGCCGCGCCGATTGAGCACGGGCTCGAGCACGCGCACCGCGCGCACCAGGAATCGATCCGGATCGAACAGCCGGAAACGCAGGGCAAGCGGATTCATGTAGCGTTGCCAGCGCCGCTGCCGCGATTGACGGCGTTCGCGCCGTGCGGCTTCGGCCAGGTCGGGCAGGGATCCGGAGGCAAGGAGGTCCAAGCTGTGCAGCTGCCCCAACAGCGCGAGGATGTCTTCCTGGCTGGGCGTGTCCGCGCCGGCTTCGCTCGCCAGGCGGTGCCAAAGCTGTTCCAGGTTCAGGGTACCGTCGAGTAGCTGGATGATGCGCCAAGCTTTGCGGTCGAAGCGGTGATAGCGTCCGTTCAAGCGATCTTCGACCACATACCACAGGCGGTCCCGGTAGCGGTGCGCGTGAATGTACAGCTGCTGGCGCAGCCGGGGCGCGACGCCCGCGACGCGATACCAGTGGCTGTTGACGAGCTCGGTATGCAGCCCGCCCACTGTGTCACCCGTTAGAAACCGATTGTCCATGCGGTGTAGCGGACCCAGTAGAAAAGCCGATGGAATCCGATCCACAGCAGGGTGTGCTTGCCCGCCTGCACCTTGCCCACGCCCTCCATGCCGGGTTGAATGCCCGACCCGCCGCCCTGCAATTGGGCCTCGACGCGAAAACTATTGCGCCCCTCTTCAGCCTGCGCCACGGGGGAAATCTTGCTGACGCGGATGCCGAAGTGCTCGCCCGAGAGACCCGCCAACACCAACTCACCGCCCTGCCCCTCGCTCAAGTGGACGATGTCTCGTTCGTCGACCTTGAGCACGACGCGCCATGCGTCCATGGGGGCGATCTCGAACAGCACCTTGCCCTGCTCCACCGGCGCGCCCAGCTGTTGGGACAAATCACCCTTGACGACGCGGCCGTCAAAAGGCGCGATGATCGCGGCGCGCGACAGCCGCTCCCGCACCAGCGCGAGTTCAGCATGACCCTGCTCGGCATCGGCCTGGGCGATGCGCACGGCCACCGCATCGCCCCTACCCATGGCCTCGCGCAGCTTGCGATCCGCCAGCTCGTCGTCGGCCGCGGCCTTGGCCTCCGCGAGCTTGAGATCCCTGTCATCCATGCGGGCGAGCACATCCCCGGCATGCACCGTGTCGCCGGCACGGACCGCGGCCACCGCAATATAGCCATCGAAGGGCGCGACGGCCACACGCTGCACCTGGCCCTCGACGGTGGCGGGCGCGCGCACGCGGAACTCGGCCTTCACGAGAACGGCGCCGACCAAGACAATCAGCGCGAGCGCGGCGATCAGCTTGAGTCCGGGATGACGAGGACCGGCCAGGGTGCGAAGCGCGTCTCCCGCGCTCGCGCGCGCGTGCTCGAGGAGTCCGCGACTGGCGGTGCCGTGCACATCCATGCAAGGAGCGAGCGCCAAGGCAAGGGTCTGCAGGAACTCACGCGTGTCGGCGTCGAACGGCGTCTCCGATTCCACCAGCAGCGCACCCAGCTTGTGGCCTTGGGCTACGAGCGGCAGCGCCAATGCGCCGCCGGCCTGCGCCTCGCGGCAGTAGTCCGCCAAAGCGTCGATGAGCACGATCTGGCTGGAGCCATCGGTCGCGGGCGGGTAGCACAGCGTCTCGCCGCTCAACTGTGCCTCCCGCAACGCCTCGCGCGCCGCCGCGAGCAGGTTGGCACGGGCCTCGAATCCCGCGCTGCCGGAAACGCTGACCAGTTCCACCGACGTGCCCGCGGTGCCGCGGGCGCGCGCCAGCATCACATTGCGGCAAGGCAGCGCCTCGGCGAGTCTATTGACGATCCAGCGACCCGCTTCGTCTTCGTGCCGCTCGGCGAGTGCCCCCAGGAGAAGGTCCTGCAGCAGCGCGGAGCGAGTCAGGCGCCGCTCACGGTCCAACAGATGGCGCTTGTCGAACAGACCGACGAGCCATCCGGCGCCCCAGTGCAGCAGGCGCAGCGCATCGCGCATGCCGGTTTCACCGCGCGCTACCACGTGCAGCACCACGACCCCATACGCCGTGTCGGCGCCGAGCAGCGGGTAGGCGCACTGCGCCATTCCGCTGGATTCATCCCGCACGACGCCACGCCGCTCGACCAGCGCCTCCTGCGCCGCGCCGGCCATGTGGGACATGTCCCGCTCCTGATCCGGCCAGACGGCGGCCGGCGCATAGCGGTCTCCTTCCTCGTGCAGCAGCAACAATCCGGCCTGGGTCCCCGGAATCCATTGGCACAGGATGCCGAGCCAGGCCTGACACAGCTGATCGGAGGTCCGCGCATTGACCAGCAGCGACCAGAAATCCGCCGTGGCCCCCGCCTGGGACGCGGACGAGAAGGAAGAGCCTAGTCGAGGTTCGGAGGCGACGGCGCCGACCACGGCAGCGCGTCCGCCGCCGGGTACTGTCGTCATGAGCGAATGAATTCTCTGCGCCGACCCGCAGCCAACAGGATCACTTTCATAGTTGTATCCCCCTGCCCTTGCGCAGCCATCTTAAACTTTTTCTTCGCCGCTCTTGAGGCAATTTGACATCTGTGCTCAGGGCAGGCGACGGCTGTGCTCAATGCAGGGTACGGCGTTTGACCTCGACCGTCCACGAGTTTGCCTTGCCGTTCTTGCCCTCGCCGGGCTTGAGGAAGTCGTTCAGCCAGGCATGCGTTTTGCTGCTGCTGCCGAGCTCAAAACTTCGCGCCGGTTGGGTCAAGCTGATGGCCGGTTTGGCACCCGCTGGCGGCGCCGCCGGCTGCGGGGTCCGTGCTTTGACAATAATGGCGCCTGCGTTCGGATCGCGCGCCATGAGCCGCGCGTCGTTCAACCTCGCGCTTGCGAAGTCGATCCGCAACGTGCCCGCGGCCGTGGCGGCAAGCGCGAATTTCAGTCCGAAGAGCTCCCCGCCCCCCGCTGGGAGCGGCTTCTGGCTGGCCGCCTCGATGCGCAGCAGGCCGGGCTCCACGACCCCGGCCGTGTAGGCGAAGCCGGCCGTCAGGGCGCTGCGCTCGACGGTGACCGGCGTGAGGGCGCGCGCATCGTAGCGGATCATCAGGTGCATCGAGTGCAGGCCCACCGCGCTGTCGATCCTCACCGGCACGGTGACGCTCGCACCGGCCGCGGCGGACGTGCTCCCCAAGCTGAGCCGGGCGTTGGCGAGCAGCGGTTTCGTCGGCGCGGCGGGCGCCACGGGGGCAGCCGCTGCAATGCTGGCTGGGGCAATGCTCGGCGTGGCACTCGCCGTGGGCGTAGCACTACGCGCCATCGTCATGCTCGCCGTGGGCAAGCCGCCCGAGGGACTGCTCGTCGGGGCGGAGGCAATGCTCGCCGGGGCGGAGGCAATGCTCGTCGGGGCGGAGGCAATGCTCGCCGGGGCGAGTGCGTGGGCCGTGCCGACCACGGTCACCGTGCTGGTCACCGTGTTGGAGTTCAAGGTGCCGTCGTTGACCTGCCAGCTCAGGGTGCGGCTCGTGTCCGTGCCCCCGTTGGTCGGATTGACACTCACCGAGTGGAAAGCGACCGTGCGCAACACCTGCTGATAAAGCGCCAGCGTTGCGCCGCCGTCCAAGGAGAGTGTCCCCGTGCTCGCATCGTAGCTCGCCGTGATGCCGGTGCCCGTCGTCAGCGCGGTGAGCGTGTCGCCGGCGAAGTACCCGGCGCTGATCGCCACGCTCGCCGAGGCGAGATTGAGCGCAGCGGCGTCGGTGGCGGAAATCGTCGGCGAGGCAATCACCCCCGCCCCGCCCTGCGTGTAGCTCACCGTGTTGCCCGCCCCGGCGAGCACCGGGCCCACACCCACCACCGTCACGGTGCTCGTGACCTTGTTCGAGGCGAGCGTACCGTCACTGGCCTGCCAGGTGAGCGTGCGGCTCAGGTCGGCGCCGCCGTTGGTCGGGTTCGCGCTCGTCGAGCTGAAGCTCACCGAGTCGAGCACCGTCTGGTAGTTTGCAAGCGAGGCAATGCCGCTCAAGCTCAGCACACCGCTCACCGTGTTGTAGCTGACCGCGATGCCCGTGACGGGGGTCGCGGCCAGCGTGTCGCCGGCGAAGAACCCTGAGCTGATCGTCACGCTCGCCGAGGCGAGCGTGGCGCTCTCAACATCCGACACCGTAATCACGGGCGATGCGGCACTCACCGGCCCGCCGTTCTGCGTGAACGTCACCCCGCTGCCCGCCCCTGTGAGCAGCGGCGCCGAGCTCTTCGTCACGCTCACCGTGCTCGTCACGGTGTTGGAGCCGAGCGTGCCGTCATTGACCTGCCAGCTCAAGGTGCGGCTCACATCGGCGCCGCTGTTGGTGGGGTCCGCGCTGCCCGAACTGAAGGTGACCGAATCGAGTACTGTCCGGTAGTTTGCAAGCGAGGCGGTGCCGCTCAAGCTCAGCACGCCAGTCACCGTGTTGTAGCTCGCCGCGATGCCCGTGACGGGGGTCGCGGTGAGCGTGTCGCCGGCAAAGAACCCACCGCTGATCGTCACGCTCGCCGAGGCGAGCGTGGTGCTCTCGACGTCGGCGACATTGATCATGGGCGAGGCCGCCACCGGCGCGCCACCCTGCCGGTAGCTCACCGTGTTGCCCGCAC
>Ga0210410_10000111_pt1 | contig 123920 bp, 113 predicted proteins | sample IncBWC4MmetaG_FD_161058 | JGI IMG/M metagenome (GOLD analysis project Ga0210410, IMG submission 161058) | Forest soil microbial communities from Barre Woods Harvard Forest LTER site, Petersham, Massachusetts, United States - Inc-BW-C-4-M | ecosystem: Environmental > Terrestrial > Soil >...
ACGCTCCGCCACACCCATGGAATTTCGCCGCTGCCCTCCGGAACTTCCGCCAATGACGTAAATTCTCGGCCTTCATCTCAGTCTCTACGGAATTTATCGTCGGTGGTCCTCATCGCCATCGCTTTTTCCGCGATCGCTTTCCGAAGTAATAGACTACTGTTGCCGTTGTTCTGAGGTTGCCTTGGCCTCGAACCACCAGCGCCGAGTCGTAGTACGAAGTTCTCAGATAGTCCGCGCCCGTGCGAATAGCCATCGAATCCGTCAACCAGTATTCAACTCCGCCGCCAACCGCCCAGGCGTAGCCCATCGTCCATCCCCCGAGCAGGATGAGCCCGCCATTCGTCAGCAACGGGCCACTTACCCTGGCGCCTCCCACCAGGACATGAACATAGCTATCAAAATCACGACGCGTCGTGGGATGGAAAACGGGACCCGCCAGGTAACTCAGGACATCACTGTGCCGTCCCGTGCCCAGTACATTGGAGGCTCGCGCGTAACCCACATCAGCCATTATCCCCACCCGGGAAAACCCGATCGTGAAGCTGGCCTCCGCGCCTTGTAAGCCCACTCGCTTGGACTGGTTCTCCGCATGACTCACGTACGTGTATCCCAGCCCCAGTTCAATGGTCTTGACCCGGACCCCCGCAATCGGAGTTTTGCTCCTTATGGGCTTTACGGGCCTTATGGGGCCGAGTGGAGTTTCGGCGCTTGCGGCGGCGGGAGCTACGCCACTTCCGCCAGCGGTTGAGGATTGCGCTGAAGCAGGCGCAGTGCACAGCAGGGAACAAAATAATGCGGGGAACAGAATCCTCATGGGAGGTCATCACCTTTCAGATCCAGGGGCGGGGGCACTTCGTTTGTCATTGGTCTTAGCCGGCAATTTTTTGATGTGACAAGAACACCGCCAGTAGACCCAGACGGCGCCAAGTGTCGCGATCCGCGAGTTGAACCGCCTGGAAGGGGAAGCTATCTGCCGTAGCACATTACTCCTCCACGTGCGAGCCTTCGGATAGCTCTTGCACCTTTCTATTTTTTTCTTGTTTCACGGACTCGACTCTTGCGAGCGTTAGCCGCTAAGAGTCACGGTGCGGGATTGTCACAGGGCAGGAATGGCCGACGGTACTGTCACTTTTGACAGTCCAAGCGGCCTTCCATTTGACGGTGGATAGACGCCAAAATTGGCTTAATGCCTGAATAACGCGGTGGTCTCAATGGGTCGACGCAACAGTCAGCTCGAACCCACCTTGCATTGAAAACAAAAGCTAAAATCGCTGGCTAGGTTAGATCAGCCGGAACGTTACCCTGGTTAGGTTTTGACCGAGTACAGCCAAACAGATCGCTTCTCCAAGAGAAGCATTGTCGGATCAACTGATTAGATGGTGTTGCATCGACCGCCTGAACGGGCACGACTTATCAGGACACAGCACAAAGAGCGCGGCAGCGTGCTCCCCGCTCCCGGTGCTAGAAGGAGATTTTGAAGGACTAGGCCAATCCTTTGCGCCGATCCATTTGAAAGTGGCGCGTTTCGACCGTTGCCTTATCCCTCAGGCCTACGAATAGATAGCCGACCCCTTTGCATCTCGGGCATTCTTTATTGCGGTAATATCCGGTTGCTTGGCAGTGTGTACATTCGCTCCAATCAAATGTTTTGACAGCAATCGCGTTAGTGCCTCTGCAGCGTTGTTCGCCGGTAGTTTTGCAACAACGACCGTTTGCGACCCTCATGTTGTAACCAGCGCCGCCACACTCTGTGCAACACGTAACAGGTAGTTCTCGCTTCATTTGCTGATGATACGCCCGTGCTGGTGCGTTCACCTGTTCCATACGGGACGCCGCTCGAATAATGGTCGCGTCACCCAGTTCCTACTGAAACTAACGCTGCTATCGGAGAAGTGGAATCGAGCACAAAATCAATTGGGAAGATGTCCGGTAAGGCGGGTGGTCTCAATGGGGGTCGACGCAACACTCAGCTCGAACCCACCTTGGCGTGTGCAAAACTGAACAGACAGCCATTTGTGGGCCTTCTACGATTCTCATCGAGTGTAGTGAGAGCGGGAGTTTTTGTTGCAAATAGCCCAGCCGCTAGATTCCCGGCGCCTCGGTGAGGCGTCGAGGAGCCATGGGGAAAGGCCATCAGCGTCAGCAGTGAAGATTTGATTCACTGACTGAAACGCGGATGGCGGCGTCCCTGATGGCAAGTTTTGTGGCCGTATTTGCGAAAACTGATTAACCCACCTACATCAAAAAGCATCATAAATAGTAGCAGAGCAGCGAAGGCAGTTTTTCGTAAGCCGAGAAAACGTTCTTGACCTGCTGCAGGCGATCAGGCGAAAACGAAAAGGGAGAGTAAAACATGAAGATCTATGTCAAGCCGAGGCTGAGGTGTTTGGGCCTGCTGAGGCTGGTTACCAAGTTCAGTTTTTAGCGGACTGGTAGCAAGAAGATTCGCGGGCAAGGAGGATTGGTTGAACTGTCCCAAACCGACTCCTTGCCTTCGGAAAGCGCGGCGGAAACGTTCGCAAGAGCGGTGTAGGACGCGTGTTGGGATGTTGGTGTGTGCGTGCACCTCTTTGCGCGCCGCCAAAAGAGAAAGCCACACTTGAACCGCCGAGCGATTGGGTAGGCGAGAGAAAAAATGAAAGAGAACGCAAACTTTGGCGGCTGTCCCAGACGGCAGGAGCAGATCATCGCCCAGAAAGGGGCGGAAGAGGTGCTGCTCTTCAATATGGAGGACGGGAGCTACTACGCGCTGAACGAGGTAGGACACAGAATTTGGGAACTCTGCGACGGAACACATGGGATGGCGGAAATGGTTGGCGTGCTGGCGAAGGAATATAACGCGCCAGCCGAAATGCTAGAAACGGACATCCTGGAAGTGCTCGAAGACCTACGAAGCAGGAATCTTATCGTGATCCACTAAGAGGGTTTCGCAGCCAACGAGGATGCGATTGATTTTTCAACAGTTTCCTCACGATTTCCGCAGACCTTCAGGGGCCCATGACGACTGCTGCGAATCTTCTTTGAAAAACAGAGCGCCCGGGACAAACATGGGCAAACGATCCATTTCCGATGCATTCCTTTTTTTTCAGATATTGCTATTTGCGGCCGTTGTTCCGTTGCTCCTTCGGTTCAAGTTATCGCGAGTGGAAGCTCTGCTGGAGCCGAGAAGTTCTTCGCGGGCGGAACGAGATCGAGTTGAACAGATCGCGGAGTGCGTGGAAATGGCAATCCGAAAAGGGCGCCCGCTTGTGCGCCCGGGATGCCTGACACGAGGAGTAACGCGATATTACTTTTTCTGCCGGGACGGCATGGACGTGTCGCTGTGTTTCGGCATGGGCCAAGTCGATGGGAAGGATGCCGGCCATTGCTGGCTGGTCAAAGACGGAGTTCCCTTTTTGGAAACGCGCGATCCGCGACCTTTGTATTCGGAGATGTACCGCTTTTCAGGCAGCGCCCGCCGGAGCATGATTCCCTCCAGAAAAAATGAGCTGGAGCAATCAAGGCCGTGATCCATACTCAGGTCAAACAAACGTATGGTTTTCACGGGATGAATCTCGAGGTGTCCTCGTCGGCGGCGATTGCGACTTGCCTCGATGCTCGATTTCAGATGCTGCCCTCGAATGGGGAATGCGGGGAGACTCTTTTTTTCGATTTCGAGTCCGCTGCGAATGCGAAAGTGCATCGAGTCCGCAGACCGTTCGGGCATGCAAAGCCTTTTTATCAACTGGAGGGCGGGGAGGCCAGCTACTTTGAAGCCAAAGACTTACTCTACCTTTGCTACGGGGATCGCGTGCGGGTATTGTGCAACCCCGACTCTGGCATCGCGTATTTTTCCGTGCTCGAGCCAGAGATTGAGAACCTTTGGCTGGCCTCTCATCTTCTGTTCACGATATGCCTGGTAGAAATATTGAAGCGGCGCGGGCTGTATAGCCTGCATGCTGGCGGCTTCGGCGCAAACGGCAAGTGCCTGCTGATTCCCGGTACGAGCGGTGCGGGCAAGTCGACGTTAACGGTTGCCTCGCTCAGGGCAAATTTTGACTACATGAGCGATGACATGGTTTTTTTAATTGACCGGCCGGAAGGGTTCCGGGTCCTGGCGTTTCCTGAGGAGGTGGATGTCAGCGACCAAACCGCGGGGTTCTTCCCGGAGCTGAGTTTTCTGTTGCGCTTACCCAAACGTAGCGGATGGCGGAAGCGGCAAATGCATCCGATGCAGGTTTATGGGGCGAGGGTGGCACCGGAGGCGCGGCCTGCAGCGGTCGTGATTCCTCGCATCGCGGAGACGGAAAGCAGTGCGATCACGAGGATGGATGCAGACGAAGCGCTTTTGGAGCTGGTTCCCAACGTTTTGCTGACTGAGGCGCGTTCGTGCCGGGCTCATTTGGATGCGCTGAGTGAACTCGTAAAATCTACGCCGTGCTACCGGCTGGAGACGGGACGCGACTTTGATCGGCTGCCCGATCGATTTCGGGAGCTGCTGGAGTCCTGATGCGAAACGAAATCGTGCCGGAACAGACTCGGCAGTTCCGCAGCGCGGCGACTGGCGCAGAAGTGGAACTGCTTCTCAGTTGTGCCCGCGCGCGGATTAGCCCGGAAATGTCGCAGCGAATCAGAGAAGCCGCGCAGAAAGAAATCGACTGGGTCCAATTCATTCGGCTGGCGATGCGCCACGATACTCTAGCGCTCACCTACTGGAACCTCCACCGAATTTGCCCGGAGCTTGTGCCGAGCGGCGTGCTCGAGCCGCTGCGAGCGCGCTACGAGGCGGGGGCAGCGGAGAGCCGGCTACTCGCCGAGGAATTGGTGAACATACTCGGCGCCTTGGATTCGCAGGGGATACCGGCAGTGCCCTATAAGGGTGCGGCACTGGCGGCGAGACTCTATGGCGATTTGTCGCTTCGAGGCTTCGGCGATATAGACATTGTGGTTTGTGAGCGGGAAGTCTTGCGGGCCCGGCGTCTCCTAATCGACCGGGGTTATGCACCTGAGAGAGTGGAAATCAACGACCTGAGCCAATTCTTGCGGGAGAATCACGAGTTGCTGCTTTATCGCGGGGACGGAAAGGTGCGTTTGGACCTGCACTGGCGATGTATCAGTCGATCCGCGTGTCTTGCGGGAGATCCTGAGAGGTTCGCTCAGCACCTGGAGACTGTCTCCATTGCGGGAGAGGAAGTACGAAGCCTGCGGCTGGAAACCTACCTGCTGTTGCTTTCCATGCACGCGGCCAAGCACCAGTGGGTACAACTGAAGTTGATCTGCGACATCGCGGAGATCCTGGCGGTTCCTGATTTAGACTGGGAGTACGTGCTGCGTGAAGCGGACGATCTCGGAGTTAAGCGTGCTTTGGGTACTGGTCTTCTCCTAGCGCAGGACTTGCTGGGGGCGGCCGTGCCTCCTAGACTCGGGCAGGATCTGAAGATCGATCGCAAAGCGAAAGCTTTGGCTGCGCGGGCCCGTAGCCACCTCTTCGAAGAACCCGGCGAACGCTGGGGTTTGAAAGGCGGCATTATTTCTCAAATTGAGCTTCGTGAACGCTTGCGGGACCGGACGAAAATCTTTTTGCGGTATTTCTGGGAGAGACTTAAGCCGACTGAACGTGACCGCTGGTTTCTGCCGCTACGGAGCTCGCTCGCTGTCGTATATTACTTCGTGCGGCCGGTTCGGTTAGCGATGGAGAAAATGCGCAGGACTGACCAGGTTCAATAGTCGTACGTTGAGGTAACGCCAGCCCGAGTGCGCGCACCCAAGGGCCATACCTACTCCGACAGGTCTTGTGTAGCTTCAAGCAAAAAGAAAACCGGGTTCGGTCCACCCAGGCTGGCCTGGAGAATGTGGAGCACGAACCCGGCAATTCGTTTATTTGCCGTCGGAGATGCTCAAATCGACGGAACTTCCACTGTCGCCGAACGCGGCAATTGTTACTTTGTTGGTTCCATGGACCAAAGCGGATGAGATATCGATCCTTGCGGTTTTCCCATCCAAAAGCTGAGTACTAAATTGCTTCCCATTGACCGTGATCACCAGCGAATCCACTCCGTGAGTATCGTTCTGGAGCAATACTACCCCTTCGGCACGAGCGATGCCGTTGAAGTGAACTACTATCCAATGATCGAAGTCGAATCTTACAACACGGCGGAGATGAGAGTGCAAGCCAACCACGGGAATTGTGATCGTGGCAAAGATGGGATCAAATACGGTTGTCTTGCCGCATAGATCTGTAACCGTCAGTTCTATCACGGACGATGCGGCCTGATCGATCTTCGTGGCGGTGACTCCCAGGGCCAAGGTCGTTCCATCGTCGAACTGTGGGATGCCGACCGTAGCATTCGTGGTCGGAGGAGTGTTGGCGACCACCGAAAACAAGCCAGCTGGAGCTTGCACAGAGAAGACGACCGCTTTGGGCGGACCGGGCGTGATTGCAGTTACGTTGACAGTAGGGGATGGCGCCGTGGAGCAAAATGCTCCGGAAGTTGAGCCTGAACACGTCGCAAAGGTTGTGTTTGAGAGGACCGTCCCGCCGTTTATCGTGGCGACAATGGAATCCCCCGCCGATGAAGTTAATGAGAAGGGCGCCGCAAATGAGAATGACGCGGTGCCGGAAGCATCTGTAGTAGCGGTTCCGGTCTTGCCAGCGTCCGGCCCTGAGGTGATTTTAAATGTGACGACGGTACCCGCGACGGGGACCCCGTTGGACAAGACGACCGCAGTTTTGGTGATGGTTGAGCCTGCGGCGCCGCATATGATCGAGGAAGTTACAGGGGAAAGGACGATGGACGGCGGGACGCTGGAGGATCCCGAGCATCCGTTGATGATGGTCTCCTTACCGCTGATGGTGACCGAACCGTTCCTGGCCAGAGCGCGACCCGTCAGGGTGCCGCCATTCAGCGTGATACTTGCCAGCGCCATGATATTCCCCGCAAAGTTGTTGCCCGTTTGTATCGTCGCGGAGGTGCCGACCTGCCAAAACACATTGCAGGGCGATGCTCCGCCGGCAAAAACCACGCTGGCGCCGGTGGCGGTCGTCAGCGTGCTGCCGATCTGGAAGATCCAAACGTCGGTAGGGCTGCCGGTCAGCGTCAAAGTGCCATTCAGCAGCGCGGCTGTCGAATAGCAGTAAACTCCCGGGCCCAGGTTAGCATTCGTCCCTGTGCCCAACGCCCCAGTGAGCGGGGTACACGACCTGCCGGCCGCGTCAATGTAAGCGGCTGTCAGGTCCGTCTGGGCGGTTGTCAGAACGGCGTTGGCGGCCGTGTACAACGTGCCTGTCACCTGGGATGCCAAAAGTCCCGTGACTGTGGGAGTAGGAGAACTTCCTACATTCCCGACAATCGTGGTTCCTGCGTCAGCGCTGACGATGCCAGCGCCGGCTAGCACAGCAAAGTTGCCCGAAGTTTGTAGGTTAGGTGCTTGGGCATTAGCATTTATTGCCGAAGCCAGGAGAATCATCAAAAATATGGCTGGGAATTTCATGTGTTCCTCCAGAACTTTTCGCCATGTATTTCCATGTACGTAAGTTCTTGAAAGCGCTAGTTTGAGGTCTCAAAAAGGTACTGTCTGTGCGTTCTAGTACACACGCGGAGTTATTTTTGCAATTTGAGAGTAATGGGACTGTAGAGAGCGGAGATTGCGATCGAACTTCTAATTTGGCTTGATTTCAGAGGTTGCGTAGGGGGATGGCCATCGCAAACCGAAAGGGCAGAGAGTGGCGGAGGGAGATTAGGCGTCGAGGGGGGGCTTGATGTAGGCGGCGCCGTGGCGGTAGAGGCCGGCGGTGGGGATGGGTTGGGAGAAGACGATGCGGATGGGAACGAAAATGGCGCCGGTGCCGGGAGTAAACGGGACGGCGACTTCGACGCGAGAGCCTTCGGCGTATTGATTGCGGCTGCGGAAGCTGAGGCCGCCTTTGGACAAATCCTCGCAAACGGCGATTTCTTCCTGAAAGCCGCGGCGGCGAATGCAAGCGAGAATGCGCGCCTTGATGCGCGTGCGGTTGCGGCGGGGAATGACGCGCTCTTCGACGGTGGGCTGGCCGGCGCCGTTTTCTGGCGCGCGAATCTCGGAATGGGATTCGATCCAGATGGAGGGCGAGTCGCAATGGCGGCAGAGGCGAGCGACGCATTTGCGAACTTCGAAGGATTTCAGCTGCAGCTCGTTAAGATAAACGACTTCGCGGCGCTCGCAAAAACTGCATTCCATGAGCAGGCGGGCGAGAGCTTCCTCAGCCTTGTGAGGGGAGGGAAAGTCGATGTCCCAGAAGTCGGAACGCGGTTCGAGAAGATGAATGGCGTAGATAAAGCCTTCGAGGTCCTGATCGATTTCGGCGACGACGCGCGCGCGGGCATTTTTCCAGTGATCGCCTTCGAGGCTGCGGCGGAGGTGAAGCTCCTGGCCGGTTTCGAGTTTCTCGTTGATGCGCAGGACGCCGCCGTTGCGGCTGACCAGCAGCGTTTCAGCGGTCTTCGTAAAGGTGGCGCCGGCGGCAGTGGCCCACGAAGCTTCCAAGGGCATGCGGAAGCTGACGCGGTCACTTTGCCGGAGGCCGTCGGATTCAGTGGTCATAGCGCGAGGCGAAAAAAGTTCAATGTCAGGCTAGCACGCAAAGAAGGGGAGAGCAGGGCCACGAAACGGTGATTTGTCGTTCCAAGTAATAACGCGAGGGGGACAAGGCGGGCTGGCGGCGGGATGCTGATAGGAATGGCCGGTGTTATCTTTTTCGCCCTCGGGAGGGACCGAAAACGGCTCTGTTGACCCGAATTGGGGCACACTTATTAGGTACCGGATTGTCCCCCGGTACAGCAAAGGCTTTCTGCAGCGCGGCGTAAATGCCTGTGAGCAACGTTATTTCCATGGACGATCGAACACTGAAAGGCGATTCCCGGAACATCTCCGTGCGTGATCGCCGCTACTGTATACGCTACCCGTTTGCGGCGGATGTCGTGCTGCTGGACATGGAGTCCGGCGCGCGGATCGAAGGCGTCACCTCGGACATCTCGATGGGCGGGATCTTCGTGTGCACCAGCAAGCCGCTGCCTTCGAATTCGCGCGTGCGGGTTATGCTCTCGCGAAAAGAACAGAAAATGGAGGCCCTGGGCGTAGTGCGCATCCTCAAGCCGCGCATCGGCATGGGCATCGAGTTTATGGATGTCGAGCCGCCCTACCATGATGTGCTGCGCCAGTGGGTGGATCAACTCGCCAAAGTACGCTGAAGTTTTTCGATGATTCCTTGACCACCGCGCGGTCGAACACTTCTCGAAGTTTTTTCTGACCTCTAAATCCTGGAACGCAAACTCTCGCAATCGGCGCTGATTTCTTACGGCCGTGTGTCGAGAGGATGTTTGCTCTTTTCGTAGAATTCATTCTGGAGCTTGAGGCTTTGATCGTCGGCTTTGGCTGCGCGAATGGCTTCGACGGTGAGAGCAATCCAGTTGTTCACATTCCATTCGCCGAGTTCTTTGGTGGCCACGGAGCCATCACCGGAATAGTGGTTGGGGAAACGGGCGTACCACCAGATGCCGGTATAAATCGTTTCGGGGAGTGGCGCGCGTTTTTGATCGGCGCCGGATTCGCTAGAGGCGCGATCGAGATGCACGAGGTCGGGATGAGTGGCGATGGTGTTGGAGGTTTCGTTCTCGCCGGCGTGATAGTCGATGCCGGTTGATTTTTTCGGCGGGCCACCGGGGCGGCTCCGTTCACCGTCGAGAACATAGACAACATAGTCGTGCGGATGGTCGAGTTGTGCTTGCGCGAAGAATGGAAGAAGATGCTCATTCCCGCCGTGGCCATTCACGATGATGATTTTCTTGCAGCCATTGCGCGCCATCTCGTCGGAAGTTTCCTGGAGGAGTTTTAACTGCAGCTCCATGCTGTAGGCGACCGTGCCGGGCTCATGTTTCGCTTCGAAAATCTGGCCGAAATAATATTCCGGGAAGACGACTGCGTATTCCTGCTCGGCAGCGTGCAGCGAGGCGTAGCGAACGTTCAACAGGTCAGTTCCGAGCGGCAAATGCGGCCCGTGTTTTTCCAGGATGCCGAAGGGCAGCAAGCAAGTGCCTTTGGATTGCTGGATAGCCTGGCGGAAATCGGCGGCCGTAAGTTCTTCCCACTTCACGGAGAGCTTGGACTGTGCAAAAGCGGGAAGAGTTCCCAATAAACAGAGAAACGCGAAAACTACGCTTGCACGCTTCATAAACCTCCTTCGGAAATAGCGGATGGCATTTTAATTCGAATGTGCGATTTCGACATCCTAAATCGATTCAAACTCAAACGCCGGCGGGGAAGCGGGCTGCCGGGGAATCGGCTTCTATTTCCTCAAGGCGCAACTTTTTTGGCTCGACGCCGAAGAGATGGACAACGACGATCTGCACGATCAAGAGGCCGATCATCAGGCTGAGAACTCCACCGATGCGGTAAGCGCGGAACAAAGCGACGACCATGAAGGGCGTGATAATCGTGGCGCCGCGGCCGAACGTGTTGCAAATTCCTCCGGCGCGCATGCGCACGTCGGTGGGGAAAAGCTCCGGGATGTAAATGGCGAAGAGGAGAGTCACCTGGACATAGATGGGAATCATTAGAAGAAATCCAGCGATCAGCAACGGGACGGGATCCTTAATAAAAGGATAGATGCCACCGAGCAGGATGGTCACCAGGGAGGCGCCGATGATCGCTGGCTTGCGGCCCCAGGAGTCCGCAGTCAGCGCGCCAATGGCAGAGCCGACGGGCGCGCCAATGGAGATGAGGAATGAATACGTGAAAGAGCGGGCAATGCTGCGTCCCTCCCGAACGAAGAACGAAGGCAGCCAGGTGACGAATCCATAGATCAGCGTGTTGGCGACGATCAAGGTGACAGCCCCGACAATCATGCGGGGGAAGAGCGCCGTAGTAAGTAACGCCGCAGCGGTTCTGGTTGGCGGCGAAGGTTTGGAAAGAACTGGCGGGGGAAGCGGGGAGTGGCCGAGCGAGGCCTCTCGTTCAATCTTTTGCAGAATGGCTTCCGCTTCATCCGTCCGGCCGACGGATTCGAGCCAGCGCGGTGACTCCGGAAGAGCCTTGCGCGCATACCAGACAAGGAGAGCGCCGACTCCGCCGAGGACGAACATGGTGCGCCAACCGAAGCGGGGAATGACGAGCGTGCTGACGAGCGCGGTGATGGGCAAGCTGGAGACGACGATGGCCGAAAGCGTGCCAACCCATCTTCCACGGACACTAGGCGGAACGAATTCCGTCATCGTTGAGAAGCCGGCTACGATTTCCGCGCCGAGTCCGAGTCCCATCAAGCCGCGAAGCAAGATGAGGACGGTCATCGAGGGCGCGAAGGCAGAGGCAATCGAGGCGAGACCAAAGACCGCTAGATTCGCTTGATATGTGAATCGGCGGCCATAGCGGTCGCCGAGAAAGCCGGTCAGGAACGACCCCAGCATCATGCCGAGAAAAGTCACGGAGACAAACTGGGCGTTTTGCCCGAAGGTGGAGAAGCCGCTGTTGAGCGTAGCGCCGAGAACGGTGGCCATGACGTACACATCGAAGCCATCGAAGAACATGCCGATTCCGATGAGCACCAGGATGCGGCGGTGAAATGAGGAAATGGGGAGCCGGTCAAGGCGAGCGCCTGCGTTTACCGGCAAGTGCGGCTCACTTCTGCCTGGAGAGCAGAGCCATGCTGCCTTCGGTGAGGGCTTCGACGGCGCGCTGGCAGTTTTCGTCAAAAGAGTTTTGTTGGGAGGCGAGAAAAAATTCCTTGCAGCGGCGGCAAGCGGCAGGATCGAGCCTCAGGATGCGCTCGACGAGGGCATTGGCTTCGCCGGAGAGCTGCTCCGGGGGACAGACTTGCGAGATCAGGCCAATCTGCAGCGCACGATGGGGGTTGATGGCATCGCCGAAGAGAATCAAGGGAAATGCAAAACGGGGAAGAGTGTATTCGCCGAGATAAGCCATGATGGCGGCGGGGGCGAGACCGGAACGCATTTCGGGAAAGGCGAGCGAAGCGTTTTCCGCGACCAAAACAAAATCGCAAACGATCGCCAGGCCGAATCCAAAACCGAAGGCGTTGCCTTGCACTTCGGCGACGCTGATGAGCGGTGAGATGCGCAGGGCGTGTTTGAAGTCAATGAGACGAGCCGATTCGCGGCGGATGGAGGCGGCATCGCGGCCGGCGCGCTCGCGCCCGGTGCAAAAGACTTTGCCGCGGGCACGAATCCGTAGCACGCGTGCTTGCGGCTTCGACGCTTCCTCGAGAAGCTCGGCTAGCATGGCGTCGAACATAGTGCCGGTGACTTCGTTGCCGTGATCGAGATTGTTCAGGGTGAAGGTGAGGACATCGCGGGCACGCTCGATGATCACGCCCGCCCCGGCAGGGGGGCTTGAGGCGGAGTTTGGGCTCTCAGGGGACATGTAAGGCACGGTATACAAGGACCGTGGGGTGTGTCAATTCCAGCCCAAGAGTGGTGGCAGGTCATAGCCGGTCGATTTTCGGCAATAGTGAGAGATCTCCCCCAGCGCTGAGTCAAGGCACTGAGGGAGAGCAGGGGCGGTTTTCCGCGTCAGCACTAAGAACAATCGTTGTGCAGTGGACTGGGCGCCGGCGGGCCGGCGACGCACGGGATCGCGCTGAGATATTCGTAGATGGCCCGAAGGTCATGGTCCGTTAGGTGGCTGAGACCAGGCCAGGGCATTGTCTGGAGAAGGTCTGCGCGGAACGGAGCCGGAATGCAGCCGGCGTTAACGATTCCTGTTGGACACGCCGGATGGAGGTTATCCAGGTCCACACCCGTCCGCATGATCTGAACAAACTCCGAAAACGTGTGACCTCCTACGGGTAGTCCGGTTTTATCGGGTGTCAGGTTGCGGGAGATGATGTGCGCGGCGCCCGGTGCTATTGCACCAAAATCTCTGCCCCCACCAAAGTAGGTCGCCGGATTGATTACTGCGGGCTGGCCGAAGTATGGGTTTTGGCCTGGCAGAAATTGATTGATCGCAGGGCCGGCGCCGTGGCACTCATTGCAGGGGACGTGTGCGTTGACGATATAGCTGCCTAGTCCGACCAGCGCCCGGTTTTTTCCATCTAGATTCAGGTGGACGGGTGCTATATCTAGTCCCCGTTGAACTCTTGATTCGTTGCGGTCGTCATCCTCATTGTCAGTTGCCCCTACATGAGGGGAACTGCTCAACATTCCCGCAAGTACGATCGCGGCAAACGTTGCGACCGCTGCGGCAGGTTTGAGAAATCTCCTCGGTATCATGGTTGGTGGTCCTTTCTGGCATTTTTGCATCCTCGGGACGTGTGGCTGACTTCATCCGGAGTTTCCGGCTCCGTGACGGTTGCTTGTAACCGGATGCTGCACCCGCCCGGGCCTCGGCGCAACGCGCAAGGCCGGGCAAACTGGAGCAAAGTGGGGCACCGGCCGCTTTTTGGGTTGCTTTTACGACGTTGCCACAAGAGCAAACCGGTGTGATACTTCTTCCACCGAGCAGGAGCCCTCAGGCCCATGTCTGTCCAGGCGACCTCTAACCCTAAGAACGGTGCGGATACCCAAGGACGACGGTTGGAATCTTGGAAGGAGATTGCCGCCTATCTGGGGCGTGACGTTACAACTGTCCGCCGCTGGGAGAAGCGCGAGGGGCTGCCGGTACGTCGCCTCCACCATAGCCGGCTTGGGTCTGTCTATGCCTATACCGCAGAACTGGATGCTTGGCGAATCGGCCGGGCCGTTGTCGCGGCACCCGGCGACGGGACGAACCAAGCTGCTCAAACGAGCAGACGCGTCTGGCCGGTAATCACGCTCGCTGCGCTGGGATTGGTCCTGGCCGGTGGCTTGGTTTGGCTCTGGCATCTGCGCAGGACGGAACTGGCTGCGAGCGCGAACTCGCGAATCCGGTCCATTGCCGTCCTTCCTCTTCAGAACTTGTCTGGAAGTCCCGATCAGGATTACCTCGCCGATGGCATGACCGAAGCGCTAATCGGGCGTCTCTCGACGATCCCGGGACTCCGGGTCATCTCACGCACATCTTCAATGCAGTTCAAGGGCACACGGAGTTCAGTGCCAGAGATCGCCCGAAAGTTGGACGTCCGTGCGGTGGTCGAGGGCTCGGTGATTCGGTCGGGCGATCGGATTCGCATCACAGCGCAGCTCATTCAAGGTGAAACCGATGTTCATCTGTGGTCGGGCACGTTCGATCGTGAACTGCAGGACGTGCTGGCGCTGCAGAGCGAGGTGGCCAAGGGAATCGCACGCCAGATCGAGATTGCACTAGGGCCGCAAAGCGGGAGTCCTGTCTCCGCGCGCCCGGTGGCCCCGGCCGTCTACGAAAGTTACCTAAAGGGACGCTTTGAGCTTCACAAGAACACTCGCGCCGGGCTTGACGAAGCGCTTCGGCAGTTCCAGGCGGCGATCGATGCCGACGGCAAGTTTGCTCCAGCTTATGCGGGATTGGCGGCTACTCACTTTGCTCTCGGAAACGTCCTTTTCGGGGAACCTCCAAACACGTCAATCCCGAAGGTGCTTGCCGCGGCCGGGAAGGCATTGGAGCTGGATCCGCAACTTGCCGAAGCTCACCTTCAGCTCGGGCAAATCCTGGAAAGGGATTGGCGATGGCCAGAGGCCGAGGCGGAGTACAAGCGAGCCATGGATCTAAGCCCGAGCGATGCCGGGGCTTACGCTGGCTTTGCGCACTGGTTTGTCTGCCAGGGGCAGATGGAAGAGGCGCTTTCCTGGGGACGGCGTGCGCAGGAGCTTGATCCCATGGCGCTTCACGGCGTCGAAATCGGCTGGATCCTGTTTCAGGCTCGTCGCTACGACGAGTCCATTCGGGAATTCCGCACAGTGCTGATGGTAGAACCTGAGAACCCGCTCGCGCTGTGGTTTCTCGGATTCGCACTCAGCGGTGCCGGACAATTCGATGAAGCGATCCAAACACTGGAGAAAGCTGCTTCCGTTTCGCATCGCAGCGCGGGTGTGCTGGGCGTGCTTGTGCGGGCCTATGCGGGAGCCGGCCGCCGCACGGAGGCCCTGCAAGTTTTAGGCGAGCTTCACAGCCGGCGACGGCAGGGTTTCGTCCCAGCAGCTGCATTCGTGAATGCTTATCTGGGGCTCGGTGACAAGGAAGAATCATTTGCGTGGCTGGAACGTGCCGTCGAAGAACGATCGAACATCGTGCAATTTCTCAAAGTGCATCCGTTTTTTGATCCGCTGCGCGGGGACCCAAGGTTCGCAGGGTTTCTGCGCCGGGCGAACTTCTCACCGTGAACAGCTAGCAGATCCTAAATGCCGGAATTGCCGGACATTGTTGTCTATATTGAGGCGCTTGAGCGGCGGATTCTCGGGCGAATTCTCGAGCAAGCGTTAATCGCGGGGCCGTTTTTATTGCGGACGGCAAGGCCTCCGATGGAAGCGACTCATGGCCACAAGGTGACGAGATTGCGGCGCGTGGGAAAGCGGATCGCCATTGGGTTGGAGAACGACCTGTGGCTCGTGTTTCATCTGATGATTACGGGACGGCTGCATTGGAGTGAACGGCGCATCAAGCCGGATGGCAGGCGCGTGCTCGCGGCTTTCTATTTCGATAGCGGGACGCTCACTCTCACCGAAGCCGGGACGCAGAAGCGGGCGTCGCTCCATCTCGTGGAGGGAGAAGAAGGGCTGGCGGAGCTCGATGCCGGTGGAATCGACGTGCTTTCGTCAGCGTACGAGGAATTCGCGGCGGCCCTGACCTCCTCCAATCACACGCTGAAGCGAGCGCTGACGGATCCGCAGCTTTTCAGCGGAATCGGCAATGCGTACTCCGACGAGATCCTGTATCACGCACGGCTATCTCCTGTGCGGCTGACCCAGAGGATGGATTCGGAGGAGATTCGGCGGCTGCACGAAGCTACCTTGAAGACGCTAACGGACTGGACGCGAGAGCTGCGCGCGGCGGCGGGCGAGAAATTCCCGGAAAAGGTGACGGCGTTTCGCGAAGGGATGGCAGTGCATGGGCGGTACGGGCAGCCCTGTCTGGGCTGTGGCACAAAGATCCAGCGGATTCGTTATGCGTCCAATGAAACCAACTACTGCCCGCGGTGCCAAACGGGAGGGAAGTTGCTCGCGGATCGCGCGCTCAGCCGGTTGCTGCGAGAAGATTGGCCACGGTCTCTCGAGGAGATGGAAGAGCGACTATCACGTTAGTCCTGCCTACAATTCAACTAATCTCTCAAAGCTCCCGAATTTGCCAAGCGTGAAGATGCAAGGGAGATATCTTCCCGTACGAGGTAATAAAGCATCTGATTATGAATAAACAAGGGTTGTCTGAGTTGTAGAAATGGACTAGAATCTGGCGCAATCAGTGTTCCGGGACGAGTGAAGGGGAGGGAATCAAACTCGCCCGACTTTGCAGCTTGCTCAATTTGTTTTGGCTCCGTCATTTCCCCGCAGGCAGGGCGCTCGGCCGTGAAACCGGAGGGAAACGCATGAGGCCAAAATCCGACGATAAACGCAATCGACGCAACGCCCCAATCGTTCAGGGGGCCCTGCCGCTCGCCCAGGAGGGTGGCACCACCATCGTCGCGATTGGAGCTTCCGCGGGCGGCATCGAAGCCCTTACGGAGCTAATGAATTACCTCCCTGTCGATACCGGAATGTCCTTCGTCCTGGTGCAACATCTCGATCCGAAACATCACAGCATCCTCACGGAATTACTTGCCAGAAAGACGGCGATGAGCGTCACGGAAGTGTCAGAGGGACTGCATGTCGAGCCCAATCACGTTTACGTCATCCCGCCAAATGCTTCGATGTCTATTTCCGACCACACGCTTCACCTCGGTCCACGAGAAGAATCCCGTGGGATGCACATGTCGGTGGACCACTTCATGCGTTCGCTCGCGGAACAGGAAGGGAATCGGGCTATTGGTGTGATCCTGTCGGGCTCGGGCTCAGACGGAACCCTGGGTATGGCGGAAATCCAGGCTCACGGGGGCGTGACCTTTGCGCAGGACGCAGCTTCGGCCAAATATGACGGCATGCCGCGGAGCGCGGCTGCTGCGGGATGTGTGGACTACGTGCTTCCTCCCAAAGGAATTGCCAGGGAGCTTTCGCGGATTTCGCGTCATCCGTACCTGGCTCGTAAGATTTTGCACACCGCTCCCGAAGTCGCCGCACCCTCCGGCAACGGGCTGAACACTATTTTTCAGGTTTTGCGAAAAGCCACCGGCGTGGATTTCACGCACTACCGGCAATCCACTATTTTGCGGCGGGTGCAGCGCCGCATGGTGGTTCACAAGATTGACAAAATCGAAGAGTATGCCAGGTTCGTGCAAAGCAAGCCTGCCGAGGTCCAGGCGCTGTATCAGGACATGCTGATCAACGTGACCAGCTTCTTCCGCGGGGAGCGTGTCTTCGAGGCTCTGAAGTCCACGGTATTCCCAGCTGTTCTGAAAAACTTGACGAGGGAGCGCGGTATCCGCATTTGGACTCCGGGGTGCGCCTCCGGGGAGGAAACCTATTCAGTGGCCATTTCACTGCTCGAATTCCTGGGCGACAAAGCTTCCCAGGTTCCAATTCAGTTTTTCGGGACGGACGTGAGCGATACGAGCGTCACGAGAGCGCGTAATGGGGTCTATCCGGAAAATATTCAAGCAGACGTGTCGCCGGAGCGGCTGCGGAAGTATTTTACGAAAGTGGAGAACGGTTACCGGGTCAGCAAAACTCTCCGGGACATGTGCATCTTTGCGCAGCACAATGTCCTGAACGATCCTCCGTTTTCCCGAATGGACCTCATTTGCTGCCGGAATCTGCTCATTTATCTTGAACCGGTGCTCCAGAGCCGTGTGATCTCTCTCTTTCACTATGCCTTGCGGCCGAACGGCTTCCTGGTGTTGGGTGGTTCCGAGGGGCTCGGCGCAACTTCGAACTTGTTCGCAGTGGAAGACCGCACCCACAAGATCTTTTCCAGGAAAGCCGGAGGCGCGCGCCAGACTCCTGGTTTTTCCCTCCATTCGCCAGCAGAACAGCGAGAATCTGACCCAGTTCGTGGACCGGCGAAGCAACTGGATTCAAACTGGGGTTATGGGGAAGCGCAAAAGGAATTTGACCGCAGGCTTCTGACGCAATACGCTCCCGCGACAGTCTTCGTCAACGAGGAGATGGAAATTATACATACGCGCGGGAACGTGAATCGCTACTTGAAACTGGCGACCGGCCGGGCCAGCTTGAGTCTCATGAAGATGGCTCGTGAAGGGCTCCTCGTCGAACTGCGGAATGCGATGAACCGGGCCAAGAAGGAAAACGTGATAGTTGGAAAGCACAACCTGCAAATCAAAAATGAGGATGGAAACGGAACTGGCGAAGGAGCGCCTGCCTCCGCTTCGATCCGCTTGGTGAACTTCGAGGTGATTCCGATTACGCTGGGAAATTCAAAAGAGCTGTACTTCATGATTGTTTTTCAGGAAGCGCCGCCACCGCCGCGGGCGGCCTTGACTCGACGGACCAGGGCCAGCGAAGAAACTGAATCGGCCTTGAAACGAACAGTGAAGCTCGAAGAGGAACTGGCGGCGACGAAAGAGTATCTGCAATCCGTCATCGAAACACAGGAAGCTACGAACGAGGAGTTGCAGTCTGCGAACGAGGAGATTCTTTCCAGCAATGAGGAATTGCAGAGCACCAATGAAGAAATGGAAACCGCCAAGGAAGAATTACAGTCCGCGAACGAGGAATTGACTACCGTCAACGACGAGCTTCGGAGCCGCAACCTGGAGATCACGCAAATCAACAATGATTTGATTAATTTGCTCTCCAGCACCGATATTGCCGTGATCATGATTGGCAGCGATCTCACCATTCGCCGCTTCACGCCCAAAGCGCAGAAGTTCCTGGGATTAATCCCGGGGGACATCGGCCGGCCGCTTGCGAATATCAATCCAACCATTGAAATTGCGGATCTCCAGTCGATGGTTCTGCAGGTGGTGGCGGATTTCCACACGCTGGAAAGAGAGCTCACGGACCGCATGGGCGTTCATTATCAATTTAAGATTCTTCCTTATCGCACGTTGGACAACAAGATTGATGGGGCTGTGATGACGATCGTAGATATCGCTCCGGAAAAAGCGGGCGCGGATGCTAAGGGGAATTCTTGAGCACAAGGGTGACCGGGCGAATCTGTGGCGCCCAAAGACTTCCTAGATACTACCTTCAATGCAGCTATACTAGAAGGATATAGTATTGACGACATGACTATATTCATGTATAAAAGCATTAACTGCTTCGAAGTACTGAGAATCTCGGGAACGGAATAAGCCTATGCAAGACCGGTTTGCATTCACCGCAAAGCCTTGGGGGAATGCGGCGGTGGTGTGTCGCGCGACGGAGGACTATCCCGGGCCGGTTGTTGACCAGGAATTTGGAATATTCGAGACCTGGACGCAAGCGCATTCCTTTGCCAGGCGGCTGAACGAAGGATTGGAACTCGATCCCCTCGAGGAACGCCAAATCATCACCAGCTCGTTTCTTTGCAGCAGCGATCTCTTGCGTGCTGCCGATTTTCCTGAAGCTGCTGGCTATCAGCCGCGTGGCGCGGGCACGGGAAACTCCCTGCACGTAAGCTTCCTGCTCGCGGAGATGGATCTTGCCCTGACCTTTTGCCGACTTGCGCACTCCAAACCAAATCGCCAGACGGACCGCTTGCTCCGGAACGCCCGCAACACATTATTTGACGCCATCTACTACGCCGCTCATTTCGACCTCGCAGACAGCGACGTGCAAGAAATTATCGCAAGAATAAAAAGGGTTCAGGAGGAGCTGCAGCAAACGTTTCCAATTTCGGAAGAATCGATGTTCGCATCCGGCGAATGAAAGTCGGATGCCCATGACGGACAGTAGTGCGTGCGGCTTCGAAGCCCGGACCAGGGAATGAAACCTGCATCTGGACGACGAAGTACGGGGACTTCAAAGATTTGAAAAATTATTGGAGGCATCCTTTGTCCACCATCAGCCAGACCGAGAACCTCGTCCAGAAATCGTGGGGCCAGGGTAGGTGGCACAGCGTTGCTAAACCGCTTGCCGGAGAGCGACACTCCTTGAACGGTCTACTTCATGATTCAACCGTCGGAGTCGCCTTTTTTGATCGCAGTTTACATTGCAGGGCGCTTAACGGAGCCTTGAGCAGGATGATTGGCGTTTCGGTTGGAGAGCAGATCGGGAAGCCAATGCATCGGGTCTTTCGCAGGGAAGCGCTCAGATTGAAGCCGGCCTTTCAACGTGTTTGGGGAACTGGCCGTTCCTTGGCGAATGTTAAATTCAAGGCAAAAGTGTCCCCCCAAAGAGAAACACATCACTGGCTGGTGAATTTTTATCCAGTGAAAGACGAACAAGGTGAGGTTCGATTGGTCGCGACGGTCTTTTCCGAAGTCACGAAGAGGCGCTGCGTGGAATCTCTGCTGCGCCGCATTCGAGATAAGCGCACCGCCGATGCTGTCGATGAACCCACGCTCCCGGGAGAAGGATTCGCCGATCTTTCGGAGCGAACTCTTGAGCTGGTCAAGCGCTCCGCGGATCTTCTCAAGAGTTCCATGTCTCTGCGATCTCAGGTGTCCGAGATGCGATTGGAGACAGGATTGTGGCGTCTGGCATTGTCTTTGACGGTTTCTGCGGACCAGGAGCCCGCGTTGCATCCTGTGTTAGCGCCGGCGGACTCCAGTGCCGGGGTAACGGCTCCGGAAGGCAGGCTGGATGAGAATGAAGTGTCCCCCGGCGGCCCCAGCTTCAGAGAACGACAAGTCCTCCGCTATTTAGCGGAAGGCAAATCCAATAAAGAGATTGGCGTGGTTCTCGATATCAGCACAAGGACGGTGGAGTCCTATCGCGCCAGGATCATGGTCAAGCTTGATCTGCACTCGACGGCCGCGCTTGTTCGCTACGCAATTCGCCAGAAGATCGTCGAAGCCTGAAAGCATTCCGTACTTGCCAGGGCTTGGAGCGCAACTCCCGTACTCACCACAGTTATCAGATTAACGTAGGTATATCTACTGTATTGACGCTCTGAGAAGCCCGATGTATTTCTAGGCCCCCCTAAAGGAGGTTTCCCAAATGGATCACTACTTGCTTTGCAAAAACCCGAGTTGCCGCTTTGTATTGGATCTTCGTGTAAACGGGAAATCGCTGGACAGCCTTCACCTTATTTTGAAAAAGTGCCCGGACTGTGGAGGGGCCTGGACATCCACGTGCCCATTCTGCAGCCAACCGTTGATGATCAACTTTCTGAAAGGGCTCCCGCAATCCGCATGTTGCGGACAGAGGTTGCGCGGGGAAGCGCAGGCCGCCTAGCTTGGCTTGCAAACATCGTTGAACCACGGCCGTAGGGAACTTCATCGGCCTTGGCTGCGGATGCACGCGTATCCTCGGCCAGTGTCCGGCTTTGGACCACAACTAGGGGCGTTGGGGTGCCGCTGCCTTTTCTGTTTCTATGCGTGTGGGCGCGAGATCAACTGCGTCGTGGGAGCCTCCGTACGCCTGATTCCCCGAACGGCTCTTGCGCTGTTCTGCCAGCGCGTTTAAGCGCGCAAAAATAGCGCGTTCCTGTTCGGCTTTCTCTGGAAGTTTCGACTTGGCGTAAGCCTTCGCGAGATTAAAGTGCACTTCTGGACTACCGGGGGCCAGCTTGCTGGCCCATTCGAGTTCATGCACGGCCTGTTCATCCTGACCTAGTTCGAGGCATGTACGCCCAAGCACGTAGTGCGATTCGGCGGACTCCGGTGCGAGTTGTACGGCACGCTGAGCCGAAGCCAATGCTTCTGCCGGACGGTGCCGTTTTAGCGCCACTGATGCCAAGCTGACGTAAGCCAATTCGCTCCCCGGCGAAACTTGCAATTCTGCGCGCTGCTGTATTTCCGCCTCGTCAAATTCGGAAAGCGCTGCAAGGGCCGTTCCATAGGCATAGTGGAGAAAGGGGACAGAGGGATACTCCTTCAGCAAAACCTGGAATTTGGGATAAGCCTGGTCGTATTTGCTATTCAGCAGCAGCGCTGCGATCTCGCCCGCAGCTTGCACAAGAGTGCTCCTTGAAGGATCCAGTTGGTCAGGCAGCAAGGGAATACGAAGCAGCGACATTCCGAGAGCGATTTGAACCTCTTTTGCGACCGTCCCCGAACGCGTTCCCGGCGCCAGCGTCTCCATGGCGCTTTCAAATTGGCCATTTCGATTCTCAAGTATGGCCAAGTGATATCTTGCAAGGCCCACCGCTTCCGGACTTCCACCGAATCCTAATTCCTCGCCGCGCTGCAAATGGATGAGAGCGTTCTTGTAATCCTTCATCTCAAACTCACAAAGCCCCATCACTGCCCAACCTGTTCCAAAGTCTGGCCGGCGCGTTACCCAGCTGTCGAGTTCAGAAATGGCCTCGGGATAGCGGCCGGCAGAGTAGTACAGCATGGCCAAATTCCATCGGCCGTCATCCCATTCCGGCCGCAATTGCAAGGCCTGCTTATAAAACTGAATCGCCCCGCCTGCATCGCCCGCCGCCTGCGCCTTCGCCGCCTGCCTCGATAACTCCTCGAAACTCTTCGACCCAGGAGTGCTTGCTTGGTGCGCAGTTCCTTGCAAATTCCCTTCAGACCTTGTCTCCGTATGATTCGAATAAAGAAGGGCGATTCTTTCCTCTGGCCGGAACTTTTCGGGTGCCAGCTTTTCCGCAAAAGCAAGTTGCTCCGCGGCTTTTTCTTTTTGCCCGAGTACTTGCAAAACGTGCCCCAGCGTTCTGTGGGAAGCCGGTGATTCCGGCGCCCGTTGGACCGCTTCCTCCGCCGCATGCAAGGCTTCCTGCGGGTGTTGCAAACGAAGTTCCAGTTGACTGATCTCGATCCACGGCAAAGCGCTCTTTGGTGAGATGCCCGCTTCTTCGCGTTGCTGCTGCAGTGCTTCTTCGTCCCGCCCGGCGAGTGCAAGCGCCTTCCCATAGGTGTAGTGCAAATACGGAGTGCGTGGGTAGTCTTTCAATAACGTAGGAAACGCAGTCAGCGTCTTCGCGGAATTGTTTTGCGCGATGGCGGAGGCAACTTCCCCGGTTGCGTAAACTAGTGCGTCTTGAGAATGATCTATCTCTTCGGGCAGGAGCGGCACGCGCAGTATCGCCAGGCCCAACGCAAGTTTTATCTGTGCCGGCATTTCGCTCTGCCCAAATGTCGAAGCGAGCAGCGTGGCCGCCTGATCGGATTCGCCGCTGCGAAGGAGCAGCAGGGCGAGGTGATACTTCGAAACACGTGCAATCTCTGGATCGTCACCGTCCCCGAGCGCCAGCCCTTTTTCCAAATGCTTCAGAGAATTTCCATAATCCTTGGTCTCGAATTCGCAGAGCCCTAGGAAATTCCAGCCCGGTCCCGCACTCGGTACGAGTTCCACCAGCTTTTGGAGCGCCGGAATAGCTTCTGAATAGCGATCCCCGTCGTAAAGCAGCGTCCCGAGGTACCACCAGCCCTCTTCCCAACTTGGAGAAATCTTCACGGCGCGCCGATACTCTCGAATTGCCTCGTCGGCACGGCCGGCTTCACGCGCGGCCGTGGCCGATTTTGCTACGGCTGCGAAATCTGCCGTCCCGGCATCCTCTTGCGAAGCCGAGCTGCTTTGCCCGTAGACCGCAACTGTTGGCCAGGACAGCAGAATGATTGCCAGGAAAAATCGTGGATGCGATAGGCCTGTTTGCCGGACTTGCATGACGGATCTCCCGCCGGTGGGAATCTGATTGAAAAGAATGGCGGGGACGACGAGACTCGAACTCGCGACCTCTGCCGTGACAGTCCAAGGAAACGTTCTCAAAAGAAAGGGCTTCTCCGCAAGCCCTTTTTTTTGTTGGCACCGAGCGGCACACTCAGGCACACCCAGGCATAATGCGGAAGAAAAAACTGGCACAAAAACTGACACATCGGATATCGTACGTGGCCTATGCCTCTCCAATGGCAAGGTCCAAATAACCTTGGAGCGCGTGGTTACGTCTGTGGCTACTGCAACCACAGGGTCGGACCCACACTGGGTTGGAACACAACTCAGCCTCCAATGGATTATGTATATATCTGCTCATTTTGCGGCAAGCCAACGTTCTTCGAGTCTAACGGCAAGCAATTTCCTGGCGTTGCTTTTGGAGACACCGTCGATTCGCTGCCACCCGACGTTGCTTCACTCTACAATGAAGCTCGATTTAGCATGACCGTTAACGCGTTTACGTCCGCTGTGCTGACCTGCCGCAAACTCTTGATGCACCTTGCCGTCGAAAAGGGGGCACCGGCGGGCGGATCGTTTCTTGACTATGTGGAGTATCTCGCGCAAAAGGGTTATGTCCCACCAGATGGTAAGGGCTGGGTGGACCACATTCGGAAGAAGGGCAACGAAGCGAACCACGAAATCAAGATTATGTTGGAAGCGGATGCCAAAGATTTGATTCAGTTCTCAGAGATGCTGCTCAAGTTTATGTACGAGTTTCCCGCGAAAGTACCGCCCCCGCCCGCACCGTCGGCCGCATCGTCCGCACCGGCCAAATCTTAGCTCGCCCAGTTCTTGTACGCTTTTGCACCCCGTTCTCGGACAAAACTCGGACAGTTTTTCCCGCGTTGACTCGCACAAAGTTAGGGGGTAGGTTTGATAACATAGCTTTTCTACACTGGTGATTCTTTGAGTGAAAACATAATTCCGCCTTTTTCTGCTCGCAATCGCGGTGCCCGCGCACAAATCGACAACGACTGCCCAAAGTCAGCGCGAATTGGACTGCTTCATATCATCCGAATGGCTATAGAGAGAAGTTACGTCGAGGACGCTGCGGCGGTCATTCGAGAGCTTGAGCGCATCGCCAGGGCTGAGCCTGGTTCTAACTCGGACGTAAATCAACTGGTGATGGGAATGCCTTGGGATAAGGTATTCGACTTTTGCGAACGCTTGTGCAGTCATTTAGCGCAAGATGCTATGGAGTATGACCATGAACGTGAGAGATGGAATTTAGTCACTCGGAAAAGCGATGTCCAACAATACATAGCTGGCGAACTCCAACGGCTTTTTTTCGAGGAAAATTTAGCCTTTGAGTTTTCGGACGGAATTGTCCGGCGCCGCGGTCGCCGCAATACCGCTGCCCAAGTTAGCCGTGCCGAAGTGGTCCTCGGCGATCCGCGATTAGCCAAGGCCCTTGGCCATTTCAATAAAGCACTTCGATACTTCCGAAATATTTCTCAGCCGGACCCTGAGAACGCTGTGAAGGAGGCTGTCTGCGCTGTCGAAGCGGCCGCGCGCGCATTATTTCCTGACGCTGGTTCAACTCTTGGCGAAGTCGTCAAATCGATTACGGGAGTTGGACCAGGCCAACTTCCAAAACCGATTGCAAAGACCTTTGATGGTTTGTACGGCTTTCGAAATGCTGGTGACGGAGTAGGGCACGGAGGCGCGGAAGGTGGTCCGGCCACGAAGGAGCTTTGTGAATACACTTTGGCCGTCGCTGCCTCACAGATAGTATTCTTAGTGGACCTAGCCGCCGCGTCCGAGCCCGACATCCCTTTCTAGCCTCAGCCAGCGCGCTTCTTGCTGGCGGCCGCTTTGACTTGCGCAAGTCTAGGGGGTAAGTTTCAGGGCCAATCGGACGGAAAAGCAATGAGCGAAACGGTTTCAAGTTCGCCTGAAGGAATCACGCTTCGAGACAAGCAGATGGCTGCCCTTAACATGCTGCTATCCGTGCTAGATGGTTCTGACAGCCTCTTGAAGTTGTATTTTGGCGTACAAACGGGCGCGATTGTTCTCTTCGTCAAAGTCCTCACCGATACACGCGCGCCAACCCTAGTGCTGATGAGCCTCGCGGTCTCGATTTTCTTGTTTGGCGTTTCGGCTCTTCTCTGCCTAAGCCTTCTGCTCGGCCTGCTGGACATGCGAGCGAAAATGGCGAGCGTTGTCGTGGATGTTAGGCCAGATTGGCAGACGACATTCGACGCCAAGATGAAAGAGTGGCAGCGGAAAATGGCGAGTGCGGGAAAAGCAATGGAGTGGCTGTTTAGGCTGGCCATTCTCTTCGCTGGCATCTTTGTCGTCGGCGTTTTAGCCACGCGCTGCGTTACGACCGCAGCCTACCCGGTCTTGTAGTGTTTCGTTTGCGTTTTCTGGAAAAACTTCCAACACGAAAACGGCGTAACCACCACCGCGAAATATGAAATCTTTTGCAAAGAACCTGCTCGCTTTCCGTGAGTGCCTGCCGAATGCGAGCGATTTCCGGCCCGGTCAACTTGTAGCGGCATCCCACACTGCCGCGGCGTCGGCGGAATTTGATTCGCCGCGTGATTTTGTCGATTTTTTCCAGGCTGACCCCGAGCTCTCGTGCGATGCGCAGGCGTCCCAAGTTTTGCCGAAGCATCGAGATGATTTTTCTTTTTGTTGTTTCCGAAAGTGGCACACGCTCGGCGACGAACTGGCGTAAGCCCAACCGTTTTTGGTTCTTCCAAACCGAGAAACGGGTTAAGCCAACTCTGCGAGCGATTTGCTTTTGCGGCACGCCCGCGACTGTGAGCTTGCGAATCATTTCCCGCTGTCTGTCCGTGGCGTGCGGCCTATACCGTTTCTTCATCCGCGTTCACCAATTTTTTTATCGTGGTGCTTTTGGGGAAATGCGGAAGATAGGGGCGGCTTGCTTGCGCCGGGCCGCAGTCGGCCAGGGCCTACCGCGCGATGAATCCAGCGCAAGGCTGTCTGCGGAGTGACGGCACGCTTTTCGGCTAGATGGTTGCCGTGATCCACGTGGAGTGCGGCGTCGTCCATGAGTTGCTGGCGCTTCTGTGCTGAAAGTGGGTATCCAACGCCATCTTTCCTGCGAAACTTATTTCGATGGGCGACGGCGTAAACCTGGTTTGCAGGGACGTGCAAATGCTTGCTGATTCTGTGGCCGCCCCAGCCGCGCCGGAATAATCGCAGAATTTGTTTTTCGGGGATCACCAGGCGCGTTGGCAGACCCATCGCGCGTTGCGCTTTGCTCACGCTGTCGCGGCCGATATTCAGTCGGCGGGAAATCTCGCTCTGGCGGATCCCGGCGCGCGTCATTCGCGCGATTTCTTTTTTCTCTTCGGGCGTCAAGTGCCAGCGGCTGCCCATGTTTATTCCCGATCTTTCAGAGCTCGCGGCCACAATCGATGCGGATTCTTCGGGCTGTTGGGAGCGTATTTGCGCGCTTGTTGGCCGAAAGAGTGGCGGCGTAACTTTCCACGACTTCGAAACAGAGTTGCAATAGTGGTATTCCGCGCACCTTCGCATCTTCGCAGAGCAGATGCCGATGCTCGGTTCGCAAACGGTGGGCGATGGTAGCCACGATGCTCGGCTCCTGAATTTTACTTCGCGGTCCAGACAGCAGGTGTCGTGACTTTGCCGTTCGTGAGCACGGCCGCCGTCGAGCAGCGATACAACCAGGTGCTCGCGCTGCCCGTGCCCAAGCGAAAATAACAATAATCGACGGCCGCACCCGCGACGTCCGGGGGCGCGCTTGCACTGTTTGGGTCACTCACGCCGAACAAAACGGAAAAGCCGTTGCCAAGTCGCAAGCCGCTCAAAATTTGACTCATCGTTTACCCCCGAAACTGCTGCAGCAGAGTGAGATCAATTCGCGTTTCCGCATTTGGCTCATCAAAGCAAACCAGGAACTGGCCTTGGGATTTGTAAGAATCATCTCGAAACCAATGGCCGTTATCGCAGCGCCATTCGAACGAGCCGGATTGAATTAGTCGCGCAGTTGCCCGGTTGGCCGGATCGCACAATGGACAGGCTTTACAGACAACGGTTGCGTCATAACGGCCGTGCTCTGCACCGGGTTGTTGGTAGTTGCTCATTCGTCCGTCAGCTTGCAGTAATTTTTGTGATTTGCGACAGCGGAATGAAAGTTTGAATTCCGCTCGAATCCGCGAACGTGACACCCTTACGCTTGGTGATCCCGGCCAGCAAAATGTCGAACGCGGAAGAACCTGTTTGACTCGCCGCGGTTTGTCCAGAATCCAAAGCCGTCAGCGATGATGGAATGGGAATCGTCACTGTCGTGTTGGCGCTCCCTACTCCGTTGGTGTATGCGGAAATGTAACTGACCGTGATTTGTGTCGCGCTCATGCGTTACCCCAGTTCATCCGTTCCAAAGATTTTTGCGTACAACGGATTTTCGTCGGGTGTGGGTAGCTCGCGCATTCCTGCCCGGGGAACCAGTTTGTTGACCGGCGTATCCCCGTGAATCACGCTGAGTCCTTCGGGCAGCGGCATGAGTTCGTCGCGGTCGTCCATACCCACCGCTTTTCCGCTTATCGAGAAAACTTTCGCGCATTCTGAGCACGCTTCGCCTGCCCCGACATGCTCCGCGGCGTCCTGCGCGTGGGAATCAGCGTGCGCCGCGTGCGAATCCGCGAGCGCTTCGTGATGCCCGGCCATCGCGCGGTAGAGCGTAGCGGGATCGGCTTCGCTGTCTTTCATTTCCGATGTTGCGGACTTGGCCATATCCGCCATTTTTGCAAAGTGTTCGGCAAGCCCGCGGTGGTGCTGCTCCTGGTCGCGGTGCTCCTGCTCTTTCGCGCGGTGGGATTTCGCTTTGGCGACATTGTGCTGCGCCATGCGTCTGAATAATTTTGCAAGAGCCTGAGCCTTCATCGTTTTACCCCCCAAACATGAGCCTTGCCAGCGAAGCGAAAAATCCGCGCGGGCGTTCGTTGGCTCGATTTTCAGCCGTAACTTCTTGGCGTTCTACGTTCCCGTTTTCGCTGCGGAAAATAAAACCGGGCTCTTTGCTTGCGCCGTGGCCGACAAAGCCTGCCCGAAGGACCGGCCCGGAAACATCGCGCGGCTTTGCCGGTAACGGCTGCGAGTAGCGCGCTTCGCCGCTCATGCGAACTCCGCGGCGACTTCGCGCATGAGCTTTCCAATGTCCGGGTGGTGGTGTGGAAATTCAACGAGCCAACCGTTTAGAATTTCGGCCGCCGTTTTTCCCTTCTCCAGATGTTCTTTGAAAAATTGCCTGTACCCGGCCTTCTCATCCGGGCTAAAACGCTTTTCGAGTTTGTGCGGATCGTCGCCGCCGGCTGACGCTACCAGCTTCTTAGTGACTTTTTCCGCGATGGCCTTGTACCGGCTGGCCACGCTCTTGTCGAGCTGCGCAGTCTCTTCGCGGAGTGCTTCGATGTGCGCGAATCCTGTTCCCGGCCGTCCCCCGTAGGCTCCGGCGACCGCAGCCGTTTCGAGAAATTTCGAGAATTCATCGGGCACGTCCGCTTCGACGGGTTCGCCCGCGATTTCCGCAAGTTCCAAAGGTACGTTGATCTTCATCGATTTTGCTCCTTCACGAATCGGGGCACCGTTAACACAGCAAGCTCGCGCAAGGCCGCGTGCCATTCCGCCACAACCTTGTCGCGCCGTCGCAGCAACCTATCCCACTCGGTTCGAATCAAGGCATACCCGTTCATGGTTGGCGAGTGCACGGATAGCAAGACGCCAAAGCGAGAAACGCGGGCGCGGTGTTTGGTTCGGAATGCGAGCATCTCCGCGTCCAGGTCATTCAACTGCGCTTTCAGAAGGACCACGCGCGAGCGCGCTTCCGCTTCTCGGTCCACCGGCGCCGCGATCGGCGCGGGCTTGAGAATTTGTTGCGATTTTTCGCCCCACCATGACATGCCCCGCATCATAGGCACGTTTTTGCACCACTTGGAATACCCTACGTCCAACTTTTTTCTGAGTTGGTTTCCGTCTCGCAAAAAATCCGCGGCTATATCACTGCCAGCCAGGTCCGAACACGCCGCAAGTTGTGAGCCTGTCAGTGGTGGAAAATCGTGCTATTCTCCGCGCATGGGAAGCAACGATTGCAGCGTGTGCCAGTCTCCCGCCGTCTCTACCGTCAACGCGGAATTGCTCAAGCCCGCCCATGAGCGCATGACCTTGCGGGAAATCGAAAAAATCTCCGGGCTCTCCCGTAGCGCTCTAGGCCGCCACAATCTCCGCTGCATCCCGAGACTTCGCCTGGCGCTCAACCGTGAGAGAAAAGCAAATGCCAGCGGCACCCCTGGCAGGGAGATTATTTCCTGGCCAGAGTGCGACGGTGCCGCCGCCTACTTCTCGTACGGGAATAGAATCTTGCACGAACACGACCTCTTGCCATCCGATGTCATTTTTGCCGTCGAATACGGTCCGCCGTCTCCCGCCGCTTCGCGTGATGAACTCAACCGCACGCGGGTTAGCGATACCTTCATCGCCGAAGCCGAAGCCGAAGATGCAGAACGCGACAAACCCCGCAAAGCACCAAACTAAAAAAACATTCGCTACGATTGCCCGCAGTCGCACGCAAACCGGCCTAGGAGCGACGATCCCCGACATCGCGCGATCTACTGCCTGAGAATTTTCCGTCTCGGGACAATCCCGCCTTTGTCTCGCCAATTTTCGAGAGAGCTACCCGGCGTTTCCGGCGCGCTCGACGCCAAAAGTGATGAGTCGGCCAGGCGGTGAGCGCGGCCCGCGGATTCTGCGCGGAACAGTGCATCGCCAAGGCAGCGTGCTCGCATTCATTCCCTTGAGAAGCAAAGACTTGCAGCACTACGGTTTGCGTGTGCGAGTTTCTGTGTCAGTTGCGTATTTCCAGGTGCACAAAAATGCAGCACTCGCGCGTTGCCCTGTTTTGCAGCGCATATGCTTCCACGGAGCTCGGCGCGAATTCGTTCTGGCGCGCCTTGGTCTCGCGTGCGCGAGCGTGGGGGCGGTTTTTTCAGGCAGAAGTCTTGGCTCCGTAATATTCGTCGCAGACGGCATCGCATGTTTGAATGTACAGTGCGCCTAATTCCTCCTCGGGGATGCCGAGCTGTTTTGCTTCGTACTCAAACCATTCGAAGGCATGGCAGGTAAGGTTTTCATCGTCCGGAGCTTCCCGAAAGCCGTCACGTAAACATTCGGCCAGTGAATCGATAAGTTTCTGTTTCCATTTGATGATTTCTTCCGATTCAGCGCGGACGGCGACGACGGCTTCTGCGTAGAGGTCGTTTCGTTTTTTCCAATCGACAGCGTAGGCCAAACACTGACGTTTCCAAGCATCGTAAATATGGGACAGGTTGGGTAGCGGGGAAGTGGGATTCCACCCGAACAGTTCCTCGCGGAGATTGTTCTTGAGGCATTTGACAAGCCAAATCAATTCGGGGGGGTGATCGGTTTCAGGTGTAGGTGCTTTTTGACCCACCCCCTCCCTTGCGGGTTTTCTGGAAATAGAATCGAAAGGCTGAACGTCGTCCGGCCCGCTATTGGTGGTTTCAGACAAGTCTTGTGAGACCACTTTTAGTGCAGCACTAGAATTGGTTTGTAGTAGACCGCTTTCGGATTGGTCTGTAGTAGATTGGTCCGTAGTAGAAATCTTGTGCTGTGGCTCTGGATTCGCTTTTTCGCGGGATTGGTCTGTAGTAGAAACCCTGTGTTTATGCGTGCTTGGCGCGCGCAGAGGCAGGACGGTGATTTGCGCGACTCCTAAAACTTTCCGATTACGTCCGTGAATTGAGCGAGTTACATAATCGCGGTGCTCGCTGACCCCGCCTAGAATTCTCAGTTCGCGCATGTACTTAACGCGCGTGTTGTGGCTCATGCCTGCTTTTTGCTCGACGGTGTGGAGTCGAATCCAGCCGCGGTCCGGAATGAGCAAAGCGCCCGTCTTGCAATCGGCCAGCGAGCGCAGTGTTTTGTAGAGTCGGCGCGCGCCGTCGCTAATCCATTCTTGGTGCTGATCGAGCCACGCGGGAGTGTCCCTGAGAACGAATGCGGATTTTGCTTGACGCGAATTTTTTTGTTCGTTATCGTTCACCACTCTAACCTTTCTTTCTTCTGGACAGGGAGAAACAAAGACTCTGTTTGGGGTCAGGACTTTGCGGGTCCTGGCCCTTCTTCTTTTCAGAGCGATGATTTCCGGCGCAATTCTTTCGCGCAAACGTGGCGAACCCAACCGGCCAATTTCATGCCTTCTGTTCGGGCGCGTTGCTTCATGGCTTCGCGCAATTGGCGCTCGACGCGCAGTTGCAGCGTAGGATTATTTTTTCGCCAGGCGCGCCGGGTTGGCGTGATCCCTTTTTTTTGCGTTTCCACGGTCATTTTCTCCCCCTCTCAAAATCTTAGGCCCTAAGTATCCATATAGTGACTGTTAATCTATATGGACATATTCCACCCTTCTGTGATATACACCTGAAGGGCACCGTATGGAAGGATTTTCTTAGGGCCAGAATTAGGCGCAAGCACGACCCAAGCGCAAATCCGATGTGATGTGAGAAGCGAAACAAAGGGATTTGTGCTTTTTTTGTTTTTTTGGGGCGTGCTGATGCGCGAAGCGGTACAACTCGACTGGAAACCCGAGCGGCCATTGCTCTTGACGCAGCAGCAGGTCGCGCTCTGGCTGAACGTCAGCGAAAGAACCATCCGCAACCTAATCCGCAAAAGAAAACTGATCCCCAAATTCATCGGCCGCCGGTGCTTGATCCCTACAGCGGCGGTGGAACGGTTTGCGCGGCAGGTTGCGGGGCAATGAGTTTGCGCGGGAAACGCGCGAAAAAGGGAGAAACAAACAATGAGTAGAACAGACATTCCAGTATTGACGCAGCATGCTTTGAACTGCTACCGCTCTGGAGTCGCGGTTATCATCTCTGGCAGCGATGGAAGCCCGCTCCACGGATTGGAAACTTTCACATACAAGCCATTGCTGGCCGCCGAAGGTAGTCAGGGTCTGCATCTATGCGTTTCCTTTCCAGACGTAGACCGCGCAGCATTCCAGCGAGCAAACGTTAGTGGTGTACTCGAAGAAGCGCGGCTCAAATATCTTGAACACTGGAAGCAGCGGCAACAAACGCTAGAGAGCAAATAAGTTAATCTCGGCCCGGCCAGGCATGGAGACACCCGGCAAAAGGATCGCTTGATTATTCTGGTACCACTATGCTACCGTACTGGTATGGGGTAACACGATGACAAGGCGCAAGGCAAAGAAAGAAGAGATAGTACAAAGCTCAATGCGGCTTCCGAAACGGCTTTGGGAAGCACTCGACCTTGTTGCCCGCGTTGACGGCAGTTCGATGGCGCAAACAGTAGAGCAAGCCGTAATTCAATACTGCCAGGTAGCGGCAAGGACGTTCGGAAAGGGTGATCGTGACTTCGAGAAAAAAATCTTAGACAAACTTCACCCTTTCACGTCCATCGGGAGAATGCAGCAAGAACTGAAAGGCGGCAAGTCATGAAAACCGAAAAACTTCCGCGCGGCATCCGTCGCCGTGGCGATAGCCTTGTTGTTTCGTTTGCGCTCGCCGATGGCACTATCGAACGCCGTAGCGTCGGCGACGTTTCAATTTCTTACGCGGTCGAACAGCTCGGAATTTTCAAGCGCCAGGTCCGCGAGAACTGCTACGAATCAAAGAAGCCGCGCGTTAAGGAAACCGTCTGCACGATGGGCGACTTGTGGGAAGAGTATCTTCGCGGGTACAAGCTCGCGGGGAAGCGCGCCGCATGGCGTCAAGAAATGGCGTGGAAGCATTTGAAGCCCACGTTTGAAAAAATGCGGCCGGAAAATCTAACCTCGCGTGATCTCTCCGCGTACCAGGAAGCCCGCATCGCAGAAGGCGCGGCGAACGCAACTGTGAACAGGGAATTGTCGGCGCTCTCGGCGGCGCTCTATCACGCGGCGCGAATGACTGGCGCAAACGGCAAACCCGTGCTAGACCGCGTTGTGATCTTCCCGGCATCGCTCAAGGAAGCCGCGCCACGCAAGGGCTTCGTCGGCGATGCGGAGTACGCCGTGCTCGCGGCGAACGCCAAACCGCTCTGGCTACGCACTCTCGTCGCGGCAGCCTACAGCTACGGTTTTCGGAAAGGCGAACTGCTCGGCTTGCGCGTTCGGCAAATAGATTTCTTTGGCCGATGGCTGGAACTAGAACAGGGCACTACGAAAAACGGCGAAGGGCGCAAAGTCAAAATGACGGCGGAAGTTTATGCACTCATGCTCGAATCCACGCGCGGCAAGAATCCCGACGATTTTGTTTTCACCCGCGAGAATGGCGAGCGCGTCATTGACCCGCGCGACGATTGGTATGCGCTCTGCGTTACATCGAAGCTCGGCCAGTTCGTTCCGGCCAAACGCGCCGATGGTGCGGATTATCAAAAGTACGTCGGCCTGATCTTGCACTCGTTCAGGAGAAGCGCGATTAGAAACATGACGCGGCGCGGGGTATCGCAGACAGTCGCCATGCGCATTAGCGGCCACAAGACGGCAAGCGTGTTCCGGCGCTACGACATTGTGGACGAACGCGACTTAGCCGACGCAACGGACAAGATTGAACATAGGGGCCAAGTTTCCGCAACTGACACAAAAACTGACACAACGCCTATTTCTGGCGAAAATACCCAAACTCGAAAACAGGCTTAAGTGGTTTAGTTAGAATGGCGGGGACGACGAGACTCGAACTCGCGACCTCTGCCGTGACAGGGCAGCGTTCTAACCAACTGAACTACGTCCCCGCTGAAGGGTATTGCGTCACTATGGTGGGCACTGTCCGATTTGAACGGACGACCTTTCGGGTGTAAACCGAACGCTCTAACCGCTGAGCTAAGCGCCCTACCTAAATTATCCTACAGGAAGCAGCGAGGAGCGTCAACGTAAGCGGCGCGCTGATTTTTTCAGCCGTTTTTATTTTTGAGGCGCTCTCCGGGTAACGCAATGTATTTGCGGCCTCCATCCTTAGTGGTGCGCGATACTTAAGAGTCTCTAAGGGCGCATGATTTTTTCATTCTGTCAGCCGCCTTTCCTTGCACTTTATTCACGCAGCCAGTAAACTCACTCTCTTGCATTCAGGTTAAGGAAACGCGCAGAGATGCTCATCGTACGGGATTACGTGGCCTACATGGCCAACGAAGTCGTAAAGCGACTGGTGGAAGGCGGGCATATCGAGACGAAAGCGGCCGAGGCAGTGGCCAATCGCGTGCGCCAACGGATGACGGAGGAATTGACCGTCGAAGACCGTTTGAATGACGAAGTGCGGCAGATTTTGATCGATCGGCAAGACGAGATGCGCAGCACGGGCGTTTCGTACCAGGAAATGTACAAGAAGGTGAAGCAGCATCTGGCGCGGGACCGCAAGCTGATCCTGAGATAGAAATTTGAACGGCGAAAGTCGAAAACAGGAATTGGAAAAGTGAAATTGGAAGGGAAGTAGGATGCGGGCGACTCGGGCGCGCAAAGTTTAGGATGGGAAAGGGAAGATGCGGCTTACAAGGGAAAAAATCGTGCGGCTGTCGCACCAAGTCACGGACGTGCTGGTGGACAGCAATGAAGTGGAGTTTGTAGACGACCGGGACACCATTCGGCAGCAGGTGGTGCTGATCCTGACGGCCACGTTGAAAGACGAAGAAAAGATTGAGCTGGAAGTGCGCAAGAAAATCACTTCGCAGAAGAAGGAAATCCTCGAGGGCAGCGAGGAGTGGGACGTGCTGCATAGAAAATACTATCTGGATGAGTTGCGCCGCATGGGAATTGCCTCCGCGCCGGACGACCGGCACCGCTCCGGAGAAACTCGTTATTAGTTGATAGTTTTTAGTTCTTAGTGGTTCTGCGGCCGGGTCCCTACCCCTGTTTTTTGTAAGTGTTGCATCTAAAGGAGTTAGCGTTCCTGTAAGTCGTTTAGAATCAACACTTATGGGGATCTTTGTAAGTGTTGCGGATAAAGAACTTAGGGGAAGGTGAGGTTCAAAGTTCACAGTCCCGACAAGGTCGGGATCTTTCCGACCGAGTCGGAATCTTCGATCGATTGAAAGTTGAAAGGAAAACCGGGAACAGCGGCGGAAAACAGAGGGGACGCGCTGAGCCGTGGCGGGTGACGAGTTCCAATTTGGGAAGAATACCCCCACACCCCGGCAGTTTTCGTAAGAGTGGCAAGCAAAGGAGTTAGAGGCTACGGAACTTGGAAGAGTGTACGGAGAATGGAAGAGGAGCGATGGAGGGTGGCAGGTAGGGATCGAGCTGCGGAAGAATCAGGAGGGCAGGGCGGCACCATAGCGGCACTTACACGGCGAGTATAGCACATTAGTATCGAAAGGTTAAGTATTTTACATCGAATGGCAGAAAATGAGGGTTGAACGGTCGTAGGGCGAATTAAACGGCGTCGGCGGGCGCGGGTGGAATAAGGAAAAAAGCAAAGTCAAAAACCGCACCCTTTGAAAACCACAAAGGATGCGGCACCCTCTCTATGTAGCTAAAGGGTTGCCACCCGCCCACCCGAAACACTCTTGCGCGTTAAGCCTGTGCCACCCGCCTCGCTGAAAAATTGAAGCTTTACTTCTCTGCCGGAGGCGCGCTTTGCGCGCTCATCGGCGCCGGAATTCTTTCAATCGTGACCCCCGCCTCGGCGCAATAGGCTGCGAGGACCGGATACCACTGCTCGTCAACTGCACCCGGGTTCTCGAATACAGAATTCTTTGACAACACCTCTCCGATGATCGCTACTTCATCTGCCAAGACTACAGGATTTAGGGGCTTCTTGAGTGCCGCATCGTAGAAGATACTAAAAAGTCTGCAAGACCGGTCCTCGTAGTTGCCCGATACCTCCACGACATAGGAGAGGCCGCCAAAAAGCGTGACCAATGCCCAGCCCTTCTTTCTTTCGGGGCTTAAGCTACACATGATGCTGTGCTGATGAGCGGTTCGGACGTGCGCGGCCATGAACGTCTTGTTGCAGAATACTCTCAAAGGCATTTCCTTTTCGGACGTCGCCGTGCGGACTTGACGTAGTGCGTCGAATTGTGGAGATAGCGCGTAGGGAATCCCAAATTTGTAAGCGATAGATGCAAGTGCTATTTTCGCAATCACCTTGCGAGTCTCAAGCGTGAAGGCAAACGGAAGCGTATGCGTGTACGAGGCGTCGAAGACAATCTCTTCCGGCATTGGCAAATCTGTCGTTCTCTCACCTCTCGCGCGACAGCGTTCGACGAATTTTTCGGCGCTCTCCTTGGAAACGAACAAACCCCTTCGATGTTCCTTGCCGTCTGCCCCCACACCCGCCACTACGACATCTGACAGAGTGACCGTGCCGTCGGCCTCTCTCTTTCCGAACAGTCCCTTAACGTCCATGCCGCGGATTTCCACCTCTACTCGGGCGGTCGGGATTTCACCTTTCCTATTTTCGATGCGGAGGAGATTCAAGAGAAACTTTGTGTTTTCCCGAATAGCAGATTCCCAACCGCCGAATTCTCCATTACAACGCTTGCAGCTCCCGTCAGGCACCGTCAGTTCGCCGCCCATGAAAGCCGGGAAGACATGTTCTCGGGTAAGATCCGTTTCCGACCTACAGAAGATGCAAGGCATGGATGCTCAATTCTTGGGTTACAACTTACCCTGCACGTTACGCGCAAGTCAACGCGGGAAAAACCGGACCAATTACTGAGTTGCAAGTTTCTCCAGTTTTCGAAGAAAGAGAAGCGCGTATTCAATGACGACATTTCGCGAGAGTCGGGCATATTCCCTTTTTGCGATGAGGGGATGGACGGCCTCGTCGCTGATCACGACGTATAGTCCTGCAACAAACTGCTCCTCTTGTTTAGACAGAAAACCATTCACGCGAAGGTACGTCAACTGAGTCCCCCACTTTCCGTCTGCAGGAGGGGCAATCTTCTTCTTTCTTTGAATTTGAGGTATGGCCTCTGAATGAAGGCATTCCAGAAAGCTGCGCAGGTGCCCCATGCTAGATTTCAGTTCCAATTCGGTGGCACCTGATGAATTTAATTTCTCAGCTTCATTCAGAGCCGTGAGAAGCGGTCCGCTGAATCCGAATTTTTCCAGGAAGCCTTCGACAACGTATTTGTCTTGATTGACTTCAAGATTGACGTTCTCCGTAAGTGCATTCTCAAGATGTAGGAACGTTGCCTTCCGACAAAGCTCGCTCACAGCATCGCAAAGGTCACAAACGTCCCCACACAGAGCAGAGCCGTTGAAACCATAGTCAGTCCAGCGTTCTGCCCCCAAATTATAACCGTAGCTCTGAATGTGAATGAACTCGTCGTAAGCAGTACGCCTAAGGCGGTTCAAGGCAAGCGAAAGACTCGAATACTCAGCTTCGGAAAGGATTGGGTAGTTCAGCGCGATAACATCCCCCATCTGTAGAAGCATGACCGCGACCCCGGGTGAGGGCTTGCAGTTTTCCAAAGTTTGAAAGAAAAGGGAGCGCCCTCCGTTGCGAATCAGAAACTCTACCACTAACGGAAGTTCTGACGTTTGCTGGTTCCATGATGGAAACGTGGCCGCGTTATTCCTCGCAGATGCTGGGAATGCGTCAATGCAGTGTGCAATGGTTTTCAGGAATGCTGACCTATCCGCATCCTCTACGCGACCAAGCAGCGTCACAAGCAAATTGTAATTCTTACTGTGAAACTGAAATTGGTGGCGTCCCCGAAAAACAGTGCGCGGCTTTTGGCTGCGGTTCGTTGAGAGGGCGGTATCGGCAGTTACGTCTTTCAGTGCTTGCGTTAATTCTTGCAAAGGATCGCTTGAACGGCTGGGCGGACTCGGAATCCGGGAGTACTCAACCGTGGGGAACCGGCGCTCTTCGGCAAAGATTTGAATCGCCTTCGCTTGCGCATCTTCTACCCTCATCTTGGCAAGGCCACGCTTTGTGTCAGTTTTTGTGTCAGTTTCTCTTTCCTGGTGATGCCTGAGTATGCCGCACCGTGCCGCTCGGTGCCAACAAAGAAAAGGGTTGCAGCGCAACCCCTTTGTTTGAATCGCCCTTCGCGGATGGCCCGGACTTGGAAATGTTTATGTTTGTGGACATGTGGATCGTGGAGAGGATCTCACTGCGGCACTTCTCGGGAAAGTATCGAGGGGCACCCCCCGCGTTCGCTTGATTTGGGAGTGTATGAAAGCTTCCTCGTTCGATCGAAGAGAGTGCAAAAGATTCGGGATTCGTCATCGAGGCCGCGCGCCAACTCCACCGAATCAGCTAGTCGCAATTGGGCATCAGCGGACGGGGATCGGGAATGGAAAGATCCGTGCGTTTCCTCAGCGTGGGCTTTCCTGGATTGCCATTTGGGGCGGAGCTTTCGTTGAGCTTGCGTGAACGAAGGCGCTCTTTCACTTCTTGAAATTCGGCGGAAGAAACGATGGCATCGTCTCGTGGCGGCAGGAGCTTTGCGATTTCCTTCTTCATATTGTCTACGCGCTCGGGAACCGGAGGATAGGGATTGAAGGCCTTCGGGGGAGCGTTCTTGCCGGCGGGGGACTGCGGCCAGGTGCGGTCGAGGAAACGAATGTAGGATTCGGGGTCGTAGCCGGCCTTGTAAAGGTATTGGAGGCCGAAGAAATCCGCGGCTCGCTCGGCGTCGCGCCGATATTTCAGAGATGTAAGGGGAATCGACAGATTTACGCCCTCATAGTTGCCGTAAGCCACCCAGCCGCCAGGACCAAGAAGAATCAGTGGAACCGTGGCGAGCTGCATCAACTCACCTTTGGTAGCTTCCTTTGTGGCGCTGCGGAGTGCGGTGTGGGCGATTCCACGGGCAAGCACGCCAGCGAGTTCACCTTCTTCATCGGTGTGAAGAAGCAAGCCCGTGTTCACGTACAGAAATCCGCCGGGCAGGGTGAAAGCGTTTATCACGTCGGAATCGATGACGCGGACAGTGATGGGACCGCGCGCGTCGGAATTCTGGGCAATCTTTTGAGCGAGGCGATTGACGTAATTGGTAACAGCGGGGTCGTCTAGCATCCTCGAACTGCGTTCGACTTGCTTGGCTAGTTGTTCGCCGAGCTTCTTTTCTTTTTCTAGTGAATAAAGATTGACGCCCTGACCGATGCTTCGGTGGCCGATGGCGTTGATGTCTTCATCTGAGGGAGAGGGCTTGATCTGCGGCGCGGACTGCACGGGGAGAACTGCTCCTGAACACAGAGCCACAGCGACGAAAAACAGGATTGCGGTTGCCCGTCGTGAATTCAGGTTCATGGTTCGCCCGTGGTGTGGTTACAGTAAGGACGAAGATGGCGACCTAAAGTCGCCTCTACAAACCCGAGTAACAAAGAAGAGGCCGGGCTTAAGCCCGGCCTCTACATAAAAGCTAAGGAACATAAGGGATTACGGTTGCGGCTGTGAGCCGGGATCGGGGCGACGCTTTAGGGTGGGGCGGTCGTCGTCGTTCGTGCTGTTGGGATCGTTGGTGCTGCCCGGTTGTTTCTTGGATTGCTCGGTCTTGGAGCGGAGCGTGGGCTTGCCGGGTTGGTCTATGGCTTTGCGGGAGAACATGATGCCGCGCAGGCGGGCTTTTACCTGGTCAAATTCGGAAGTGGTGACGATGTATTCCTGCTTGGCCGGAAGGATGCGCGCAATTTCTTTCTGGCTGTTTTCGATGCGCTCCGGCGTAGGCGGATGCGTGGAGAAGACCTTGGGGATGGTGCCCGGGCGGCGCTTTTCATCGGCCTGGAGGCGCTCGAAGAAGGCGACGTAGGAGTTGGGATCGTAGCCGGTCTTATACATGTACTGGAGGCCGAGGAAATCGGCTTCGCGTTCGGCGTCACGGCTGAATTTCAAAAAGGTGACGGGAATGGCGAGGTTGAGGCCTTCATAAAGACCGTAGCCAGCCCAGCCAGCTGGGCCAAGGATCATGAGAGGGATGGTGGCCAACTGCATCAATTCGCCTTTGGTGGCATTCTTGGTGCCGTGCCGCGCGCACACATGGGAAATCTCGTGGGCCATGACTCCCGCCAGTTCGGATTCTTCCTGGGCGCGCAGGATTAGGCCGCTGTTCACGTAGAAAAAGCCGCCGGGAAGCGCGAAGGCGTTGACTTCGTCGGAATCGATAACCTTGATGGTGAAAGGAACGCGCGCATCGGAATTGCGAACCAAGTTCTGGCCGACGCGGTTGACGTACTCCGTGACGATGGGATCGTCAATCAATTTTGAGGAGCGCTCGACTTCCTGAGCCAACTGCTTGCCTAAGCCGATTTCCCGCTCGAGGGAATAGAGGTTCACGCCATTGCCGACTTTGCGGTTGCCGATGGCTTCGACGTCTTCCTTGGAATTTTTGGGATTGACAGTATCCTGCTGCTGGACGGGTTGGGAGCCGCCCTGCGACTGGGTCTGCGGGGGCGGCTGCTGCTTTGCGGGATCGGTACTGGGATCCTGGGGGAATGCGGCAAGTGCCGAAACAGCAAGCAAGGCGCACGCCAGGAAAGGCTTAAAAGTATGTTGCAGCAGGTGTCGCATGGAAGTCACCTCCGCCTGCCCTCGATTATACACCCGCAACCGGGGAACAAGCCGCACGAATACTACAAATACTACGATGTGACATCGGGGCAGAAGGTTTCCTCCTTGGGCTCCTTGTGCTTGGGACTGACTGGTACTTGGAAGGAGTTGACACACATGAAGTGGCACTCTAAAGTCAAAGTCTCGCTTATGAGTGTCTCGAAGATTCAGGTTGGCCAGCTATGGAAGAAAGACGGCACAAAGGACGTATACCTGGTGACGCGGCTGTATTCCGAGGCGCTGAATACCATGGTCATTCTGCGCAAGTCTGGATCCGAGGACGAGGCGCAAATCCGGGTGCGGGTCGAACGCGCCGGGGGCGGACATACCATTCCGGGGTTCTCACCGGCACAGGATGACTAGAGGGATTAGTCTCAGACCGACCGAACTTCCATCTTTACAACGTCTTCCACCTTAATAAGTTCCTTTTGCAGGAAGGGCTCCCCATACTCCACGCCGATCAGTTGGCCATAGTGGCGGGCCAATTGGTTCATGTCCGCTTCCAGGCGGTCGATGGCGAGGCGGACTTTGCTCTTTTTCTCGGTCTTGGGAGGAAGGAACTGCGAGCGGTAAGCGAGAATGGCCTTGTGGCGCTGTTTGAATTGGGAAGTAATGTCCACGACGAACGTGGGGCGCACGTCCGAGAAGGAAATGGAATAGAGGATCTTGAAGGGGCGGTAGGCTTCGCCTTCGAGGGGCAGTTGCTTGAGACCCGCCAGGAAGCAGCCCTCATAGCCCAGCGTGGAGGCATGGTAATGGTCGGGGTGGCGCGCTTCCCAGTAGGGAAGGATGACCGTTTTCGGGCGGAGCTGGCGGATTACGGCGGCGAGGCGAAGCTTATGCTGGCGTGTGGGTTGAACGTCGGAGTCGGGAACGCCGAGCGTGCCGCGCCATTTGACAGCGAGCAGCTTCGTGGCGCGCGCGGCTTCTTTTGCCCGAGTTTCCGGAGTGCCGCGCGTACCCATTTCTCCGGCGGTCAAGTCGAGGATGCCGGTCTTGTAACCGCGCTGCGCCATTTTGAGGAGAGTGCCACCGCAGGTGAGTTCGACGTCGTCGGGATGGGCGGCGATGGCCAAGAGATCGAGATTCATGGAGCCTCCAGCGTGTTGAGATTGTAGGGTAGGACGGATGTGCTTGTCTGTAGTTGGGCGAGGGAAAAAAAGCGGACAGACAAGAGTGCGTGTAGTGCAGGGTTCGTGCAGCGGCAAAAGGCAGACAGGCAAGAATGCCTGTCCTACGGGAATGTGTTACGGTTTCAGGTTCGAAGAAGATGGAAGAGAGCAAAAAGTCGGCCGAGAGCTTGCAAGGGCGCGTGGCCCTTGTGACCGGGTCGGCGAAACGGCTGGGCCGGGAGGTGGCGCTGCATCTGGCGCGAGAGGGCGCGGATGTGGTGATTCACTATCGTTCTTCGAGTGCGGAAGCACAGAGCGCGGTCGCCGAAATCGAAAAGCTGGGGCGGCGGGGAATTGTGATTGCGGCGGACCTTTCGAAATCAACCGAGTGCAAGCGGCTCGTCGACGAGAGCGCAAAACATTTTGGACGACTGGACATCCTGGTGAACAGCGCGGCGAATTTTCTGCCGGGCAGCATTGTTTCGACTACGGAAGAGATCTGGGATGCCTCGCTGGACGTGAATTTGAGAGCGCCTTTTTTTTGCGCGCAAGCGGCGGCGCCACTGTTGAAGCGCAGCCGGGGTGTGATCATTAATTTCGCGGACGTGGGAGGAATACTCGGCTGGACGGGGTACATCCCGCACTGTGTTTCGAAAGCGGGAGTTGTGATGCTGACGAAGGTGCTAGCGAAGGCGCTGGCGCCGGAAGTGCGCGTGAATGCCATCGCGCCGGGAACGATTACCATGGAGGGCGACCCACCGGAGTGGGCGGCGGACTTCATCATGCGGGCGCCGCTGGGCCGTTCGGGGAGGCCTGTGGACATCGCCGAGGCGGTTTCATTTTTGATTGACGCGAAATTTGTGACCGGCCAGCTGCTGGTGGTGGATGGAGGGCGCACAGCGTAACGCCAGCCAGCTCAGCGTTGAGAAGAGACGAGGGACGGAAACTGGCCGTGCAGAGAAGCGCGCTGCGGTGTATTCTATTCATCTTAAAGTTTGCCTAAATTCGCCGGCTTGCTGCGGGAAATCCTGTTAGCCGAAAGCCAAGGAAGCAATCGAAATCATGGACAACGAAATATCAACCCAGCCGCATGGCATGGAGGACGTCGAGATTCAAGAATGGCTGGAGTCGCTCGATTCCGTCCTGGAATCGAGCGGCCCGGAAGTTGCCGCGGAAATTCTCGAGCGGCTGCGCGCGCACGCCACGGTGAACGGCATTGACTTGCCGTTCAGCGCGAACACGCCGTATGCCAATACGATTCCTGTGCGCTTGCAGCCTCTTTTTCCGGGCGACCAGGAACTGGAGCGGCGCATCAAGAGCCTGATTCGCTGGAACGCACTGGCCATGGTGGTGCGCGCGAATCGCGTCGAGCACAATATCGGCGGGCACATTTCCCCGTATGCTTCGGCGGCGACACTCTATGAGGTGGGCTTCAACCATTTTTTCCGCGCGCGCAGCGAGGAGTTCGAGGGCGACACGGTTTATTTTCAAGGGCACGCCTCACCCGGGATGTATGCGCGCGCATTTTTGGAAGGACGGCTCAGCGCGCAAAAGCTGGAAAATTTCCGGCGCGAACTGAAGCCTGGCGGCGGGCTTTCTTCTTATCCGCATCCGTGGCTGATGCCGGATTTCTGGGAGTTTCCGACGGTTTCGATGGGCCTGAGCCCGTTGATGGCCATTTATCAGGCGAGGTTCAATCGTTATCTGGAAGATCGCGGACTGAAGCCGGTCACGGACGCGAAAGTATGGGCGTTCCTCGGTGACGGCGAGACGGACGAGCCAGAATCGTTGGGAGCGATCACGCTGGCTTCGCGCGAAAAGCTCGACAACCTGATTTTTGTCATCAATTGCAATTTGCAGCGCCTCGACGGCCCGGTGCGCGGCAATGGACAGATTATTCAGGAGCTCGAGTCAGCGTTTCGAGGCGCGGGCTGGAATGTGATCAAGGTTTTGTGGGGAAGCGAGTGGGACCCGATCTTTGAGCGCGACACAGAAGGTTTGCTGGTCAAGCGTATGGGCGAATTGGTGGACGGCGAGTATCAGAAGCTGGTGGTTTCCTCGGGCGCCTACGTTCGCGAACATTTCTTCGGAAGTGATCCGCGTTTGCTGCAACTCGTCGAACCGCTTCCGGACGAGGCGCTGCGCCGGCTGCGTCTGGGCGGGCACGATCCGCGCAAGGTGTATGCGGCGTACAAAGCGGCAGTCGATCACAAGGGCTCGCCAACGGTGATTCTGGCACGGACCATCAAGGGATACGGTCTTGGCGAGGCGGGCGAAGGCAAGAACGTTACGCACCAGCAGAAAAAACTGAACGAAGACGAGCTGAGAGAATTCCGCTCGCGCTTCGGGATTCCGCTGAACGATGAGGATTGCATCGAGGTTCCGTTCTACCGGCCGCCGGAAGACAGCGTGGAGATTCAGTATCTTCGCGCGCGGCGCGAAGCGCTCGGTGGTTATGTTCCAAAGCGCAGCATTCGAGCGAAGCCACTGGCTGCCGACCACGACGAACTGTTCAAGGAATTCTTTGAGGGAAGCGACGGTAGAGAAGTGTCCACGACCATGGCGTTCGTGGGCATGCTCCGCAAAATGCTGAAGGATGCGGAAATCGGCAAGCTCATCGTGCCCATCGTTCCGGACGAAGCCCGTACCTTTGGCATGGAATCGCTCTTCCGCACGGCGGGCATTTATTCGAGCGTGGGCCAGAAGTATGAACCGGTCGACGTCAACACGCTGCTTTATTACAAGGAAGCGAAAGACGGGCAGATTCTCGAAGAAGGCATTACCGAGGCCGGCTCGATGGGATCGTTCATTGCGGCGGGATCCGCTTACGCCACGCACGGTCTCAACATGATCCCGTTTTTTATTTACTACTCGATGTTCGGGTTCCAGCGAATTGCGGATTTCATCTGGGCCGCGGCGGATATGCGGACGCGGGGCTTCCTGCTCGGTGGAACGGCGGGGCGCACCACGCTCTCCGGCGAAGGTCTCCAGCATCAGGACGGCAACAGCCAGGTTTTGGCGCTGCCGGTTCCCAACATAAAGGCGTACGACCCGGCGTTCGCCTACGAGATCGCGGTCATCATTCAGGACGGCATTCGCCGGATGTACAAAGACGGGGAAAATGTCTTCTATTACATTACGGTGATGAACGAGCCGTACGCCATGCCGTCGATGCCTGGCAACGTAAAGGAAGGCATTTTGCGGGGCATGTATCGCTTCCGGACTGCGGCCAATCCGAAATCGAAGCTGCGCGCGCAATTGTTTGGAAGCGGGGCGATTTTGAACGAAGCGCTGCGCGCACAGGAGATTCTCGAGACCAAGTATGGCGTTGCCGCCGACGTGTGGAGCGTAACCAGCTATAAGGAACTTTATAACGACGGGAATGAGACGGAGCGCTGGAACCGTTTGCATCCGGGCGAAAAGGCGCGCGTGCCGTACGTTTCGAAATGCCTGGCGGACGTGCCGGGAGTGCTGGTGGCCGCTTCCGATTACTTGAAGACGCTGCCCAATATGATCAGCAAGTGGATGCCGCGGCGGCTAGCGTCGCTGGGCACGGATGGATTCGGCCGCAGCGAGGGGCGTGCGTCCTTGCGCGAGTTTTTCGAGGTCGACGCGCGGTTCATCACGTTGGCCACGCTGCATGAACTGTTCGTGGACGGAAAGGTTGAGCGCAGCGTTCTCGACAAAGCCATCAAGGACCTGGGTATTAATGCGGACAAGCCAAACCCCGTGATCTCCTGACGCGGGTCGTTTAGACCTTTAGCAGACGCAGAATTAGTCTGGTGCCACGCCACGCCCGTTTATTTTGTGGTCTCGAGGATTTCTGCGGGCTTGATGCGCCCGGTAGCCAATTGCGCGATGAGGTCGCGATTGGCTGCGAGAAAATCGTAATTGCCTAGTTCCTTCGGCAAAGCCCAGGCGACCTGCTCAAACGTTCGTGGGACTAGTTCTGTTTCCGCGATCGCGGCGGCGAAGAAGCGGATTTCCAGCTCCTCCGGGGTTCCTGCGTATTGATGACGCACGCGGCCGAGTTCAACGCTTTTCACTAGTGTTACGCCTAGTTCCTCCTGCAACTCCCGCGCGAGGGCAGCTTCGGGCGATTCACCTTCCCTGACCTTTCCGCCGGGAAATTCCCATTTTAGGGGAGAGGTGTCGTTGCGACGTCGCTGGCCAATCAGGAAGCACCGGTCATCCCGCTCGATCACCGCGGCGACCACTATTTTCATGGATGAGCCCGAAGGTTGAGGAAAGAGTCCGCGATCTTGCGTAGCGCGCGAGCACCATGCACAAGGGGCGGACCAGGGGTATTCAACCATTCATCGCGAATGACGTAGACGTGTTTGCTGCGAATTGCTGGGATGTCTTTCCACCCCGCCACTTCGTACGACTTTGCGCCATCGGCGGTTTCGCCCGTGGCGGTCCAGGCCAGCACGATTACTTCCGGCATTGCCGCGGCAATGCGCGCTTCACTCACCCTTTCACCGGGTGGGACAATCATCTCTCCGCCGGCAATACGAACGAGGTCCGCTACCCAGGGCGGGGAACTGATCCGGGGATTCGGCCAGGCTTCGCAGTAAAAGCGCAGCCGGCGCTTTTCCTTTTTGGACTGGCGCTCGATCGCAGCAAGCTCCTTTTGCATTTTGCCGATGAGCGCCTCCGCAGCTTTTGCTCTGCCGGTGATGCCTGCGAGCAGGCGAATGTCCGCGTAGACGTCCGCGAGCGTCCGCGGACTCATCGCCAGAAAATTCAGCGGGTGTTCGAGGAGCTTCGCGACGGTCTCTTCCTTATAGGGGACGGAACCGATTACCAACGTGGGCTTGAGGCGAAGGATATCTTCCACGGACTCGAGGTGCCAGCAATCGCCTAGCTTTGGCAGGCGTCCAACGGGGGCAACATCGGCGCACCATTTGGTGACGCCCACAAGATGTTTCCGCGCGCCGATCGCACACAAGATCGAGGTCGAGCTGGGCGCCAGCGAAACGACGCGCAACTGTGTGTTCGTCTGCCTCGCCATCACGGCAGCAGTGTACCAGAGCACCCCCGCGTCCAGACGATCACGAAGGTCGCGATTGACTCCGTTGCACGAGTATGGTGCACTTCGTTCCCTGGTTTCCGGAGGACTTCCATGCGTGCGCTTTTTCCCGCTTTCATTTTGGCGTTTCCGGTTTCGACTCTTGCGCAATCTGCCTATGCACCGGCCAAGTCAGAACTTGTCCAGTACCACGCGACGATTGACAATGTGAAATACGTTTTCGGCGTCGCGCCGCCGGTCGCGCATTTGAAGCCCGGCAACATTCTGGACGCGAACTCCCTGGACTGCTTCGGCAATGCGCTGCAGAAACCCGGTGACACGTCTGCACTCGTCAAGGGCGATAACCCGCTTACTGGACCGTTTTATATTGACGGGGCGGAGCCTGGCGATACGCTGGTCGTGCGCATCCTCGACCTCAAGGTCGATGGCAGACAGGGAGTGGGACAGTTTTCGCCAGGCTTCGGGGGAATCAACGCCACACATTACACCCCGATGATAGAAAAAGAACCATGGCGGGAGCGAATCTGGTTCTACCCCGTTGACAACGCGGAGGGCACCGCAACATTCCAGGCGCAGGATTCCAATTTCAAGGTGAAGATTCCGATGCATCCATTCTTGGGTTGCATTGGCGTAGCGCCGGCCAATGGGGAAGCGCGCAGCTCGATCGTGCCGGCGGAATTCGGGGGCAACATGGATGCCCCCGAAGTCTCCGCGGGCAATACGCTTTATTTGCCGGTGAACGTGGCTGGAGCATTGTTCTACTTTGGCGATGGGCACGCCGCGATGGGTGACGGCGAAATCGCGGGCAGCGCGATCGAAGTGCCGATGAAAGCGCGGCTGCAATTCGAGCTTGTGAAAGGGAAGCATACGGGCTGGCCACGCTTTGAAAATGACAAAGAAATCATGGCCGCGGGTATTTACCGTCCCGTGGACGACGCGGTGCGAATCGCGTTCACCGAGCTGGTTGCCTGGATGCACGCTGACTACGGGCTGTCGGAGCTGGATGCTTACGAATTGCTTTCCAAGGTTGCGAAAATCCATCTTACGGAAATGGTCGATCCAAATTACGTGGTGGTCGCTTCTGTGGAGAAAAAGTATTTGCCACCCAAGAAGTAGGTTTTGGCGGAACAGGCATTCTTGTTTCTTGTACTCTGTGCGAACTCTGTGTCTCTGCGTTAGTTTTCTTGATTGTCACTGCATTGCGGCCTTGCCGCTGCATTTGGGATACTTCCATAAATGTTCAGCGAAGCCGTTCTCGACCATTTCCGCAATCCGCGCAATGCGGGCGAACTTCCCGACGCGACTGCGACTGTCGAGGTCAGCAATCCGGTGTGCGGCGACATCCTGAAACTTGCCGCGCGCTTTGTCGACGGTTGTATCGTGGAAGTACGGTTTCTCTGCCGCGGCTGCACGACATCGATTGCCTGCGCTTCGGTATTGACCGAGCAGCTTAGCAGCCGCAAGCTTGCCGATGCCCGCACCGTCACAGCCGAATCACTTTCTCAGTCGCTTGGAGGGCTGCCACCGGCGACCTATCATGGGGCACAACTCGCGGCCGACGGCGTGGTCGCGCTCCTGGTAAAACTAGAAGCATCCAATCGTTAGACGTTTTTCTGGATGGCCCTGTTCAGGGTTTCCGGGTCATTCAGATTCAGTACGCAGCCTTCTTCGTTCGTGGGCACTTCTTCCACTTCACCTGTGTGGGCCCACACCACGGCGCGTGCGCCGGTTTCCTGAGGCGCACGAAGCAGCTCGTCGTAGAGAACGGAGGAAAAGATCACCGGATGGCCGCGGCGGTTTTCGTAAAGCGGCAAAACGATGGGCTTCTTAGATTTGTAGAACTGCTCGATCAAATCCTGAACGAGCGCCGCACTGATCAAGGGATGATCGATCAAGCAGAGCAGAATTCCGTCGGTCGCTGGCGGTAGGCTGCGCAGGGCCGCTTGAATGGAAGTGAGTTGCCCCTTTTCCCATTCATGATTGATGACGACCTCTTCTGCTTTAAGATTGACGGCCTTTGCGATGGGCTGCGCATCCGCGCCGAGCACCACCCTGCGCGCGCCAATTTGCCGGTGAGCAGTGACTTCCAGGAGATGTTCGAGGAAAGGACGCCCCTGGTAGGGAAGGAGCGCCTTGGGCGAGCCCATTCGGCTCGAAGCCCCGCCGGAGAGGATGACGGCGGCGAGCATTTGTCCCCTTTCAGCGCTCGGTAAGCGCGGGACGAGCTTCGTATCTCAATTTTTTGTGCGCGGCGTTTGGTGCATTGCGGCGCACTGCCACGAGTTCCGCCGCGATGCTGATGGCAATCTCCTCGGGCGAAAGCGCGCCGATTTCCAAGCCCATCGGGGCGTAGACGCGTTCGAATTCTTCGGGCTTGAAGCCGTCGTTTTCCAGCGCTCTGTAGACCGACAAAACCTTGCGCTTGCTTCCGATCATGCCAACGTAGCGCGCTTCGGTGCGGACGGCCCAGGCCAGGACGCGCATGTCTTCTTTGTGGCCGCGCGTGACAATAATTAAATAGCTTGACGCGTTGGGATGGAGCTTTTCGAATGCTTCCACGTAGTTTGTGTAAATCTCGTGGGCCATCGGAAAGCGTTCTTTGTTTGCGAACGCTTCGCGGTCATCAACGACGCCGATGCCGAAGCCCGCGGCGCTCGCCGCTTTTGCCACGGCCATCGAGACGTGGCCGCCGCCGAAAAGATAGACGATCGGCTGCGGCAAAATCGGTTCGACAAAAACTTCCAAGGTTCCGCCGCAGATGAGCCCGTTGTCATATTTCGCTTCGTTATTGAGGTTGAAGACCATCTTGCGCGGCGATTCGTTCTGCATCACTTCTTTTGCAGCGGCCCAAACTTCTGCTTCGACGCAGCCCCCGCCAATCGTTCCCGCGATCGAACCGTCCTCGCGCACCAGCATCCGCGAACTCTCATAGCTCGGGATCGACCCGTTGGTGTGCACGATGGTGGCCAGCGCCGCGCGCTGCCCGGCTCGGCGCATCTTCACGATTTCTTCAAACAGGTCCACGTGTTGCCTCTGCTCTCAGCCTACGGCGCAGTATGTTCAGTGTCAATGTGCGCTGTTTTCTGGACACTCCTTCTCCCGAGTGTTACCTTTCGAAATCTCAACGACGGGCCGGAGGATTCATGAAAGCAATTGTCTTCGTAGCGCACGGTGCGCCGGACGTATTGAAATACACCGAGGCACCTGATCCTGTGGTGCGCCCAAACGACGTGCTTGTGCGCGTGAAGGCTTGCGCGCTGAACCATCTTGATCTTTGGGTGCGCCGGGGTATCCCGGGTGTGCAGTTCCCGCTTCCGCATATTCCGGGAAGCGACATCTCTGGCGAAATCGCACAGATCGGCGCGGAGGTCACGACCGTGCGCGTTGGGCAGAAAGTTGTTCTGGCGCCTGGTGTGAGCTGCGGAAAGTGCGCCGCATGCATTTCCGGGCTGGACAATCGTTGCCGCCAATTCACGAATCTCGGCTATATGATTGACGGCGGCTGCGCGGAATTTGTTCGCGCGCCGGAGGTGAATTGCCTTCCGTATCCGGAGAATCTTTCTTTTGAGGAAGCTGCCTCCATCCCGCTGGTCTTCCAAACAGCGTGGCACATGCTGGTCGGCCGCGCGGAGCTTCAGCCTGGCGAAGACGTGCTGATTCTTGGAGCCGGCAGCGGTGTCGGCAGCGCCGCGATTCAAGTCGCGAAATTCTTCGGGGCGCGGGTCATCGCTACGGCGAGCAGCGAGGCGAAGCTTGCCAAAGCGAAAGAGCTTGGCGCCGATCAACTCATCAATCATAAAACGCAAAAAATTCGTGAAGAAGTGCGCCGCATTACTAACAAGCGCGGCGTCGACGTCGTATTCGAACATGTCGGCACGGCTACTTGGGACGAAAGCATCGCGAGCCTTGCCCCGGCAGGCCGGCTTGTGACCTGCGGTGCCACCACTGGCTACGACGCGAAGATCGACCTGCGGTTCCTCTTCAGCCGCCAGCTTTCGCTTCTCGGCTCGTACATGGGCACGAAGTCCGAGCTGCATACGGTGATGAAGCTCGTCGCCGCGGGCCGCCTCAAGCCCGTCGTCGATCGCGTTTTTCCTCTCGCGGAAGCCTCCGCTGCGCACGCTTATCTCGAATCCAGCTCGCAATTCGGCAAAGTCGTGCTCACTGTGTGAGTGCGACCCTGTACGAAGACTGTCCCTCGGTACCATATACAGCTTTCTGCCCGACTGATATTTTCCGCCGCAATTCACTCCGGAAGTCACGGTCCCAACCCAGGTTCCTCCGGTGCCCAGTAACAGTCTCCATTCGATTCTCGAATTGGAGGACTATGGGATGTGGTTGAAAAAATCGACGGTGTACGTGTGTCTACTCACCGGTGCGGCGATGGTAATCGCCATGGCCGGCCAATCCTCGGGGCAGAATGCCAGCACTGCCACTGAGGCTCCTTCAGGATATGACAACCAACCAAACGGCCTGACCGACACGGCCACGTTCACGGCGGATCGCGGCAAGTTTGAGGAGACCGAAGCCATCGGAGATGGCCTCGGACCGATCTACAACGCGCAATCCTGCCGCGAATGCCATCAAAATCCTGTCACGGGTTCGACCAGCCAGGTCAAAGAACTCCGTGCAGGCCACCAGGACAACAGCGGCAACTTTGTGGCCGCCACCGCCACGCTGGCGGACGGCACGATTACCATCGCTAATCGTTCGCTCATCAACCAGCGAGCCATTTGTCCCGCCGTGGACACCATCAGCATCAACGGCCAGCAACAGGTCTTCAACTTTCCGCAGACTCAGGGGCAAGAACGCATCAGCACCGCAGAAACCATCCTTGCGTTCCGCATGTCTCTAAATACGCTCGGAGACGGATTCATCGAAGCGATTCCCGACCAGACCCTGATTAACCTGGCGTCTTCGCAGTGCTCACGCACAGGCGGCGCCGTCTGTGGCGAAGTTGTGCACGTTCCTGTGCTCGAAGCCAATGGAGCGCTCGCGGTGGGGCGCTTCGGCTGGAAGGATCAGCACGCCTCACTGCTGTCGTTTTCCAGCGACGCTTACTTGAACGAGATGGGCATCAGCAACCGGCTGCCTCCCAATAACGTGGACGTTACCAGGCTCTGTGACGTCGTTCCGGATCCCAATGACAACACGCCCGATGCCGAGGGGTTCAACGACATCGACCACTTTGCGCGCTTCATGCGGGCGACCAAGGTGCCACCACGCGACGTTGCGCTTGCCAATTCTTCCGACGGCATTGCCGGTGCAAACCTGTTCCAAAGCGTCGGCTGTGCAACCTGCCACGTTTCTTCGATCACCACGGCACCTGCAGGCACTTCTGTCGCAGGCGGAGCTTTCGTCGTGCCGGATTCTCTCGGCAATAAGATCATTCACCCTTACAGCGACTTTCTGCTGCATGACGTAGGCACTGGTGATGGCATCGTCCAGAACGGTCCGCAGGATACGGCCCAAAAGTTACGCACACCTCCACTCTGGGGAGTGCGCACCCGGACAGAACTCCTGCACGATGGCCGCAGCAAAACGTTCTACGACACCATTCAACGCCATCGCGAAGAGGCCGCTGGCGCGGTGAGCAATTTCAATCGGCTCAGTCCTGCTCAGCAGAACCAGCTCATCACCTTCCTGCGCTCCCTTTAGAGGCGCAGCGGAGACCGGCGAGGTGATACCTCGCCGGCCTCTCTTTTTTGTTCCCGGTTCCTCTCTCCGCGCGACAGCCAGGTTTTCTTTTCTGCAAAGGTGGCGCCACCATTTCGTTTTCCTGAATATCTGCTATCCTCACGGCGTGCCACGGTCGAAGCGGTGACGGCAAAAACATGGCCAGCATTCAAGCGCATCTTGCGGTGTGGATCACGAAATGGCGCGTGAAGCGCCGGTTAAAAGGCGTGCGCGATTATCGTATCGCGCGGCGCATTCTTCGTCCCGATCCCTACAAAGTTCCGCCAACGATTCAAATCTCTCCCGCTCAACTTGGTGGCGTCCCTGGAGAGTGGGTGGAAGGGCCAAAATCGGGCGGCATCGTTCTTTTGTATCTGCACGGCGGAGGATATTTCGGGTGTTCCGCAAAGACGCATCGTCCCATCACCGTTGGTTTCGCTCTTCAGGGATTTCGCGTTTACGCTCCCGACTATCGCCTCGCGCCGGAGAATAAATTTCCCGCCGCAGTTGATGACGCCGTTGCCGTTTACCGCGCGCTCTTGAGCGAAGGCCACGGCGCGCAATCCATCGTCGTGGCTGGAGAGTCGGCAGGCGGCGGTCTCGCGCTTTCGCTGATGCTCTCGCTCCGCGCTAGCGGCGATCCGCTACCGGCCAGGGCGGCGCTGTTCTCCCCCTGGACTGACCTTGCCGCCACGGGCGAATCGGTCCGGACTAACGCAGGCCGCTGCGCCATGTTTTCCGGAACGGACATTGCTCCCACTGCAGGTTTCTATCTCGGAGACACCGATCCGCGTAACCCGATCGCTTCTCCCCTGTACGCCGATCTCTCCGGCCTTCCTCCGCTGCTCATTCATGTCGGTCAAGACGAAGTTCTGCGTGATGACTCCACACGCCTCGCCAAACGCGGTCGCGCAGCGGGTGTACATGTCGAACTGAAAATCTGGCCGATCGTTCCGCACGCCTGGCAACTCGCGCCGCACTTGATTCCCGAAGGCCGCCAGTCGCTGCGAGAAGCGGGTTCGTTTCTGCGAGCGCATGAGGCTTCCGCAGAGCAGGGAAGTGTAGAGACGGCCCGCGCATGAACTAGCAATAGCCACTCCATTTGTTTTGCCTGCCCCGCTGTGCGAAAATGATTAAGACGAGGCCACATGAGCGTATCCCTGGGCAAACACGTCACGCTGACCAAGCCCGACGACTTCGGCAAGCTGCTCGAAGACGAAGGAATCATCTTCACCACGCTTGACAAAGCCGTGAATTGGGCGCGGAAGAGCTCCATCTGGCCGCTCGGTTTCGGCCTGGCCTGCTGTGCCATCGAAATGATGTCCATGGCTGCTGCGCGCTTTGACGTGGCGCGCTTCGGCGCTGAAGTTTTCCGCCCGTCGCCGCGACAGGCCGACCTGATGATCGTCGCCGGCCGCCTTTCCCAGAAAATGGCTCCAGTCATCCGCCAGCTCTACGATCAAATGCCCGAGCCCAAGTGGGTCATCTCCATGGGCGCTTGTGCGACCTCCGGCGGTGTCTTCAACAATTACGCCATCGTGCAAGGCTGCAATCAGATCATTCCCATCGACGTTTACGTTCCCGGCTGTCCGCCACGGCCCGAAGCGCTGCTCTACGCCATCCTTCAGCTACAGAAGAAGATCGACAATGAAAAAGGCTCCTTCAAGCGCGCGCTCAATCTTGCCTAGTGGCGCAGACTTCAGTCTGTGCTCCCCAATATGCCCAAATTTTCACTGACATCATCGCTGGTCGCAATTCTCTTTTCCGCGGCAATCTTCGCGCTCAGTTCCGGCGGCGGTGCGGCCCTGCAACCTTCTCCCGCGACGGGCTATACGCTTGTCTGGAGCGATGAATTCAACGGGGCGGAAGGCTCCTCGCCCGATTCCTCGAAGTGGACCTACGACACCGGCGGCAAAGGCTGGGGCAACCAGGAACTCGAGTGCTATACGAATCGCACGCAGAACGCACAGATACAGGGCGGCAATCTCGTCATTACCGCGGCAAAAGAAAACTTCACTTGTTCCGACGGCGTCGCCAGTAATTACACTTCTGCTCGTCTGAAGACCAAGGGCCTCTTCAGCCAGTCCTATGGCCGCTTTGAGGCCCGCATCAAAATTCCCAAAGGGCAGGGTATGTGGCCCGCTTTCTGGATGTTAGGCAATGACATCGGTTCCGTCGGCTGGCCCAAGTGCGGCGAAATCGACATCATGGAAAACATCGGCAGAGAGCCCGGCACCGTTCATGGCTCGCTCCACGGCCCCAGCACCACGAGCACTACCAGCGATACGACGGCTCCATTCAGCCTTCCCGCCCGGCAGAATTTCGCGGATGATTTTCATCTCTACGCCGTCGAGTGGGACCACGGGACGATTCGCTTCTATGTGGACACCAATCTTTACGCCACGTTCAACTCTTCGCAGTGGCCGGCCGGCGGCACCTGGGAGTTCGACCATCCCTTCTTCATCATCTTGAACGTCGCAGTCGGCGGCAGTTGGCCCGGCTCGCCCGACAACACCACAGTCTTTCCTCAGCAAATGCTAGTCGACTACGTCCGTGTCTACACCAAGCAATAACCCTATAAGGGGTGATGACTTTTTCTTTCTTTTCTACCTCTTTTTTTCTCTGCGCACACTGCGTCTCTGCGTTTAAACTCTTCTTCGGCAGATTTGAGATAGAAGGGAATCACCTCCATGACTGCATCTCCTGATACTGCGCGCCAGCTTCTTCGCCACACCGTCGCCACAGTCGCCTACCGTGCAGGCAAAGCCCTGCGCGGTGCTCCGGACCACTTCGGCAGCTTTCACATCGGAGACAAGACGCGCACCCCGGCGCAAATCCTCGCGCACATGGGTGACCTGTTCGATTGGGCGCTCTCCATCTCTCAGGGCAAACAGACGTGGCACGACTCCATGCCGCTGCCGTGGGATGCCGAAATCGAACGGTTTTTTGCAGCTCTGAAAAAGTTTGACGATTATCTCGCTTCCGGCGAGCCGGTCAACGCATCAGCTGAAGGCCTCTACCAAGGTCCCGTCGCTGACTCCCTCACTCACATCGGGCAGATCGCTATGCTCCGCCGCCTCGCCGGATCCCCCGTAAAAGGCGAAAACTACTTCAAGGCCGACATCGCCGACGGCCGCGTCAGCCTGGACCAGCCCGCCCCGCGCCGCGAATTCGAATGAGTCTCCGGTCACAGAGCTCCGTGATTCGAGCCATTGCTTTCCACCGCGCTGCGACTAGAGTCTTGAATGATGAAGGTCCTTCGCCTCAGGTCCGCGGCGATTGGATCTAAAGTAGAATGCTGGTTGGTTCCTGGATCGGAGAAATTATCATGGTCGTTCGGTTGCATGCTCTTGGACTTTCGCTTCTCTTGATCCTTTCGCCCGTTTCCATCGCCGCGCAGCAGGCCAGCCCGGCCACGCCGAATTCCGCAACGAGTCAGCAACCGCCTGTCATCCATTCCACGACGCGGCTCGTTCAACTCAGCGTCATCGCCCAGGATGGCAAAGGCGAACCCATTACCGGTTTGAAAAAAGAAGACTTCTCTCTCTTCGACGAAGGCAAGCCGCAAGCTATTTCCTTTTTTTCCTGCGGAACACCGGCGCCCGCAACGCCACCGCCGGCGCTCCCTTCGAATTACTTCACCAACCGCTTCGATCTCAAAGGCGAAAACCCCGGCGCCGTCACCGTCATTCTGTTCGATGCTCTCAACACCGCCCCGCAGGAGCAGTCTTACGTCCGCAAGCAAATCCTCCGCTTCCTCCTGACGCTGAAGCCCCAGGACCACGTGGCCATGTATGCGCTCACAAACAATCTCATCGTCCTCCACGACTTTACACAAGATTCTTCTGCCCTTGTAACAGCCCTCAGCCGCTTTTCACCAAGAGAACTGGCGGCCTATGATGCCTCCACCTCTCAGGCGATCGATTTCTTTAGCATTTCCGGAAACGATCCTCAATGGCTGGCATTCCAGAATTCGCTCAATAATGCCGAGGGAGAAATCGCGGACCAAGCCACTCTCAATCGCATCGGCACTACGACTGCCGCTCTTGAAATCATCGCCAATCATGTGTCCATAATTCCGGGACGCAAGAGTCTCGTCTGGGTTTCCGGTGGATTTCCGATCCAGATTGGCATTGGCAACATCGGCGTGGCGGACCGGGAAGTCACTTCAGCCAATGCATCCAGTGGGTCAGGTGGAGGCACTGGCCCGGCCGATCCGGTTTCTGGCAGCGATCCCGCAAACCAGTTGCCGCGCAGGGATCGCGAGACAGGTCCCCTAACATCGAGCATCAAGACCGCCACCGATGCGCTGAATCGTGCCAACATGTCCATTTATCCCGTTGATGCCCGCGGCGTCGAGATAAGTACGGGAACCATTGGCATGAGTGCGGGCACTCGTTCGGCCTCGGCCACGCCTTCGCTTTCTTCTGGCGGTTTTTACGGCCGCCAGGACATTCATGACTCCGCGAACCTCCTTGCCGACCGCACCGGCGGCAAAGCCTTCTATGGTAATAACGATATTCGCGACGCCGTCCGCCGCGCCTTTGACGACGGCCGTTACGCCTGCAACATCGGCTATTATCCCGACCACGGCCAGTGGGATGGCAAGTTCCGCGAGCTCAAGGTCAAAGTGAACTCGCAAGGCGCTCATCTGCGTTACCGCAAGGGCTATTACGCCTTCCCGGAACGCTCTGAGAGCGAGGAAGTGGTCAAAACCGCGCTTCAGCAGGCCGCCGTGAGCCCTCTCGAAACGACCAATCTCGGATTGATCGTGAACGGCAAAACTATTGCCCCTCGCTCTGCACGCAGCCTGCAGTTGCAGATCGGCGTGGACCCCAAGCAGCTGCTTCTCACGTCTTCTGACAACCGCCAAAAAGGTGGCCTGGACATGGTTTTTGTCCAAAGCGACGCCTCGGGCAATCTTCTCGTCGCTGATAAGCAACATTTCGACATCAACTTCGAGCAAAAGCAGTACGAGTTTCTTAGCAAGGCAGGGATGATTCTTCAGCGTACGGTCGAGGTACAACCGAATTCCGAGGAGATTCGCGTCGTCGTGCGCGATGCCGGCTCCGGTGCGGTCGGGTCTGTCAACATTCCGGTAAAAACTTTTTTCCCTGCGAACGAGAAGACTTCACGTCCGCCAGCTTCAAACTGATCTTCAAGATGGTACTACCACGCATGGCTTTGCGGCAGAGGTTCGTCGATGCGGCTTTGTGCAGTTTTCCGCAATCTTTGACGGCCGCTCTCTTGCAGATTCTGTATCTTATTATTACTTACATCTGACTTCCTTGTTGTGTTAACATGCCAATCGATCGCGGAAGGAGTGGGCTGGGGCACGGAACGAGCCTGCAAAACGGCCGCTTTATACAGTCAGTGTCATGCGATTGATTTGCACGTCAATTCTCGGCCCGCTCGAAAGGAGAACAACATGATTATCTCAGAGCGCTTGCGGAACATCCGCGTGGAAAAAGATCTTTCCCAGGGCGACATCGAGCAACGCACCGGCCTGAAGCGTTGCTACGTCTCCCGCGTCGAAAATGGCCACACCGTTCCTTCCATTGAGACCCTTGAGAAAATGGCCCGGGCTCTCGAAGTTCCTCTTTACCAGCTCTTCTATGAAGGGGAGGAGCCGCCCAAGCTGGAGGTTCTCCCCGAAGGCCTCAAGTCGAGCAATGGCGATTGGGGCACTGTGGGCAGTTCATCGCGTTATTTGCAACGGCTCCGCCATCTTCTGGGCCGCCTCAGCGAAGCCGATCGGAAATTGATCTTCCACCTTAGCACCCAGTTGGTCCGTAGAAAAAAAACCTGATGGGTTTGCGCCCGGCCGAAATCTACTCCCGCCAGTAGTTGAACAGCGATTACTTCGTTCCCAGATTTCGCGCGACTTCCGAACTGTAATAGTTACTCAGGGCCCTCTGGACTTGCCGCAGTCTCTCCGGGCTTTTTTCTTTCGTCATGATCATTTGCAAAATCGGCTCCAGGAACCGCCCGTACAACTCGAGCGTGGCGCGATCGTGTGCGACCAGCGCTTGCTCCACCGCTTTTTCCGTTGCTGGCGTGACGATTTCCAGCCGGCCCACAAACACGCGCGCGGTCTGGATCGGCGCAGGAGTAATCGAAAGTGGCAGCACGCGGTTCACGAAGTCCGCGGGCACCAGGTACAGCAACCGGCTGCCTTCCTCGAACCACGAATTCCGCCACGTTTCGACCATGGCGTGCGCCTCATCCTGGTACAAGCCCTGATTCACGAGCATGCCTTCCAGATCGCGGCCCAGGGAATCGACACTGCCAGTTAGCTCGGGGGCTTCCAGGGTGAATTTATCTTGCACTCCACCCCCGATGCGATAGCCCACGTTTTCCCCGCGTCGCTCGAAAAGAATCACGCTCGGAATCTCTTCCCAGCCGTGATTCTCCACCAGCAACTTGCCATCGGCGGTGAGCCTTGCCGAAACAGGCGGCGCGAAAGCGCCTACGCCGCGATAGAACAGAAATTTTTCCTGCTGTTCGCTCGCCGGCGTTTTCACGCGGAGTGGCGTCGCCGAAGTCGCGCGGGCTGCGTAATAATGGTTTTCTTCCTTGCCGCGCGGAAAATCCGCTCTGAGACTTGGCGACGTCGTGACCGTTTCCCAGGCAATGCTTCCCCCTGCTTCCGGCTGGTAGCGGCTCACGTCAAGAAGGTTTCCCTCCGGCTCTACGCGGCTGGCATGTGGATACCACTCTGTGATCAACCCCTGATTGAACTTGACCTTCACCGACACGGTTTCTTCGCGCGAATCGTAGAAATACAATACCGGAGTCTCCATCCGTACCGTGCCGCGCAGCCCCAGCTTGAACTGCGGCGTCCGAAGGTGTTCCACGAACTCAGGCAAGTCCGTGGAGCCCGTTTGTGGCGACCACTCGATTGCCTGCCCCTGCTCGCCGGCGATCGACGTGAACGTTCCCCATTCGTGCGCCGTCAGCCCGGAATAGACCGGGCGAGCTTCGTTACTCCACAGCCCCTTTGCCCCAATCGCCTTCGCCCAAGCCAACGATGAAATCGCGATGCCACAACCCAAAATCCCATAAACCAGTGAGCGTAAATGCTTTGGCGCCATGATGGATCCTCCAGAAGTGGTCAGCGTTTCCTTATCTAACGCTGCCATTCCTGACGCCCCAGAACCCGCACCTGTTAACGATACGACGGTACCTTTCGCGTCCCTGCCTTGCGTAGCGGCGACCTTTAGGTCAGCCGAATGCCGCACTTCGGGCTCGAAGAGGCGCGGCGTTAATTCTCCTTCTCTCCTTGACGGAGCACGGTCCACTGAACCAGTGCCCACTTCCCACCTTCTTCTAGCTCTGGGTGACTGTCGCCGTTCCGCCGGACCACTGCAGCGTGCTGTCGACCGCGCTGGCTTCGCGGCGAAGATAACCCATGCCAATGATTCGTGCAGGCTGCCAGATCCTCGCCGCGCGCGTCACGTAGCCCACTTCCTTGCCGTCTACCGTCAAAATCGTCCCCACCTCTGGCACCACGTCTCCGGAGAAGACCAACTGGACGCGTTTGCGATTCACCTGGCCGCGCGAGCGCACGCGCTCCACGATTTCCTGGCCGGTGTAGCAACCCTTGGTGTAACTGATATGACTGTCTTGTAATCCCGCTTCATGCGGGATTTGCTTTTCGCCAAAGTCATAGCAAAACCATGGCACACCCTGCTCCAGCCGGAGTCCACTCAGCGCGCTGTAGCCCATCGGTCCGCCGCCGTTCTTTCGTGCCCCTTCCCCAAGAATCTTCCACAGCTCTTCCAATCTCCCACGCTCCACAACAAAATCCGCGCCGCCTACTCCGCCCGGCGAACGTTTCACGACCCGGCAGGGAAGTGGTCCCGCCGTCGCAGTATTTCCAACGTTGTCATCCTGAGCGTAGCGAAGGATCTCAGCGTCAACACTGGCAAGTTCACCGGTTTGATCCAAATCTATCCCCGTCAGGCCTCTCACGACCGCCGCGGCCTTCGGTCCCTCCAGCGCCAGCGTTCCGTAGCGTTCCGTCTCATCGGTCAACGTCACGTCATCCATGATGATGTACCTGTCCAGCCACTCGATCAGCCGTTCGCGAATCATGGCGTACGACACGCAAAAAAGTTTGTCGGCAAAGGCGTACGTTTCAATCTGCGCAAGAATGTGTCCTTGCGGATTCAGCAGCAGCGAAACATTGCCTTGTCCCGTGGCGAGGCCCTTGATGTTGTTCGTCAGGATCGCGTTCAGGTAGCGCACGCGGTCCGGCCCGGTGAACGAAAGATACGCGCGGTAGTTCTTGTCGATCAGTGCCACGCTTTCCCGGGCGTGACGATACTCCGCGGCCGCGTCGCCAAAGTCATCCGGCAGCGCACACCCGAACCACACGCCCAACTTCGCGCCCGCGCTTGCATGTACCTTCGCGAGCGGCGTCTCCAGCACTCCACTTATCAATGGCGTTTCCAACTGGGCCTCACTCTTTTCTCCTTGAGTCTAGCAAAGACCGCTGTCCGTGCAACCGCGCCGGATTCCACGGCGCTCCGATGCTATAATTCCGCTTATGAACGACGGACCGCCCGCCCTAAGTGCCGCCCACGATAACTTCATTCACATCACCATCCCGGTGGGGATGTTGCAGTGCAATTGCTCCATTATCGGTGATCCGGTTACTCGTGAAGCGCTGGTCGTGGACCCAGGCGATGAGGTCACGCGTATTCTCGACCTCATTGGCCGTCACCGCCTCACCGTCAAAGCCATCGTGAGCACCCACGCACACATTGATCATGTTGGTGGGCTAAGCAAACTCCATCAATACACTGGTGCGCCGGTTCTCATGCACCGCGACGACCTGCCTCTTTACCAGGCGATGGATATGCAAGCCGCCTTCCTCGGTGTCCTTCCCCCGGACCTCACCGAGATCGATCAATTGCTGAAGGAGGGCGACGTTCTCCGATGGGGGTCATTTGAGGCTCAGGTGATTCACACGCCGGGCCACACGCCGGGCAGCGTTTCGCTTTATCTCCCGCACGACGCTGGAAAAGTCACGGTTCCTGGCGCTCCAGCGGTCCATACCGTAACGAACGAAGCTGGTGAAAAAATCCTCCTCACTGATTTGTTGAAGAGAGCAAACAACCCGGAGGACGACGCACAAGACATGCCGCTAGAAGAAGACGAGAAAATCGTGCTTTGCGCTCCCCAACTTTTTTCGGGCGATACGCTGTTTGCCGGGAGCATCGGCCGCACCGACCTCTGGGGCGGTTCCATGGATAAAATTATGGACTCGCTGCGCACCAAGCTGATGCACCTGCCTGACGAAACGGTGGTATACCCGGGGCACGGCCCGGTGACGAGCATTGGAAAAGAGCGCGAGTTGAACCCTTTTTTGCAGCCAGAGTAGTCTCTGCCGAAAAAACTGAATCGTCAGCCTGCTGGATTCTGTTTTCCCCGGCGTAATTCTTCCATCACCGATTGCACCAGCTCCTTGGCGTGAACCAGTTCCTGATTGATGATGCGCAGATCCATGGCCGGCAGCGTGGGATTACGCTGGCTCGTGCAATACACGCCGTGCTGGCCCACAAGAACGAGGGCGTTCGTGATGCGATCGAGTGACACAGCCAGGCGGCCTCGTTCGCGGCCGAACATCTGTTCGAAATGTTCCAGTTCTTCTTTGTGTTCGTGGAATGCCGACATAGGACTATTTCCTCGTTCGAATCGCCGTGCGGAGAGCATGTTGCAAGTTGCAAATCCACTAAGGCCGTCTGCTGCGCGGCCACAATTTGCGAGTCCCAAAACAGTCCACCCGGCCCCGAAATCGCAGATCCCGGATACCCTCCAGGACCGGAGTTGCACATCGGGCACACGCGCCTCGCACCAAACTTTACCCCATCGCGCCCACGGAACATAATCCGCTAAGCCACAAAAGAGCTCTGAAATCACTTTCTGTGGCGTGATTTTCAATTTTCGCGGTCAGCACTGATTTCCCATACAGCCCCGGGGGATTGGGGTGGAGCAACCAAACAATGCGACGTTCCGACCTGGTACAGCATAAGGAGAAGGAAAAGGGCGCCAACACGCGCACCTCGCAAATCGTTTTTGGCGAGCGCCAACACCTTCTCCGCGTTCTCGACTCTCTCGAGGGCACAGAGCTCCCCATCGCCCGGATGCAGCAAGAGCGGCGTATTTTGGAGGAACTGATTCACGCGCGCACGCGGGAACTGAATCAAATCAATGTGGCTTGGGATGAAAAAATTGGCTTAGTGCTGAGCTCGGATGCCAAGCCCGAAATGCTGGAAAAACTTGTCAAGCAGGCGCCTCAGGAAGATTTTTACCTTCTAAGATTGATTAGCGAGCATCCGCGGGCGAATGCAAAAACATTGAGCAAGCTGGCCAAGCACGAATACGGCGCGATCCGCGAAAATGTAGCCCGGCATCCCAATGCGGATGCATCCACGCTGACTTGGCTAAGCCGCGATCGCAGCCAGCCCCTCTGGTACCTGGTGGCTTTCAACCCCAACACGCCGACGCCTCTGCAACGACGGTTGCGCGATCGCTTGAAGCGCCTGGGCGAAAACCAACTCTCGAAATAAGTCTCCAAATCAGCCGGTCTCTGGGCGTTTTCCTTCGAGTTCCTTTCCGAGTCGCTCAGCAAAAACTTACTGTTCGTCCGTTCGAACGAGCACGGCAGGTGTTTCTCTGGTTAGTGAACAGTGATGGAGACAGTGGCCGTAGTGCGGCCAAAGGCGTTTGTGGCATAAAGAGTGTAGGTTGTGGATTGCGTAGGCGCGACGACCACATTCGTGCCGCGCACGGCCCCGGCATCTGGTGAAACGATGACGTACGAAGCGCCGCTGACTTGCCAGGACAAGGTGACCTGCGTGCCCACCGAAATGGAATTCGAGCTGGCGGTGAAGGAGGCGATCTGCGGGGCCGCGCCGCTGGGAACGGTGTTTTGCGTATACAGCGGTGTCATCTGAATCACTTCAAAATCAGAAGCGGTAATCTGGCCAAGATTATGCAAATCGTTGTTGTCCCAGCGGTCGTCAGGAGCGCCGCTGATGTACATGTTGGACCCGTTGTCCGCCATGATCATGCCGTATTTTTTCAGCGCGTTCAGAATCACCTGGTTCGCTGCGGAAAACCCGGAAATACTAAAGCTCGATTTCAGGCGCAGTCGCATTCCCATCGGCGCGGCGTTCGCATTGCTCGAATTCGCGGCCCAATGCGAAGCGGGTGGAGTGAACGCGGCCGTGCTGTTTTGCAGCGTAAATCTCAGAGCGTGATTGATTTGCCCGGCTGCGACCTCGTCGTATCGCGCGAGGCCGGGAAAAATGGGCAGGCCGGCCGCATCGGCGCTCGTCCACGTGTACGGCCGTTGCTCGTTCGAAAGCAAATCCCACACCGCTGCCGAGGCTGCGTTCCACGAGCTCGTTTGTGGATAGGAACTATAAAGCTCGTAGAGGAAGCAGTTGACGTTGTCCAGTACGAGAACGTGACGGTCTCCGCTGCCCGGGTTCGGATAACCTTCAATCGGCGCCGTGAGCGGTATCGGCATTGGCCCGGGATCGCTTTCTGAACCGTAAGCAGTGAAGTTGACGGCCACCGGAGCCTGCTGGATGCCGACGACGGTATAAGGAATTCCCATGTACGAGCCTTGATATTGGCCCGCGCCGAAATCGGGGTGCACGCCGACGCTCGCGCCGATGAAATTGATGATCGCGGAGGAATTCGAATCGACAGGGGCCGCGGAAATATCTTTATTCCACAGGCTGTCAGCCGGGAAGGGAACGAAACCGCCGAGAGTCGCGCCTTGACCGAGGGACATGCTGTTGCAATTGGATGCCTGCGTTGATCCCGTAACTTGAAGATTGACGCTCGACGAGGAACTGCTTCCGGGCGCCGGATTGTTCACGCTGATCGCGTAGTTGCCGGAAGATGAAGCTGCACCCGTGGCAGTGAGTTGAGTCAGCGAAATAAAAGTCGTTTGGAGAGGCGTGGAGCCAAAGAGCACTTGCGCGCCGCTCACAAATTTGCTGCCAGCCACCGTGAGCGAGAAATTCCCCGTGCCGACGCTCGCGGGGTTGATGCCCGAGAGGATCGGAGTCGGATTGAGCAGCGAAACGTTGCTCGATCCACTGACGGTAGCGTCTGCAGCGCTGGTCGCACGAACTGTAATCGTATTGGGATTTGGAAGGGCGGCAGGCGCGGTGTAATTGCCTTTCGAATCGATGGTGCCCAACGCAGCCGAGCCGCCAGCAGTGCCGTTGACGGACCAGGCGACTGCTGTGTTCGTGGTTCCTGTCACAGTGGCCGAGAACGCGAGAGAATCACCCGCACGAATATTTGCTGTGGAAGGCGATACGGTAACGGTGAGGGTCGGCGGGGGCGGCAGTTGAATTTTATTGCCGGTGGTCGCGGCGCAGCCGGAAAGAAAAAGTACAAGGGGCAGCTGTCCGAGATTGAGAAATTGGCGCATGTTTGCGAGCACACACCGGCTATAAATCAACCCGGAAGTCAGTTTAAGTGGAAGAGGAGCTCGGGGATACTGCCCTGAAGGGCATATGTGGGTCAATGTCCGCTATCCCGACTAGCCGGGACTTGCTAGTCGGTCCCACCTTTGTTCCACACCGCGCATCCAATACTTATACCTATGCGGAATTTCAATCGTCGAGAACTGCTTAAACTCGGAACTGCCGCTGCTTTGGCGGAACTCACTGCTCTTGGTTTGCACGGATGCGGAGGTGGTTCTGTCACTACTCCGCCGATTCCTCTCGGTTGCTCCAAGTTGAGTGACATTGAACATGTGGTGATCCTGATTCAGGAAAACCGCTCATTCGATCACTATTTTGGGAGCTATCGCGGCGTGCGCGGCTTTGCGGACCAAAGTACTGCGTTCCAGCAGCCCGATCCCGCGAATACAACAAACGCTCCAACCGGTAAATTGCTGCCATTCCATCTCGACACCGCCACAACGAATGCGGCCTGCACGCACGACATCACTCACGACTGGGTGCCGCAGCATCAGAGCTGGGACAGCGGCGCCATGGACGGTTTTGTGAACTCGCGTCTTGCAATCAATACCAACGACGCCGTATTAAGCATGGGCTACTACACTCGCGCAGACATTCCTTACTACTACGCGCTGGCCGATGGTTTCACGATTTGCGACAACTATTTTTGCTCCGTGATGGGCCCCACCGATCCGAACCGCCTCTACACCATGGCGGCCTCTCTCGATCCTGATGGAAAAAACGGCGGACCGATTTTGCAGACCATCATCGCAAACCGCGCCGCCATGTACGGCCGTCTGACCTATACCACCATGCCCGAGCAGCTGCAGGCCCGGGGGATTTCCTGGAAAGTCTACTCTTCGCCGGATGAAACAATTCTCGGCGGGATTCTCTCGGACAATGTTCTCTCCTACTTCAAGAATTTTCAGGATCCTGCCTCAGTGCTGCATCAGAATGGGTTCGGCCCTCAGTTTCCCGTGGACTTCCTAGCCGACGTGATTTCCGGGAATTTGCCGCAAGTTTCCTGGCTAGTGGGTTCAGTCCTGACCTCCGATCACCCGCCTTCGCCTTCCATCTTTGGGGAGAACGTTCTTTCGCTCATCGTCGATGCTCTGGCAGCGAACCCGGCATTGTGGGCCAAGACGGTCTTGTTCGTCACCTACGATGAAAATGGCGGCTTTTTTGATCACGTTGCGCCGGTCACCGCACCTCTCGGCACACCCGGCGAATATGTCACCGCTCCTGCAGTTCCGGACCCGACGGTAGTCGGCAGTCCGGCGATAACCGGTCCCATCGGGTTAGGTTTTCGCGTTCCCATGCTGATCGTCTCGCCATTTAGCCGAGGCGGCTTCGTGTCATCGGATCTATTCGATCACACTTCCGTGTTGCGATTCCTGGAGACGCGCTTCGGCGCGGAAGTGCCCAATTTAAGCGCCTGGCGCCGCGCCGCGGTTGGAGATCTAACCAGCGCGCTTAATTTCAAGAAACCCGACCAATCGCTTCCGAATCTTCCATCCACACTTCCGGCCATTCCGCAGGCGATCCTTCAATGCGCCGCGAACCTGGCTGGAACAACGCCCTACACCGTGCCAAGCCCGCAGACCCTTCCCACACAGGAGTCCGGGACCGCGTCACGTCCGAGCGGTGTGTGCTAGTCAGAATCAAGCCAAGTCTGTCAGCAACGGGCGTCAGTGTTGGCCAGATCTTGCAGTCTGAAGCAGGATTTTGAACTCTTCGGGATTCTAACTGCCTTTCTTTCAGCAACTTCCTTTTTTGGTCCTTCGGCCACGGAGTTGCTCCCAACATCACACAACAACTTGTCATTGAAACTCGGCCTGCCCAAATGCGGGTGGGAGTAGACGTGGAAAAATCTGAGCCGTTTCGGTCTGCGATTCTGTAGATCGCGATTTCACCCCGGTCGGGGGCGCGCCGGGAGGAGGAAGCTGAAATGAGCACATCCACGGTTTCAAAACTCCTATTTACATCTCTCATGACGTTCGCGCTTACTTGCGCGGCGAACCCTGCATTCGGCAAACATCGCGGCGGGGGTGGCTCCCACGGCGGCGGGTCACACGGTGGTGGCCATTCGCATAGCCGCGGTGGCGGCGGATTCCACGGCGGTGGCGGCGGACACTTCGGCGGCAAGAGTTTTCGTGGGGGGCGTACAGCCGCACCGCGGCAAACCGGTGGTCGCTCGTCAAAGACATTTGGTGGATTTGGCACGCGCGCAAAGAGCAATTCCGCGTACTTCGGAGGCCGCACGGCTAACTCAAATTACTCTCGTAGTATGAATGCTGCGGCGGGGCGAAGTCTGGGCAACCCTGTTGTTAGATCAAACGCGTCCGCTACTCGCGCGCCTGCTATGAATTTCGGTCCGAATCGCCCTCCGAATGCCGCATCGGCTTCGAGGAGCCGGTCCGGCCAAGGTGCATCCTCATGGGCCGCTGCGCCGCGATTGACATCTTCCTTCAATTCGAACTCCTTCAATTCGAATCGTCCCCCAAGCGCCTCATCGGTCTCGAGGAATTGGGGCGGCGAAAGCCGTTCCGCCGGCGCCAGTGCCCTGAGATCGACGTCCTCTTTCAATTCGAACCGGCCTCCGAATGCGACATCAGCTCTAAGGAATCGCACCGGCGAAGGTCAATTCGCCAGGGCCAGTGCGCCGAGATCGCCGTCCAGCTTCAATTCGAATCGCGGGCTATCGAATTTCGGAGCCTCTCGTTTCGGCAATTCTTCATTTAACCAATCCTCATTCTCCCATTCGCGAGGCGGGTCGCGCGGCTCGCGGCTCGGAGGTTCGCGATTCGGCGGCGGACATTCACAGGACTGGGGCGCAAATTCCTTCCATCAAGGAGGCTCGTTCGACGGGGATGGATTTGCGTTTTTCCCGGACTTATTTGGCTTGGCGCTGAATCTGGGCGGTTTCGGCTTGCGCGGTTTGGCCTTGATGGGTCCCGGTTTGATGCTCGGCGTGCAAGGCTTGGAATTACTGGGTTCCAGTTTGGATAATTTCAATCTCGACGCGGGCCTGGAATCGCGGAATTGGGGTCCTGGACCTATCCTCGATCCGTATGGAAACTGTAACTGCCCGCAATAAGCCGCTACTTTACATCAACGCCCAGCCGCCAGAAGAGGTAGCTCAGGATGTCGGTATATTCCTCGACGATTTTGTTGACGGGGCGTCCGCCCGAGTGCCCAGATTTGGTGTCGTAGAGTAGAAGAATGGGTTGGTCGGAGCCGTTGGCGGCTTGCAGGCGCGCGGCCATCTTTCGAGCATGCAAAGGCGCCACGCGCGTGTCCCCATCTCCCGTAACAAAAAGCGTTGACGGGTATTTTGTCCCCTCCACGACTCGGTGATAGGGAGAGTAGGCGTAAATATATTTGAACTGGTCGAGATTCTCGGAACTTCCGTATTCCGAAGTCCAGTACGGGCCTTCGAGGAATTTATGAAAGCGCAGCATATCCAGCAGCGGATACTCGCAAACGACCGCCCGAAACAGTTCCGGCCGCTGGGTGATCGCAGCGCCCATCAGCAGTCCTCCATTGCTGCCACCGAGGATGGCGAGCCGCGAACTGGCCGTGTATTTGTTGGCGATGAGAAACTCAGCAGCGGCGAAGAAGTCGTCGAAGACCGTCTGTTTTTTCTCAAACATCCCGGCGCGGTGCCACTCTTCGCCGAATTCGCCGCCGCCGCGCAGATTCGCGAGAGCGTAGATGCCGCCGTGCTCGACCCAATCGAGCGCCAGCGGCCAGTAGTAAGGAGTGGAGCTGATATCGAAGCCCCCGTAGGCATTCAGCAAAACAGCGTTCGAACCGTCCTGCTTCACGCCCTTCTTGTGGAAGAGGAACATGGGGACGCGCGTCTTGTCTTTGGATTGATACCAGACCTGCTCGATCTCCAAAGCTGAGGAATCGAATAGCGCTTTTTCCCTGGCCCAAACTTCGGATTTGCCCTGTTTCACGTCGTAGTGGAAGATGGACTGCGGCGCGTTGAAGGACTCGAAGGAGAAGAACAATTCCGGGCTTTCCCAACGTCCTCCGGTGGAGCTAACTGAGCCGAGCGAGGGGAGACCGATGGACGACTCCACTTTGCCGGTGGCGTCAAAGACCTTGAGCTCTGAAGATGCGTTGTGCGTGTACTGTCCAATGATTTTTCCGCCTGAAGCGGCGATGGATTCCAGATGGATATTGCCCTCCGGAATGATCTCGCGCCAATGATCGCGTTGTGGAGCGGCGAAACTTGCCGAGAATACGCGCCATTGGGGAGCCTTCCAATTTGTGAGAACGAAAAAGTGATCTCCGGCAAAGGCTGGAAAGAAGACCGCTTTTTCGTTATTGACGGCGGGCACGATGGGGCCGTTTTGTTTCACATTCTGCACGTAGAACTCGGTTTGTTCCGAACCTGAACCATACGAGATAAAATAAAGGAGATAGGTGCCATCCTCCGACAATTGCAGGCCCAGGCCCTTGTCCTTCGTGAGGTCCTTACCGAAAATCAGCGGGTCTTTGGCGGGATCTTCTCCCATGCGGTGAACATAAGCGCGAGGCCCATCCGGAGTGACGAGGGCGTAATAGACGACTTTGTTGTCAGGAGCGAGTTCGACAGAGCCATATTGAGCCTTCGGGAAGGCATCAGGAAGAGTTTGCTTTGTGTCAACGTCAAACAAGCGTGGTGTAATTTCATCCTGTCCGCCGTCCCGCCGCCCGTAAAAAACGTATCGGCCATCGCGGCTAAGATTCTCGAACGTCACGCTCACGGAGTGGTCGGCGCTCCAAGGCAGCGGATCGATCAGCAACTCGTCCGGACCGTTCAAGGAGCGGCGAACATAAAGCTGCATGAGATCTTGGTCGGCCAAACGCTTCCGGAAAAAATAACGGCCGCCGCGCTCGTTGGGGAGTTCAAAGACATCGTGGCGCAGGAGCTCGCTAAGGCGCTTTGTCAGTCCGTCGCGGCCGGGTAGCTTGGATAGCGCTGCCTCCGTGCATTTTTGTTGAGCCTCGATCCACGCGCGCGTCTCGGGACTCGTTTGATCTTCGAGCCAGCGATAGGGATCAGCGACAACAGTGATGCCATACGTATCCTTCGCCGAATCGAGGCGAGAGGGCGGCGGACACTTTGCGGGCGGGGCAGGGGATTGGCCGGAGGCGGGACCAGCGGTTAGGAAACACGCGGCGAGCAGGCAGCCCAGCCGCAGGATCGCTTGCGGCGTTTTGAGAAATCCGAAGCAAATGGAGAGAATCCGGTTTGACACTTGCGTCATACACTTCCTCCGGCGTACGGCTGCGGATTTTATCACCGAATCTCCCGAATCGCGGAGGCTCTTCGATAGTAGAATCGCGCAAAGCGATTCCGGCGGATCAAGTATTAGAGTCAGGGTGACAATGGCGTCGAACGACTGTCGATTTGCGGATGCACTTCTTTTTTTGCGCCACCATAAACTGCGCGTCACGGCGCTTTCCTTTTTGCTGTTGATTCCGTGCTTTTGGCACCGGCGCATCGAAGCGGGTGACCTGGCCAGCCATGTTTACAACGCGTGGCTCGCGCATTTGATTGAGAAGGGGCAGGCGCCAGGTCTGTACATCGTCCATCGGTGGAACAATGTTTTGTTTGACGTTAGCTTGCTGCACACAGCAAACGTGGTAGGCCTTGGCGCAGCGGAGAAAATTGTCATCGCGCTCTGCGTGCTCATTTTTTTCTGGGGAGTCTTCGCGTTCGTCGGTGCGGTGACGGATCACCCGCCGTGGTTGCTCACCCCATGTCTAGCCATGCTGGCCTACGGCTATTCCTTCAGCATGGGTTTCATGAACTACTACTTGTCGCTCGGGCTCGCTTGCTTTGCCATGGCGGTTCTCTGGCGCGCCCGTGGAATCGACTGGATCCCGGGAGTGTTGTTTGCGGCGCTGGCATTGCTGGCTCACCCCATCGGTTTTCTTTGGCTGATCGGGACGCTGGCATACGTAAACATCAGGGCCAAATTGCCGGGTTGGTGGAAGGTGGTGCTGCCGCTCGGAAACCTACTCGGCTTGCTTGGAGTTTTCTGGTATGCCGCGCACCGTCCCTCGTTGATGGCCGATTGGGATCGCGGACCGTTTTATCTATATAACGGTGCGGATCAACTGGGGCTTTATGGGACGCGCTATATTGCTATCGCGTTCGCCGGATTTTTCCTCGGAGTGATTTTTGTCGCGCTGGACTTCTATCAGCGGAGACACGCGGGCTCGCTCCGGAAAACATTCGAACTGCCATTCGAATTGTATTTCGTGGCATTCTGTGCCACCTCGCTGTTACCGGAGAATTTGCGGCCTTCTGTTGACGCCGGCTGGATCGGGCTTCTCGGCTCGAGACTCACCAGCATCTCGGCAATTTTTGGCTTCTGCATTCTGGGAACCCTACGCCCCAAGAAACGGCATCTTGCAGGTTTCGGTGTCTGTGCCTTGGTCTTTTTCGGGTTTCTTTACCAGGACACGGGATGGTTGAATCGGATGGAAGCGAACGCGGAAAAACTGGTGAGTGACTTGCCTCCGGGGACGCGAGTGATCGCCACAATCGGAGCTCCGCCGGACTCCCGCATTAGGTTTATCGGCCATGCGGTGGAGCGCGCCTGCATCGGGCACTGCTTCAGTTATGCGAATTACGAACCAGCCTCAGGGGAGTTCCGCGTACGCGTCCGAAAGGGAAGTCCCGTGGCTACCGCTTCGACCGACGACGCAGAAGATATGGCGTCAGGTGAACATGAAATGGATGACGCCGACCTCCCAATGAAACAGATTTATCAGTGCGACGCGAACGACTTGACGAAGCTGTGGATCCGCGACCTGCAAGCAGGCGAAACCAACGGCCGGCTCAGCGTCAAGCCGCCCACTCGCTGATGCAGGTGTGCCGGCGCGCGTCCGCACGCCTAGAGACAAATTGGCTCTTGCAGCAGGCCAATATCTGCTAGAATTGGCTGGAGGTGAGAGACAATGCTTCCACTTCATCTCCAGCCGCAAAGCCACGTTCCCCTCTATATCCAGCTTCGCGATCAATTGCGTGCCCTCGTCCACGCGGGAGACTTGCGCCCCGGCGACCGCATTCCAGCCAGTCGGGAATTAGCCAACATGCTCGGAGTGCACCGCACCACGGTCGCGAACGCCTACGCGGAACTGGAATCGGAGGGGCTCATTCAGGGCCACGTCGGCCGCGGGACATTTATTAAGGGCAACGGCAACGGGCTGAAAATCACTCCACCGGCGCCGCCGGTTCTCAACGGAAACGGGGGGCTTCGCTGGGAGTTGCTGTTTGCCGATGAACGCGGCGAGGAAATCCTGAGCCGCTTGACGGCCAGCGCACCGGAAGATGCTCTGTCTTTTGTGATTGCGCGCCCCGCGGACGAGTTTTTCCCCATCGAAGAATTGCAAACGTGCGTGAATGCCGTGCTTCGCCGCGAAGCTACCGATGTCCTGAATCTTGGTCCTTCGGATGGCTACCCGCCATTGAAAGAAGCATTGCTCGAAATGCTGCATCACGACGGCATCGCGGCGAAAGATGAAAACCTGCTGATCACCGATGGATGTCAGCAGTCCCTTGACCTCATCAGCAAAGCATTCGTGAGGCCGGGCGATTCCGTAATTATGGAGAATCCAACGTACCCAGGCGCCGTAGCGATTTTTCATGGAGCGCGCGCACGCTGCCTCGGCGTGCCGATGAAAACGCAAGCAGAGCCGGGAACTCCACTGGGACTCGATTTGGAAGCGCTGGAAGCAACGCTGGCAGCAAATCGCGTGAAGCTGGTTCTCCTCACGCCGGATTTCCAAAATCCAACGGGCACCTCGATGCCGTTGGCTTCGCGGCGCAAGGTCTTGGAATTGGCCGGGCGCTATCAAGTTCCCGTCGTGGAAGATCACATTTACGCGCGGTTGCACGCGCGCGAGGAACGAATTCCTTCACTCAAACATTTGGACCGCGCGAATCTCGTGATCCAGATCGACAGTTTTTCAAAAGTGGCGTTTCCCGGATTGCGTGTTGGATGGATTGTAGCTCCGGCCACGGCGATTGAGCGGCTGCGCGTGGTCAAACAGACGACGGATCTGCACACCGATCAACTGGCGCAGGCCACGCTGGCGGAATTCCTGCGGCGCGGGCTCTTCACCAAGCATCTGGCGAAGATGCGCAAGATCTATACTGCGCGCCTCGCTGCGCTCGATGAAGCGCTTCGCAAGCACATGCCTGAAGGCACGCGCTGGACGCTGCCAGATGGCGGTATGTGCCTGTGGCTGGAACTACCACTCGGATTTGACGCCAGCGAATTGCTGATTCACGTGAAAGAACGTGGCGTGTTGTTTGCTCCGGGCCGCTATTTCTATGTTCAGAGTCCGCTGCCAAACACGTTGCGGCTGGGCTTTGCCAGCCTGGATGAAAAGCAAATTGCGCGCGGCGTGGCGACGCTGGCGGAATTGCTGAAGATCGAGATGCGCAAGCGCCAGCGCGGCGTGCGCAGGGCGGAACGCAGCAGGGTGGCGCTGGTGTGAGAAGGGTTGTCAGTCATCATTTTTCAGTTACTTCCCACTGACAACTGAAAACTGAAGACTGACAACATTTTGTTGTGGCAATGGTAGATGGTCAAAGCGAAAGAAGTAATTGAGGTAAAGGAAAGTAAGTAAGAAGGCCGGCGAGGGCGCGAGTTGACTGACACGATCAGGCTGGAGCCGAATCCGACGAACAAGTGCTTTGGGTGCGGCGGAGACAATGCCGGCGGAATGAAGCTCACGTTTGAGCAAGACAACGTGAACCGAAAGATTGTCGGGCGATTTGTTCTGGGCGAGACGTACCAGGGTGGCGGAGGATTTGCCCACGGCGGAATCATCGCGCTGCTGCTCGACGAAGCGATGGGCAAGGTCTGCCGGTTCCGCGAGGTTCGTGCAGTGACCGCGGAATTGACGGTGGAGTACTTGAAACCGGTGCGCGTTGAGCAGGAAATTATTGTGGAAGGGCGCGAGATCGAAGAGAAGGGAAGGAATCTTTTCTTGGCCGGCGAAATTCGCAATGAAGCCGGAGATGTTTTGGCGAGGGGCCGGGGCCGGTTTGTGGTGATTTCGCGAAAGTGAAAAAGTTTTGATGGGGCAAGCCCATCGAATAGTTTAAATGCGAGAGGAGAAGTGAAATGGATCCGAAGAAAGTGAATGGCAGCGGCAACGAAAGCAAGGGATCGAACGAGTGGCGCGTGAAGGTCGGCCTGGCGGAGATGCTCAAAGGCGGCGTCATCATGGATGTGACGAACGCGGAGCAGGCCAAAATCGCCGAGAAAGCCGGCGCCTGCGCGGTGATGGCGCTGGAGCGCGTGCCCTCGGACATCCGCAAAGAGGGCGGAGTGGCGCGCATGGCGTCCATCAAAGTGATCCGCGAAATCATGGCCACGGTGACGATCCCCGTGATGGCCAAGGTGCGCATCGGACATTTTGCCGAAGCTGACGTTCTGCAAGCCCTGGAAGTCGACTTCATCGACGAGAGCGAGGTGTTAACGCCCGCGGATGAAGAGAACCACATCTGGAAGCACGATTACCGCGTCCCGTTCGTTTGCGGCGCGCGCAACCTGGGCGAAGCGCTGCGGCGCATCGCGGAAGGCGCGGCGATGATCCGCACCAAGGGCGAAGCAGGTTCGGGAAACGTTGTGGAAGCGGTGCGCCATATGCGCGCGATCGTGAGCCAGATGAAAAAGTTGACGACCATGCGTGACGACGAACTGATGCGTGAAGCGAAGGAGCTAGGAGCGCCGCTGGAACTGATTCGCCAGATCGCGAAGACCGGCAAGCTGCCAGTTCCGAATTTTTCCGCGGGCGGTATTGCCACTCCGGCGGACGCGGCGCTGGTCCGCAGGCTCGGAGCCGAAGCGGTCTTCGTCGGTTCGGGAATCTTCAAGTCCAGCGATCCCGAGACGCGGGCGAAGGCGGTGGTGAAAGCCGCGACCCATTTCGAGGATGCCAAAGCCGTGCTCGAAGCGCACGAAGAGTTGGGCGAAGCCATGCGCGGTCTGGATGTCCGGCAGATGGATGAAAAGGACATGCTGTCCACGCGGGGATGGTAGAAAGAGTTCTCCGTTGTCAGTGATCAGTTTTCAGTCGAACGGACCTGCGTGGAAGAACTGTGACAAAGTTCCATTTCGTTTTTGGTTTTCATAAAAGTTGTGAATGGAAGAATCAGATTCGGAGCCGGTAAAGTGAAGATCGGAATTCTTGCTGTTCAAGGGGACTTTGAGGCGCACGCGGTGATGTTGGCGCGGCTGGGCGCGGAGTCCGTGGAAGTGCGCACCCCGGCCGCTCTCGAGGGTTGCGACGGCCTGATTCTGCCGGGCGGCGAGAGCACCACACAGCTGCAGTTTTTGCAGGAAGAAGGCCTGGCGGAGGCCATCGCAAAATTTGCGGAGCGGGGCGGAGCCATTTTCGGAACTTGCGCCGGAGCGATTCTGCTTGCGACGGAAGTAAAGAACCCAGGCCAAGATTCCCTGAAACTTCTGGATATGACCGTGCTGCGGAATGCCTACGGAAGGCAAATCGCGAGCGATGTGGTGAGCGGCCCAAGCAAATTGAAAAGCGAGCCGCTGGAAATGGTTTTCATACGCGGCCCGATCATCGAGCGCGCCGGCCCAGGACTGAAAATTCTCGCGGAATACGCCGGGAAACCCGCGCTGGTTGAGCGCAATGGAATTTTGGCGGCAACGTTTCATCCGGAGTTGACAGACGACACCACTGTGCATGAACATTTCCTCGAGCTCGCGGCTGCGAACACGAACCAGGCAGGGGGCCGCGCGTACCCCTAATCGTGAAAAAGAAAAATGAGGAAGATGCTGGCGTTGGTCCCCGGACTTCCAGCCGGACGCGCGTGTTGTTCGTGTGTATCGGCAATGCTTGCCGGAGCCCCATGGCGGAAGCCATCGCGCGCTACGACGCCGCGGACGTGATTGAACCGCACAGCGCGGGCTTGAGGCCGCTGGGGCACATCGCTGACTTGACGAAGCAAACGCTCATGAAGAACGGGTACTCCGCGGACGGGCTGACCTCCGACGCTCTCACTCTGGAATCGGCCGAGGCCGCGGACATCATCATTAATATGACCGGCAAGCCTCGGGAGGACACGTTCACGCAGCAGGAGAAAGTCGAAGATTGGATGGTGCAGGATCCTTACACCCGTGACAGTGACACATACCAGCGGGTGCTCGAAGGCCTCAAGCGGCGCGTAAACCAGCTGGCCGAAGGACTGAGAGAAAAACGGGAAAACAAGAGAGCGGGGAAATAGGAGCGGCGTTGCGGCGGGAAAAAACAAGCGTATCGCAAGAGGATTACTTGAAGGCGATTTGGGAGATGCTGGAGGAAAACCAGACGCCTATCAGCGCGCGGCTGGCTGAAGAGTTGCAAGTTACGCCGCCTGCGGTGACGGCGGCGTTGAAGCGCATGACCCGCGATGGGCACGTGCGCGTGAAACGAAGTGGAAGTATCGATCTTACGGAAAAAGGCAGAAAGTTTGCGCAACGGCTGGCGCTGCGCCACCAGCTCGCGGAGATGCTCCTCACGGAAGTGATCGGGCTCTCGTGGGCGAAGGCGCATGATGAAGCGGAGCGCATGGAGCACGCGATCTCTCCGGAGGTGGAAGCTCTGCTGCTGAAGCGCTTCGGGGACAAAAGAAGCTGCCCCCATGGGGTGCCGATGCGCGGAGGCATCGCGACGCTTCGCAAACAGGGCGCCGTGCTGCTTGGGGATTTGCAAGCCAAGGAAGCCGGGGAGATTCTCTGCGTTTACGAAAAAGATGCTAAATTTCTGGAATTCCTGGAAGGGCTGCACTTGCGGCCGTCGACGACCGTGGAAGTGGTGAAACGCGAGTACGACGAAACAATGACGCTGCGTTCCAATGGAAAGACCATGCACCTCGGGAAGCCCGCCACCAGCCGCATCTGGGTGCGGCGCCTCAGCACCTGAGGAGTGAGTTGTCCAGTGGTTCCGGTTTTCGCGATTGAGTGGAACGTAACCACCCTTTCACCCTGCTCGAAAATGTCCTGCTGGCTCGATCCGCTCTGACTGCGTCAGCATCCCGATGAGACGTTCCTCGAAGGCATCGATGTCGCCGCCCAGTTCCCGCGTTGCGCCTGTGTGAACAAGCCGGCCACTGGCGATCACACTGATCTCGCTGCACAGGCTGCGAATCTCTTGGGCGTCGTGGCTACTGAGAAACGTTGTGACGTTTTCCGTGGCCGCGAGCCGGCGCAGAAGGCCCCACATTTCGCGTTTGGCAGGCAAATCCAGCCCCCGCGTGGGTTCGTCGAGGAACAGGACTTTGGGACGGCCCATGAGCGCCCGCGCGATCTCCACGCGCCGTTTCATGCCCGTACTATAGGTGCAGATCAGCTTCCCTCGAAACTTGGCGTCCAGCCCGACATCGTCCAGGATGCGTTCAACTTCCTGATCCGGATTCGGCATGTGACGAATCCGCGCAAAGTAGGAAAGGTACTCCCGCGCCGTCCATGTGGATTGACTCTCACTCGTCTCGTCGCTCACCAGCCCAACAAGCTTTCTGACGGCAAGGGGTTCCTTCATCACGTCGTGCCCCCATAGCTTGGCGGTGCCCGAGCTGGGAGGGAGCAGCGTAGTGAGCATCCGAATGGTCGTCGTCTTCCCCGCGCCGTTGAGCCCCAGGAATCCGTAGAGCTGCCCCTTGGGGATTTTCAACGTAACGTTGTCAACCGCCACGAAGTCGCCAAAACGGCGCGTAAGGCCGTCCATCTCGATAGCGAATTCCGTAGCCGTGGCCGTAGTCACTGTCACCGCGCTCATCGAGTCCGCCTCCAACGCTTGAACGCCGCTCCAAAACACACGAGCGGCAGAATCAGCGACGCTATACCCATTTCGTAGATGGCCCTCGCCACCTGCGCGTCAATGGCCGCCCGCGCGCTGAACGTCCGCATCTGGCTTTCGCCCGCGACTTGATACGTGCCTGTCACTTTCAATGGATAGCGCACGCCTCCAATATCCCAGGGTTTTGTCGGAGTCAGCGTCACAGGGATGCGTGCCACCCACCCGTTTACGACATGGTGCCCGTCCGCGGCCGCAGGGCCCAAGTCATTCGCGTAGGTGTGCGTCTCAAGTGCTTCCGGCGCAGGGGCAAGCGTTTCTGGAGAAGCTGTCGCTTCCAGTCCGTTTTCCCCGGTCACCTGGAGGTGCACGTCCGAAACGCGTTGCGTGGCTTCGACCGGCAGCAACACCAGCAGATCGCGCCGCGTTGGCTCGTCTGTCCCAAACGGAGGCCACTCATCTCGATTAAGGATCGTGCTGCAACACCGCGCGGGTACTTGGCCACCGGGCCATGCCAAAGCGAGACTGCTGCCGGCTCGAGAGAACAGCCTCTGGATCGACGGAGCGTTGGTTGCGTGTGGAGCGGGCTTGTCATAGTTGGTGTCCGCCATCGCCACGGGCAGCACGATGATGGCGACGATCCCCAGCGCGATGATCCAGCGTTGGCCCCGGCTGGCCTCCCAGGTCTCCACGCCCTGCGCCCGCAAGAAAGCCCACACGGCAAGCGCGAACGCAACGACAACAACGATCACCAGACTGATCCACGTCCGCGCCGTAGTGGCCGGAATACTTCCTACGGCCAGCGTGAACCCGAAGGCGTTCTTGAGCAGTACGGCGGGACTCATCAGGGTAAGGTGGCCCGTGCGCGTCGCGCCGTTACCCTGCGCCACCAACAGCTCCTGCAGCGGCACGAACCCCGCGTACGCCAGCAGGACGCCCATGCCCGTCGCGGCAGGAGCCGCGATACTCTCGCCGATAAACAGCACGCCAATCAGCGTGCCTATCGCGATGCTCACCACCAGCAGGCATGGAGCCCAGATCAGCAACTTCTGCAAGAGCAGCGGCGCGCCGACGTGATGCGTATAAACCAGCACCATCGGGACGAGCGCCACGTAATACGCCGCGGCCATCGTCAGGACCACCAGGATCTTCGCCGCCAGCCAGTCGCGCCGTTCCACCGGGGCTGTGAAGACGCTCTCCACGAACCGGTTCGCGCGCGGGCTGGCGACGAACGCAGCCGACAGCGGGATAAAGGCCAGTGGCACAAGAAAGTACGCGATGATGCCGTATCCGTCCAGCCACGTATCCTGAGTTCCCACAGTCGCCACGCAACCGACGGCCAGCAGAATGACGCCGGCCCCGACCAACGCGAAACGGCCGCGCATCGTGGCTCTAAGTTCCTCGACGTACAGAGTTCCAATCGCCATCTCTATACACTCCCAGCGAGCGCCAAACGTATCATCGGAGAGACTTCGCGGTTTGTCCTCATCTTCGGTCCTTACAGCGGACAAATGTCTCTCTCCCGCCTGACGGAAACTACCAACTCCTTCCTAAACACACCATTAACACCGATTGCGATGTACAGCCTCCGTACGGTAGGGCAACTCCTGATTGCCGGTCACGAGGGCGACGCGGTCAGAGCCGTTTCTTGCTTTCGATTTGCGCGACGCGCGCTTTCACCATTTTCTTCACAAGTGCAGCGGGCAGAGGTTTGTCGGTTGGAAATTGGATAGTTCCTTTGGATATGGAGAAGCCCTTCAGTTCGTTCTTGAAAGTCTCGATTACGGCCGCGGTCGGGAACAAACTGCAGTGGTCCGAAAACGCGGCGAACCACACCAGCACTCCATTGTACTTGAACGCAGGAATCCCGTAGCTGATGGTCTCGGTGGCTTCCCGTGGCGCGGCAGAGCGAATCGCGGCCCGAATCTTATTCAAGGTGCTGCGAGCGGGTTCCGGGACACGGGCAAGGTAGGCGTCAACCGTTTTCGGAGCGCCCTTGCCTTTGGCGGTGGAACGGCGATTGCCCGATTTCGCTTTTTTCATGGCGGCGATGCTACAAGAACTTGCAGTGCAAGTCTATGCGCTGAGTGTCAGGGGCCCTGCTGGGGCGGCAATGAAAGAGGTCAATTCCGGCGCTCGTGAACTTGCCGCCATTCGTCGCGCAGGCCTCGTGCGGCAATCTGTTGTTCAAGTTCGACGTTCTGGATCGCCTCGGGGGATGTATTGAGCATGGACCGAATGTCCCGCAAATGCTTCTCCGAGCCGCCTTCCCGGTAATATTCGAGCTTGCGAAGGATGACGTACTCGGGAGGCGCGACAACCAGCATTTGGCCTTCAACTTCCAATTGCCGCGCCCGAGCCAGTCCCCAGGCGTGCAAAGGATCTCGTCCACTAAGGTAGACATCCGCTTTGAAACCGGTCTCCTGGTGAATAATGTTGAAATGTCCGCGTTGTTCGCGCGCCAACTCCACCTCGATCACGTCCGCGGGTGGACAATAGAACTCGGCCGGCGGGAATACCTCCGGCAGCCGCGCAATGTGACTCCGTTCCAGCACGGCGATCAAATCCACATCGTGAGTCAGGCGTGGCTCTCCGTATATGATGACCGCCACGCTCCCGCTGACCATATAGGCTACGCCCAGCGCGTGTAACCGCTGGGTGAACATCAGAAAGAGATTATCCACGGGCATACAAGAAAATCTTGCGGACGGCCTCAAGGATGGCTTCATCGGTCCAATCCGGGTGCTGCGCACGCAGGCCAGCTGCTTTAAGTTGACGGGCGGAATGATACAGGCGCTCGGCGGCGCGCAATTTCTCTGCTGGCGACATCGCTTGCACTACCTTTTGCGGTTCGGTTTTCACAATCGCACCCGATTGTCCAAGCTGGTTCACGAATTAATATAAGACGGTTTGCCTGCTCACGGAAAGAGGTTACTTTCGTTCATCTAGGAGCGCTTTGAGGCGGGCGTAGCCGGCACGGCTGACCGGCAGGCGCGTTGTGCCATCGTTGAGAATGGCCAAGCGGCTGTCTTTGCCGTAGGGCTCGATGCGTGCGACGCGTTCGAGGTTCACGATGTATGAGCGGTGGATGCGCACGAAGCTATTTGGATCGAGGCCAGCTTCGAGTCCGGCGATAGTTTGCTGCTTGAGATGCTTTTTTCCTTGGCTGGCTAGGGCTACGTAATCGTCCTGGGCTTCCGCGTAGTCGAGCTTGGCAACGGGAATCAGCGTAACTTTCGTTCCGTCTTTCACCACCAGACGCTCGAGGAATTGCTGTGGCGGGCGCGCCGCCGCGGCGAGATCGTGCGCAGACGGCATTTTCGCGCCGAGCCGGCCTTTCGCTCTTTCCACTGCCGCGTCAAAGCGCTCGCGGCCGATGGGCTTTAAAAGATAATCGACAGCGTGAACGTCGAAGGCGCGCATGGCGTATTCGTCGTAGGCGGTTACAAAAATGACGGGCACATCGGTGCCGATCAATTCCAACACATCGAAGCCCGTCAGTCTTGGCATCTGCACGTCGAGAAAAATCAAGTTCGGTTTGTGCTCCGCGACGGCCTTCACGGCTTCCATGCCATTCGCGCATTCCGCGGCGATTTCAATCTCCTTGTGGGGTTGCAGAAACTCGCGAATCACGTGGCGCGCAAGCTCTTCGTCATCGACGATGAGCGCCTTCCATCGCTTGCTTTGCGAGGGGCTCATACTTTTTCCTCGATTTCCGCGGGAAGGGACAAGCTGACTTGAAAGAGCTCGCCTTCAGTATTTACGCGAAGGCTGGCGTCCTTCCCGTAGCGCGCTTCCAAACGGTGCCGCACATTTTTCAGCCCCATGCCGCCCGAGCGGCGAGGCGGAGCTTCCGGGTCCCAGGAATTCTCGACGACAATTTCCAAGCGGCCGTTCTGCCGTTCCGCGGCGAGCCGGACCTCGCCCCCTTCCGGAAGACTGGCGATGCCGTGTTTCACGGCGTTCTCAACGAGCGGCTGGAGAAGCAAGGGAGGCAGCCAGCAAGCCTTGGAGTCCTCCTGAATCGTTTCGCTCATTTTCAATCGCTCGCCAAAGCGCACTTTCTCAATCGCCATGTATTTTTGCAGCAATTCCAATTCCTCGGCGAAGCGCACCAGGGTCTTTTCGCCCAACCCCAGCGTCAGCCGCAAAAAGTCACCGAGCATGACGCACATATCACGCGCGCGAGATGCGTCGATGCTCGTCAAAGCGCTGATGGAATTCAAACTGTTGAAGAGAAAATGAGGATTTACCTGGGCTTTGAGGGCTTTCAATTCGGCGTCGCGGGCCAGGACACGCGCTTCAGTAGCTTGCGCTTCCGCGCGGCGCGAATCTTCCATGGTGATCAGCACGTAGTGGAAAGCAACCGAAAGCAGGTAGAGAAGGACCCCCACCGTGAAGACGGCGTTAACTTGCGGCCCAAATTGGCGTCTAATTACATCAAATTTTTCGGGGGTGAGGACGGCGTAGAAGAGTAGTGCGCCGGCCTGAGTCCAAATGAAACTGAACAATCCCGCAGCGATCAAATGCGTCAGCAGGAAGCGCATGAAACTGACTTTGCCCAGGGGAGTCGCGCGACACGGGTACCAGGCCGAGAGACAGAGAAGCGCGTAGAACAAGTAGACCGCCACTGCGAGGGCCGTTGCTTGCGGCCAGCCGAGCGCCCCGCGAGCGACCAGGACGTAGATCGAGGTGGCAGTGAGCGGGACCCAAGCAAGCAGGTAGAGTCCCAGGCGGTTGCGCGTTAGAAGCGGGTGCATCGCATGGACTCAGTTCTTAATCTCCACTCCTCCGAAGATGACTGCTCCCGTGAGAATCAGCGCTTTTCCTGTTGGGTTTACGGGATCGTTGGGGGGCGGTGTACGCGTCTTGTCTTCGACTCCGCCAAAAATGGGAGAGCCGCGAAAGACGACTTGCCACGAGTCAGGCACGCGAAGCTCGACGCCGCCAAAAATGACGTTAATCTCGAGTGTGGCCTCGTCTGCCTGCATTTTTGCGTCCCGGAGATCAATTTCGACGCCGCCGAAAACGGCGTTGATATGCCCGCCTTGGAAATCCGCACTGGTTATCCGGCGCTCGAGACCACCGAAGATGACTGCTTCGTTGAGAGTATTCCGCGGATCACCCCCAGCCGAAGAAACCACGCGGGGGTTCTTTCGAGCTTCGATGGAACCCCATAGGATCAGCAGGCCGGCGGCGATCACCGCGAGAGGCCAGAAGTCGGCCCATCCGAAATGCGCGATCCCCAGTTGATTCAGCTGCAGGAATCCGCCTGCAAGCAGCAGAAGCACGCCCCAGAAGCGGCGCTCGCGGGACATGATGTTGATGACGCCGGCAAGAACCAAAATCAAGGGCCAGAAACGCCATAGACGGTCGACCTGAATGATCCCCAGGTGATCAAGAAGAAATGCAAGGCCGACCAGGATCAACACCACGCCCCAAATCAGGCTTGGGAGGCCGCGGCCGTGGATCCCAATACCGACGAAGGAGGGGCGGCGCTTTTCCCGCTTCTCACCTAAATTCAGGCTAACGTGAATATCGCGGTGGATTCGATCGCGGAGATCCTCACCGAACTTTTTCGGATCAAATTTTTGTTCGTCGCTCACAGAACTCTCCTGGCCTTCCCTCGCTGTGATTCCTGTTTTTGGGCACTCATCACCGCTCCACACTTGTCGAACTGCCTGTAACGGTGCCGCGCAGTGCCGAGCGGCCTCCCAACGTGCGCCGCATCAAAAGCGCTCCGGCGGCGACCAGGAGCAACGGCCAGAATGATACCAAGAACTGCAGTAGAGCCGAAAAGAAGCGTGAGTGATCGGAAAGATAGACTTGCACGGCGCTCATTCCCGCGAGGCCAAGGGCTGGGAGCATGCCGAGGTTCTTCGTGGGGGCAGGGAAGGAATTCGTGACGTGGACGGCCAACGCATCGAGGTTGGCAAGAATCAGCGCCAGACCGAGGATGAGCAGGATCGCTCCGATGATCGAAAGCAGGCTTCGGGTGGATGTTTGCTGCCGTGCCATGCTGGCCTCCTGAAGGGCGGTTCCCTTGCCCCAACGTGAGAATAGGGAGCGCGTCCGGGGCTTGCACGCGGGATTCGGCCAGAAGCGGTGATTTACCGGCGAATGGCGGTAGCAGGAAGGGGAATGGCCAAGCGAGATTGGGAGCGCGAAGCGGCGAATCAGTAGCCGGCGGCTTTTCCTGCGCCTCGGTCATCGTGGCCGCCTTGCAACCAGCCGCCATCGATCAAAATGCCTTCCACTCGGGCGATGACTGCGGGTTTGGTTTCCTCGATGTGATAGCCGGCCTTTTTGAGCAGTGCAATGGTGTCCGGCGAAATGCCGCGCTCGATATCGAGGCGATCGGGCTTCCACTGGTGGTGGACGCGCGGAAAATCGATGGCATCTTGCAAATTCATTCCGAAATCCATGATGTTCACCATCACTTGCAAGACGGCGGTGATGATGCGAGACCCGCCGGGAGCGCCCAGAACCAGAAAGGGCTTGCCGTTTTTCAGGACGATGGTGGGAACCATGGAGGAAAGCGGGCGCCGGCCCGGTGCGATGGCGTTTTTTTCGCCCTGCACCAATCCAAAAAGATTGGGCGAACCTGGTTTCGCCGCGAAGTCGTCCATTTCGTCATTCAGCAAAAAACCCGCTCCCGGCACAGTCACGCAGCTGCCGTATCCGGCGTTCAGGGTGTAGGTGACCGCCACGACGTTCCCTTGTTCATCGGCAATGCTGTAGTGCGTCGTCTCCGTGGATTCCTTGCTGGCGGGCAGGCCCGGGCTGATTTGGTCGCTAGCCGTGGCTAGATTTGGATCAATCGAGTCGCGGCGCTTTCGAATGTAGGAAAGATCAAGGAGCGCCGTGTTGGGATTCTTTACGAAGTCCGGGTCGCCGAGATACTCGTTTCGATCGGCGTAAAAACGCCGCATGACTTCAGCGAGGTAGTGATACGTGTTTGCGGAGCCTGCACCGGTCCTTTCGTAACCGGTGCCGTCGAGCATGCCGAGCATCTGCAGAATCCCGACACCGCCGGAGCTCGGAGGAGGCGAGGTGATGACATGATAGCCCTTGTAGTCGCCTTCTAATGGTTTGCGTTCGACGGCCTGGTAATCGCGAAGATCGGCCAGGGTGATGAGGCCGCCATTCTTTTCCATTTCGCGCGCGACGATATGCGCGGTTTCGCCTTCGTAGAAATCCTTGGAGCCCTGATGAGCGATGCGCTCCAGCGTGCGGGCCAGATCGGGTTGCTGAAGAGTTTCGTTCCAGTCGTAGAACGTTCCGTCCTTGAGGAAGATGCGTTTCGAATCCGGAAATTGGGAGAGATTACCCGCACTGGCGTGAAGAGATTGCATCAGCGCATGGGAGACAGCGAAGCCTTTCGATGCCAGCTCGATAGCCGGCTGCAAAAGTTCTGCCCACGATTGTTTGCCATACTTTTTCTGTGCGAGTTCCAGGCCGCGCACAGTACCCGGGACACCGGCGGCGCGCCACCCAACGAGGCTATCGCGAGTCAGTTTTCCTTCCGCATCGAGATACATGTCGCGGGAAGACTTGAGCGGCGCTTTTTCGCGAAAATCGACGAACGTCGTGCGGCCATCCGCCATGCGGATGAGCATGAATCCACCTCCGCCGATATTTCCGGCAAAGGGATGCGTTACCGCCAGAGCGAAACCGACCGCGACCGCGGCATCTACGGCGTTTCCGCCGGATTTCAAGACGGCGATGCCGACATCCGCTGCCAGAGGCTCCTGAGCGACCACCATTCCTTTTCGGGCGAAGACCGGTTCGTGCGCGTCCGCCGGCGGGGCGATCAGGCAAAGGCTCACAACGAAAGGAATGAATCGAAAGCAGCGAGTTGTTCTCATGGAAGCGGATTATAGAGCCATGGCCAACGTTTGTCGCGCTCCCATCTGGGCCGGGCCGTGTGAGTGTTGCGCATTTCTGCGGCTTTCGACGGCGGCAGTGCAATAAGACTGCTTGCAAAATGCGGTGATTCTTATTAGGGTAAGCGCACGTGTTGGGACATCCTTCCAGCAAATTCCTGTCCCTGGATTGCGAGGAGCCCTCGGATGAATGTATCCACGGAGAGAAGTGTTGGCGGTCGAGCTGGGCGATGGCGCTGGCTGATGTATGTGGTTTTTGCGCTGGCCGGTGCTTTGCTGACTTTTGTCGGGGCGCGTGCCCAACAAAAAGCCACCGATGATGCCAAGTTTCGCAAACTGACCGACGACTTTTGCGTTGCGTGGAGCACCGGAAACGCCGAAGCGCCGGCCAAATTCTATGCCAAGGACACCGGCCTGGTTTTCTACGACGTGGCGCCTTTCGCCTACCATGGCTGGAAGGAATTTCACGACGGCGTGCAGAAGGAATTTCTGGACAGCGCGTCGGAAATCAAATTGACGGCTGGCAAGGACCTGAAAGTGACGCGCCGCGGCACGATTGCGTGGACCACGGTGCCCATGCATTTGTTGGAAAAATCAAAGAACGGTAAGACTACAGAAATGGATCTCCGGTACACGGGAATCTGGGAGAAACGCGGTACGAGCTGGCTGCTCGTGCACGATCACCTCTCGGCTCCCGCGGCCGGAAGCTAGCGTCTTGACAAGGAGGGCTGGGCGATTTTGCCCATTGCGCAAGAAATGTTCAAGACATTGCAGTACTACTGGAATGCGGCCCGTGGTTATCGGTTTATGCCCTGGAAGAGCCCCTACATTCGATGGCGCTTTGAGACTTTCCTCGGGAGGGAAGCTGCCAATCTGACGGCCGGCAAGTTCTTTCACCTCGCCTGGAAATACCGCGACCACATGGAACGCTTTGTCGATTGGGCCGCGGAGAGACAACGCTTCCAGCGCCGCCGCCACGCCTGAAATCTCGCAGACAACTTGTTCACTTAAGGGCAGGAACTCGGTGTTCCTCTGCGTTCCGGCGTATAATGTTGTCTGAGAGGAGGATCCATGGAAGCATTGAAGATCCTCCAAAAGACCGAAGAACTCCACGAAGCTCGTTGGTGGGAAGCCGAACCGGGCGGGCGTGTTCACTGCTATCTTTGCCCGCGGCATTGCCACATCCATCCCGGCCAGGCGGGATTTTGTTTCATTCGAATCAATCAAAGTGGAAAGCTGTACAGCCTCGGTTACGGCGCGCCTGCTGCATTGCAAATTGATCCCATCGAGAAAAAACCGCTGAGCCATTTTCTACCCGGCACTCGCGTTTTCAGCATGGGCACGGCGGGCTGCAACATGGGCTGTTTTTTCTGCCAAAACTGGGACATTTCGAAATCGCGATCCGATCAAGTGCGCTCGCAAAATGTTCCGCCCGAAGATGTTCCTCTGTTGGCTTTGAAATACGGATGCGAGTCCATCGCCTTCACGTACAACGAGCCGACCATCTGGGGCGAATACGTAATCGATATTTGCAAAGAAGCGAAGAAATGCGGCGTCAAGACCGTCATGGTCACGAATGGCTACATCACGTATGACGCGTTCCACGAAATTTACGACCACATCGACGCCGCGAATGTCGATCTCAAAGCATTCACCGAGAATTTCTACGGAAAAATTACGCTGACGCATTTGCTGCCGGTGCTGGAGATGCTGGAGTGGCTGAAGAAAGAAACTCGCGTGTGGTTCGAATTGACGAACCTGATGATTCCGACCTTGAACGACGATCCCGCCGAAACGCGCAAACTTTCCGAATGGATTCTTACGCATCTGGGACCGGACGTGCCGTTGCACTTCACTACGTTTCATCCTGATTTCAAGTTGCAGGACAAACCGCGGACCCCTCCGCAAACTCTCGACCGGGCGCGTGAGATCGCGTTGAACGTTGGGCTGCGGTACGTTTATGAAGGGAATATCTACAGCGACGGCGCGAACACCTATTGTCCAGAGTGCAAGGAACTGCTCGTGCGGCGCTCCTGGCATGAAGTTCAGGAGAATCACATCAAGAAGGGCGCTTGCCCGAAATGTGGATTTGCCGTTGCCGGCGTCTGGTCGAATGACGCGAAAGGGAAGCAGTGGCCTAAGCCAGATTCAACTGCGTCGACCCAGAACTATCGGCACCTAAATCTGTAAGTGCGAGATGTCAGGGCGGGCTGAATTCCTGAAAAGGGTTCGTCAATCCGCGAGGCGTTCTTCGTCCGGATGGCACTGATCGAGAAGCGTCAGTGCGCTCTCAAAGAGTTGATCGATCTCTTTTTCGGTGACTTCATGAGGCGCGAGGAGCCCGTGAAGATCGAACTCCGGAAAACCTCGGTTGGTTACGCGAGCAGGAAGAAGCTCGCGCAAGCGCCGCGATTCGATGGATCCCAGCGCGCGGATTTCCTCAAACACCACACGCTGCAGAGAATCCTGAAAAACAGCGGGATCGAGCAATTTGCAGATTTCCAGCCGGGTTCCGCTTTTGATCAGCACAGAGCAGAGGAGCCGCAGGGTGTTTCTCTCCAGTTGCGGCCGGTCCTTGGATTCGTGGCCATTCATGCGAAAATTCCCGTTGCGCGATTCTCACTCATCGAACGTAAAAAGAATCACGGTAAATGAGATGATATTTGAGCGAGTGAGGTTGCGTTCGGAGGCGGCGGATGGCGGAAAAGCACCGGGTGGTTATTCTTGGCGGCGGATTCGGCGGATTGGTCGCGGCACAAAAGCTGAAACGGGCAGCGGCAGAGGTCACGCTGATTGACCGCCGGAATTTTCACCTTTTTCAACCGCTGCTGTACCAGGTGGCCACCGGTTCGCTCTCTCCGGGAGAAATCGCCGCTCCGTTGCGCGGTGTTTTGAGCGGCCAGAAAAATGCGCGAGTTCTGCTGGGTGAAGCCGTCGACGTTGATCCGGAGGCCAAACGCGTCATTCTGCGCGACGGAGGCGTGTTTGACTACGACTCGCTGATCGTGGCGACAGGCTCGCAGACCTCTTATTACGGCAACGATGCCTGGCGCGAATGGGCGCCGAGCTTGAAGTCCGTCGAAGAAGCCACCGCGATTCGCCACAAGATTCTGTACGCCTTCGAGTGCGCGGAGCGCGCGGCCACGGAGGAGGAGGCGCGCGCCTGGCTTACCTTTGTCATCGTGGGAGCCGGCGCGACCGGACTGGAACTATCCGGGGCCCTCGCGGAAATCGCTCAAGAGACGCTGCGCCACGATTTTCGAAAAATCAATCCGCAAGAGGCGCGCATCATTTTGGTGGATGGTGGACCTCGCGTATTGAGCGCCTTTCCGGAGGATCTTTCTGCTAAAGCTGAGAAATTGATCAGAGCGCTCGGCGTGGAAGTCATCAAGGGCGTGATGGTGACGAAGATCGATGCGGAGGGCGTCACCTTCAAGCGGGGGGATTCCTTCGAGTCCCTCGCCGCGAAGACCGTTCTCTGGGCAGGTGGCGTCACGTCCACTCCATTTGGTGCAAAACTTGCCGAGCGCACCAAGGCCGAAACTGACAAGAGCGGCCGGATTAAAGTCCAACTCGACCTCACGATTCCGAACTACCCTGACATTTTCATCATCGGCGATCTCGCGTACGCCGCCGGCGAAGATGGCAAGCCGCTTCCCGGAGTTGCGCAGGTAGCCATTCAGGGAGGGCAGTACGTAGCAAAGTGTATTCGGGCGCGTCTAGCGGGGAAAACGGCGCCTCCACCGTTTCATTATTTCAACAAGGGCGACATGGCGGTCATCGGCCGCGCAGCGGCGGTCGCGAATATTTTCGGCATTCATGTTTCTGGTTTGCCCGCCTGGCTCATATGGCTCTTCGTCCACTTGATGTATATCGTGGAATTCCAGAGCCGCATCATCGTGTTTATTCAATGGGGGTTCGAATACCTGACATTTAGCCGCGGCGCGCGGTTGATTACCGGAGTTGCGGCAACGGATTCATTGGAAAAGCCAGCGGCAATGAGCAACACTGGCGACGGCCGCTAAGTTCCGGAGAATGGCAGCCGGTTCAGGGGACAGGGTGTAGCGAACCCCCGTCGCATACCCCTCGGTCCGATGGTAACTTTCGGTTTGCCGACAATCCGGGAGTTGACGCGATATCGTTGAACCACAGACCTGTTGGCAGAAGACACTGTTGCGGGTAACAATGCGGGCTTAGATTAGTCGCATTTTTCTGTCTAGCGCGGTTGACGTACCAAAAGTCAGCAATTCACGAACGCGTCTAAGGTCACCTCTGAGCTGCTCATGGGAGAGCCATAATCTCCTCGAGCAGGTCCACTCATGGCGACAGGCCGACGCGGTGAAGCAGCTCCTTGAATCGGGGGTCGGAGCGTAGCGGATCATACATGGGTTCAGCGCCCATGTAAAAAACGCCAGTCTGTAAGCTGTCCATCTCCCGGTGCTTGTACGCGTGTTCAAGCCAATGAAGCGCACGGTCTTTGTCTCCCAGGATGGCGTAGGCCTCGACAAGAAACCCCGGAAGATAAACGCGATGCGTTGCCTGAAGTTGTTCTGTCTCTTTGGCCCATTGACGAATCGCCGCCATATAGCCCGAAGTCTCATAGGCGTGTCCGATATTTGCCGCCGTTTGGGTAAATCCGTAAAGTGCGTAACATTGCTGCAACTCCTGGGTCATCTGCTTCTCCATCTTCTTCATGGCGTAGCTGGAGAAGAGTTCGCAGTGCAGTCGCCCATCGTTGTCGCCTTGGAGAATCGCAGTAAACATAGCAATCGCTCCGTCATAATCCCGACCCATGTACAGGCCAAGGGCGGCATCATCATCGAGTGGGTCAAGTCGCTGTGCGATCTTGCACTCTGGCAAGCCTTCTTCCACGTGGCCCCGATCAATAAGCAATATGCACAGCGCGCTACGGGCAGTAGGACTCCTGGGATCGAGCTCTTTGGCGCGCCGCAAGTCGCTCTCGGCGCCCTGCCAATCCAAATAGGGTATCCACTTGGCAGCCGCTACTGTGACACGTAAGTCCGGATAATTGGGGTCAACTTCCGCTCCTTTTTTCGCGGCCTTTAGCCTCGCCGCTGCATCCTCGGCGGATCCCAGAAAAAGATTGTCGTGAGCCAAGGCCAATGCATGGTACGCCGGAGCGAATTTTGGATCGGCAGCAATAGCCTGTTCGAAATATTGCGCGGCTTTTCTCTTTTCTTCGTCGCCAGAGCCCTTTCCCTGCCGGTTCAAGTGGTAATTGCCCTGAAGGTAGGCATCCAGGGCTTTGGGATCCATGGGCCAGGGTTGTTGCACTCGCTCCAGTTGGTCAATGGTGGTCAGTCGTACTCGAATTTGGCGTGCAATATCCTGAGTCACATCGCGCTCGAGCGCCAAAATGTCGCGCGTATCTCGTTCATAGCTATTGGCCCAGAGATGCTTGTCGGACGGTCCATGGATAAGCTGGGCGGTGATGCGCACCCGATCGCCGGAGCGTTGGACGGTGCCCTCGATGATTCCGTCCACTTTGAGTTCACGCGCGATTTCCGACAGGGTCATTTTGGTTTGCTTGTACTGCATGGAGGAGGTACGTGAGACCACCTTCAGCGAACCGATCTGCGCGAGGTCTGTAATCAGCGCGTCGGTCATGCCATCCGAAAAATACTCCTGGTTAGGATCGTTCGACAAGTTCGCCAGCGGCAGAACAGCGAGGGAATGAATCAATGTCGGGTTGGTTTTGATCAACCAGCGCTGTCTAACGCCGGCGACATCGAGCCAGAAGAGGGTCGCCAGGAAGGCGAGGAATAGGACGGCGCCGATGGCTATGCGGGGGAAGAGTGGTCGTGATCGGACGGGCACACGAGCTTCCCCATTCGAAGTTCCTTCTTCCGCTCGACTAGTGTCGTTCGCTACGGTCACCGAGCCAATAAAGCGATATCCGCGCCTAGAGAGTGTCTCGACGAACCGGGGGCTCTCCGCCGAATCCCCCAGGGCGTCGCGCAGCTTCTTGATTGCGTTGTAGAGTCCGCGATCAAAATTCACAAAAGTGTCGGACGGCCAGATGCGTCGCTGCAGTTCCTGTCGAGTCACAACCTCGCCGGGATGTTCCAAAAGAATCTGGAGAACCTGAAAAGGCTGTTCCTGGAGCCGAACCTTGAAACCCTGCTTGTGCAGTTCCCGGCAGGCAGGATCCAGCTCAAAGACACCGAAGCGAATGATCTCTTGGGATGGAGGGAGGTCGTTCACGAATGCGATACCCCCGAAGGTTCTGAGAAGTGTATCACGAAAAAAAAGAGAGAAACGCGCCAAGTCCCGCTTCTGCAATGGATTAGGGGGATAAACAGAAAATCAAGAGGGAATCGTTGACGTTCGGCATGTTTACGAGCAATAAGTCGTGAAGTCGCCGCGCATCCATTGGTTGTCAAACAGAGGAGGCAACATGAAACCCAAGGTATTGACGTCCATTACAGCAATGACAGTATTCGTCGCGCTGGCGATCTCAATTCGGTTGTCCGCGCAGGAGCAACAAGAACACCCCAGCAGCACTCATCAGCCCACCATCATCACATTCGATGCTCCGGGCGCGGGCACAGCGACCGGCCAGGGCACGGAGGGCATCGCTATCAACCCGGATGGGGTGATCGCGGGAGCCTACACCGACGCGAGCGGTGTGAATCACGGTTTTCTGCGGGCTCCAGACGGCACTTTCACGACATTCGACGCTCCTGGCGCGGGCACAGGCCCGGGCCAGGGCACCTTTGTTGCAGGCGTCGGCGCTATTACCCCAGCGGGGGTGATCGCGGGAACCTACACAGACGGGAGCGGTGTGAATCACGGTTTTCTGCGGTCTCCCCTCGGCACTTTCACGTTAATTGACGTTCCGGGCGCGGGCACAGGCCCCGGCTTGGGCACATCAGCCGAGGACATCAATCCGGAAGGAGTGATCGCGGGAGAGTACTCTGACGCAAGCAACGTGTTCCATGGTTTTGTCCGGACTGAGGACGGCACCATAACCACGTTCGACGTTCTCGGCGCAGGCACAGGCCCCTTTCAGGGCACCTTTGTTGCAAGCGTCGAAGGTCTCACCCCAGCGGGGGCGCTCGCGGGATTCTACACCGACGCGAGCGGTGTGAATCACGGCTACGTGAGGGCTCCACACGGGGCCATCACGACGTTCGATGTTCTCGACGCGGGCACGGGCCCCGGCCAGGGCACCTTTGTCGGGGGCATCAACCCAGAGGGTGCGGTCATGTCGGCTTACGTTGACCCGAGCAATGCGTTTCACGGTTACGTGCGGGCTCCGCACGGCACCATCACGACGATCGACATTCTGGGTGCGGGCACAGGCCCCGGTCAGGGCACCGTCCCGGAGGCCATCAACACGCGAGGGACCATCACGGGAAACTACCTCGACGCCAACGGCGTCAGTCACGGCTTCATACGAGCGTACCGCGGCGCCATCAGCGTGTTCGACGTTCCTGGCGCGGGTACAGGCCCTGGCCAGGGCACCGTCCCTTTTTGCAACAATCCGGTCGACGCCATCACGGGATGGGAGATTGACGCGAACGGTGTGTATCACGGATTCCTGCGAATACCGTAAGCCCGGCCGGAAACTCTGTTGCGCAGCGCAACGGTTCAATGTGGGGATAGCAATTCACGGCCGTGACTGATGACACAGATGAACCGTGGAGCAGGGCACTGCCAAATTCCGGCCGAGTGACGGGCAAGCCGGAAGTTATTTAATGCTCGCCGGCTTACTCCTTGACCACGCTTCGAGGCTTCTTCTCCTCGCGCAGGCCGACAAACTTTGAATGGCACAGCTTATCCGCCTCGGTCCATTCTAGGAATTCGATCTGAGCGACCGCTTCTGGCCCTGCGCTCAGGATGACAAGTTCATGGTGTTTTGCTGTGTGTCAGGAACGCCTTGGCGCCGCGGGACGGCGGGGCTGGCGCTGGTGTTTCGAGCGCGGCGGCGGAGGGCAGGGGAGGGGGAAGCTTGCCGGAGGGTACAGACCGGGTGGGCAGTACGTAGCAAAGTGCATCCGGGCACGTCTGGCGGGGAAGACGGTGCCTCCACCCTTTCATTATTTCAACAAGGGCGACATGGCGGTCATCGGCCGCAGCGGCGGTCGCGAATATTTTCGGCGTGCATGTTTCCGGGCTGCCCGCCTGGCTGATCTGGCTCTTTGTCCACCTGATGTATATCGTGGAATTCCAGAGCCGCATCATCGTGTTTATTCAATGGGGGTTCGAATACCTGACGTTTAGCCGCGGCGCGCGGCTGATTACAGGAGTGGCGGCAACGGATTCATTGGAAAAGCCAGCGGCGATGGGCAACACCGGCGACGGGCGCTAGATCGGCGCCGGGTCGACTACGCGCGCTTTGCCGCCTTTGCGTCGGCCACGCGGATGATTACGCGCTTACCGAGGGCACGCGCCGCGCGAGTGATGGTATCGAGTGTCACAGAAACGTTTCGCGGGTCGAGCAGACGATCCAGTTGCGACCGGCTCGTGTGCAATTGCCGCGCCATCGTCTGTTTCGTCTTTTGCTGCTGGCGCATGGCCCGTTGCAGTTGCCAGGCGAGGACGCGCTTAATGGCAACGGCCTCGACTTCTTCGCGGACGCCTTCTTCTTCGAGGAAACTATCGAAGGTTGACCCGCTGCGGTCCACTTTCTTACGAACTTTCTTTGCGTTCATGGCAGTCCCCTTTGATGCTTAGCTTTGTTGCCTTTGGCCAGGTCCAAGTCCTCGCCAGGCGTCTTTTGCGTTTTCTTGATGAATCCGTGGAGCAGGACCATGCGGCCCTTTTTGTCGATGTAGAAAAGGACTCGTGCAATGCGGTTCTGCGCCAGGCGCGTCCGCACTTCGTAAACACCGTCGCGGAGAGGCTTGCAAACTGGCATCCCGATAGGCCAGCCGAATTCCACCGTTTTGATGTCCTCCCCTATGCGTTTCCGATCCTCCCGGAAAAGCCCCTTAAGCCAGTCCCGCACCGGTTCCCCGCCCGCCTCCGTCCGATAGAAAATCGCCGGAACGCTTTTGCCTTGTTTTTCGGGATTGGCGGGCTTTTCACTCACTTCCGTAGTGTACCAACTACGGTACATTCGGGCAAGGGGCTACTTTAAAGAGAGCTCCTACAAATGTAGCAGGCAGTGGCGGGGAGTTGGGCACAGGCAGGACTGTGCCACTAAGGTCATGAGCCGGCTTCAGAGGGGATGAATCTCCAATCGCTGAAGCAGAGAAGGGGCCAGCCCAATGCGGCCGCACGCTTTCAAACCCCGAAAGCATGGGCCGCCCGCGCGGATCAATGAGCAACACCGGCGACGGGCGCTAAGTCCCGGAGAATTGGCAGCCGGTTGACGGGACAGAGTATAGCGAACCCGCGTCGCATACCGGTCCGATGGTAACTTCCGGTTTGCCGACGATCGGCCCGGAAGGTGCCAAGAGCATGTCTTTCTCACGTGGCGGTCAAGCGTCGGCTCTCAGTGCCGCAGGTACTTGCATAGGGACAATAAAGTTGCTGGCGAGAAGATAGGCGAACAGGTGTCCGAGAGGTCCCGCGCGACGGAGTTGTGCGGCAGAAACCCATCCGCTCGTTTCACTCCATTCCCAACCGGAGGCGGAAGCAGCGTTGAGCCATTCGCGCAGGTCCGCGACGGTCATGGGATAAGCGTAGATGCGGGCGTTCTGGGCGAAGAGGCGCGCCAGGGCCTCCAGACGGTTGCCTTCGAGATTGCCGTAAGGGTCTTCAAACGCGCGAATGATCAGGGAAAGGCCGACGACGAAGCGCACCGGCGCCGTTGTATAGCGGTTGACGAGGGCGGTCATATGGTAGAGCTCGCGCTGGCGAAAAAGCAGCACGTCCCCGCCAGTGGCGAGAAGGGCGTCGATACGACGAAGCAAGTCGGGGATCTCTGGAGCCGGCTCGTTCGGCGTGAACTTGAACGGAGCAGCTGTCAGGCAAAAAAAGCCAGCGGGCGCCGACTTTGTTTCGCCCAGCTCATTGCGAAGCTCCTGAATACCAGAAGCCAGCAATCGCGCGTGGACCTGCTCGTGAACGGCATCTACGTGGCCAAAGTAGCCGGGCGCAAGCACGACGGCTTTCTTGTAGAGGGCCTCGGTAGGGGCAACGGCGGGGCCCTTGGAGGGGAAAAATACAGCTTCAGCGAATCCCGCAGACACCAGGTAGGCCAGGAGGGTACGGCGGTCCCAAGTCTCGAAGGCGGGCCCGCGAAGATCGATGTAGTCGATCTCGATGCGCTCCTTGACGACGTCCTGTGCCACGCCTTGCAGAAAAGATTCCTTGGTTTGCAATTCGTAGAACGCCGAGTAAATGAGATTGACGCCGAGAATACCGATGGCTTCCTGTTGGAGGATATTGGCAGGATCGCGCATGTTGATGTGCATGAGGACATCGTTGGGAGGGCCGCCGGGCTGCGACTGAAAGCGGAGACCGATCCAACCATGAGCGTCGTTGGTTCCGGCGAAGTTGCGCGCGGAGACGGTATCCACAAAGGAGAAGAACCGAGTCCGGGGGCCGCGCGTCTTCTGTAATTGGGCGAGCAGCTGGGCCCACTCGTTGTCCAGCATGGCTTCGAGGCGCTGCTTCGATACGTAGCGCGAGCCGGAACCGTAGAGATCGTCGCTGACTTCTTTGTCGTAGGCCGAAATGGTTTTGGCCACCGTGCCGGAGGCGCCTCCTACTACAAGGAACCAGCGCGCGACTTCCTGACCGGCGCCGATTTCGGCGAAGGAACCGAAGGTGGAAGTATCAAGATTCAGCGTGAGCGCTTTGTGGTGAGTGTCGGGTTTTTCAGTGAAAGGCATAGTCAGGCTCCGTTCGGGCCGACCTTCTAAGAGATGCGACCGTCCGTGACGAGCTAGCGAAGCTCGGCGCGCGAGGAAGATTCTTCCCAGGATTTTTTTGATTTCGAAAACGGCAAAGATTCTATAAACGTTTTGTCCTCCCGCACGTTGATTGAACCATGTTTCTTCTGGGTCCGCAAAGGGTCAGCCTCCAGCGAGACCCAGAGCAGAATTCGCGTGGTGGTAAGTTGGAAGCTCCACTTGGAGCCTGCTGCCAGTTGCGGGCGGATAACGGGTTAACCGGAAGTTACTCAAGGCTCGCCCGTTTGCTCCTTGACCACGCTTCAAGGCCTACCGCGAGCCGGAGCGTTCGGAGGCGAAAGACTGCTCTTTCAAAAACGCCGCCAGGATGGCGGCGCTACAAAATGACGCTACGACGCTCGATCCGGGGTTACGCAGGTTCAGCAGGGATGAATCTCCGATTGCCGAAGGAGAAAAGGGGTCATCTCAATGCGGCCCCACGCTTTCAAACCCCGAAAAGCATGGGCCGCCCGCGCGGATCGATGGGCAACACCGGCGACGGCCGCTAAGTCCCGGAGAATGGCAGCCGGTTCAGGGGACAGGGTATAGCGAACCCGTGTCGTACACCGCTCGGTCGGATGATTGCCGACCATTTGTCCGGAACCCCCTGCCCCCAAGCGCTTACAGACCTGGGCCGAGGCTGGCCCTTGACATGCAATTCGGCTCTGCCATAGTCTAACTATGTCAGAGGTGTTGCCTTGCATCGAAACGAAATTCCTCCGGGAACGCTCTATCTGCTGATTTTGAGAACGTTGGCGCGCTCCTGCGAAATGCATGGGTATGAGATTGCCAATTCCATTCAGCAGATATCCGATGACGTTCTGCAAGTCGAAGAAGGCTCCCTGTACCCCGCGTTGCAGCGGATGCTGATCAAGGGTTGGGTGACCGCGAAGTGGGGTACGACGGCCGGAAACCGCCGCGCTCGCTATTATCAACTGACCCCGGCGGGGCGCAAACAATTAGACGTAGAAATGTCGCAGTTTGAACGCGTCATCGGAGCGATCACGCGTGTGATCGAGGCTGTCTGAAAGGAGCTCCGTTATGGACTGGCTGCGCGAACTGGCCAGGCGCCTCAGCATGCTGATGCATCGCCGACAGTTTGATGCCGACCTCGAAGAGGAGGTGCGCCTGCATTTGGAATTGCGGCAAGAGGAACAGTTCGAGTCCGGCATGACGCCAAACGAGGCTCGGGCCGCGGCTCGGCGCCGGTTTGGCAACGCAATGTACCTGAAGGAAGAAAGCCGCATCGCGTGGGGCTGGGAATGGTTCGAGAACTTGGCGCAGGATGTTCGCTACGGCTTCCGCATGTTGCGCAAGTCCCCAGGCTTCATGGCTGTCGCCATCCTCACCCTGGCTCTCGGCATCGGCGCAAACACCGCGATATTCAGTGTGATCAATGGAGTGCTGCTCAGTCCACTTCCCTACAGGAATCCGAAGCAACTCGTCGTCATCAAGGAACACGATTCGCTCCCGAACGTGATGGATATCCAGAGACAGACGCGCGCATTCTCGCAGGGCGGCGGAATCAACGTCGACCGGATGGACTACACAGGCGGAACGGAACCTGTGCAAGTCCGTGTCGGTTTCATCGATGCGGGGTTTCTCGAAACGCTAGGCGTGCAGCCGATGTTGGGCCGGATCATTTCCTCCGGGGAAGATGTGCGAGGCGGGCCGCGCCTCGCCATGGTAAGCAACCATTTCTGGCAAAACTACCTTGGCAGCGATCCACATGCGGTGGGCAACACGATTCAACTGGGCGGAAACTCTTATACGGTAATCGGCGTCATGCCCGCGAGTTTTGCTCCGCCAGCGGAGCATGCCGACGTTTTCGTTTCACTCTCGGTCAGCGACCCGGGAGCGGGTGCTGAGCGCGATCTGCACTTCATGCATACCTACTGGCGATTGAAGGCGGGCGTCACGCTCGCACAGGCGCAGGCCGATATGGCCGCGATCGACCGCCGGCTCGCGGAGCAGTATCCGGCCGAAGAAAAAGAACGGAAGAGCCAATTAGTTCCGCTGCATGAATGGCTGGTAGGAGACGTGCGGTCCGCACTGCTGGTGCTCTTCGGAGCTGTAGGTCTGGTGCTGCTGATTGCGTGCGCGAACTTCGCGAGCTTGCTGATGATGCGGGCGGTTGCGGGGCGCCAGGAATTGGTGATCCGGGCGGCGCTGGGCGCGGGACGTGGCCGGCTCATCCGGAAAACGCTGACAGAGAGCACACTGTTGTCGGTCTTCGGCGGTGCGGCCGGACTACTGTTCGCGAAGTGGGGCACGAGCATGCTCCTGGCCTTGAGGCCGGAGGAGCTGGCGCGGCTGAGCGGGATTCACATGGATACACGGGTGCTGCTGTTCGTCCTGGTGGTCTCGGTAATGACCGGCATCGTGTTCGGAATGGCGCCGGTATGGATCGCGGCTCGTGCCGACGTTGCCGGGGCGCTGAAAGAGAGCGCGCGGAGCACGACCGCGAGCACGATGGGGCATAGCATAAGGAAAATTCTGGTCATATCGGAACTGGCGGTTGCCCTGGTGCTGCTAGTGGGGGCCGGTTTGTTGATCAAAGGATTCTCACGGTTGCGCTCGATGAATCCCGGTTTCAATTCCGCGAACGTAATGACGATGTATCTCCAACTGCCTGAGACGCGGTACGGAGAAATCCCTAAACAAACCCAGTTCCGCCGCGAGTTGCTCACACGCTTGGATACTCTGCCAGGCGTGCAAGTGGCGATGGTGAGTGATATACCCCTCGGCGGCAATTATGTAGGCCACCGTTTGGTCATCGACGGACGCCCGCCGGTCGCGGTGGGAGGTGAACCGCTAGTGCAAACCCTTTCCGTGATGGGCGATTACTTCCACGTGATGCAGATTCCGCTGCGCGCAGGTCGCGAGTTCACTCCGTTGGACCGCGAAGGGCAACCACTGGTGGCAATTTTGAACGAAGAAATCGTGCGGGAATTCTTCCCGCATGAAGACCCAATCGGCGTGCGCATCTGGTGGGCAGGCGACGTAGGGCCGCCGCGATGGATGACCGTCATCGGCGTGGTGGGCGACGTGAAACATTCAGGATTGAATCAACCGGCGGATCCCGCAGTGTATGAGCCTTTTTCGCAGTCCGACGAGCGCTGGAGACGATTTATGACGCTCGTCATCCGGGCGCGAGATGCGTCTCCTGGGCTCGTTGCAGAAGTGAAGGAGCAGATCTGGAGCTTGGACAGCCAGATTCCGGTGAGCGACGTGCACGCCATGGACGAGCTCATAGCTGTGTCGCTTGCGCAGCAACGCTTCAACATGCTGCTCCTCGGACTCTTCGCCGCGCTCGCGTTGATCTTGGCTGCGGTGGGAATTTACGGCGCGATGGCCTATGCCGTGAACCAGCGAACGCATGAGATCGGCATACGGACAGCGCTGGGAGCGCAGCGACGCGACGTACTGCGGCTCGTTATGAGGGATGGAGCGAAAATCGCGTTCTTCGGCATCGCCTCCGGGATTGCAGGAGCGCTTGCGCTGACTCGCTTAATGGCCAGTCTGCTTTTCGAGGTGAAACCGACGGACCCCGCGACATTCGCGGGTGTCGCACTCCTGCTTGCACTCGTTGCGCTCGCGGCTTGCTACATCCCCGCGCGCCGCGCAATGCGCGTGGACCCTATGGTCGCCTTGAGATACGAGTAGTCCTTCGCGCAAGTGACCGGCAACCCTTCCTAGAACAAGCTCGCATAAACCTGTAGAGACTTCTGAGGCCCTCAGCCGCACGCAGGTAGACGCACAGTCCGCAAGTCTGATTTGTGGACAATACTGGCGATTGTTCCCGAGTGACGGACTAAGCGGAGGTTATTCAAGGCTCGCCCGTTTGCTCCTTGACCACGCTTCAAGGCCTACCGCGAGCCGGAGCGTTCGGAGGCGAAAGGCTGCTCTTTCAAAAACGGCGCCCGGATGGCGGCGCTACAAAATGGCCACGACGCGGCTCGATCCACGGTTACGCAGGTTCAGCGGGGATGAATCTCCGATTAGCGAAGCAGAGAAGAGGCCAGCGCAATGCGGCCCCACGCTTTCAAAAGTCGAAAGCATGGCCACCCCCCACTCATTGACTTCTGCTCCCCAGCGCCCGCTGCGCTTCATTAACCGATGTCGCGTGACACTTATTTGGATATAATGGCGGGCGCGCCGCTGGCTCCAAGAGAAATTGGGCCCCCATCACGTGGAGGGCTTGGCGATGCCGATCGTTTCGGACGTCATCGTACGCAATGTTGACAGGCTGGTTCTTTTCAGCACTGTACGATTCTGGATTAGCAGCTTCCTACTTGCAGGCGGCATCGGATTGCTCGCCTTTGACTTCTTCGAATACACGGTCGACATCAGCCTGGCGCCACATCTGTACGGCGGGGTGGTTGTTGCGTACCTGTTGCTTGCGTCCGGAATTGGCGGGTTCAAAGCCAGCCTACCGCTCTCGGCATCAGCCGCTGTCGGCTTGGTTGCGTTTTCGGTCTTCGGTACGGACCTGCTGAAGGTAATCAACCTTACCGCCTTAGTCTTCGCAGACATTCTCGCTGTCGTCCTAGTTATTGCAGTCGTCCTTTACAGAGTCGAGATGGCCCACACATCGGGACCATACAGGCAGGCTGCAACATCCGTTCCGGCCTATCCGGACGACGCGAGCGCTCCCGGAACAATGACGCGGGACGTTTTCCGCGCGAAGCTCGCGACACTTGGCGCTCTTGCTGGATTCGTTGCCGCGGTCGTCGTTATGATGACGACGGACGATTGGCAGATCCAGATGTTCGGCGGGGTCGGCACCTTAATGCTGCTCGCGGTCGTCAGGAGCTTCATGCTCCGCTCCAAGCGTCTGCAGGCTCTGGTCGCTAAAGAGCTAGCTACCCTTGACCTTCGAAAACCCGTCATCTTACTGCGATCCTTCTATGACGATTACATTGTAGCCGGAATAACGGGGTTAAAGTTTGAAGAGTTCACGGAGGCGATCCACTGGGAAAAGCCGCCGTTATTGCAGAAGGTGACGAGTATGTTGGCCCATCGGGGACCGGTCGTGGCCGTCGGAATGCCGGGCGAACAAGAGGCTCCGTTGGGCGCAGCCCGCGCCTATGTACGGGACGAGGACAAGAACTGGCTCACGACAGTGCGGCAGGAAATGCATCCGTTGGGTGCGGCTCGCGCCCATGCGTCGGACGAGGACTGGCTCAAGGTAGTACGTCAGAAAATGCAAGATGCGAACCTCATAGTATTGATCGCCGGACAATCTCCCGGCTTGGCTCTGGAACTGGATGCGATCCAGCAGGAGGACGGCTTTCTCAAGAAAGCGGTTTGCATTGTGCCTTGCGTCAGCCCGAGAGGGAGCGATTCGGAAGAAACACGCGGTTCGTTTGTGCCCAGCATCACTCAGGAGGTGAGCGTTCCGGGCGATGTCCGGGGTGACCAGTGCGCCGCAGAACGTGCCAGATTCGTGTTGCGCACGCTTGGAATCTCTTGGAAAGAGCTGGGAGTCATACCCGCAAACGTTCGCGCGTTCTATTTCAATGGCCACGCGCTGGTCGTCATCGAATCGGAATCGGAGGCTGCCACTTCAGTACTGCATGCGCTGGAAGTCGTCTTGACTCATGTTCCCGAGTCGGCACGGCAGGAGGAGAGGCCACACTCAGCCGTGGCCGTTGCTCCTGTCTGGCGTCGGCTCTGGCCATTCCAGCTTCATCCATTTCCGCTGCCGTTGGGTCTGGTCGCGGGAGTGGTCGCCCTTCTGGGGCTTCCACTACTGCTGTTGGCCAACTTTCCGATCGTTGGCCGATTTACCTCTACTCAACTCCAAGACCTGGAGGCATTCACAACATTGAACGGCAGCTTCGTACTGGCTGTTGCGCTCCTGTACTCCTGGCTGTTGCGTCTCAATGGACGGTATGGAACCGGTAGGGATTCAACCCGGGAGATCTTCGAGAGGGTGGCTGGCTCAGCGCTTCCCACGTTCGTTGTGCTCGTAGTCGTCCTGCTGGCCACAGTTATCTTAGGGAAAGATTCATCCGAACTCATTGTGCCGAGGCCGGGGGGAGGGGTGTTCCCCGTGATCGCGGGGCTGGTGCTGCTGGCGAGCGCCCCATGGGGCTTGTGGGGGTTGTTAGCTAGCCTGAAGCGCCTTTGGGCCACGACGCTGGCGGATGTTGCACTCAATACCGGTCTGTCGCTGGCGGCATGCGCGGTGCTCTGCTTCGGGGGTTGGTTAACCTTCGCAAGCTACGTTGAAGAAGGGGCAAGCACATCCGACAAACCAACCTCTTCTCGCGCTGAACTGTTGTTGACCGTAGCAAATTGGCATCGATATGTGAAGGGGGTCGGGCTCGCCGCGCAGTTGCCAGAATCATCTCGCACTGAAGTCTGCCGCGCCTTGAAGTTTTTCGAAAACGACAAGGCTTTCGTTTGGAAGGACTCGGTTCCGAAATGGGGTATCGTTATGGGCGGTGAACGCTACCGCGTTATCTTTTGTGTGCCCAAGCCGGTTCCTCTGTCAGTTCTCCTCTTGGCGGAAATTAGGAGTCGGGAGAAAATGCATATGACTTCAAACGCCCACTAGCCCGTAGCTTCTTTTTTCCCGTTTAACCCCGCCGCCAGAATGGCGGCGCTACGAAACGGCGCCGCGCCGCCGCTAGATCCGCGGTCACGCAAGTTCCGCTGGGATGAATCTCCGATTGCCGAGACAGAGAAGAGGCCAGCTCAATGTGGACCAAGGGTTTCAAAAGACGAAAGCAGGGCCACCTGCCAATCGTCGCCGTCATTGCGTTGGGCACGGAAACCTGGCTGGCTCGAACCTTTGTATCGCCTCGACAAACGCACTTGTAGGCGTCTGGTCCAGCAGCGCCGGCTTCATACCTCTAAGATATTTGTCGAAAAACGCCAGCGTGTAGCTCCTCACCGTCGCGAGAATGGCAGCGCGCTTTTCCGCATCGGCGCGCTCGCGAGCACCAAGCAAAGGCAAATCGCTAAAGTCCATGTGGGAGGTTTTCTCGCTTTGCAATCTCACGCGATAGCTACCTTCTCCCGTATTTCGCAGCGCCGCCTCCTGATCCGCATCCAGTCTTTTGACAATCGCCTCGATCCGCAGGCGCGGCATTTTCATCTGGGCGACTTGCTCGTCGGTCAGCGGACGCGTTGGCGGGTCGCGCAAAATGAGCATGAACGCCTGGTCCATGGCCCACCCACGCACATCCAAGAAGAGGGGCCTTTTTGCGACGACGCCGTCTTCGTTCAGGCAGGCCTTGAAACGACGGTCGAGCTGGCACGCATGCGCCGCGGCAATTCCCCCAAACGAGTGGCCAAACGCCCCTACGTGCGTAAGGTCAAGGTGTCCGACAAACGGCAGTGGCGACGAGCCTACTAGATTCGCGTGGGTGAGCTCGTCCAAGACGAATCGAATATCGTTAGCATGCCACTCCAGTTGGTTGAGGTTTGCTTCGCCTTCTAGAGATGGCGGCTTCGGCCAGCGTTGCTCGGAGTAAGCGATCTGCTTCCCATCAGGAAAGAGCGTCGCGATGGCGTCGTATGGGTGTGAGATCGCGGCCACAACGTAGCCGTGACTGGCGAGGTCTTCGAACTGTGCCGCGTAAACCTCTCGAACCATACCGGCGCCTGGCGAGAAAATCAGCACTGGGCTCTGCTTTACGGAGCGTGCATAAGGCGCAGCGGCAAAGGCGTTGGTTTTTACTCCATGCCTGAGAGTTTCGGATGCGTCGCGGAAAAAGTTTTGGAAGCTGCCTGCACCGATCGCTTTTTCATACCCCGCCGCGTCCAGATATTCAGCGAGAACTGCGTCAGACGGTTCTGCCGGGTACCAGACGTCTACCATCACCTCACGCGGCTCATGATTGGGTGAAAGTGGTTCGACCCGCGATTCATCTACCCAATGCACAGTGACCTTCCCTACAGCAAAGGGACCCGTTGGTGCGGGAAGGGTCGCTAGGGCGGGGCTTTTCAGTGGATTGGTCGCAGGAGCACCCGCACGAGCAATTGGATATAGAAAACATATTGCCGCAAGCACAAAAGATGTGCGGGATTTCCCGTGAATTATCATTTGATCGTGCATATCCGCTCCGTTCCGAGAGCTATTCTTCGGTACGAACTGGCAGTGTTAATTGTTCCTTGGAATCTGGAGGGTAGCCGCGCCTTAATTCCGAAAAAACGTCTACGAGTGGCCCATCCTTGCGGCTTTCTTTCTTGCCTGTCCTGCTTGCCGCAGGCAAGTGGGGTCTGGTCCACCTTTCCAATTTCCAATTTCTATCTTCTAGTCGGCCGCTGGCTTGACGACCACAGCCAGGGGTGGGCGGAGCTTGCCGGCGGCGAGGGCGTCGAGGGCGCGGAGGCGCCCGGCGAGTTCGGCGGCGGTCAACTGGCGGTCGCGGAAGAGCGAGCGAAGAAAATCGTCGGCGCGGCATGGTCCTTTACGGGCATTGCATTCCAGACAGCAAGAGACGAGATTGCGGTAGGAATTCCGGCCCATCTGAGCGCTTGGCACAACATGGTCGAGACACTTTATGGAGTGAGCGAGCCGGCCCAGGCAATAAAAGCAATGCCCGCCCTCCCTGGCATGGATGGCCTGGCGCAAGGCCCTGGTGCTCAGGAAATCCTGCTCTTCGAGGTTGACGGCGAGAGCGGCCGGAACTACGGGGCCGGACGCGATCGCCTCAGGATGCTCAGCGAGAATCTCTGAGGGCAAGCGCACTTCCACCACGTGACCGGCTTTGCTGCGTGCTACGAGGCGCAGCGCGCCGTTGGAGACAAGACGCCGTACAGCGAGGCGCGTGGGGCTGCCGGACAGGCGGATACCTCGGGCCAGCCAGGGAATGGAGAAGCAGAGTCGCGCCTTTCCTTCCAGGCGGCTGTGCCGCAGAAGAAAAGAATAGGCGGCGCGGTCGATCGTGCCGAGCCCGAGCCGGGGCACGAGCAAGTCGTCCAATTGTTTCCAGATGTGTTCGGCATTCGGTTTTTTGGTTTTCATGTTCGGATCCAGAGTGTGAGATGGAGGAAAGTTGACGGCTAACACTTGGGAGAAAAGAAAAAGAACCAAACAGAGAGCTCAGCGATCTTGGCGGCGTTTGCATTTCTCCGCACCCGGCGCCTGCCCCGACCCGGTTACAAAATGGCGCCAGGACGCAGATCAATCCGCGAAGGAGGGGTTCTGGCGTTGTGTTGACAGGTTCACTGATCCCTCGTTACACTCCGACATTCGGGCCGAACGCTCAGGGCCCGTTGCACGGCCCCAGGCGAGTCCTCCCGATGCATTCCGCATCATTCAAGCAAGGAGGTAACAAGCCATGAAGAACATCGTTCTCGTCCATGGTGGCTTTGTGGATGGCGCCGGCTGGGAGGGCGTCTACAAGATCCTGAAGCGAGACGGCTATAGCGTCAGCATCGTCCAGAATCCGACTTTATCGTTGGAGGACGACGTAGCAGTTACCAAGCGAACTCTTGCAACGCAGGACGGGCCTGCAATTCTCGTCGGCCATTCCTACGGGGGAGCGGTCATCACGGATGCCGGAAACCATCCAAAAGTTTCCGCCCTCGTATACATCGCAGGCTTCGCACCAGACAAGGGCGAGTCGGTGGGATCGCTGATTAAGAACCCGCCGCCCGGCGCGCCCGTACCGCCGATACTGCCGCCGCAAGAGGGCTTTTTGTTCCTCGACAAGGCGAAGTTTCCCGCCTCTTTCGCAGCCGACGTGGACCCAGAAAAAGCCGCGTTTATAGCGGATTCCCAGGTTCCGTGGGGCATGGGGGCCATTAGCGGCGCGATCAGCGAACCTGCCTGGAGGACCAAGCCGAGCTGGTACCTGGTCACCACCGAGGACAGGATGATTCCGCCTGACGCTCAGCGTGCTATGTCCAAGCGTGCGGGTGCCACGGTCGTGGAGGTCAAGGGCAGCCACGCCATTTACGTCTCGCAGCCAAAAGCGGTCGCAGATCTTATTGAACAGGCCGCGACGAAGGTGAAGGCCGCCACCGCTTAGAAAGTTCGCTTCGCACGCGCCGAATCTACGGGTGTTGACGGTGAACTCCCTTCCCGAAAGTAGTATCATTTTCGATGGCTCCAGCGGGAGCAAACCAAAAACATTCCACCGGAGGAAGATATGCAAACCAAACCAAGCATCGTGTTCTGCCACGGCATCTGGGCCGACGGTTCATGCTTCAGCAAGGTGATCCCCACGCTTCAGGCGGAAGGGCACCAAGTGATGGCTGCCCAGTACGGCCTCGACACACTCGCGGGCGACGTCGCCACCGTGAAACGCACGCTCGGGCGCGTTAGCAGCCCCGCCATCCTCGTCGGCCACTCTTACGGTGGAACCGTCATCAGCGCCGCGGGAACCGATGAGCGCGTTGCCGGGCTCGTTTTTATCGCCGCACTCGCCCCCGATGCCGGCGAGACCTCGCAGAGTCAGCTGGATAAGTTCCCCGTCACAGATGTGTTCAGCCATATCGCAGTCGCGGATGGACGCGTCTGGTTGCAACCGGACGGCGTCGAGTGTTTCGCCGGGGATCTTTCCGAGCAGGACCAGAAGTTGGTCTGGGCAACACACTGCGCGCCCGCCGCGGACTTGTTCACGCAGAAGCTCGATGGCGTCGCCTGGAAGTCGAAGCCGAGTTCCTACATCCTGGCAACAAAAGACCGCACCGTGCATCCGGACCTGCAACGCTTCGTGTCAAAGCGCATGGGCGCCAATGTGTATGAAGTCGCCAGCAGTCACGTTCCCATGCTCTCCAATCCTAAATTAGTCATCGACGTGATCCGCACCGCCGCAAACGCCGCTGCAGGACGATCCACGGCAGCAGGGCGCTGAGGTTCGCGCGGGTCACCCGTCGCGTTAGGCGTTCAATTTTGTAGCGCCGGCTTCCAGCCGGCAGCTTCTTCTTTGTCTCCCGTTCAACCCCGCCGCCAAGATGGCGGCGCTTACAAAATCGCGCCATGACCTCAATTCGCGGTCACGTAGGTTCACCGGGGATGAATCTCCGATTTGAAGCAGAGAAGAGGCCAGCTCAAAGCGGCCCCACGCTTTCAAAACCCGAAAGCATAGGCCACCCGCGCGGGATTTCAAGATTCGCGCGTTTTTACATGGGATTTCGCATCTGGGTGACGGGGCGTCCAGTCTTTTGGCGGAAAGGCAACGTGCCAGAAGATAGGATTCGGTAGCGTGAACTCCACTCCCGCCTGTGGGTGCTGGCCCTGACTTCTGTCTATATGAGCGACAACGCACTCCAGGGCCGCTTTTGTCTGGATGTTCGCCAGAGTAAGCCGCTGTCCTCTGTGGACCTGCGTCGACATCAGAATCAGTGCACCGTGAGCACTGATGGCCCGTGTGTGAGTCTCTTCTTCAAAAGGGGATCCGAGGACGTTCAGGCCGGAGACTCGGACTGGGATGGTCATCAATACTCGCTGACTCCTGCGGCGGTTTGCCGCGAGCCAGGAGGTCTCGCGGGATTCGATTAGCCACCTTTCAAGAGTCTGACGGTGCTCCGGCTCAATGGCGGTAAACACCAGCCCCATGCCCTTGCCAACTCGGGAGTAGACAACTCTTGCGTGGGCTTCGAGCAATTGTGCCCCTTTTGTGATGCGTACGTCCGTTACCGTCCCTAAGGCAAGAACGTTGTTCGTGTCCACATAGCAGCCTTGTTGACTCAAGTCACGGACGCGCGTTTCCATCCGCGCGCCCGATTCAGCCGCGATTACCTCAACGGCGGCAGTGAACTCGTACCGAGGATGAGTCCGGCGGTCTGCTCCGGCTGGCGCGGGGGAAGGGCCGGAAGCGTTTTCCTGTTGAACAGCGGCAGTGGACTCGCCGGCGGGATGAGTGTGGTGGTCTGCCTCGGCAAGTGGGACGGAATCGCTAGCGGGCTTTTCCTTTTCAACAGCGGCAATGAATTCGTCGCCAAGATCAATCACGTAGTCTCCCCCGGCAAGTGCAGTGGGATCGCTGCCGGGTTTTTCCGCCTCAACGGGGGCAATGAACTCGTCGCGAGGAGGAGTCTGGCGGTCTGCCGCGGCCACAGGCTCAGCAGGCTTTTCCGCCTTACCGGGAATCTTGGGCGTGGGAAGGCTCGCAGCTTTCGAGCTTCGCTTGCGATTGCGGCGCTTCATGGCCATCCGATTCTAACCCAAAGGGTACAGACGAGAACCGAGCATTGCGCCTCGCAATGCACATGCTGGTAAGGGGCATAAAATGTTTTCGGCGCGGACAGGATGAATCTCGAGGATGCTCGGACGCGGAACGACATGAAACCAAGGACGTTACAACTCTGCCTGCTTGTCCCGCTTGTCCAATTCGTCCAACCCTCTGGATCTTGCCGCAACGAAAAAGCTCCAAGGTCCTAGGGCGTATTACGCAGTTCACCTGCTGAGGAATTACAGTCTTTACCTGCTTGGCAGGCAAGTCTGGCTGCCGCTATCCAATTTCTGAGATGCCCAGATAGGGAGCGCTCTTGCGTCTCGTCCTCCAGGGGCCAATTAAGGCTGCTCTTTCAAAACCGCCGCCAGGATGGCGGCGCTACAAAATGGCTCCGTGATCTTGGTCGAGCCGCGATCACGCAGGTTCAGACCCCGCAGTGATTTGGCCCACAAATCGTTGACCAGGAGGCTGCTAACGGGTGGCGAGTTTCGTAGTCTCTCTAGCTTAAGGTAGTGCCGCGCCCTTAGAGAGTCTCTTTCGGAGGTTTTATGAACCGCACATACATCGGCGGAATAGTAGTCGTGGCGGTGGCGGTCTTATCGGAGTGGACCGGCCTGGCAGGCCGGTCGCAAACGCCACAAGCATCAAATATAGTCCAGCCCGCACCCAAGGAACCATCGAACCAGGAAATCAATGATGCTTTCGTTCAGCAGATTTCCAAGCAGATCGCCGGGCACGAGCAAGAACCCTCTGGACAGGTGTTCAAGAACATCCAAGTCGATGTTCTCAAGAAGGCTCCAGCCGCCCGCTTGTTGCTGATCATGAACGAGGGATACAGCAAGGCATTGGGGGTCAGCTGCAAGCATTGCCACGTGGAAGATGATTTTTCCAAGGACGACAAGCGTCCCAAACGCTGCGCCCGCGACATGGCTGCGATGCACTTCTCGATCAACCAGCAGCTCGCGAAAATGCAGAACCTGGCGCCAAATCCCAACGGACACTTCATTAACTGCTCGACCTGCCACCGCGGCGCCATTGATCCCATGGAGGGCCCATAGGCAACTGGACAGTCGGAGCGTTTTCTGATGTTTGTTTGAGAAGACTCGTTCGGCTCGCAACACGGGCCAGCCAAGGGATGGAAAACCAAAGTTGCCGCTTTCCCTCCAGGCGGCTATGCCGCAGAGGGTAGCAATAGGCGGAGTGGTCGGGGGACGACAAGCGCAGTCGCGGCACGAGTACGTCTTCCAATTGTCTCCAAACGAGTTCGGCATTCGGTTTCTCTCTCTTCAGCGTTTGTGGAGGCTGGGCTTCCGCCGGGTTCGCGGTCCGGCCTTGCCGGACACCCCGGCCCTTATTGGCTTTCATGTTGGGAATCCTTTGTGGGAGATCGAGATACTCTGCGCCATCGAGCGGCTTCTGCTCGATGAACTTGACCGTGGGGTAGTTGCAAGACCCGCAGGACTGGCGCCCCGCACTACAAAAAAACGCCCCGACGGGAAGTCGGGGCGCAATTTCTTACAAGGCCCATTATACTCCAAAAAAAGAATTTGTCAAGTGAATAGTTTATTGAATCGCTATCCTTCTCATTCTCCGAGGTTTACGGCGCAGCTCTTTGCCGCGACGACGTGCGTCCTCCGTAGAGATTTTCGCGGCCTGTTGCCATCTTCTTTATTTTCCTAAAGTTATGCTCGCCGGAGGATGCTCTTGTAGCTCGGGACGTGCCAATAAACTCTATGCCGCTGAAAACGCAAGGCTTAAGGCGGAATCATACCTTTCACGCAAAGGATGGGTTAGAATCCTGCCTATTATGGCAGGAGGAAATAGCCACCAGAGAGCCATGGAGAAGGCGGCTAAAGCGCGTATCGAGAAGCAGGTATCTAAGGCTGTGGAGAAGGTTTTGGATAGCAAACAGGCAGCGATGCCACAAGTCCCAATTCCTAAGCCCGACAAGTCTTTTCTTCAAAGGTTTCTCGATTGGGAGGGTATATCATTCGTGACCCTCTCATTAGCAGGTTTGGGGTTTTTGACGGTTCCGCACAGTTATCCGATAGCGAAACTGTGCTTCATTGGTGCGGCGACCTCTTTGGCCATCAAGCTGGCCCTAGGAGTCAAAACAACGCTCTATCCAAGAGCCTTGATCGCTGTATTGGCCGCAACCGTTGTCGGAGTCGGCGTGAATCGCGTTAATGATTGGGTGACAGACTTGGAACGTGAGGAAGCCTCCAAACCATCTTTCCGTACAATCATTCTTAAAGAGCAACCTTCAAAAACTACACCGCAAAGAAGAGTACCTTCATCTGCTCAGACGGAAGAGATCAAACAACTTAGAGCTTTTATTACAGACCTTGATGAAATGGCGCTTAGGAATGAGTTTGGATTCCCCCAAATGATGACGGTAAATATTAAGGCGGTAAAAGATAGGACCATTAATTTCAAAATGACTGGGCATGACGACTTTAGTTATATGCCATATCAGTTTGATGGCGGCTCAATGCTACTCAGCGGCGAGCAAGGGGAGGTCCGTCGAGGAGGGGCGATAGTGTTTGAACCGCACCCAGATAGAGTTTCTTTGGTCTTACTGCCGAAGGAATATTCGGCTGGTGAAAAAATACTCGGGCGATTTGAAAACTCAACGGAACTTCCAATTCCAGTAATTAGCGCAGTCAAAGATTTCGATCTTGCGGTGCAGGAAAACGCAAACAATCTAATCAGAGCACTAAATAGCGCCTTGCAGAAAAACCCGGACTATTACCTACGCTATGATGATTTTCAGTCTCCCTATTTCCATAAGGTAGACGGGATGTGGCTTGAGCACTTTATTCAACTTAGGCCGAAGGCCGACAAAGTCAGAGACGCAATTCGTCAATTTATTGGAGTAAAGTGATGCGATTCTAAGCTGCGTCCTGCACCCTGCACCCTGGCCGTGAGATTCTTGCACTCAAGGTTCGGAGATAGGATTAACACGGCTTGAATAACCTCAATGAGTAGAGTCAGGCCCCTCTTTGAGATAAGGAAAATCCTTGGGTGTTTTCGATATCCACTTGTTGGTGCCATTTCTAGCCAAATCCATGCCGATATTCCAATGGCCGTTGTTCCAAGTTACGACTAAAAACTCTGTAAATGAGGCGGCTCGCGAGTAGATGTTTATTTGGAATCGGTTGTTCTTCCCGCGTTGAACGGGCAGGTTATACCCAATGTGGCGAGCATATTGCCCACTAACATTCCCTAAATTCAAAACGAGAATCGGATTTCTTGCTCTTTGCATCATGACTTCGGGACTATCCCAAGCCATGCTTTGCACAAACACATTTACGACCACGTCGTACATCGGATATTTCGAGCCGAATACAACTAGAGGCAAGCCAGAACTGTTTTCCTCCAATGTAGGAAAAATGTGGCATTGCCCCTTTGATCCCGTGATTTGAAGCAGGTTTTCATTGGATAACTTAGCGATGTCCTCCTGAGACTTGGATAGTGCCTCCAATCGGGAAGTGTGAGCATCTAGTTTTCCAACTGTGGTATCGAAGTGGGTTTGATTTTCAGTTTTCGCATCTTTGTAACTATCCACCAATTGCTTCATTGTTTGAGCGTATTTTTCATCTTGCTCTTTGATTGCTCTGACTTCGGTAATCAAGAAAACTACAGTGATGAAGGCCCAAACAACCCGATGGCCATTTTGGATTTCTTCTCCCTTAAGAGCCACAAACACACCAACTGCACCAAGCGCACCGATAGCGACCCCTGCCGATGGCAAACGCCAAACCCAGTACACGCAGAGGAAAAGGCTCGCGAACAAGCCGGGCCAATAAAATAAGGAAAGCACGGGGCTGATTATCCTCATCACATTGTCGTGACGGAGACGCGCCGACACTCTGGCGTTCAAAAGCCAGAGATTTATTTGGTTCCACATGCGGAAGATGATTGCACTGTTTTGCGTGAAAGGTATAGTCCCGCTGAAAGTCCGTCTCTGACAAACTGCTAGAAGCTGAGCTTCAATCCCAACTGAATTTGCCGTGAGCCGGTGGTTCCATCGGGGCGAGCATATTCCGTGGAAGAAAAGCCAAACGCGGAGGCGTTTGTGGGCGGAGAGTTGGGAGGAGCCAGCGGGTTGAAGTCCAGGATGTTGAGCGGCTGGCTGAACTGCGTGCGATTAAACAGATTGTAGAATTCGAAACGCATATCAAGTTTGACGCGCTCGCGAATCCCCACCTGCTTGTTCAGCACCGCATCGGAATTGTTGATGCCCGGCCCGCGGAAGTGATCGCGGCCGAGGTTCCCCGCCGTTCCAAACGCAGGAAGTGAAAGCAGAGCAAAGGAGGGGCCGGTCTGCGTCCTGGGGTTGCTGCTCGCCGGAACGCTCACACCGGCATTCAAATTTGGCCGGGAAAACAGCCCCGTATGGGCGGTGTCCACGTTCGTAAAAATATCAAACGGGAGGCCGCTCGAAAACGTGGAGATTCCCGAGACCGTCCAGCCACCAGCGACCTTGCTGAGGGCGCCTGCCTTCATGTGCATGTGACCGTGGCCCACCGGGATTTGCCAGGAGTAGTTCGCCACCAGGCGGTGCGTGACATCAAATTCCGAATTTCCGCGTTCCGCGCGCAAGTTGAAGGAGCTCCGCGGAAAAGGCGGAAAGAGAATATTGTTGTTGACGGGAATGAGCGGATCCGCCCCGTCGTCAATGGCGTGGGAATAGGTGTAGGCGCCCTGGACAGAGAAGCCGTGAGAGAAGCGCTTGGTGATATTCAGCTGCAAGGCGTGGTAAATGGAACTCGCAACGCCCTTAAAAAGCGAAGCCTGGAGGAACGCGCTGTTGGTGGCGACGGCGTTACCGTCGGGGAAAAGCGGCGGCAAGGAGCCGTTGTTAACGCCTAACCAGAGATTCGTGAATTGCAAAGTGGTTTGGTCGCACTGCCCGGTAGGAGTGTTCAGCCCGGCGTTGAACGGGTTCCCCGGCACGCAGAAGGCTTCGTATTGCGCAAGGCGATCCGGTTGCGGGGGATTGCCATCAACCAGGCGCAGCAGATGCGTTCCCTTGCTCCCCACATAATTCGCTTCCAACAAAAGACTGGGAACAGGCTCAATCTGAATGCCGGCGCTCCAGCTCTGCGAATACGGCGTGCGCAAATTGGGGTCGACGAGAAAAGGGAGAATGGGAGAACAGGACTGGCTCCCAGGCTGGCCCGCGGGCGCGCAATTGTTCACCGTTGGCGAAGATGTGAACTGGGAGAAAGGCGTGAGATTGGAGAGCGCACAGGAAGAGAGAAGAGATGGATTCGGAGTTCCGCTCATCAAACTCTGCGCAAAAGCCAACATCCCCGGGCAGACCTGCGTCTCCAGCATCTGGAAGGGCGGATCGCCGCGAAGCAGACTGACAAGCTGGCCAAAAACGCGGTCGTGGTAGATGCCGTAGCCCGCGCGCAAGGAAGTTTTGCCCGTGTGAAAAGGATCCCAGGCGACGGAAAGCCGCGGCTCGACGTCTTTCCAATCATCGTGGTAGAGAGAAGCCCTTCCGGCTCCTTCACCGACCTGCGTAAACGTGAAAGGGCCGGTGCCGCTGGGAGATACGAGCAGAGTGGACATGCGATTCTGCGTTTCCACCGGGACGCCAAAAAATTCGTAACGCAGGCCGTAGGTGAACGTCAGATTGGGAATAATTTTGTAGGAATCCTGGGCGTAAACGGCGAATTCGCGCTGGCGAAAGCCGCGAAGGTCAGTGGCCGTGCGCGTACCGCCGGTATTGAAAAACTGCGCCTGCGTGCGCAGGTCGATGCCGCCATACAGCAGCCAGACGAGATTCTGAAACGTGGGATCCTGATCGATGGCAGTTCCCGTTGCCGCCGCAGGGATGCCGAAATTCGAGAAAACCAGGGAATCCGTAATCGTGCGGGATGCGAAATTGTTGGAGCTGTTGGAATAGACGCCGCGATACTCGCCGCCAGTCTTGATGGTGTGGCGTCCGAGCACCCAGGAAATGTTGTCACCGGCGGTGTAGGTTCCGGCGTTGCGAGTCGAGCCGCTGGTGTCTCCCAAGAAAATACAGCCAAACCCCGCGACTTCAGCAGGCAGCGGAATGTCAAAACCGCGGCCAACGGTGTCCAGGAACTGACTGTTATTCAAGCCGTTGAACGCGCTTGTGCCCGTGCACGTGAGAGGGAATTCCAGGCGATTGAAAGCCAAGTGCAGCTCATTGATAAGGCCGCGCGCGGCCGTGGAAGTCAGGCGCGCGGTAAGGTTGTTGTTGTGCTGCCGCGTGGAAACGCCGCCGATGTCGCCTACGCCATTGGCGTAGATAAAATCCTCGTGCTGGTAATTCGAATCGGAATACTGGTTAAACGTGTAGCGCACCGAGAGCATGGCTTGCTCGGAGAAATCGTGATCAATGCGGCCGGTAACGCTGTTTGCATTCGAAAGCGATTGGCTCGGGTAATGAACGATGCCGCGAGCGCCGTCAATGTAATCGGCTGGTTGCGGATTTGGATACAGCGCCAGAATGGCCTGCGCGGTCGGGTCTAGCGGCTGGCCAAAAATATTTTCGGGAGAACCCTGGGTCACATCGACGGGTGTCCCGAGATAGGTGAATTGTCCAGTCTTAAACTCCTTAGTGGGCACGATGCTGGACCTCAGGAGCGTGGTGCTGAATCGCTGAAACTCTTCGTTCGCGAAGAAGAAAGTCTTTTTCTTTTGAATCGGCCCGCTGACAGAGTAACCGAACTGATTTCGTACAAAGGGATCCTGGTTGCGGTCCTGGGCAAAGAAGTCTTTGGCGGAAAGCGCGGTGTAGCGGCCAAACCAATAAAGATCGCCATGCCAATCGTTCGAACCGCGCTTTGTAACAATATCAATGATCGCGCCATTGTTGCGGCCGAATTCAGGGAGATAGCTATTTGTCAGCACGCGAAATTCCTGCGCGGTCTCCGGGTTTAGGGAGCTCAGCCCCTTGGGAAAACCGCCCATGTCCGGATCATTGTTGTCCGCGCCATCGAGCATGAAATTGTTGCTGCGTTCGCGCGACCCGTTGACCGAGAATCCGCTGAATAGGGTGTTTGTCTGAACGACACCCGGAGAGAGAAGAATGAGCTGGTAGGGGTCGCGCAGAATCAAAGGCAGATTCTCTACCTGATAGCCGTCCACGAGGTTACCGACCTGCGCGTCGTTCAAGTCCACCGGCGCAACGGATTCGCCGAGCACTTGAACTTCCTCCCGGACGCCGCCGATGGGCAGTTTGGCGTCTATCGTCAGGACCTGGTCCACACTCAGCTGAACATGAGAATAAACCAAGGGATTGAAGTTGGGATGTTCAATGCGGACATCATAGGTACCGGGATTTAGATTGGTAATTCGGTAGACGCCCGATTCGTCTGTTTCCACCCATCGCGACGCGCCAGTAGCAAGATTCAATGCCGTGACTTTGGCGTTGGGGATCACTCCGCCGGAAGGATCCGTAATTGTGCCGGCAATAGATCCAGTTTGTGCGCGGGTGGCCGGTGAAAACGCCAGAATTACCAGTAACCCCAGGAATACGGTTTTCCATCTCATGGCCGTAACCCCCCCATCGCGGTCTGGTGCTGATTGAGATGTGCCCACTTCGAAAATGTATGCTTGCCGATTTCCCTGCGATGTCCCCCTCGTTCCAAGGGCTTGTCGTGCGGAATGTAATCGATGCGGCCGCATCCCGCAAGCGGGCATTTGCGCAATGATGAAAAAAACTGGCGCTTTCAGTTCAACAGATTCAAACGGTTTCGCGGCGGGCTGGGGAATTACGAGTCATGGCAATGCTTCGAAAGCACGGAAGCGGCGCTCCAGCTCCCATTGCTGGGCCGCTTTTTCATTGGATTGGAGGAATGTTGCGCAGCGAGCGGAGGGTTTGTCCGCGCCCGCCGAGTCCTGCACGCAGGCCGCGGCGAGCCGCGTGAAGATATCCGGCGAGCTCCACAAACTCGCGCCGGCCAGGAAGCTGTGTTCGAGTCCGGTGCGGACCATTTTCTTCAGATCGGCATAAGTCAGGCCGTAGGTCTGGACCGCACGGACATATTCGTGCGTCAGGTTGATGCGCGAGACTCCCTCGTCATCGGTGGCCAGTGCCACCGGCACTCCAAACTGGCGGTAAATGGGAAACGGGTGATCTTTGCCACTGACGCCGAGAATTACATCATTGCTGGTGAGGCTGATTTCCACCATTATGCGATTCGCGGCCATCTCCCTCAGCAAAGAATGGGGCTTGTCTTCGTACATGATGTCAACGCCGTGGCCGATGCGTTCCGCATGAGCCTGTTCGACCGCCAGGCGAATGTGGCAGCAGAGGCCTTCGAAGGGAACCAGGCCGGGCGCGAGTTCTCCCGCGTGCAGGCTTAAGTGGATCTTCGGATAGAGTGCGTGGAGGAAAGCAATCAGGCGCATGTGCAGCGCGTAGTCCGCCATGGAGGTGTAGCCATCCTCGGGCATGACAAAATTAATACCGACAAAGCGCGGATCAACGATGGCTGTCTCAAAGCACAGCAGCGTCTGCGCAAAAACCTGTTCCTTCGAGAAACCGCGCAGAACCTGGCAGAGGAAACGGACCTGGACCTGGCACGCTGGAGTTTGCTCGGGCTGGCCGCAGTGTTCGAGTTTGGTGCGCAGCGCTTCGGCCTGGTCGAGGGCAGTTTTGGCGGGGGCGACATCGTCGCGCAATCCGCGCGCCAGCAATTCATCACGCATTCGCGCAAAATCATCTTGCCACCCGATTTCTTTGGCCAGAGCCGCGGTGTGGCCAAATTCCGGCGTGTGCATCAATTCCAGATATTGCTCGTTCTGCGCTGCGGCGCGCGTGGTGATCTCGTCAATCCATTCCCCCAGATGCCGATGCTCGGTGCCCCCGAATCTTCCAAAGGTATCGAAAAAGTGGTCGTGCGCCGTGACGCCCGGCGAAGGCACAAATCCCCGCATGGAGAAAGCATCCACGAGGGCGTCGAAGAGTTGCTGGTCCTTGTAAGCATTTGCGACTGGCATGTTGCCGTCGCTGCAGGCTGCCTGGTCGGGCCTGCCGGCTGCTGCTGCCGGCGGCTTAACGAACGCAAGCTTTGCAACGTCGATGCACAAGTGATCTTCGGCCGCGGCGCGGATCCAGGATTCCGCATAGACGGCGCCGCTTAAATGATTGTGCAAATCCGCGCCTTTGGGCATGCCCAGAAGGAAGTGGTAGAGCGAGAGTGGATTGGCGCGCGCGGCTTCGAGGGAAAGCTCGGCACGTTTCTCGGCGCTGGACTGCCCAGCCGGTTGCGGTTGCACCTTGCCTTGAGCCGACGCAGTCGCGCAGAGCAGTAGGGAAGTAAAAACGATGCAAACTACGTTGGGAAAGCATTGTCCTCGATGAAATTTCATTCGCAGGTTTATCATCGTCATTTTCCTGGGCACCGACGTGCCGTCAGATGGCCTGCGGAACAATCCGAGTGCGGCCTCCCACTGCGGCTGCGACGTAACTTCCGTCGCCCGCTGGACAGCATATCATTGGCGATAGTCCGATTCTTCCGGGATTCCACAAGGACAGTGATATTGTATGGCGGTCAGCTTGCGTTTAAATCAGGAGTAGCGATGCGAAGAAGTCGGCTTGCCAGGCAAGGACAACTGACCAAATTTGTGATGGCGTTTGCTGCGGTCTTTTTTCTTTTTGCTTTGCGCAATTCCATGGCTCGACAGCAGTCGAAACCTCCAGACCCGGCCGTCGAACGTGGGCGCGAGCAGTTCAAGGAATCCTGCGGATTCTGTCATGGCCCGGATGCCACCGGCGCTCGGGGGCCTGACCTGGTTCGCTCGTCGCTGGTGGCGCATGACGTGAAAGGCGACAAGATTGGCGAAGTCATTCATGTCGGCCGCGCCGATAAAGGCATGCCGCCATTGCCGTTGAGCGATCAGCAAGTGCAGGACATTGCCGCGTATCTGCACGCGCGTGCCGCCGAAGCGCTAAATTCGGGGGAGGTCCCCAGCAAATATCCCCTCGAGAAGCTGCTTACTGGCGACCCGGTGGCAGGCAAGGCATATTTCAATGGCGCGGGCGGCTGCAAAAGTTGTCATTCCCCTGCGGGCGATCTTGCCGGCATTGCCGCCAAGTACTCGCCCATTGATCTTGAAGCGCGCATGCTTTATCCCGAGGGAAAGCGCGCTACTGCGGTCGTGACGCTGCCGTCTGGCGAGCAGATCAAGGGGCCCGTGGCGCACGCGGATGATTTTGTAATCTCGCTGCGCGACTCCTCCGGCTGGTACCGTTCGTTCGCGCGCGATCGCGTCAAGGTCGAATTGCAGGATCCTCTGACCGCTCATCGCGAACTGCTCGATAAGCTCACGCAAACGGATTTTCACAATCTCTTTGCGTATCTCGAAAGTTTGAAATAGAGCGAAGCTGGAAAGTCAGAAAACTGGGGCGGAAATGTTTTCTCGGTTGCGTGGAATGATCGAGAGCAGACATTGTTGGGTGAAGCGTCCGGCAAATGCTGCGGCGCCGATGTTCAGCGGGATAGTGCTCGTCATTCTCCTGCTGATCACGTTCGGCGTGCATGCACCGGCTGTCGCCGCGCAAGGGCTCGACCCCGAGGCCCTGCTGAAACCCGCAACCGATACATGGCCCACGTATAACGGCGACTATTCAGGCCGGCGCTTCAGCCCGCTCGACCAGATCAACGCTGGGAACGTTGGCTCGCTCACTCTCGCGTGGATTTTTCATCCGCACGCGCCGGATATTAAAGCGACTCCACTGGAAGTGAACGGCGTTCTCTACTTCACGGCGCCGGACAACGTTTGGGCCGTGGATGCGCGGTTTGGCCGTGAGATTTGGCACTACCAGCGCGCTTCCGAGGGCGACCACATCGGCAATCGCGGCTTGGGCATGTACAAGAATTGGCTGTACTTCACAACGCCCGACGCGCACATGGTCTGCCTCGATGCCAAGGATGGCACTGTTCGGTGGATCGTCGAGCTTGCCGATGCGAAGCTCGGCTACTTCGCCACGATGGCGCCTCTGGTCGTGCGCGACCATGTGGTTGTGGGAGTTTCCGGAGACGTCACGGACGTTCGCGGTTTCCTCGAATCTTTGGATCCCGCCACCGGAGCGATTCAGTGGCGCTGGTTCACCGATCCGGATCCGGGCCAGCCCGGGTCGGAAACGTGGCCCAAAGACACCGACGCCATCCTCCACGGCGGTGGCATGACCTGGATGACCGGCACGTACGATCCCGAGCTCAATCTGCTTTATTGGGGTACTGGCAACCCCAATCCTGTCCTCGCAGGCGATGCGCGCCCTGGCGACAATCTTTATACCTGCTCCATCGTGGCGCTGAATCCTGACACGGGGAAGCTGGCTTGGTATTTTCAGCCTTCGCCGCACGACGTGCATGATTGGGATGCCGTCGAAACGCCGGTTCTCTTCGACGCGGAATTCAGCGGCAAGCGGCGCAAGCTCCTCGCGCAGGCCAGCCGCAATGGCTTTTACTTTCTGCTCGATCGAACGAACGGGCAGCATCTGGCTACCGCCCCGTTCATCGACCAGAACTGGTCCAAGGGCATTGACTCTCGCGGGCGACCCATCGCCAAGCCGGAATCCGCGCCCAGCCCAGACGGTGCGCTCGTCGAGCCCGGTTCCGATGGATCCAGCAATTGGATGGCGCCAAGTTTTGATCCGCAGACGGGCCTTTTCTATGTCAACGCGCGGCGCATCTTCAGCGTCTTTTATCTCACCGCGACAGGGAAGGCGGAAGGCTGGGCTGGCCGCGACCGCATCCTGTGGGCCAATTCCACGTTGCGCGCTCTGGACTTCCGCAGCGGCAAACTGGTCTGGAATCACGAACTCGGAGAGGGCGAGACCATCTCCGGCATCCTGACTACCGCAGGACATCTCCTCTTCACTGCGGATAATTCCGGCAATCTCCTGGCTCTGGATCCCGCCACTGGCAAGACGCTTTGGCACCTGAACGCCGGCGGACACCTGGACGCGTCGCCGATGACCTACCAACTCGACGGACGGCAGTACCTCCTCTTCGCTGTGCAGGACAATCTCTTCGCTTTCGCCATTCCTACCCTCGCCTCCCACTGATCCCATACTGGTTGACGTTTAACGCCCAGCGGTATAATACTGGACTGTGATTCGGTCCTTCCGATGCGCCGATAGCGAGCGGCTCTTTCGCCGCGAATCGGTGCGCCGATTTAGGGCCATTGAGCGCCAAGCGTTGCGCAAGCTGGACGTGCTTGACGCCGCACCGGATCTCCGAACCCTCTCCAGTCTGCCGGGAAACCGTCTGGAGCGGCTTAAGGGTGACCGGAAAGACCAGTGCAGCATCCGCATTAATGACCAATGGCGGGTTTGTTTTGAGTGGCGCGAGGGACACGCATACGAAGTTGAGATTGTGGATTACCACTAGGAGGGCATGATGGCAAAAAAGCAGAAGCCGGTGCATCCCGGAGAGATTCTTCGCGAAGAGTTCATGGCTCCCCTGGAGCTGAGCATGAACAGGGTAGCGCTGGATTTGCGCGTCCCGGTCACCCGGATCGCGGACATCGTGAATGGCCGCCGCAGTATCACCGCGGATACCGCGCTTCGCCTGGCTCGCTATTTCAAGAACACACCCTCTTTCTGGATGAATCTCCAAACGCGCTACGATCTTGAAGTTGCCGAGGACGCGCTCGCCGCCCGCGTTGTGCGCGATGTACGGCCCCTGGAAGTTGTTCCGGCTAAGTAGCTTTCGTAGGCTTGCTGACTGGTTGAACGCGAAGGTGGGTTGTGGCTACTGCTCGTAGTTCTCGACAATCTTCGCCGGGCGCACCTTGGCCTCATCCGGGTCACGCCCGAACTCTCGCAAGGCTCGGCGCTGCCGCAGCAAGTCCCAGCACTGGTCCAGTTCAACCTTTATTTTCGCTAGGCGGTCACGATCATCATCGGTGAGCTGAGACTTTGAGTACAGGCGCTCTTCTTCTTTGACTAAGGTATCGATGTGGCCCAGCACAGGTTGATCATTGCTTTCGGTTGCCATGGGAAGTCTCCTTCTGCGAGTAGCGCCGGCAGGTTTTGATGCGATGCCCGCTAAGGATTCGATGCAAGAATAGCGAAGAAAGCGACAGAATGGTGCCAGGGGCCAGAATCGAACTGGCTACGCCCGCCTTTTCAGGGCGGCGCTCTACCAATGAGCTACCCTGGCACAGTCGAGTCTTTTCATTCTAGGGTTCGGGGGAAGAAGAGTCAAACCGGAAGGAAGTGGGTCAGTTTCCGGCTGGTCTATTGTTCTCGGCGAAGTAATTGGAACGTCGCCAGAATTTGAGGCTCTAAGTCCTTAGTCTCCTGAGATGGGGTCTTACTCTCAGAACTATACGGACCATAGAAATCGATTAGCAGCGTTTTGCCTTTAAGATTGACGAAATATCTGTCGGGGTAGTCCACGCCGCCACCGCCCGGGCCATACCAATAGAATGTGTAGCGACCTATGCGCATGGCGGCCGGAGGATATTCAACTCCCGTGGGTGCCCCAATCCTGACAAGATTCTGCAAATCAAAGGGTTCGTCTATGAGTGCCACCAAAATCTGGATATCCGGGTCGATTTGGGTGAGTGTAACTAGATGAAGCTCGAACTTCTTATACCGGTTATTTGAAGCCTTCGTCTCAGGACTGTATTGGCGTGGGTAGCGAAAGGAGAAGCCGTAATTGCGATTCACATAGACTTTCCAATGGGACGTTTTCTTTTTCACCGCAACAGTGGCATTTGTGTGCGCCGCGGTTTGTCCACAAGCTGAATTTATAACAACAAGGGAAAATATAAGAACGCATACCAGATGCACAGTATGCACAGTTTTCGGTGCTCGCCTTTCAAAGCTTATTTCTCCTGAGCTGTTTGTCAGCATTGCAAGCTCACCTAGAGGAACAGATGTGCCTACAGCCTAACACCGTAGAGTTTGTGCCTGGTAGTCGTGCGCTTACGCGCTGGCTTTTGGCGCGAAATCTTCGAGGAACTTTTTGAAGCGCTTCACGTTGTAGGTGCGGCCGTCCTCAAGAACGTTGGTGGGTTGCGATTGCACCAGCTTGCCATCCGCATCAAGGATGAAAATATGAGGGTAGCCGTGAATCCTGGGATAGTGCGACAGGAAAGCCCGGTTCTCGTTTTCGCGGCTCATGTTGAGTTTCATGAGCACGTAGTTCTTCTCCCGGAGCGCCGTCACATCCCGATGCTCGTGAAAGAAATCATCCATGATGTGGCACCAACTGCACCAATCGCCGCCCACGATAACAATGATATTGCGGTTCGAAGTTTTTGCTTCGGCCTCTGCGGTGGCCAGGTCCTTTTCCGGATCGCGCTTCGGATCATACTTATCGGGCGCCGCATATGCGGAGCCGGAAACTACACCGGTTTGTTGCGGAGGGGCATCGATCTTTGATGCTGAGGCCCGAAAAAGCCCTGTGAATAAAGTTACAAGCAAGAGAAAAAGCAAGGCGTCCTCCTTGGCGGGCCGCTCTATTTGTCCGTATTAAAGATGTCAGCGACTGCTTTCCATTGCTTGTCCGGCTGCTTCTTCCAAACGACCACATATTTTCCGGCCGTGGTTGTGGGATTCCCGCTGGCATCGTTGAGCTTCAGCTCAGCGGTTCCCACGTCGTAAGCCATGTCGCCGGCCTTTGCGATTTCGATTTTGGTCGGAGCAAAGGTGAGCGAGAATCCGGGCA
>Ga0210410_10000113_pt1 | contig 121619 bp, 97 predicted proteins | sample IncBWC4MmetaG_FD_161058 | JGI IMG/M metagenome (GOLD analysis project Ga0210410, IMG submission 161058) | Forest soil microbial communities from Barre Woods Harvard Forest LTER site, Petersham, Massachusetts, United States - Inc-BW-C-4-M | ecosystem: Environmental > Terrestrial > Soil >...
GACCAGCAAGAAACTCCGCACGCACTCCAAGAGGGAGAACTACGCTCCTGGTTTCGAATCGGAGAGGCTCACTCGGCTTTTCGGGGCTGGCGCCCCATTCCGGCCGCTCTTCTGTCCCATTCCATCGATCTTGTTCCGGGACCGAAGAATTCCCATCAAACCAACCATCCCCCACTTACCCTGAATGGATGGCTGCTACTGCTCGGGGAAAATACCCCTGAACAAACATAAAGTATAGAGAACCATGAACCTTCTGTCAAACTTCTTTAGCCACAAGGCAGTGGAAAAACTTGTGGAAAAGTAGTGAATGGCACGGGGCTTGCCTTTAGGAGGGACCAGTACTTACCCAAATCCCATGTAGCCAACGAGTTAGATGCGGGATGGTTAAACAAAGGTAATAGCTAGCCGCAATTCCACTAAGTAGTTGCAAATAAACGCCTTACAATTTCACTGTGGGCTCTGGCCGAGGTTGCCGAATGTCCACAGTCCGAACGCGTTGAGCTTTTCAAACTGGCCGGTTTCGCGCAGCATTCGCGCGGTTTTTTCCGCAGACCAGGGGGAGGCAAATCGCTCGGCACGGTCGGCGAGCCAGTAAGCGGTCAACGCCATGATGGTGGCATCCTGCGTTAGCACATCGGGCTTCACTGCTTCGAGCGCGTCGGCTTCGGAGTGGTGCGTGTATTTATATTCCGCTGGATCCTGCGCGAGATTGATGCCCGGCAAACCGGCGAGAATGAAAGGGGCGGTGTCGGATTCGAGTTCCATCTCGGCGGTGACTTTGATGTCACGAATATTTTCGAGCGAATCGGCGAAAGGATCGAACGAAGCGAGGAGATCGTCGCGCCCGCCCAGTTGAAATTCCTTTACGGGGCCTTGGCCATTATCGAGGACGACCGCGGCAACGTGATCCTTGATTTCGGATGCGTGCTGTTTCATGTAAGCGAGGGAGCCGCCAAAGCCCTGTTCCTCGCCGGTCCACAGGACGAAGCGCATGGTGCGGCGCGGTCGGACACCGCTTTTGACGATGGCATCGGCGGCTGCGAGAACGGACGCGACGCCTACACCGTTGTCCGTTGTGCCTTCACTGAGATCCCAGGAGTCGAGGTGAGCACCAATGACAACGACTTGCTCGGGATGTTCGCGGCCGACGATTTCGCCGACGACGTTGGAGCTTTCAACCGGGCCATTGGTGAATTTGTTCTGAATATTGACATGGAGGCGGACGTTTTTGCCTTCAGCGAGATAGCGCTCGATCTGGCCTTCATCTTCCTTGGTCATGGAAACGACGGGAATTTCCTCGTCCACAGAAAAGCCGAGGATGCCGGTGTGGGTGAGGTGCATGCCTTCGGGCTTGAAGCCGAAATCTCCGCCGATAACGGCGACGGCACCCGCTGCGTGCAACCGGCGCAGGAAACTCGCGTAATTGCCGAAAATGGTCCAGAAATTCTGTTTTGGTTTTCCTTGAGCGACAACGTAAACAATTTTCCCGCGAAATTTTGAGGCGTTCTTTATTTCGGCTTCGAGGTCGAAAAGATTGGCGGCGGCGATGTCGGCATCGGTGCCGCCAGAGGGGGTGGAACCGGTCCAACCCATCGCGGAGATTGCTAGCGGGCGATGGAGGGGCGCGAGCATTATCGCTTCAGCGCTGCCGCGCGTCCAGCCCTTCCAAAGGTTCCATTTTTCAGTGTGGACGTTTTCGAGTCCGATGGACTTCATTTTGGCGGCGCCCCACTCGATGGCTTTCCGGGCTTCGGGGCTGCCGGTTACGCGGGCGCCGACTTCGTCGCTGAGTTCGGCGAGGAATTGGAAAGCGGAGGAGTCCATGGTGGCGTTGCCGGCGATTTTGACTAGACCGGGTTTTGTGGTGTCGGCCTCGGGACTTTTTGGCGGCGATAGCTCCCGGGCGAAGGTGCAATTCGCCGCAACCAACACGGCCGCCAAAACCAGCAATCGATTCTTCATGCGCGCGCTCTCCGGGAATTGTTGTTTAAGGAACAAACGTCCACTCTACCACGAGCTTAGACGTGGCCCGGAGCAGGTCGGCTCGTTTTGGCCCGTGCTTGGCCGGAAACGCGGGAAGAGACGCCGCTTTACGCTCGCCGGAGGGACTCTTAAACTTTCAGCGTGCGTTCCCTGGTTCAATTTCTCCCCAAGTTTTCTTTCCTGTGCGTCTCGCTGTGTGCTGCCGCGTTGGCGCAAGAGCCTGCGGCAAAGCCTCCGGACTCGGCTCCCCCGAGCGAGAAGACAGCTGCTGCCAAGAGTGAGGAGAAACCTGCGCTTCCGTTTCAGATTCAGTTGCTGGAAACGCACATCCGGTTTGAAGTGAACGGGGATTCGCGGAAGGAAGTGCACACGATCGTGAAGATCAACGATCTTGCGGGGGCGCGGCAGTTTTCGCGGCTGGGGTTTGATTTCAATCGCGCGTTTCAGCAGGTGGAAATTCCGCTGGTGAAGATCCGCCACGCGAATGGCGGTACCAGCGAGATTTTGCCCAGTGCGATCGCGGATGCGCCGAACCCGGCGGTAGAGGAGTTTCCTGCGTATCACGATGCGCGGGTGAAATCGGTGCGGATTTTGGGGCTGCAGGATGGCGACACGCTGGAGTATCGCGTGATTACGACGACCACCAAGCCGCCGCTGGCGCCGGATTTCTGGCTCGAGCATGCATTTGACCGGTCGGGGCAAGCGCTCGAAGAAGACTACTCCCTGACATTGCCGCAGCGTTTGGTGCGGAATGACCTTGAATCCGCTGCCAACTCATCTGTCCCCAACCCGCCCCTGCTGGCGAAGCCGCGACTCCGCATCTATGTGTCGTCGGAAGCTCCGACAGAGCAAACGCGCACAGTTGGGGATGACCTGGATCAGTCGTTGATCGTATTCTCCTGGAGAGTTACGAGCGGAAGCTTAAGAAAAGATGTTTCAGAGCCAATTGCAGGCGAACCGGGCAAGCCCGACGTTGTGATTACCACGTTTAAGTCCTGGGCCGAGTTGAGTAGCCGCCTGAGTCGTTTCCTGGTGCCCGAGGGAGATCTACCCACATCCGTTCAGAAAAAGCTCGACCTGGTACTCGCAAACAGTGGCCGTTCGAATGTCCTGCCATCGATATATGATTTTGTATCCCGGCGAATCAGGACCGTCGACTTGCCGCTCGGAGCCACTGGATTTCAGACCAGGTCCCCCGCGGAGACTTTTGCCGCTGGATTCGGGACACCCGAAGACAAAATTGCCTTACTGAGCGCCCTTCTGCGTAGCCGGGGGATTTCCAGCGAGCCGCTGCTTGTTCCCGCTTCCGCCCATGCGAGAGAACAGCTTCCGAGACCTTCCGTGTTCCGCGACGTCCTCATGCGAGCTGAGAATGGCTCCAACAGGTACACCTTGGACCCGAATCTGGAGGTGGCTCCGCTTGGCATGGTGAAGTTGGCGGTTCGGGGAACCCCGGTCCTCGCCGTCAAGGAGATCGCTACCGGGACAGAGGAAGACTTATGGACTATCGTCCCGCGTGATCTCCCATTTGCGGCGCGACAAGATGTCAACGTGACGGCCAGTGTGGGTGGGACGGGCGACCTTTCGGCGGCAGTGAAATACAGATTGCGTGGCGACAATGAATTGCTATTGAGAGTGGCGTTTCACCAGACGCCAAAGGAGCGGTGGAAAGAGGTCGCGGGGTTGCTGGCACTCTCGGATGGGTTTCGGGGGGTGATTGCGAATGTGACGGCTTCCGACCCGCTGGCGACGAAGGAGCCGTTCACGGTGGAGTATGAGATTACGCAGCCGAAGTTTGTGGATTGGTCGAAGAAACCGGTGCGGATACCGGTGCTGCTGCCGCAGATTGCACTGCCGGATGCGCCGGGGAAGACCGCGGGGAAAATTGAGTTGGGAACGCCGCTGGATGTCGAGACAAGTTTGAAGTTACAGCTTCCGGCGGGAACGACCGTGCAGACGCCGGCAGCGACTTCTGTGGCGCGCGATTATGCGACGTTTGCTTCGAACTACGACGGGCATTTGAATACGTTGACGGCATCGCGGCACATACACTTTGTGATGCGGGAGATCTCAGCGGAGCGCGCCGGGGATTACAACGCGTTTTTGCGGGCGGTGCAGAATGACCAGGCGCAGGCGCTTGTGCTTTTGCCAGCGGAGCCGGGAGCAAAATAGTACAATGCCTCAAGAGCTAAAAAGGACGATGCTCGCGTTCCTTCGACAAGCGCGGTCAGGGAAAACGTGGCAAACCGCCGACGCCATCCGGCTTGAGCTCTACTTTCGCACCCACATTTCATCTTGATCGGAGAAAGTCCAGGCACGCCGGTAACGGAGCTGGAGAAATTCGCGGAACGCGCCGAGATGGTATGCCCCTGGGGACTGCAAGAGATCCGGGTACTCCAGACGCGGCGACCAGAGAATATACCGCACTTGCTTTGCCTCCAAGTGCCGCATGGTCATGTCGATATACTCCGGACGAGTCTGGTCACCCGTCTCGAGCACATCCATAAAAACGGGATTATTCGATCCAAGCGGTAAATACAGGCCTGGCCATCCCGCCTGAAAAAATGGTTCGCCCGGCTTTGTATTTTGCATCAGCCATTGCAATTTTTCATGGGCCTGCGGGGTAGTCGCCGCTCGTCCGCCCGGCAATTCCATGGTCACAAACCCTCGATGCTGCCTCATCCACATTTGCACGGACGCAAGGCAAAGCACGGAGACCCATATCAGACGGACTGCATAGGTGTTGAACTTCTCTCCCTCTAGAATCCAAAGCAACAGGATGATCGCCGGCATGGCAACGCAATAGACCCGAAGCCAGTTCAGGCTCTGGACCACCTCCATCATCATGGCGAACCCTGCCAGCGTCAGCAGCGCGATGCGGTCTGTTTCCGGGGAGGGTGGGTTTCGGCGCGCGCGCCAACATCTCCACAAGGCGATCGCATAGACAACCGGGAGCAACTTGTAAACGAATAAGTATTGACTAAGCTCCGGCAGGGATTTCCAGGTAAGCGTTCCCGGCAACCCAAGAGAATGAGTTGCCCAACCGCGGACCATGTATTGCCGGGCGTAAGTAATCTGGAAATACCAGAGGCGGCTGATTCCTGTGGTGGCAATAAAATATCCGTTGAGAATGAGGAGTGTCGCGCCGAATGGGATTAAAAGAAGGGCCTCGCGCCGGAGAAGGGTTCGCCAGGTTCCCCGACTGCGATAATTCTCCCACATCAGAAACGCTGCAATGCCAAGCGCAACGATGGGGCCTCTCGTCTGGGTGAAAAAGGAGGCCAGCCCCAAGAGAATCCCGGCAATCAGAATCCTTGCGGGAGTTCTGGCCTTCATGGTGACGGCCACCGCCGCCATCGCCGCCAGCAAGCTGAACCAGTGATGCGTGCCGTTGAGCAACTTCCCGTAGATCAAAACGAGGAAGAGCCAGGCGGCAAGAAAAGCCTGCCCTGGATCCATAATTAATTTCGAGATTCGGAAACAGAGCCAACACAAGACAACTCCAGCCACCAGCACAACGGCATTCGTCACCCAAATGTGCGGGCCAAATAGCCGAAACCAGCCAAGATAAAGCAAATTCGTGCCGGGCGGCGTAAATTGGAAAAAGTCCAGATAGATGCGTTCGCCTTGAAGCATCCGCTGGGCGTTCATCCAGTAGTAGACCTGGTCTCCGCTGAGCAGGAAAGGAATGGCCGGGAAGGCAAACAAATTAACGAAAAGGTAGACGGCACTGCCGATGAGAAGCGCGGGCGTGTACAACCTGGAGTCTGGAAGCGAGCGGATGCTCTTTGCATGACGAAATACGGGGGGGCGTGTGGATATACCTAGATCGAGTGCCTGGTCGCGATCCGTACTGCCCTGGTTCATGGCTTGGAATGATACAACGGCCAGAGATTACGGGGTCGAAGATACTCGCTGCCGAAGCAGGGTTGAGTTCCAGGCTAGCCGGCTCGCTAGAGTTCCATCACTTCTCTTTCTTTGGTGGCGGAGAGGTCTTCGATTTTCTTGGTTTCGGCGTGGGAGAGTTTTTCTAGCTCATCGAGCGAGCGCTTCTGTTCGTCCTGGCTGATCTTCTTTTCCTTTTCCAGTTTATCGATGGCTTCCTTGATATCACGCCGAATATTGCGGACGGCGGTGCGGTGGTTTTCGAGCGCCTTGTGAATCTGCTTGACGAGTTCCTTGCGGCGCTCGCCGGTGGGAGCGGGGATGGGAATGCGCACGACTTTGCCGTCGGTGGCGGGATTCAAGCCGAGGTCGGAGCTGCGAATGGCCTTGTCAATCAGCGGAACGACGCTGGGATCCCACGGGGTAATCATCAGCATGGAGGCGTCCGGCACGGTCAGGTTGCCAAGCTGGTTCACAGGCATTGGCGTGCCGTGATAGTCCACGCGGACGTTATCCAGGATGGCGGCGTTGGCGCGGCCGGTGCGGACGCTGGTGAGTTCCTTGCGAAAATCGTCGACGGCTTTTTCCATGCGGGTTTTTGCCGCGGCGATAGCGTCTCTTGGGGTTGCGATTGTCGTCATTGTAGCGAGCCTCAGTTTGTGTAGTTTGATGTCTCCATGGTGCGGAGACGGAAATCAGTAATCAGTAAAACGAATGCTCCTAGCGTGGCACTGGGCTTTCCAAAATCAGGAACATCTTGCTGCAGATTGCTTCAGGATTTCAACCGCCGAACAGCTGCGCTTGTTTTGCTACGCCGGGGTGACCGTTGAGCCGACGCGCTCTCCAAGGACGGCGCGACGGATGTTGCCGGGCTGATTCATATTAAAGACCACGATGGGCATGCCGTTATCCATGCACAGCGAGATGGCGGTGGAGTCCATGACCTTCAAATTCTGGTGCAGGACCTCGCGGTAGGTAATTTCCGCGAAAAATTTCGCGCCGCTGACTTTCTCGGGGTCGGCATCATAGACGCCATCCACGCGGGTGGCTTTGAGGATCACATCGGCTTTGATTTCCATGGCGCGCAGGGCGGCGGCGGTGTCGGTTGAGAAATAAGGATTGCCGGTACCGGCGGCGAAAATCACGACGCGGCCTTTTTCGATATGGCGGACAGCGCGGCGGCGGATGAAGGGTTCGCAGACCTGGTGCATTTCGATGGCACTCTGCACCCGAGTGTGCACGCCAAGTTTTTCAAGCGCGTCCTGCAGGGCAAGGGCGTTGAGGACGGTGGCGAGCATGCCCATGTAGTCGCCGGTGGCGCGGTCGATTTCAAAACCCTTTTGCCGAGCGCCGCGAAAAATATTTCCGCCGCCGACCATAATGGCGATTTGCGTGCCGAGCTTGTGAACTTCGCGCAATTCCTTGGCGATGGCATAAATGGTTTCGCCGTGAATGCCGAATCCCTGCGGGCCTTGAAACGATTCGCCGGAAAGTTTCAGGAGAATCCGGTGGTAGGCCGGGCGCTTTTTGCCGCTTTTCTTCAGGCCTTTCGGTTGCGATGCCATGTGTCTCCGTTGCGTGAGAGTGAACCCTGCCGATTGTAACAAACATCGAGAGGTTCGGGATAATTTGGGTGGTCAGGTGGAAACCGCAAAAGCGGAAGCTGAGCTTCGCCTCGGAAAGACTCAGGGCAAGCCGCACTCAAAAGCAAAACGCCCCGGAGGCCGGGGCGTTTTGGGCGGCAACGAATAGCCGCCAGATTGCGAGTTGGATGCTGGCTTAGGCCTGCTCGGGAGCGGCCGCGGCCAGTTGGTTGGGGACTTCGCCAACCTTGAAGCGTGCGAAGCGGCGGATGGTGATGTTCTCGCCGAGCTTGGCGATGGCCTGGGTAATTTTTTCGCCGATGGTCATGGTCTCGTCTTTGATGAAGTGCTGTTCGTAGAGGCAAGTCTCCTCGTAGAATTTCTCCATCTTGCCGGTGACGATTTTCTGAATGACGGCGTCCGGCTTGCCAGTGGCACGCGCCTGAGCGGCGTAGATTTCGCGCTCGCGCTCGAGCATCTCGGGTGTCACGTCTTCGCGGCGCACGTAGCGCGGATCGACCGCGGCGATATGCATCGCGACGTCGTGGCAGAGCTGCTGGAAGGCGTCCGTGCGGGCCACGAAATCGCTTTCGCAATTGATTTCCACGATCACGCCGATTTTGCCGCCGGCGTGAATATAGTGCCCGATGAGGCCTTCGGTAGCCTCGCGCGTGGCCTTTTTAGCCGCGGCGGCCTGGCCTTTCTTGCGAAGAACATCAATGGCCTTCTGAACGTCGCCGGCGGTTTCAACAAGCGCGGCGCGGCAATCACTGAAGCCAGCGTTCGTGAGTTCTCTCAGTTCCTTAACGAGCTTGGCTGGAATTTCCATGACTGGTTTTGAAGTACTCATCCTTTTCTCTTTTTCTCTTTCTTGAATTCGCGATTACAAACTTTTACAAAAATGGCCCGGTGTGGATTTCGCTTTCAGCACCGGGCCAACAGAATGATTGAGCCTTGCGCCGTTGTTAGCGGGGTTCCTCGTCGGGAGGAACGGTGGTTTCGGCCGCTTCGATGAAGGCTTCGGTGCCTTCGACGAAGTCGCCTTCCTGCTTCTCGTACTGCTCGTAGGCGCTGGTGTCCACGTAATCCGGTCCGGCTTCGAGAGCGGCCTGATCGGCGGCGGCCTTCTGATCGGCAACCTGGGACTGTTCGTATTGCGCGCGGCCTTCGGCGACGGAGTCGGCAATCTTGGTGGTGAACAGGCGGATGGCACGCAGGGCGTCATCGTTGCCGGGGATGATCCAGTCGACCATGTCGGGATCGCAGTTGGTGTCCACGACGGAGACAACCGGGATGCCCATGCGGCGGGCTTCCTTAACGGCGATCTCTTCAGCGTTGGAATCGATGACGAACATGGTGTCCGGCAACTGGCTCATGTTCTCAATGCCTTCGAGATTCTGAAAGAGATGCTTCATCTCGCGGTCGAGACGAGCGCGTTCTTTCTTGGAGAGCTCCAGCATCCGGCCGTCTTCGGTCATGGCTTTCAAAAGTTTCAGGCGCTTGATGGATTTCTGGAGTGTGGCCCAATTGGTCAGCGTGCCGCCCAGCCAGCGGTGATTTACGAAAAATGCACCGCAGCGCTTCGCCTCTTCGGCGATCGCTTCCTGAGCCTGACGCTTGGTACCGACAAAAAGAACGGTTCTTCCCTGCGCGGAAATGTCGCTGACGAAGCGGCTGGCTTCGCGGAACATTTTCAGGGTTTTCTGCAGGTCGATGATGTGAATGCCATTGCGTTCCCCAAAGATATATTCCTTCATCTTGGGGTTCCAACGGCGCGTCTGGTGACCGAAATGAACGCCGGCCTCCAGCAGCTCCTTCATGGTGATTTCTACTGCCACTTTTCCTCCTAGTTAGATAGCTGCTTTTCGTTCGGCTCACTGAAGCGCTGGCATAAAAGCCAGCGCTACAGGAAGAGGAGATACGCAGCAGCCTCTTGCCGGCAGCTTGCCGGCCGTGATCTTGGCGGCGGCGCTTGCGCGGCACCGCCAGAGTTCGTTGCAGCGGGAGAGCCCCGCCCAATTCTTTAACGCTTCGTGAACTGGAAGCGCTTGCGTGCGCCCTTTTGCCCGTACTTCTTGCGTTCCTTCATACGGGAGTCGCGCGTCAAAAATCCGTTCTTGCGAAGCGCAGGACGAAGCTCGGGATTAAAGCGGCTGATCGCGCGGGAGAGTCCCATGCGCACCGCGCCCGACTGTCCGCCGACGCCGCCGCCTTTGGCCGTGGCCACGACATCCACCTGTTCGGCGAGGCTCGTGAACTTCAGCGGCTCCGTGGCGTCGTGCAGCCACGCGTGATTCGGGAAATACTGCTCGGCGGTACGACCGTTAACTGTAAACTTTCCCGAGCCCGGCCGGATGAACACGCGTGCGATGGATTCCTTGCGGCGTCCCGTGCCGTAAAACCAGGTCTTGCTGCCCGCTGCGGGCGAATCAACAGTACTCAATGCTCCTCCTCAAACCCTTTTTGACGAGACAAATCCCGCTCGTCTCATCGAAATTCACGCTCGGCTGGATCCCTGCTAAGGCAAAACTTAGAAAGGAACACCCACGTGCGGAACCAAGTAGCACAGGCTTTAGCCTGTGAACCTCGCGCCTTGCCTTGCCACGGCAACACAGGCTAAAGCCCGTGCTACCTCAAATCTTAGACCGCGACGGCCTGGGGCTTCTGCCCGGCGTGCCGCGCCAAACCCGCCGCATCGCGATAGACGCGCAATTTCTTGGCGCGCCGCGCCCGCAGTTTGTTCTTGGGCAACATACCAACAATCGCCTCGCGAACCACCCACTCCGGCTTGGCCTGGCGAACGCGCTTCGCCGGAACTTCCTTCAAACCGCCGGGGTATCCGCTGTGCGAGTAGTACACTTTCTGCTCGATCTTGTTGCCAGTCATTTTAATCTGGTCGGCGTTGATGACCACAACGTGGTCACCGGAATCGAGATACGGCGTAAAGCTGGGCTTGTCTTTGCCGATCAACAAGCGCGCCACTTTGGTGGCCAGGCGTCCCAGCACCTGATCTTTTGCGTCCACAACGAACCACTGAGCGCCCACTTTCAGGGCTTCAGCTTCATCTCCCTTGGCTACGTACGTCCTCATCGCAACAGTCACACCTTTCCCTGTAAAGACAAAACCTAAGTTTAGGGGGTGCATGCAGGTTTGTCAACGAAACAGTTGCGAGGAAGCGCGGCAATTGCGGCTAAACCGTGAAAGTTGTGGGTGTTGGAGGCATAGACGGTGCGCATTTCCTTTGGTATGCTTCGCGGCAACTTGCGAACTCTTACCGCTTAGTACCGCAGGAAGTGAACCGGGAGCGTTCATGGCCCAGCAGTCCTTACCGCCCTTCTCTGAAACCGTAAAACTTGCGTGGCGTTTGGCAGCCGAAGAAGCGGTGCACGCGGGGCGTCCGCAGATCGAGCCGCCGCACCTATTGCTGGGTATCTTCGGGGTGGAACGCGTGATGCGCGAAGAGGCGTGGGAACGGTACGCGGTTTCTCCCAACCGGTTGGGAATCGTGCGGCAAGAGTGGAACGAGGTCAGCGGTGCGGCGGCGATGGCTGGACTTGACGCGATTCATTTGCGGCGAGAGGTTCGCGCGCGGCTGCCGCAGAGCTCGATGGCGCTGCCCGCAAATCACGTGGCGAAACGCTCCGATCCGACACGGGCGCTGTTTGATCAGGCAGAACAGCGCGCAGTGATGGTGGGGCACGTGCTGGTGAGCTTGTTCGATCTGCTCGGATGCCTCCTGCCCGTGATGGTGGAAAAAGATCCTGTGATCCCCGCTCACTTCGGGGCGCCGTTGCAGAAACTGCAGACGTTGATGGCGCCTCCTCCGGTTTCCGGAGTGACGCTGGCGCTGGACGCGACACGGACGTCAGTAGAGGAACCGCTGGAACACCTGAAGACAACGCCCCGGGAAGCGCTTTTTTACGACCTTCCGTTGCAGATGGCGTCGCAGGCGAACTATCAGACAATGCTCGATTGCGCTGTCAGTTCCCTGTTGAAATTTTTCCCAAACGCGGATCATGCGGTGATGTTGCTGCGGGATCGCAATTCGAGCTGCCTGCTTTTGCAGGCGCACGTGCCAGCCGGGGAGCCATCGGCGAGCATGGAACTGGCGCAGCATGTGCTGCAGCAGAACTCCGCAGTGATCTGGAACCCAGCCGCCGCGGCAGCGAACGACATCGGCGCGCGCAGCTTGATCGGAATGCAAACCACCTGCGCAATGTATGCGCCGCTTTCCTGGCAGAACGAACGCCTCGGCGTGTTGTGCATCGACACGCGGCGCGCGGGAAACGCGTTCACCTCGGACGATCTGCGGCTGTTTATCGCCATCGCGCATCACGTTGCGCTTGCCATCTATTCGCAGCGGCTGACCCGCGACCTGCAGGCGCAAAATCAACTGCTGCAGCGCCTGCTGACGCATTTTTCACCCAAGGTGCGGCAGCGATTGCTGGAGCGGGCCGGGCGCGGGCGGTTGACGCTTGGCGGCGAGCGTTCCGAAGTGAGCATCCTGTTTTCAGATATCCGCGGATTCACGCGGATGAGCGCCACCATGGAACCGGATGACGTGGTGGACATGTTGAACGCCTACTTCGCGGCGCTGGTGGAAGCGATCTTCCGTTGTGAAGGCACGGTGGACAAATTTATCGGGGACGCGATTCTGGCGGTGTTCGGCAGCCCCGACCCCGATCCGGAACATCACCGGCAGGCGCTGCATGCGGCACTGGCGATGCAGGAAGCGGTCCAAAAACTGAACGCCGCGCGGAAGGAGCGCAACCAGCCCACCTGTGAAATCGGGATCGGCGTCCATTCAGGCGACGTGCTGCACGGCTTTGTGGGCACGCAGGAGCGGCTGGAATTTACAGTGGTGGGCGACGCGGTGAACCGCGCCTCGCGATTCTGTGCCGCAGCGGGAGCCAACGAAATTATTTTGAGCTCGGAATTCCTGAAGCACGTCTGGCGTGAAGTAGAAGTGGAATCGCGCGACGTCCCGACGAAGCACGAAGGAACCTGGGCCGCCTTCCGGGTGCTGAAAACGAAATTACCTCACTGAGTTATGCGGCCGACGATTCGGCGGCCTTGCGAGCCAGGAGTAAGTAGCCATGCTGCTTCGCTTCCTCGGCGACAGCTTTCAGCTCCGATTTACGGGCGGGCCCGGCTGCGGCTTCGGCACGTGCCAGGCGGGCTTCGAGCGCCAATTCGAAGTAGCCCGCGGATCTCATCTGATTCTCCACCTTGTTTAGGGCGTTCTCCACGGATGTGGAACGTTGGTTCTTGGCTTGCCATCTCGCTTTTTGAATGGCAAATGAGGCCGCAATGGTGGGGTCGGCGGATTTTGCGGCAAGGCCCAACCCTTTGGAGATTTCTTCCTCCGCTTCTTTCATTTTCCCCAGACGCAGGTAAAGATCGGCAAGAATTCCGCGGGTGACCGCTTCGTCATCGGCATCATCGGCGTGTGAAAATTCCGGCAGGAGAGCTTTCAATTCGGCCTCGGCCTCGGGAAAGTTTCCGCGCTCCATCTCGATCTGGCCAATTCCCCGGCGGGTCGTAAGCAGGGCGGCTTTTTCGCCCATGTTCGTTTGGATGGCGAGAGCGGCACGGTATTTCTCTTCGGCTTCGGGAAGCATGTCGGAGGCGGAAAAATAATCGCCCATATCGGTGAGGGAACGTGCGAGGGCGGACTGATCCTGCATTTCCTTGCGGAGCTGAAGCGCCTGTTCGCAATTTGGCTTCGCCGCCAGGAGTTCGCCACTGGAGATCTGGGTGCTGCAAATATTCCCCAAGGCATTGGCGAGGCGTTCCTTGTCGCCAATTGACTCCGCTTCCCTTGCCACCTCCTGCAAAACGCCGATCTGGCCTTTGGGATTTCCCATTGCCCCATCGACGTTGGCCATGGCTTCCTGAGCTTGCAACAAATCGTTGTTCACGCCGCCGCGCTCGCGGGAAATGCTGAGGCTGCTCTCCAGCCATTTGCGAGCCTCTAGCAAGTGATTCTCCTGATACTGAACCAGCCCGAGATTCAACAATGCACCCGCCTCGTTGTGCAGGTCACCGACCGCATGCGTGGCGGCGCGTGCTTGTTCGTACAAGCGTTCCGCTTCCGCATATTGCCCGCGAGAGAAAAAAACATTGGCTTGAGCCGTTTTTGCGTGGGCGATCACAGAGGGAATTCCAAGTTTCAGGCTTTGCTGGACAGTTTCGGCACAGACAGAATCGGCTTCCTGTACGCGACCGAGATCCTTCAAGGCCAGGCACCGCTCAATGCCCGCGTTCACGAGAAGAAACTGGGAACCGATCGCCTGGGCTTCCTGCACACCTTGTTCGGCAGCTTTGAGTCGCCGCTGGTTGTCACCCAGCCGCCTTTGCACATCGGCGAGGCGAAGATCGGCTTGCGCCTGAACGCCAATCGGCACGTCATTAGACTTGAGTTGTTCCAGAGTCGCGAGAGACTCTTTCAGATGATTACCTTCCATCTGATTTTTGGCGAGTTCGAGGCCATAGAAGTAATTGTCGGATTGTGTTTTCCAAAGGGCGCGATAGGTATCCGCGGCGTAATCCCATTGTTTTGCATACTCCTTTTGCCGGAGGCCGATGCGAATTTTCTGATCGCTGGAAAGATTTGTTGCCTGCTCCAGTGCAGCTGCGGATTCTTCCCTGGCTTTTTCTTCATATCCGAGATTCCAGAAGGCCTCGGCCAAGGCACTGCGAATTTCGGCGTTGGCGGGATCGGCGTCGAGGGCTTTCTGGAAATCCTGGCGGGCGCCCTCAAAATCGAAATTCTCCATTTTGCGCATGCCGGTTCCGAAGGATTCGGAAACCAGATTGGATTTAACCTGGGGATTTCCGGCGACTTCAGAAACACCCAGAATATTGAGAAGTTCGCCTCCCGTGGAGACGGCGACGGTTTCGCGGTCGGACTCGAGAAGGCGTTTGTGCAGGCTGCCACCGCTCTGGCCTTTCTCGACGTCGAACATATGAATGTCCCAAACGATGGTACGCGCGCCGGGATTTCCCTCGACCGCGTAGGTCCCATAGATAACGTAGCGGCATCCGAAATGGTGGACTCTGGCGAGAAGATCGGCTGAAGGCTCCTCGGGCATCTGGCTCGGAGGAGGTGGAGTCCAGGGATTCGCCATGCTGGCAAGCGTTTTGTAGGTGACGGGTTTGATGTCGAGCCGGGATTGCAGAGTGTTGCGAAACTGGTCACCCCAGGGATCCAGGTTTTTGTCTCCGTTGACATTTTTGAAACCCAGGACCGTAACGGAGGGTGATCGCCGCCAGGGAAACAAATTCGGAAAGGCTACTCCCAGAACAACCCCAACCAAACCTACAACAGCCAATCCAGCCGCTGTCAGCCATGCGCGCTTGCGGCGCTGGCGAGTGATTGACTCCGTGCGAAGGACTGTGTCGACTTCCCCGGTAAGAGCTCGCTCGACATCTTGAACTAATGCGAAGCGGTCAAGCGGCTCGCGCTCCAGGCATTTCAGGATCGTGCGCGACCATTTTTCGTCCAGATCAGGTTGGAGGCTTTTCGGGACCGCGGGAGCTGTTTCCAGACGACTGAACGCGACTTCCCGCCAGTTGCGTCCTTCGAAGGGCAGGCGGCCGGTGACCATTTCGAACATCACAACGCCGAGCGCGTAAATGTCCGTGGCGGGAGTGATTTCCTTTCCGGCGACTTGTTCGGGAGCCATGAAGGCGGGCGTGCCGAGCATTTCACCGGTGCGAGTCAGCGCGAATTCGCCGGCATCAAGCGAGTGCGCAAGGCCAAAGTCGCTGACCACCACACGCAGAGAACCGGAGCCTGCGCCGGCAGGGACAAGCATTACGTTGTTGCTCTTGAAGTCGCGATGGACGACGCCCGCCTGATGAGCTGCCGCGAGTCCCGCCACCATCTGCTTTACGAGTGGTAGCGCTTCCGCGGTGCCGAGCTTTCCTTTTTCTTTCAGGAGTTGGTCGAGATTCTGGCCGGCGAGAAATTCCATACTGACCACGAGCAGGTCCGACTCGCCATCCTTCGTCGCTTCGTGGCGGAACAGATCGTAAGTTCGGCAGACGTTCGGATGGGTGACGCGCTTAGCCACCACAATTTCCTGGCGAAATCGTTCGAGCGCATTGGCGTCGGTGAGAAACGTGGAACGCACGGTTTTCAGCGCGACTCTTTGCTTCAGTTCGATGTCGAGAGCTTCGTAAACTTCACCCATGCCGCCTTGGGCGATGAACCTCAAAATCCTGAAACGTTTCGCAACCGTCTCGCCCGGAGCAAAGTTGGAGCGCTGGGCTGGCGGTGCCGGCGGAACAGTTTGGTTGTGATCGGGAGAACTGATTTCAGGAGGAGCGCTTCGAGTGCGCGTCTCCAGCGTGTCCTGGCTGCGATCGTTGTCGCGCGGCTTGAACGGAGGCTGATCCATGGTTTTGAGGAACGTTCAGTTGCGCCGATTATGCCATAAGGGGGAAGGGGCTGGAGAATCTCACCTGTTGAGAAAAGAGCGGAACGTACCAGGACGCTAACGGTGCAGCCGTGGCGGCTTGAAGGAAGCTTCCCATTGGGCGTAAATTTGCAGTGAACGGACGAAAATGTGCAAAGGTTTTCCTAAATTTCAGCGAAAACAGCGGGGCGCATTGGAAATCTTTCAGCTAACTCAAAATATACTTGACGAGCACTGTGCCCTTTGGGAAACTCTCGCCACGAGTAGTCCCCGCAATAAGACGGGTTCTTCGATTCTCTTTTGAGGTGATTCATGCGCTCAAGCAAACGGCTGTTGATTGCTTTGGCATTTCTGCTCGTGTTCGCGCTTGGGGCCAGTTCCGTGATGGCCACGTCCTACATTCGTGGCTATGTGAAACCCTCAGGTGATGGCGGCTCATGCCTCGACATCACCACTACAAGTCCGAACTGTGTTAGTGACGATGGGACCACGTTGCTGAATGGAGTTACCGGAGCGTTCGACAAATATCAAATCATAGGTGTGACGGGAATAACCGCAGGAATCGAAGTGGACTTTACGTTCACAGGCCCGGTCACTACATCTTTGACACCGGTCAATGTGGATGGTACAGCTTATTCCCCTTTCGCTGTGCTCGTCTGCGGTTACGACGGGAATCCAGTCAAGGCGGGCATATATAATTCTAACCATCAGCTGGAGAATTCAAAGTGTACCGCGTTGGGAGATCCATTCAATTCCAGCCAATTTGTGAATCCCGAGACGTTGATTACGGAGGTCCCATGCGCAACTGCGAACATGGTGTGCCTGACTTTTTCGGGAGCCGGACTGCCGTCGACCTGGTTTTTCGCCGAGGATCTAACCACAGGTCCGCCACTTGCTGCGACACCGGAGCCTGCCACTGTGTCGTTACTTGCCGTGGGGCTGATCGGGTTGGGAGTCCTCCTGCGAAAGAGCGCGACGTGAGATAGAAAGCCGACTGAAGTTCTAACGCGGGGTGAAGAATCTTCACCCCGCGTTTCTTTTGGTAATGACGCCGAGCGCAAGGCGGTGCATTTCCCCGTTGCGGAGGGAGGTTTCCTTCATTAACATACGGGCAGATTTCGCAGGAGCGCGCTTTTCCGGGCCCCCCAATTTGCGCTCCTCCCCAAGGAGCCCTCCTATGTCGCATGCACGTATTTCCCGAATGGCCCTTGGCTGCGCACTTGCAGCCTTGTTCGCTCTGCCTTCTCGGGCTCAGACCGCAGCCGCGCCGCCGGCCGCAGCACCGGCAGCACCTGCCGGTCCGAAGAAGCGCGTTGCGGTGATGAATTTCGATTACGGCACCGTGCGCACGACGGTCCAGCAGATTTTCGGTTCGGACCAGGATGTGGGCAAGGGCATCAGCGACATGCTGGTGGAAAAACTCGTCAACGGCGGGCAGTACTCGGTGATCGAACGCAACGCACTGGACAAAATCCTGAAGGAACAAAATTTTTCGAACAGCGACCGCGCGGATGCCAACTCGGCGGCGAAAATCGGAGCGGTGCTCGGCGTGGATGCGATCATCATCGGGTCGATCACGCAATTCGGCCGTGATGACCAGCACACCAACGTCGGCGGCGGCGGATATGGCCTCGGAAAGTTCGGCTTGGGCGGAGTGGGCACCAGCAAATCAAAGGCGGTGGTGGCCGTCAGCGCCCGGGTAATCAATACCTCTACGGCGGAAATCATGGCCGCAGTTACGGGGAAAGGAGAGTCCACCCGTGGCAGCACTTCACTGATCGGCGCGGGAGGAGGCGGTGGTGGTGGAGGCGGCGGAGGCCTGGACATGGGCAGCAGTAATTTCGCCAACACCATCCTTGGGGAAGCGGTCCGGGCAGCGGTGGACAGCACGGCGGAGCAACTGAACGCGGCTTCCTCGAAGGTGGAGGCGCTTAAGCACTCGATCAATGGAGTAGTTGCCGATGTGACCGGCAGCACGCTGATCCTGAACGTCGGCAAGAAGGCCGGCGTGAAGGTGGGAGACATGCTGGAGATCAGCCGGCAGGTGCGCGTGGTGAAAGATCCCACAACGGGAAAAGTGATCAAGGCGGTGACCGACAAAATCGGCCAGGCGACTGTGACGGATGTGGATGACGATTCTTGCACCGCGACGTTCAGCGGAGCCGGGGCGGCAAAAGTCGGAGACGTGGCCAAGAACAATCCCTGAGACGGCGACCGTCTCGAACTGAATTGCGGGTCCGGGCGCCGCGGTTGCCCGGACTCGTTCTATTTTCGGCTCATTCTTTGGTGTATCCTCAGGACAATTAAGACGCCCCACCCGGAGGCTTCCATGACTGCCGAATTCACCGTTGGACAAAGCGTTGGCGACTACGAGGTTCTCTCCATTCTCGGACTAGGCGGCATGGGGAAGGTGTACAAAGTCCGCAACGTCATTTCCGACCGCGCGGAGGCGATGAAGGTGCTGCTTCCGGACCTGAATTCGCACCAGAGCCTGGCGGACAGGTTCCTGCGAGAAATCCGCCTGCTGGCTTCGCTGAATCATCCGAACATCGCCGCGCTGCGGACGGCACTGACCTACGAAAACCAGTTGGTGATGATCATGGAATTCGTGGAGGGCGAGACTCTGGCGAACCGGATCGCGCGCGCGCCGATTTCGACGGCCGAGGCGGTGAATTACTCGGAACAGATCCTTTCGGCGCTGAGCTACGCGCACAAGCACAACATCATTCACCGCGACATCAAGCCGGCCAACATGATGCTGACGCCGCAGGGCGCGGTGAAGCTGATGGATTTCGGCATCGCTCGCTCGGGTACGGACGGCTCGCTGACCTCCACGGGCACAACGCTGGGCTCGCTGAACTACATGCCGCCGGAGCAGGTGCGCGGCGAGGCGGCGGATGCGCGCTCTGACCTTTATTCGTTCGGAATTTCGCTGTACGAGCTGCTTACCGGGAAGCTGCCGTTCCAGGGCGATTCGCAGTATTCGCTGATGACCGCGCAACTGAACCAGCAGCCGGCTTCGCCGATCAGTTTGCGCGCGGACGTTCCGCCGGCGCTGAATGAAATCATTCTGATGGCCATGGCCAAGGAGCCGTCCGATCGATTCCAGAGCGCGGATGCTTTTGCCAATGCGCTGAAGAGCGTGCCAGTATCGGCACTGCCGAGCCAAGGTACCACGTTTGCACCAACACCCCGACCGTCAACACCGGTGTCGCCGGACGACACGCTGATGGGAACACTGGCGCCGGGTGCGGGGGGGATGGGCCGCATGGTTAGTCCGCCGGCAACCACGCAAGCGGCGGTGAGGGTGCCTGTGCCTCCGCCGGCGGCTGCCCAGCCACGGTCTCCTTCTGCAATACCGACTGTGCCGATGGCGCCCGCACCGGCAATAGCAGCCACGGCCGAATCCGCGCCGGCCGCGTATCCACCGCCGCCGGCGCGTTCCTCAAGCCGCGGATTATGGCTGGCGATTGGCTCGCTGCTAGGCGCGGGCGTGTTGATTGCAGCCGGCGTTTACATCCCACGGCGAATGAAGACGCATGCAGACCCGGAACAGTCGAACATGCCAAGGCAATCCACAGCGGATTCCACCGCGAAGCCGGGCAGCGGCACGGACGCGCCCGTTTCGGTCACCACGTCGGCGGGGTCGGTGGCCGTGGACGGCCAGGGAAATGTTGCGGTGCAGGCGCCGGGAGTCTCCGTGAGTGCCACGCCTGATGGAAACGTGAATGTGACAGCGCCCGGAACTTCTGTGCATGCTGGCACAAAGCCCAAGGCGGATGGAAACCCCAAGCCGCTGCGTGAAGGCGGCGCTTCAGGGCAGGCGACGGCGCCGCCCGTCCCCGCGGGCCCATCACCCGAGGAAATCGCAAAGATGGAAGACGAGGCCGACCGGTTGAACATCCGCGCGGCCACGGCTGCCCGCAGCGTGGACACTTTGCGGCAACAGCAACAGGCGGCGGGATACAACCTGCGCGGAGACATCGCCTCGGCGGCAGAGCGCATGCAGATGTACATAGCCAAGGGAGACGCGGCGCTGAAGGCGAAAGACATGGCCAACGCGCAAAAGTATTACGACCTGGCGGACGCGGAAATATCCAAGGTCGAGAAATTCCTAGGGCATTGAATTGCCGCGGTAACCCCGGGCAGTTTGAATCCATCCAAAGCTAGCGGATTCCTCGCCGCTTTAGGTAAGAAGGCGCGGAGCGACGTGTTTTCGAATTTTTCCGTGGCGCAGGGAGGTGCAGCCTCTCGCGCGTGGAGGAGCGCAGATGCCGACTGAAGAAAAAGTAGGGACGCACCAGAAGGCGCTGACCATCAACCTCGATGGCGCGGTTTTCGGATCTTTCGCGGAAATCGGCGCGGGACAGGAAGTGGCGCGCTGGTTCCTAACCGTGGGCGGCGCGTCTGGGACCGTAGCAAAAACGATTTCCGCGTACGACAAGGAAGTGAGCGACGACCTCTACGGGCGTGGAACACGATACGTTTCGAAGCCCCGGCTGGAAGCGATGATGGAAAGCGAATGGAAACAGTTGCTCGGGGAACTTCAGGCCAGCCGCGGCGCAACGACGCGATTTTTCACTTTTGTGGACACGGTGTCGGCGCGCAATTTCGCGGGGACCAATGAGTGTCACGGTTGGGCGGGGCTGCGGTTCATGCAGGCGCCGGGCGGGCCTGCCAGCGATGTGATTCTGCACATCAATCTGCGGGATCCGACCAACCTGCAGCAGCAGGAGGCCGTCGGGATTCTTGGCGTAAATCTGATTTACGCGGCGAGGCACCATCTGGCTTCACCGGAAGCATTTCTCGCCGGAATCTTTGAAGACTTGAGCCTGGAGCGGCTAGAGATCGACCTTGTTGAGTTGAAAGGGCCGGCGTTTGAAACCTGGGACAAGCGCCAGTTGCACGCCTCGCTGGTGACGAATGGCCACGCCGAGGCGGTGGCTTTTTCGGCGGAGGGCGCAGCGATTCCTCCGACGGAGTTGCTCTACAAGAAAGCCCTGGTGCTGGCGCCCGGGCTTTTCGAAAGCGCTTCCGATCTGCACGGGCAATTGATCCAGAGCACTCTGGCGCAACTTCCGAAAGAAGAACTCGACGAGAGCAAGGGAAGCCTGGGACTGTTTTGCCTGTCAGGGCAATCCATGATTCCGGGAGCCGCTGCGCCTACGGCGGAGCATTTGATGCGGCACGCGAGCGACCTGCAAAAACTGGGATTCGGCACGCTGATTTTCCGCGCGAAAGAGCTGTATACGATGAGCGCCTATGTGAGCCGCTATACGAAATCGCAAGTGTACTTTGCCGTTGGCCTGTCCGTATTTGTTTACGCAATGCAGGACCGCTACAAGAATCTGGACGGTGCGCTGTTGGAAGGCACGGCGAGGCTATTCACGCAGAACGTAAGACTGAGCGTGTATCCGATGACCGAAGCGGCGCTGAAGGCCAGGTTGGCAGAACTGGGCGCAGGCAAGTGGACATATGAGGTAACAGACGGATTGGTGTATGTGGACAACCTTCATCCAGCCGAACCGATCAATTTTCTGTTCCGGTATCTATTGGCTTGCGGGTTTGTCGTTTCCGCTCGCCCGGTAGCAGCTTAATCTGGTTGGAGCGTTCGCACGGCCATGCGGTCCTTGAAAAATCGGCAAGGGTCGATGACACACAAACGAGCTAACGGGATGTGGGGACCGGGGTGAGGACCGTTGACGCATCCCGGGCGGCGGATGACTGCAGGACATTCTGGATGACGCTGAATCGCTTTGCGGGACGTATGGGCTTGGTAACGTAAGCATCCATTCCGGCGGACAGACACCGCTCGCGTTCTTCCTTCAGGGCAGGAGCGGTCAGAGCGGCCGTCCCGCTAGCCGCAGCGGCAAGGGAGACAATCATGGAAGTGAAAGATGGAGGGGCGGAGCCAATTGCTCCATCTTGAAACACTTTGCTCGAGCCGTGCTTCAGGTTGGGGCGAACGGCTGGCCCTACTGAGGCACCTGCGTAATCCGGTACAATGCGACTGGTGGCAGATTTGAAGAATGGCCGACAGGTGGACGCGTGATTCATCGATTTGTGTTTCATAACGAAGAGCTGAAGACGGTGGATAAGGTGCGGTGGACACCGGGGCAGGCCGGATTGATTTGCGGCTGGGGATTGTTTACGACTGTGCGCATCGTGCGTGGGGAGGCGTTCGCCTACGAACGGCACTGGCGGCGGCTGGAAAAAGATGCCGCGCTCACCAGACTGCCGCTTAACTATTCCAGCGCCAAGGTACGGGTGCAGCTCCAGGACGTGATCCGGGCGAATAAGGTGGAAGATGGATGCGCGCGAATCTACCTGGTGTGGAACACCGTGGGATTCTGGAAAAGCGACGAGAAGATGCCCGAGGTGGACCTGGTGATCACGAGCGCCGATGTGCCGAGTTATCCAGACACGCTGCGCGTCGCGATCCGTGAGCATGGCCGGCATGCGGCTTCCCCTCTGGCCGGAGTGAAAACCACTTCCTGGCTGAATAGCGTCTGGGCGGTGGCCGAGGCGCAACGCGAAGGATTTGACGAAGTGGTGTTGCTGAACGAACGCGGCGAGGTCAGCGAATGCACGGCGGCAAATATCTTCGCGGTCAAGGGCGATAAAGTCCTGACGCCACCGCTGAATTCGGGATGCCTGGAAGGCGTGACGCGAGGAGTGTTGACGGAAGTGGCGGCGGAGGCGGGCACGTCGGTGGTGGAACAGACGCTGCGACTCGACGATCTGTACGCCGCCGACGAAGTGTTCATTACCTCGACAAATCGCAACGTGATCGGCATCCGCGAAATCGCTGGCCGGAAGATCGGAAACGGAACCACAGGAGCGGTCACGAAGAGGCTGGACATCGCGTTTGACGCGTATGTGAATGATTACGTGGACCGGAGATCGGCAGCAAACCGCTGAAACCCCGCCAGGGGAAGCAGGAGATACGATTGATCCTGTGCAGCGAGCGGCCGGAGAGGGACCTGAAAAAGCAGGCCTTCGGCGCAAATCTTAGTGATTCGCGGGCGAGCGGCTGGTGGTATGGTGGTTGAGGACCGCGCCCTGTATAAGAGCGAAGGCGAAGCGCGCAGGCGCGTGTTACAATGCGCGGCTTAGTGGGGTAGCAAGGGCGGAGGGAATGACGGAACAGTTGGTGCAAAGCGAGGCGGTCCTCGAGGTGATTTCACCCGACGGAGCACGGAAGTACGTCCGCGTGACGCAAGTGCCCTTCCTGATTGGCCGCGGGGCGGAAACCGGCAACCATTTGCAACTGACCGACCGGCGCATCTCGCGCAACTGCGCGGCGATCGTGATGGAAGCGAACCGCTACTACCTGGAGGATCGCGGGCAGCGACGCGGGATGTTTGTGAACGGCGAAAAAGTGGAAAGCCGGATGCTGAATGACGGCGACGCGGTCACGTTTGGACTTGAAGATTCCTACCAGTTGATATTCCGCTCCGCTTCCGGCACGGCCGAGGAAGCGATCCCACAGTTGTTGACGCGCATTGACCACATGACCAGTTCCGAGTCCACCGGCGGCGGGCTGCGGAAACTGAACATGCTGCTGGAAGCGACGTCGCTGTTGCATTCGCAATTGCCGCTCGATTCCGTGCTAGCGAAAATGATTGACCACGCGATTGCGGTGACGGATGCGGACCGCGGATTGCTGGAAGAAGCCGTGGATGGGAAAGTGGAAAATATGCGCGTACGGCTGGCACGGCGCAGCGGCGGACAACGGCTGCCACCGGAAAGCATGACTCCCAGCCAGACCGCCATTCAGTTGGCGATGAAGCAGCAATCGCCAGTGATCACCGAAGATTTGGCGCAAGCTGAGATGAATCTGCAAGCCGCGGCCAGCATCGTGGCACAGGGATTGCGCGCGGTGGTGGTAATTCCGCTGTATGCAAGCGCGCGGGCAAGTACGGATGCTTCCTCGACGGATGTGCGGCGCGGCGATTTCCTCGGCGTGTTGTACATGGATTCGAAGCGGCCGACGGCTTTTTCCAAGCTGGACCGGCAAATTCTGGATGCTCTCGCGGCGGACGCGGCGAGCATTCTGGACAACGCGCGGCTGGTGGAACGTGAGCGCGAACGGCAGCGCCTGGAACAGGAAATCGGCATTGCGCGGGACATCCAGCAGGCACTCTTGCCGAAAAACCTGCGCGAGTATCCTCACCTGGCGGTCTCCGGCGTGAATTTTCCCTGCTTGTCGGTGGGCGGAGATTATTTCGACGTCTTCCCGCTGGATGACCGGCGCACGGCGTTTCTGCTGGCTGACGTGAGCGGCAAAGGATTGGGAGCGGCACTGCTGACCACCATGTTGCAGGGCGCGCTTTCCGGCATGACGCTCGGTACAGATCCCGCGCGGACGTTCAACCATGTCAATCGCTTTCTATGCGACCACGCGGAAGTGGGACGGTATGCAACGATGTTTTTCGGCATTCTTGAGGACAGCGGAAAGCTGGAGTACATCAATGCAGGGCATCCTTCGCCGATATTGTTGCGCAAGGATACGACGCGGGAAGCGTTCACGGAAGGCTCCTTCCCGGTTGGCCTGGTGCCGGAAGCCGAGTTCACAACTGCTTCGCTGCAACTGGAGCCGGACGATACGCTGGTGCTCTTCAGCGACGGCGTAACGGAAGCGATGGACCCGGAAGAGGAACTTTACGGCGTATCAAGATTGCGCGCCGTGCTGCAGGGAAAGACGGAATTGCCGCTGGATGAAATCCAGAAAACGGTGCTGGAATCCGTGGAAAATTTCGCGCGCGGCGCACGCCAGGCCGACGATTTGACGATTCTGGTGGTCCGATACCGCGCCGTGGCAACAGGCATAACCGAAGCGGGCGTTGCCACCGGCAAATCCGCCGCGGCCAGCGACTGACCCGCATCCCCCTCCAGACAAGAGACTACCTCGCACAAGCAGGCGGCGCCGGCGCCGTTGGCGCCACCGGAACAGCTTCCATTCTTTGATCCTTCAGCAGTTTGTTCAGGGCTGGCAATGTCTCCGCATTCAGCTTGTTCCACGTGGCGATGTTCTTTGCGATGGCGTTGCAGCCGCTGGTGACGGTGTGGTAGGCCGATTCGGCGGGCTTCATGTCCGCGCTCTGGACCATCACAAGATCGTGGCCGAAATCACGGTTCAGAATGCCGAAGCCCGGGGCTTCCGCGTTGCCATCTTCGAGCGCGTGAAATTGTTTTTCAACTTCTACAAGGATATCGGCCAGTTCCTTCGGTGGATTTGCTGGAAAAGTTTTCTTGTGGGCGTCGAATTCCGTATGCAAACCCACAACAGCCTGAAAAAAGCGCGCCGTGTCTTCCATGAACGCAGAGATTTTTCGAGAGAGGGTGAGTTGCGCGTTGTAGTCTTCTTGACTGATGTGAACGCGCGGGTCGGGTAGCACCTGCAGCTTCTGCTTGTATGACTTCCCTTCCATTGTGAAAACCAGATCATACGTGCCCGGCGCCACAAGCGGTCCGGGCGGCTGAACGCGCGGTGTTTCGCCGGGAACGGCGTGGTCGGGCAACGTGTATTCGGTGTATTTCAGGCGCGCGCCAAAATATCCGTAAGGCAACGCCGTCGGGTGTGCATAGTGAAGGTCCCAGACGAAACGGTTGATGCCCGCCTGATTGGGGAGCGCGTCCGGCGGGTAGAACCAATATTCCGGCACATTCGGCGGCGGGATCGTTTCCTGGATGACGTGGCTGGAATAGTGGCGCACCAGATTTCCCTGCTGGTCGAGGATGTCAAGAGTGAGTTCACTCTTAGACGGAGACTTTTGAAAATACTGCAGCGCGGCGCCGTCCGCGGGATTTCGCGACGCGGGCGTTTCCGTTTGCAGCGGTGTATCCGGATAGTTGTCCCAGCGAACGCGGATGGCAGGCTCCGGCACGAAAAATTGCGCAGGAGAGTCGGCAAGTTTCGCGGACCATTGGCGGAGAGCGGAAATGTCGTCAAGGATCCAAAGGCCGCGTCCAAACGTGGAAGCGACGAGATCGGCACCGTGGATCGCGAGATCGGTGACGTTGGCGGTTGGCAGATTAAGCTGCAGCGGCTGCCAGTGATCACCGGAATCGAATGAAACATAGACCGCGTTGGCGGTGCCGGCGAACAGAAGTCCCTTGCGGACGGGATCTTCGCGGATGGTGCGGGCCATGCCGGCTTCAGGCAGGCCGGTGACAATTTTCTCCCAGGTTTTCCCGGCGTCGTGCGTGCGATAGAAATACGGATGGACATCACGCGGCGCGTACAAAAGCGAAAACGTATCGTGCTTGGCGAAGACGGCGGCATAGGCGGTGTTGGCGTCGTGCGGTGAGGCCTCGACGCAATTGATGTAGGGGTGCTCGGGAAGATTCGCCGGCGTTACATCCATCCAGTTGGAGCTGTCGCGGGTGAGATGGATCAGCCCGGTTGTGGAACCAACCCAGATCAGATTTGCCTCAAGAGGAGAGGGAGCGATGGTCTGGATCGCGCCGCGAGGGGCGCTTTGAGCGTCATCATCGTCGTCGGTTTCTCCCCACAACGAAAATTCGTTGGCTTCTTTCGCAAGCGTGTGGCCATTCTCCATTGGCTTTGCGCCGCCAGGAGGCTCGGGCGTCTTGCTGGTCAAGTCCCCACTGATTTCCTTCCAGGATGTCCCGCCGTCGGTGGTTTTCAGAAGAAATTGCGTCCCGTAATAGAGCGCGTGCGGATCGCGCGGAGAAAAAACCAGCGGCGTTTCCCAGGTGACGCGATAACCCGCAGGTGGAAGAAAAATCGTGGCTATCTGGCCCGTGACGCGGTTCAGGCGCAGCACCACGCCATACCAGCCGATGGAATAAACGGAGTTGGCATCGAACGGGTCGGGAGCGATGAATGCGCTTTCGAAGGAACCCGTGGGAAACCAGTCACGATAGGTGATCAGGCCATAGTCGGTGCGATTGGGCACGGAGACGGAGCCGGAATCCTGCTGCGAAGCGTACAGACGATACGGAAAGAAACGATCCGTCGAGACTCTATAAAATTGTCCAGTTGGTTGGTTGTACCAGGTGCTCCAGATTTTTCCGCCATCGAGCGTGATGACCGCACCCTGGTCCGTGCCCATGATGATGCGGCTGGTGTCCTCAGGCGCAATCCACAGGACGTGGTCGTCTTCGCCGCTGGGCGTGCCTTTCCATGCCGCAAACGTGTGGCCGCCATCCGTGGACTTGTAAGTCGAGGTCTGCATCACGTAAACGACGTCTGCATTTTTTGGATCCGTGTAGACGCGTCCGAAATAATCGTCTCCGAGCACGCGGGGATCCTGCGTGATCTGCTGCCAGGTCTCGCCGGCATCGTCGGAGCGGAAAAGTCCCTGACGCATCAGGGAGAAAACTCGTTTCCCGCCAAGGCCGGGAGCAACCGCCAGGCCGATGCGTCCGCGGCGGGTGGGGGGCAATCCTTTTTCGCCGGTGGGAGTCCAGGTTTCACCCGCGTCGGATGATTTGATGATGACAGTGTCTACTTCCTGTTCTTGCGGAGTCTTTTCTTCAGCAGGTTTTTCCTTCGGTGGCTGAGGGATTCGCCGGATGACCGCATAGATCACGCGGGAGTTGTTGGGATCGAAACAAAGTTCGGTCGGACTGTGGTGGTCATCTTTATAGAAGACCTTGCGCCAGGACTTGCCGCCATTGGTGGTTTTGTAGATGCCACGATAATCGCTGGGCGTGATGTCGCCCACCGCTGCGACATAGACGGTGTTGGCATCCTTGGGATCGACGAGGATGCTGGGAATCGTGCGCGATTCGCGAATCCCGATGTTCGTCCATGTGGCGCCGGCGTCGGTGGATTTCCAGAGGCCGTTTCCCGGCAACTGCTCGCCGGTGGCGACGTAAATTGTGTTCGGATCCGAAGGTGCAACGACCAGGTCAGCGATCGAAGCAACGTGCGCATCGTCGAAAATCGGAACCCAGCTGACCCCGTCGTTGGTGGTTTTCCAGACGCCGCCGCCCGGCGTGCCCATGTAATACGTTTTGGGATCGCCCGCGATGCCCGCGACGGCGGTGACGCGCCCACCGCGAAATGGCCCGATCAAGCGCCAGGAAAGGCCTTTCATTTGGTCCGCGGACAATTCCTGAGTGGTTGCGTGTGAACCGAGGAAAAGTGAAACGATCGTGCAGAAAGAAATGGAAAGCTTGCGGGCACAGCGAAAGTAAGGAGCGGTGGCTGAGGTCAAGTCGGTGTCTCCTGAGAAAAAGTGAGTGTAACATGCACGGCATCCCCCAGACCTGGCCGGGGAGGAAAAAATGAACCTTCAAGAAGTCTTCCGGTTTATGGACAGCGAGAGGCTTGCCGTGCTGACGACCGCCACAAAATCCGGGGACCCCCAAGCGGCACTGGTGGGATTCGCGGTGACGCCGGAACTGGAAATTATTTTTGATACCGTGCGCAGCTCGCGGAAATATCCGAACCTGAAAGGAAATCCGCGGGTGGCGTGGGTAGTGGGCTGCACGACGGAAGTCACGGTGCAATATGAAGGCGAAGCGGAGGAGCTGGAGGGCGAGGCGTTGGCGAAATACAAGCCGATTTATTTTCAGAAATTCACGGACGGGCCGGCGCGGGAGAGTTGGGCTGGGATAACGTATTTCGTTGTGCGGCCGAAGTGGGTGAGGTATTGCGATTACAATCTGGGATCCCAACGGATCGAAGAGCAGAGGTTTTAGCGCGAAGCAAGCAGCAATTGGCGCTAGCGCTAAGAGGCGCCCGCCTCAGAAGGCGACCGCTACATAGGAGTTTTAGAGTTCGCGCAGGGCCACAGCCACCGGGCGAATGGAGGCACGGATGGCCGGAAGCAGGCCGCCCAGAACGCCCATCACCAGAGCGAACAGAATGCCCATGAGCAACAGGTCAAACGTGATTTTGAAGGCGAAGGCCAAGTTCGAAAAGGTCTGGAAATTCATGGTGCTGGTGGTTAAGCCGTTTAACGGAAGCACGGCGATGCAGCCCAGAATGCCGCCGATGAGTGAAATAAACAGAGCCTCGAAGAGAAAGGAAACAAGAACGCTCAAGGTAGTGAAGCCGAGGGCCCGCATAGTGGCAATTTCGCGGCCGCGCTCCGCGACGGCCGAGTACATGGTATTCAGCGCGCCAAACACGGCGCCGATGGCCATGATCAGCGCGACGAAACCGCCCAGTCGCGTGATGAGCGTGGTCATGCGCGTGGACTGTTTGGCGTAGTAGTCGATCTCGCGGGTTACGTCTACGTTCAAACGGGGATCCCTTGTGAGCGAGTCCTTCAATTGTTGAAAGGCGGCAGGCGAAGTGAGGTGCACAGTCACGGACTGAGATAAAGTGTCGGGACGATTATAGGCGCCGTTAATGAGGTGCGGGTCGCCCCAAACTTCGGAATCGAAGGCGCTCCCGCCGGCATCGAAGATCCCCACCACCTGCCACTTTGCGCTGCCGAGCTTAAGATTGCTTCCGAGAGTCAAGCCCGAGTAGGTGGTCTTGGCGTTTTTGCCCACTACGATTTCGGTCAGGCCATGCCGGAACATGCGCCCCTCGATGATTTTGACATTCTTACGAATAGCAAGCACGTTTGGTGAGACGCCGCGAAACATGACATTGGCGTCCGTACCGGTCGAACGCAATGGAATCGGCGCCATCAAGACAGATTCGGGTGACACCAACGGGCCCTCAGCCCCACGAGCGATACCCGGAGCATCCTGGATAACTTTGACCGAATCGATGGAGACTCCACTGGTTATTTCGGATGTGGCCCCCGCGCGGGTAATGAGCGCGTTGTCCGCGGAGCCGGAAGCAACAAGGGTTGCCTTGAATCCGTGCGCAAGCGAGAGCATGGCGATAAACACGCCAACGGTTCCTGCTATCCCCGCCACCGCAACGATCGTGGAGGTCCAGCGGGCACTGACGCTCCGAACGTTGTATATGAGTGGAATCGCCATTTCAGACTCTCCTCATCGCGTTAACCACGCGCATACGCATGGCACCGAGCCCGGGCAACAGGCCACTGGCGGCCCCAACAAAGAGGGCGAAACCAATGCCAAGCGCCAGAAGAGATTTGGAAAGGAGAAGTGGGGGCAGAAGGCCCGTCAAAGCCACGCCGATAACAGGGATAGCGACATAGGCGAGCGCCAAGCCCAGGAAGCCGCCTGCCAGGGCGATGACAATGGACTCCGCCAGAACAAAGAAAAGGACAGCGCGGCCGGAAAAGCCGATAGCTTTTAAGACTGCTAGTTCTGGGGTACGCTCGCGCACCGAGATCGCCATGGTATTCCCAGTGACCAACAGCAGCGTAAAGAAAACCACGGTTCCAATGCTGAGGATTAACAGTTCGATGTTTCCGAACTGCTTGGCGAAACCGGCGGCGAAGGCGGATTCCGTCTCCGTCTTGGTCTCAAACGACGAGTTCGCGAACTTTTCATCAATGGCCTTGGCGACGCGAACGGCGTCATCGGGCCTATCGAGCTTAACCACGTACCATCCGGCCGTGCTCTTGACGGCAGCGGGCACATTCTCGTCAAAGTATTTCCACTGCAGCCAAAACTGACCTTCGTCACCGCCAGGGCGCTCACTGTGATAAATCCCGTCCAGGTTGAACTCCGAAGAGCCGCCGCCGTAGAGTGTCGTCTTGATGGGAATACGATCGCCAATTTTCCAATGGAAACGTGCGGCCGTGCGGGCGCCCGCGATGGCGCCCCGCCGGTCTTTCAGGAAGTTGTTCCACTGGTCGTCCGGCACCACCAACTCCGTCATCACCTGGCGCTGATTTTCGGGGTCAATGACAAACTGCGGAAAGAAGTTCTTTTCGTCCTGGTAGACGCCTCCGAACCAGTGATTGTGCGTGACGGCCTTCACGCCGGGAATGGCCACGATTTTGTCGCGATCGGAGATCGGCAATAACTGCATTAGACCGATGCGGCTGACGACGATCAGGCGATCCGCGCCTGCGATTTCCATGCCGCGGCTGAAGGCGCTCTTCACAACGGCAAGAAACGTGAAGAGAACCAGAGCGATGGCGAAAGATCCGATGGTGAGGATTAAGCGAATCTTCTTACGGAACAGATTGGCGAGGATCAAGTGGCTGAATTTCATGCAGCACCTCCAGCCACAACGCTCTCACGCGAAGTCTTGCCCTCGACAAGAACGCCTTTCTCAAGATGCAATGTCGTATGTGCGCGAGCGGCGACGACGGGATCGTGCGTAACCATCAAAATCGTTTTGCCGTGCTTGCCGACCAGCTCTTCAATCAGCGCCATGATTTCATCGGCGCTCTTGCGGTCGAGGTCGCCGGTGGGCTCGTCGCACAGCAGGAAGGTTGGGTCGGAGACGACGGCGCGGGCGATGGTGACGCGCTGCTCCTGTCCGCCGGAAAGTTGCCGGGGGAAATGATTCATGCGGTCGGAAAGGCCGACGACGGAGAGCGCCGTTTCCACGTGTTCGCGGCGCTCGGCTTTCGAAAGCTTAGTGAGCAGCAGCGGCAGCTCTACGTTTTGAAACGCGGTCAGCACGGGAATCAGGTTGTACATCTGGAAGATGAATCCAACGTGACGGGCGCGCCATTCGGTCAAGCGGTTCGCGGACATGCTGGTGATTTCGTCGCCGGCAACGGTGATGCTGCCGCGGGTCGGAACATCGAGTCCACCGAGAAGGTTCAACAGTGTGGTTTTGCCAGAGCCGCTCGGGCCCATGAAGGCAATGAATTCGCCCTTCTCCACATCCAGGTTCAACCCTTGGAGCACGTGAATTTCTTCGCCGCCGCGGCGATACGTTTTGTCAAGATCGCGAACCTGAATGAGACTGGAGTTACCGCCACTTCCGTCAACTTTCACCATGGGGAGCGCTCCTATTGTGGTTTAATCTGCACCGACTGGCCATCACGAAGAGATCCCGGACCTTTCACAACCACGACCGCATCCGGTTGAAGCCCGGCAAGAATTTCGACGTCCGTTCCGCGAGCGGAACCCAGCGAAACGGCGCGGCGTTCGAGAGTATCGCCCTTGACCACGAAAACGAACTTGGAAGAGTTGTCCTGATGAATGGCGACTTGCGGCACCAGGGCCACCACGGGGACCGCCGCCGCTGATTTATCTGCCGCCGCTTTGGGCTTTTCGTCTTCCAGGAACGTGACTTTCACTCCCATGTCCGGAAGAATCCGCGGCTGCGTCGCAGGGTCGATCAAGCGAACGTGGTTGTCGTCCGTAAATGAGATGCGTACTTTCACGGTGGCTTTCTGGCGGTCGGCCGTGGGAATAACTGTGCGCACCTTCGCAGGGATATTCCAGTCCGGATAGGCATCGAGAATCGCCGTGACCGGCTGATTGGGCTGAACCTTTGCGATATAGGACTCGCTCACATCCACCTCAATTTCATTCGAATGAAGGTCCACGATAGTGGCGATGCCTGTGCGAGTGAAGCCGCCCCCCGCCGAAACAGGCGAAACCATTTCGCCGACTTGGGCGTCCTTCGAAACCACAATGCCGGCATACGGCGCGCGAATTGTGCAGTTGTCCACGGCCTGCTGTTGCTCGCGAATACGCGCCTCAGATGCCGCGACCTGTTGTTTTGCCAGGTTGATTTTGGCTCTCAAGCTGTCGGCGGTCATGGTCGCCGCGTCAAGGGCTTGTTGCGTTTGCACTCCCTCTTTCACCAGCTGTTGCGCCCGGTGGAGTTCGATTTCGGCATTGTGAAGCTGGACCTCGTAGTCAGCGATCGCCGCCTGCGCCGAGTCACGGTCCGCCTTGGCCGAGTCCAGGGCGCGGCGAACATCGGAATCATCGAGCGTCGCGAGCAGTTGCCCCTCGGTGACTCGAGTTCCCTCATCGAACATGACACTGGTAACGCGGCCGGTGATTTTCGCGGCAATTGTGGCGCGGCGGCGCGGCGTAATGTAGCCGCTGGCGTTTAGCACGCCGGCAGGGCCATTCACCGGCTTGCGAGCAGCAGCGACCTCCACTTCCGCCTTGCGATCCCGGAAAGCGGAGGCGGCAGCAGCCAGCAGAATCAATGCCAGCACGCCAAGAATCAGCCACAGCCAGCGCCGGCTGGACCTGGTGGCGTTGCGCTTGGTATCGCTGATGCGCAAGGAGCCAACGTCAGGCTTCAGCGATTTCGGTGTCGTCGCCATGCGGCGGCATCTCCTTGGATTGGGCGTGGCCTGAAGAGTAGATACGCTCCTGGCAGCCCATATATTTCAGCGAGAGGAATAAGGAATTGGTTCGCCTTTATTTTACCGGGTGGGGAGCGGTTTGGGGAGGAGAATGAATCGGCGGGGTCAGGTCCGGGAGCCGTGGTAGAAAAACTGGCCAAGCCCAATTGTGAACAGAAAATTACCGAAAATGGCGTGGTCCAGGCAGGCAAGGAACAACGAACCGGAGGTTTGGTAAGTGAGGGAGAAGAGGAACCCGCCGATCACGCAGAGACCCACGGCCAGCCAATTTCTGAAAATAATGTGAACAAACCCGAACGCCAGGGCGCTGGCGGCCAAAATGCCCCAACCCCGGCCAAAGAGCGGCTGGTAGCGATGAAAGAAGAACGCCCGGTAAAGAAGTTCCTGCGGGTAGACAGAAAGAAGCGGGTAGAGAAGAAAAATAACTGTCCAGAGCCGGGGTGAGCGCCGGATGAGGGAAAAGAGATACTGCGGCGCCAGGAAGTAAACCGCGATGCCGAGGGCGACAATCGAAACGGCATCGCGAACGAGGATGGCGGAGAGGAACGGCCGGACGTTACCCCAGGCGGTGAGTTGCGAAAGGTTGAACGTGGGATCGCGCCGAAGGACGAGAAAGGCCAGCAGCGCCGTGATTAGAAGATACGGAATCGGCAAGTTGGGAATGCGGCGGTAATAGATGAGCAGGGGAACTATGACAAAAACCCCGGCGAACTCGAGTGCGAGGAAAAGTAGTCGAGCCATGGGTTAAGCGCCGGGCAAAGGGTTCATGGATTTGCTCGTTCATCCGCAGAAATTGGAAGCGGCGAATCTGGATTCCGTAACGAATTGCGCAGGCTGTTCACGGCAGCCTGGGCGTGGTGCACCTGCCTCTGGATGTTCTGGGCGCTCTGGCGATCGGGCGGCGAAAGCGAAGGGATGTCCGTCAGCAGTTCGGAGTAGCCAAGAATGGCAGTGAGAGGATTGCTGATCTCGTGGGTGGCGCCGGCGGCGAGCCGCCCCAGCGCCGCCAGTTTCTGCGAGTGGGTCACGCGCGCTTGGACGTTTTTCAGCTTCTCCAGCGAAAACTGTGAGAGGCGCACAAGGCGGCGCAGTTCCCTGGCAAGGAGAGTGAGCTTCCAGAAAACCAGGCTGCTAAGGAGTAGCATCGCTCCAAAGACTAGGCGGAGCCGAAATGCCGCCACGTCTTCGGGGACGCTTTTTTCAAACGAGCCGAACAGGGCGATAACCGGCAGGGAAAGGATGGCGACCATTGCGATGCGCGCGGTCCATAGGCTTTGGTTGATTTCGCGGTTCGGGGTCTTGTCTTCCTCGGGCTGTAGCGAAGACCCAAAAGTGGCGACGACGGTGACTAGGAACAGCGACAACAGAAAGGGCGTGTCGTAAAAACTGCCGGAATAATAAACGCCACGGTCGATGGCCACACCGAGCAATAAATTTGCAATGGCAATCAGCACAAACAGGCAAATGAAGCTGCCGTAAAAGGTGCGCCAGAGTCCCCGGCTGCGTTTCCAGACGACCGCCAGCCCGATGATGATCATCAGATGCTGAATCAACGCCAGCAGATAATAAGTGGGATTGTATTTTGAAAAATCCTGGAGGACGATTTGCCAGGGCAGGGCGAAATAGCCGTAAAGAGCAAGCCACCAGAAAGTGAGTAGGGCAAAATCGAGGTGGCGCAGCCGCATGTCGCGGCCGGCGGAGGCTGAATGCGGCCGCAGGACAAATGCAGAGAGGAAGAAAACGTGGGCCAGCAGGAAAAGCGTGTCGCCGATGACCGGGCTCGGAGACGAATAGCGGCGAAGGGAATCGTAGTAAAACCAATATGTTTCCGAAAGCAGCATCTGAAACAAGCCAGCGGCCATCAACTTCCAGAAGAGCGGGAGGGACCCGCGATGAAAGCGGAAATTTTCGCGTACCGCCAGGATGGCCACAATCAGCAACCCACAGGGCACCGCATCGCCGAAAATGGTCAACGGGAACGAGGGCCGAGCGAATGCCGCAACGATTGCGTGCAAGAGGAAAATCGCAAAGGCAAATCCGAGTAAGACTTTGTGGCGAGGTTGAATGCTCATTCTGCGCCCCCCGAAACAATGGAAGAGGGAACGCCGGAATCCGTCACCGGCACCGCGGCCGCGGGAACAAAAATCGTGAAGTAGGCGCCGCCCTCCAGTCGATTCCCGCAGGTGATGTCTCCCTCATGCTGGCGAATGATGCCGTAACACGTGCTCAGTCCGAGGCCGGTTCCCTTCCCGACAGGCTTGGTGGTGAAAAAGGGTTCAAAAGCGTGTTCCGGATGCCGGAGGCCCGGCCCCGTATCTGAAAATTGAATGCACACTTGCGGCTCGCAGGGACGTATGGAAATCACCAGTTCGCCCCCGCCAACTTCTTCCAGCGCATCCATGGCGTTCGAAATGATCTGAAGAAAAACATGAAGCAACTGGCTGGAATCGGCCAGCACCGGCGGGCAGGCTGCCTCCGCCTCCAACTGCACACGAACGTTCTGGAGCTTTTCGATGCGGCTCAGATGGAGCGCGCTCTCGAGCAGGGGTTTTACCTCCACGGGAGCAAGCTGCAGCGGTGTTTCCTGGGCGAAGCGCCGCATGTCTTCGACTAAGGCGTCAGTGCGCTCCGCGTACTGCCCAATCTTTCCGGCGAGGGCGCGGCTGCGGGATTCGCCATGCGTACGCGAGGTGATGCTGGACACCTGCTCCCGGATGATGATCATGGCGTTCCGAATCTGGTCAGCGACGTCGGCAACCAGTTCGCCGAGCGAAGCCAGCTTGTCGCCTTGCACCAGGTGATCCTTGAAGCGGTCGATGCTTGAGTAGGTGTTGGAGAGGTGCCGAAGAGAGCCAAAAAGGTTGGCGCTGAGAAAATCCTGCTTGATGGAAAGCAGCAAGGTGAGCAGAAAGATGGTGAGCAGGGTGATGTCCAGCCGGAACGCAAAAAGCTTGTCGTGGGGGGCGTACGTCGTCAGGAGCCACAATCCGATCGCTGGCGTTGACAGCGTAACGAGCATCGCCAAATGCGAGGAAAGAAAAGTGAATCCCTGGATCGCCTTCTGTTGCCCGTCTTCGCGCTCTCCCGATCCGGGAGCGGATTGCAGAAGGGGCCGGCCCGCCAGACAGACGCAGACGAAGCCACCCATCGCGGCGATCAGCGGTACGTCGTAGAGAGAGCCCGTATAGTATTCCCCGGTATCGATCGCCACATTGATCAGATCGGATGCCAGGGCATACGCCGCAGCAGAGAGAAAGAATATGCGGTAGACCGAGCGCCAGGCACCGCGTTCCCGGAAAAATGCAACGCCCGTGGCAACGGCGAACAACTGGTTTCCAATCGAATCCGCCACATTGAAATTATGGTTGTAGATTGCAAGATCGCCCGGGAGCAAGCGGTAGGCGTAGACAAAGAAGGCGAAGAGGTAGAGTGAGTACAGGATCAGGATAGAGAGATCGAGCAGGCCAAAAGAGCGGAAACGGGAATCGTGCGCGCGTTGGGGCTCTAAGGCAGTGGCGGCAACCAGGGGAACCAATCCCACGAACAACAAAATGTCGCCAATGGGTACATCAGGGACAGCCAGATGAAACCAAAGTTCATGGGTGGACCAGATCAACAGGCTGGCCAGCAACATCGCCGCCCCGATGAATAGCAAGAACCAGAACGCACGCACCTGGGCTTGGCTCCGCAGCATGTTTTGAAAGGTGAGGAAGGTGAAGGCTCCGACTAGGCCGGCTTGCAAGAGGTCGCCGAACAAACCAAGCTGAAAGCTTTTTGGGAGAACCAGCGCCGCGACGAATGACAGGAGAACCGCAACTGCCGTCAGCCAGTAGCCGAAAATCAGGGGACGCCGGGAGCGCCATGCCCGTTCGGCCGGAGGATTCGACGAGTTGAGGCCAGATTTCATGATTAACCGACGGAAACAAGTAATTCGCCTGTGCCCAATAGCGTAGGTATTCGCGGCCCGGGCGGAACCGCGGTGCAAGGAGTAACGAACAGATTCCAGGACTCGCTTCTCCTATTTTTTTACACTTACGGCCCAGCGTGGCGGGAATTCTCGGGCTCGTGTGTGTCGAAGGTTAAGCAGTACCACACCGGACACACGGCTTTCTGAATTGAACGTGGCTCTGACCCTTGGCAGAAGTCCTATCGGACCTAAATAGTCCTGTTTCCAAAGATTTTTGAAACAATTCACGACGCCAGGACATCGAAGCCGTGTTAGTTCTTCCGGTGGCCGAGCGTTAGGGCTTGACAGAAGGCTTGGGAAGAAATATGAAGAGGGGGCCGCGTAACTTCTCCTCACATTCTACGGAGGGTCCTTATGGACGCTTCACGCCGTGACTTCCTGAAAATTGCCACAGTTGGGGGAACAGCCGCAGCAGTCTTCGGCTTTGATTTAAAGCCAGCTTATGCGGAGCTTCGCACCCTGAAGATCGGCCGCGCTTCCGAGACACGGTCAACCTGCCCATACTGCGCGGTGGGATGCGGAACGATCATCTACACCATCGGCGACCGCGCAAAGAATGTCACCGCACAGGTAGTCCATGTCGAGGGTGACCCCGATCATCCGACGAACCGCGGCACACTTTGCCCTAAGGGTTCTTCGCTGCAGCAAGAGATCATGAACGACCGGCGTCTGCTGAAGCCGCAGGTGCGCCGGCCCGGCGGCACCGATTGGCAGGATATTTCCTGGGACGATGCCCTCAACGAGATCGCTGCCCGGATTAAGAAGACCCGCGACGACACCTTCGTTGAGAAGGATGCGGCGGGGCACACCGTCAACCGCCTGGAATCGCTCGCCTTCATCGGCGGCTGCACCGACACTAACGAGTTTAACTATCTGGTTGTGAAAGCGATGCGCGCCCTGGGGGTCGTGCATCTGGAAAACCAGGCCAGGGTTTGACACGGCCCCACGGTCTCAAGTTTGGGACCAACGTTCGGCCGGGGCGCGATGACCAATGGCTGGGTCGACATGAAGAATACCGACATGATGCTGATCATGGGCGGTAATCCTGCCGAGAATCATCCTTGCGGATTTAAATGGCCGGTGGAAGCGAAGCGCACGCGAAACGCAAAAATAATTTCCGTGGACCCGCGCTTTACACGCACATCCGCGGTCGCCGATCTGTTCTGCCAGATTCGCGCAGGCACAGACATCGCGTTCCTTGGCGGTGTAATTCACTACGCCATCGAAAACAATCGGATCGCGAAACAATACCTGGTCCATTACACCAACGCGGGATTCATCGTAGAAAAAGATTTCAAGCTCCCTGATGTCGACGGCTTGTTCTCCGGCTTTGATGCCGAGAAACAGACCTACAACCGGGCCAGCTGGAATTACCAAGGCTCCGGCGGTAAAGCGCCCGCGGCTCCGGAGGCGAAACCCGGACAACCCCCTGCCCTCCCGTCGTTGCCGGGAACTGTCGACTTTGATCCAACACTCCAGAATCCCAACTGCGTATTCCAGCTCCTGAAGAAACAATACTCGCGCTACACCCCGGAGATGGTCGAGCGCATCACCGGTATTCCCAAGGAGCAATTCCTCAAGGCCGCCGACCTCTATACGTCGATCCGCAAAGACGGCGACATGAAGAAAGTCGGCACGATCATTTACGCCGTCGGATGGACGCAGCATTCCTTTGGCACGCAAATCATCCGGACCGCCGCGATGTTGCAACTGTTGCTTGGCAACGTTGGGCGTGCGGGCGGCGGTGTCAACGCGCTGCGCGGGCACTCCAACATTCAGGGGGCCACGGATATGGCCGGCCTTTTCGACAGTCTGCCAGGCTATCTAAAGGTGCCGACACCGGCGGACGCGTCGTATGCCGATTGGATAAAGCGCATCACCCCGACATCTTCGAAGCCGGCCGGGTGGGATTCGTTCAACTACTACAGCAACACGCCGAAATTCGCAGTCAGCTACCTCAAAGCCGTGTATGGCGACGCAGCCACGAAACAAAATGGCTGGGCGTTCGATTACCTGCCGAAAGTAGATCGGAACTACTCCTGGGTGCAGATGTGGGACGACATGTACCGCGGGAACTTGAAAGGCATGCTTGCCTTTGGAATGAACGGCGTGGCGATCGGCCCCAACTCCAAGAAAAACATCGACGCCCTGAAAAAAGCGGATTTCCTGGTCGTCGGGGAAATTTATCCGAACGAGACCAGCGATTTTTGGCGGGCGCCCGGTACCTCCGCGGACGAAATGAAGCAGATCCAAACAACTGTCTACAACTTGCCTTGTGCGGGTTTTGCCGAAAAAGACGGCTCTTTTACGAACTCCGCGCGCTGGCTGCTATGGAAGAACGCGGCAGTGCCGTCACCTGGGGAAGCCCGGCTGGACCAGGCCATCGTGGCGCAGATTTTCCTGAAGGTTCGTGAGCTCTACAAGAAGGAGGGTGGCAAGTTCCCTGATCCCATCCTGAATCTGACTTGGAATTACAGCGATCCCTCCAACCCTCCGCTGGCCGAGGTATTGAAGGAAATCAACGGGAAGGCTCTCGCGGACCTGGAAGATCCAGCCACCAAGCAGCAAATTAAGGCTGGCCAGCAGCTTCCTGGCTATGCCTGGTTGAAAGACGACGGCACGACGTCCTGCGGCAACTGGGTTTACTCCGGTGCTTTCACCGAAGCGGGCAATCAAACTGCCCGACGCGATCCCTCGGATCCCTCCGGACTTGGAGTGCACCCGGGTTGGGGCTGGTCCTGGCCCGCGAATCGGCGCGTGCTTTACAATCGCGCGTCGTGCGATGTCGACGGCAAGCCATGGGATCCATCGCGTAAACAAATCTGGTGGAGCGAAGGCACGCAAAAATGGGTCGGGGTTGACGTTCCGGACTTCAAAATCGATTCCAAGCCGAAGGACCACATGGGCCCGTTCATCATGAACCCGGAGGGCGTGGGACGGATCTTTGGACCGCTCGCGGCCTTCGCCGACGGGCCGTTCCCGGAGTTCTACGAACCTACCGAAAGCCCCATCGACAATCCGCTGCATCCTCAGCAGACGCACAATCCGGTGGTCAAACGATTCAAAACCCCGGACGACAAATACAGCACGCCCCAGGACGGTTACACGATTGTCTGCACGACTTATCGCATGACCGAGCATTACCACTACTGGACCAAGAACAATCCCATGAACGTCCAGTTGATACCGGAGCCCTTTATTGAAATCCCGGCTGAACTCGCGAACGACTTGGGGCTCCATGGCGGCGAAAAAATAAAAGTATCGAGCATCCGCGGCGAGTATATTGCGAAGGCCATGGTCACCAGGCGCATCAAGCCAATGATGATCGACGGTAAAAAGGTCTACCAGATCGGTTTCCAGATCCATCAGGGGTTTCGGGGAATCGTCGAGGACGAAGGCAAGGACGCGAGGACGCTGGCGAACCTCCTTACCCCGACGGTCTACGATCCAAACGCTTACACACCGGAATTCAAGGGCTTTCTGGTGAAGGTCGAGAAAGCGTAGGAGAGCCGATATGAGCCAAGAGACACTACGCGTCCAGAAAATTTCCGGCCACGCAGGAACGGTTCCCGGCGAAGACACACAGCGGCAGTTCACCGTCTGCAAACTGGTGGACACGACCACCTGCATCGGCTGCAAGGCCTGCGAAGTGGCTTGCGTGGAGTGGAACGACATGCCGTTCTCGCCCACCACCTTCGACAACACCTACCAGACGATGCCGGACACCCGATGGAACTACTGGAACCTGATCCTCTTCAACGAGCACGAGCGCGAAGACGGGACACTGCAATGGCTGATGCGCAAGCACCAGTGCATGCACTGCGCCGAGCCGGGCTGCCTCGAAGCCTGCCCTGCCGATGGGGCCATTGTGCAATACACCAACGGCGTGGTGGACTTCCAGCAAGATCACTGCATCGGCTGCGGTTACTGCGTCACGGGCTGCCCGTTCAACATTCCCAAGTTCAACAACGTGACCAAGCGGATGTACAAGTGCTCGCTGTGCACGGATCGTGTCAGCCAGGGACTGGAACCCGCTTGCATCAAATCCTGCCCCACGGGCTGCCTGCACTTTGGCAGCAAGGACGACATGAAGTTCCTTGCCGAAAAACGCGCCAAGCAATTGCGCGATCATTTCGGCTACGAAAACGCCGGCGTATACGATCCGCCGGGCGTTGGCGGTACGGGCGTGATTTACGTGCTGCACGATGCGACCAAGCCGGAGCTCTACGGCGGGCTGCCGAGCAATCCGACCATCCCGCTGGCCGTGAAGTTCTGGAAGCACCCGCTGAAGTGGCTGGGCAACCTGGCGCTGGTCGGTGGCCTGATTGGATTGTTCGCGCATTATTTGAAGTTCGGGCCGAAGGCGCACGATGAATCGGACGTAGGGTCGAAGGAAGGAGATTAACTGTGAGCCATCCGCAACAGTTGCTTCCTCACGGTCGTGTGCTCCGCTATGAATTCAAGGAGCGCATGAATCATTGGGTCGCCGCCGGCTCGTTTATCTACCTGATGCTGACGGGTCTCGCTTTCTGGTCACCGTGGCTCTTCTGGATCGCGGCCGCGCTCGGGGGACCCGGGCTTTCGCGCATGCTGCATCCGTGGGTCGGCCTGGTCTTTTTCGTGTCGGTTTGCTACATGTTCGGATTGTGGTCGAGGCAGATGCACTTTGATTCCGTGGACGCCGAGTGGTGGAAGTCGCTTCCCCACTACATTCGTAACGAAGACGACAAGATGCCGCCGGCGGGCCGCTATAACGCCGGGCAGAAGCTGCTCTTCTGGAGTTTCTTCATCGGAGCGATACTGCTATTGGCTTCCGGAGTGGTGCTGTGGTTTACGGAGTCTCTGCCATGGAGCCTGCGTTGGGTGCGGTACATTTCGGTCGTCGTGCACGCGGGAACAGCGCTGCTGCTGATCGGCAACTTCATGATCCACATCTACATGGGAGTTTTCGCGGAACGCGGCGCGTTTGGCAGCGTGATTCGCGGAGATGTTTCGCTGGCGTTTGCCAAGCGTTACCACCCCGGCTGGTATAAAGAGATAGTCGGGACTTCCGATCGTTCGAAATGACCATTCTGGCAGCCGGGAAAGTGAATTACCGCACGCGGATCGAGCGCGCCGCCCTGCTAGCCGAACGACATGCGTTTGCCCGGGAAATCCTTTCCTTCTATAGTTCGATCGCACAATTTCAACGGCAGCTCTACGAAGCTCTTCCGAAGCGGTGGGGGAAGAAACCCGTGGTCCCAGCAGGCGGGGATTTGCGCTCGGAGCTGAACTTGTCCGTGCTGCTCGAGCCTTTCGCTGAGTTTCTCAAGCTGATTGAAGCACACGCCCCGCAAGCCCTGGTCGAAGAATCGCGAAACCTGAGGTCGAAGGGCTCCGCGCGCCAGGCGGAAATTCTGCAGGAATTTTGGAAGACGGGACTACTGGAAACGCATCTGCCGGTTGCTGGGCCTTCCGAACCGCCGCTGGCCAATCCGTTCGAAGATTTCTTTGCACGAGCGATGCTGCAGCCTTACGCGGACTTCGTCACCGGCGCCATGCTGCCACCCGCGCCGCTGATGACGGTGTGCCGTTGCCCGCGCTGCAATGCCCTACCCGTGCTCGGCGTCTTGCGTCCGGAAGGCGATGGAGGCAAGCGCTTTCTGGTGTGCTCATTCTGCTCCCTCGAATGGGAGTTCCGCCGAATCCTCTGCGCCAACTGCGGCGAGGAAAAAGAACAGCAGCTCCCCGTTTACGCCGCTGAGCAGTTTCCTCACATTCGCGTGGAAAGCTGCGATACCTGCAAGCACTTCCTGCGCACTATTGACCTGACCAAGGACGGCAACGCCATCCCCGTAGTAGACGATCTGACCGCCGTGCCGTTAAGCTTGTGGGCCGAGGAGCACGGCTATACCCGCATTCAGGGGAATCTGCTGGGGACGTAGCGCTCTTCGACGATCGAACCGAAGACAAACTAAGAAAACGGAATGGAGCGGGTATGAAACGTTTTGGACTGCTCTTCTTGCTCGTCGTATTGTGCGCCGCGAATTCTTACGCGCAGACGCAAAAGACCGAACCTGCGCCGCTGACAGTGATTCGCGCGGGTACGCTGATTGACGGACAAAGCGAAACGCCGCGACAGAATCAATTGATTTTTGTGCGTGGCCATCGAATCGAAAAAGTCTCGGACGGTTCCTCGGCCATCCCCGCCGGTGCGAAGACGATCGATCTTTCAAACGCCACGGTGCTTCCCGGCCTGATCGACTCGCACACACACCTTTTCCTCTGGGGCGAAGATCCCGCCAAGGGCGGCTACGACGCTAACATCCTGAAAGCGGGCATCGCGTTGCGGGCGGCCCGCGCAACGTACGCAGCACGGCGCGCACTCGAGCAGGGATTTACAACTCTGCGCGATGTCGAGACCGAAGGCGCGGGTTACGGCGACATCGGAATCAAGCAGGCCATCGAAGAGGGAACGATTCCCGGGCCGCGCGTGTTCGGCGCAACGCGAGGGATTTCCACGACCGGCGGCTACAACCTGGAAGGCTACGCTCCTGAACTCGTGATGCCGAAGGGAGTGCAAATCGTGGACGGGCCAGTCGAAGCCCGCAAGGCGACGCGCGAGCAGCTCGATCATGGTGCGGACTGGATCAAGGTTTACATGACACACCGCTCGTGGGTGGACAAGCAAGGCCATTTGGTCTCGCAGCCAACGCTCACCGTCGAGGAATTGCGGGCCATCGTAGACGAAGCGCACGGATGGGGGAAAAAAGTTGCCTGCCACGCTTACAACGGCGAGGGCCTGCAGCGCGGGCTGGATGGCGGCTGCGATTCCATCGAACATGGCCTGGATATCAGCGACGCGCAGATCGCGCAGATGGCCAGACAAGGCACATGGTATTGCCCGACGCTCGGGGTTTATTACGCGGATTGGGCCCCCGCGGATACAGCGGAAGGACAGCGGGATCGTGCACGCGCCAATTTACATGAAACAAGCTTCCGCAAAGCGGTGAAAGCCAACCTGAAAATTGTCTTCGGCACGGATATCGGCGGCATTCCCTGGCAAGAGCCGATCGCCGTGGAATTCATATGGATGGTGAAACTCGGGATGGCTCCGGCCGCCGCGATTCAGGCCGCCACATCCCGCCCAGGGGAGATGTTGGGGAGCAAAGGAGAACTCGGGGTCGTGGCCGAAGGCGCTTACGCCGACATTATCGCGGTCGGTGCGGACCCTCTGAAAGACATCAACGAACTCGAAAAAGTTAAATTTGTGATGAAAGACGGCACGGTGTTTAAAGACGACTTCCATGGAACGCCGTGCCTGGCACCCATGAAATAGTCCGGCCATTTTACGAATAACTGAATGAGTACAATCGGGGGAATTATCTTTTTTCGGAGAGTGCAATCCACACTTTGTGTAGAATGCTCTTAGCGGTTGCTCCGTGGGGTTCACGCGCGGAGATTTGGGAACCGAGATCCGCCGATTGCTGAATTGCGGACGGGAAATTGGACACCGCTCCGAACATCGGCGAATGGGCTTCCTGGCTGGTGCCATACATAATCCGCGCAAAACTAAGGTTTGACATGACGCCTTCCCGCCGCAAGCTTCGCGGCTATCTTTCCATTGTGCATTTTTCAGAACTGTTCGGCGCAAGCGCGAGAGAGCGGGCGCTGAGTTGATAACTGTCCGAAAGGTCAGGGGCAAAACAAAAATCAAAAAAGGAGGAACAACAAACATGGCAGAGCAGAGTTTTGGAAACCACGTGCGCTGGGTGCCGGGCTATCACTTTTTCGTCATGCCCGTGATGGGCTTGAATTTCGGCTGGTCGATTTACCGTTTAAAAGCGGCTAATTTTTCGCTGGATGCGTTTGTCGGCGTGCTGGTGGCCGCGGCGTTGGTCGCGCTGACGCTTTACGCCCGTCTATTCGCGCTGGCAGTGCAGGATCGCGTTATTCGGCTGGAAGAACACATGCGCCTGGAGAGAGTGCTGCCGGAGGATTTGAAACCGAGGATTGCAGAGTTTAGTTGCCGCCAACTGATTGCCATGCGCTTTGCGTGCGACGCGGAACTTCCTCTACTGGCGCGGAAAGTGCTGGTTGACAACATTCAGGAGAGCAAGGCCATCAAGCAGATGGTGCAGAACTGGCGCCCCGATTACCTGCGGACGTAAGCCGCGAACGTCAGAGAATACTTGTCACCACGCCGCCTTCCGCGCGGATCGCGGCTCCATTGATAACGTTCGCCTGCGCGCTGGCAATGAAGGCGACCACGTTGCCGACTTCCTCGGGCGTTTCAAATCTCTTCAACAAAGAACTGGGGCGGACGTTCACGAAAAACTGTTTCTCAAACTCCGCCTCGCTGATACCTTGCTGGCGGGCAAAATCCTTGACAAACGTGCCAACACCCTCGGAAGCGGTCGGCCCAACAAGAACAGAGTTCACGGTTATGCCGGTCCCGGCAACCGTTTGTGCAACGCCGCGCGCGATGGAAACCTGAGCGGTCTTTGTCATCCCGTAGTGAACCATTTCTGCGGGGATTTGCTGCGCCGATTCGCTGGAAATAAAAATCACGCGCCCCCAGTTTTTGCGCCGCATTCCCGGAAGATAGTGTCGTGTCAGTCGTACGCCGCTCATCACGTTGACCTCAAGAAAACGAAGCCAGTCGGAATCCGGAATATCCAAAAACGGCTTCACTTCAAAAATCCCCAGATTGTTGATGAGCACGTCCGCCTCCGGCACCTGGCGCACGAATTTCGCAACGCCTTCGGCTTTGCCGAGGTCCGCCGCAACTCCACTCACCTGCGCGTCCTTGTGCTGTCTCAAGAGTGAATTGACCGCACCGGTCACGCGCTCTTCGGTCCGGCCATTCAGCACCACATGCGCGCCTTCCGCCGCCAATGCGGAGCCGATTGCGAGTCCAATCCCCGCGGTCGATCCGCTGACAACGGCAATCTTTCCTTTAAGCCCAAGCTCCATCTGATTTCCCTCTCAATCCAAATTAAGGCGTGGCTTTCGCTATGTCCGGTTGTTGGATGAGGAATGCAACCCAATGGTTAAAAAAGATTATTTGGTTCAGGCAGATTATTGCGTGACGAATGCCGCGCCCAGTGAAACGCTCTCGCCATTGGGATTTGTAAGGACCAACGACTGCGCGCCTGTCGAAAGTGCTGGCGTGGGGAAGGTCAGAGTATTTTTGTCCTTAAAAGTGACCCATCAATGCCTTCCCGCCCAGCGCGGCGCTGGTTCCTGGCTGAAATCCGCTGCCACGGACGGTCACGCTCGTTCCCCCGTCGACGGCCCTGCCGCGGGCGTAACGGTTCCAATTCCCAGCGGCACGCTCGAAAGCTGCAAGATGCTGAGGTCGGAAGTTGTCAGCGCAAAAAGACGCTGGCCATTTTCATCCACGGTTAAAAAACTCCCATGCAAGCCATCCACGTCAGTCGAAAGCATCGCGAACGGTTCGGGCAGATAAGCGCGCAGGCGTCCACTGTGCGGGTCGCGAATATCGATCCCAACGCGAATTCCAGTTGCTGGGGGAGCCGGTGGCCGCGCGCCATCCAGAAACGGCTCGTAGAGCAGCGCGCCCGAGGCATGCAGCGCCGCGCCATGGACGGCGAGGCGATTGGGAATCGTTTCGAGCTCCGTGGAAGTAAGCAGCGAGGCCAGCGTCAGATCGGCGCCGTGAATCTCTGTTGCCCGCTCGAGCGAATGGCAAACATCGTGCCATCGGAGGCAGCGGTCAGATCCGCCGAAGAATCTTTCGCAGAGGAAACGCCGTCAAATTCATCTGGCCCTGAAGGTCAAATAAAACGGCGTCCTGTTTGTTGCGGGACGCCGTCCTTGGGAAGAACTTGGGATAGGAACAGAAACTTAGATCGTCTTTGGTCCGACACCCGCACCCGCGGGCGCGGTGGCCGAACGCGAAAAAGCACTGCTGCCGGATTCTTTTTCTCCAGACTTGTCGATTTCGATGGAGCCTTTAAAGTATGCGCCGTCTTCAATCATGATGCGAGCCGTGGTCAGGTCGCCGTTCACCGAGCCGTCCTTCTTGATCTCGATGCGGTCTTTCGCGCGGAGATTGCCCTTGACCGTTCCATAGACCACGACTTCACGGGCAATGATATCCGCGGTCACCTTGGCGGAGGCGCCAACGGTGAGTTTGCGCTCGTCAAGCTGCACGAGCCCTTCGACCGTACCTTCGAGGAGCAGGTCTTCACTTCCGGTAATTTCGCCTTTGATGTGCAGGCTTGGTCCGAGCCGCGCAGTGGCGCGATCGGCGGTTGCACCCAAAGGACGCATGGCATCTGTACTCATTGCGGTTGTTCCCTCCCAAGTTGCCGCAGAAGTCTTCGGCGGCAAATTCACTGGTGAATTTTTGATTTCCGGCGGCGCGGCTTGCGGCGTATCCGGCTTTTTGTTACCCCACATCGGTCCTCCAGGGATAGCACACCCCACGCAGGTTTCCGGCCCGGGGTAGTAAGCAAAAGATAGTCCGCGGGGAGGTGTACAGCAAATACAGTATCGTAAACAGGTGCCTGAAAGTAACTAGACCAAGGAACAGGTTCAGGACTGTCCCAGGTACTAGGGAATCGTCTGCAAGCCTCAGGAAGTGGGCTTGTCGGGCACAGGCTGCGTGGCTAGGAAGTCGGAAACAAATCTCTTTTCGTAAGAAGCAAGCAGTTCTTCGATGCGATTGGCGGAGGAGGATTTCAGCACGAAGCCGGCGTGGTGGTATTTCGAAATGCGATAAACGATTTCAGAATCCGTGTACGCGGAAGTATCCGGTTCCTGCTGGCGCGCCAGCGAAATGATGACGCCGGCAAAATCCTCGTGCGGCGGCGGCAAGTGGTAAGGCTTCTTCCCTGCACCCACTTCCAGTTGGGCCCACTCGCGCCACAGATTGATACCGGTGGCAGCCTGGACGACATTCGAAATATACGCGCCTCCAAGGCGCGCGGCGATTTCGAGGAAATAAAACTTTCCGTTGGCTTGGGATTTCAGGAATTCCGTGTGAGTAACTCCGCGGGCCAAGCCGAGCGTGTCCACAAGTTTCTGGTGAATTTGCTTAATCTCGACCGCATCATCCGAATCGCGCGGCAGTGTCCGCGTGGTGAAAACCCCGCCGTGATGCGAAACGTCGAGCGGCGGCATCCCGTACGCGTGGGCCTCGGCAAATAGAGCCCTCTTTTCCGAAACAACGCCGTCCACGTGGAAAACCCGGCCGGGAATAAATTGCTCGAGCAGGTATTGCGACTGGTTGTCGCCAAGCTGCTCGAGCCACGGCCACAGTTCGTCGCCCGTGCTGATTTTTTTCATCCCGATGCCGGAGGCTTGGGCACGCGGCTTCAGCAGCCAGGGGCCGGGCACTCGATTCATGAATTCGCGCAGATTGCCATGATTCAGAACGTGGATGAATTCGGGGACAAGGATCCCTGCTTCCCGGGCCCGCATGCGCATCGCAAGTTTGTCGCGAAAATAATGCACCGTGGTAAGGCCCATTCCGGGCAGGCGCAAATGTTCGCGAATGGCGGCGACGTTTTCCAGGTCAAACTCGTCCAGCGCCACGATGCGATCGATCTGCCTGCTGCGCGCCGCGTAACTCACCGCGTGCAACAGATCCTGCAACGGAAGCTCGTCGGGCATGAAAAACATTTCGTCAATGGCTTCGCGCGGCCAATTGCCCTTACGGAGTTTTTCGACGGTCAAAAGATAAACGGTGCAGCCGAGAGCCTTGCAAGCGCGCAGGAAGTCTTGCCCCTTTTCATAAGAGGTGACACACAGGATGGAGATCGCGCGATCCGCCGACATGGGCTGTTCCGTGCAAACGGCCGGCAAGCATGATGGCTCTTGCCCTCAATAAACTGCGCGGATTATACCTGTGTTTAACCGGCGGGAAACAAAAATTGGAGGAAGGGGCCGACGCGCTGCGCCCAGGCTGCCTCATTGTGCTCGGCGCCCTCCACGCGTTCGTAGTGCAGATCACGCCCAAGCTGCCAGCCTTTGCCTAGCAGAACGTCGCGGAAGCGCTCGACGTCTTCCACCGTGCGGCCGCCTTCACGCGTACCGGCGTCCAGCCAGACGCGCGGATGAGGATGCACCGGCGCGGCAGCAGCGAACCGCAGGATCACGCGTTCATTCCACCAGACAGAGGGGGATAGCGCGGCAATCCGGCCAAAGATTTTGGGGAGTTTCAGTCCCAGGTATAAGGATACGAGCCCGCCCAGTGAAGAGCCGCCGATTCCGGTGCGTTCAGCGCCTTCCGCGACGCGATACTGGCTCTGGATGAAGGGGCGCACCTCCTCCAGCAAGAATTTCGCGTAGCGATTCGCGCGCCCTCCGCCAAGCTTCGGTGCGCGCGTCGGTGTGTATTCGCCGAGGCGCTGCTTGCCCGCATTATAAATGCCGACGATGATCAGCGGCTCGACGCGGCCTTCGTAAATCAAGTAATCGGCGGTTTGCCCCGCGTGCCAATCCATTCCAGGTATGAACGACGTCGCGCCGTCAAAAAGGTTTTGTCCGTCATGCAAATAAAGCACGGGATAGGGGCGATGTGGCTGCTCGTGATAGCCGGGCGGGAGATAGACGATCAGGTCGCGGCGATTGCGCAAAAAGCGCGAGGGGAACTGCTCCTGTTTGATGAGATTAGGCGAACTCACGGAGCGATGATGACCAGAAGATCCTTCGCTTCCACGTGCTGCCCCGGGGTCACATGGAGTTTCATGACGCGCCCGGAGATCGGCGCATAAATGTTGGATTGCATCTTCATGGCTTCCAGTGTCAGAAGTTTAGCACCCCGCTCGACAGGATGGTTAACCTGCACGGCGATGGAGCTCACCAAGCCGGCAGTCGGGGCGCCGACTTGGCCGGGATCTTCGGGGTTGGCCTTGGGATGGCTACGTTCGACCACGCGCAGTGCCCGGTCACGCACGGTAACTTCACGCGGCTGGCCATTAAGTTCGAAAAAAAGCGTGCGCGTACCGTCGGGATGCGCTTCGCCGATGGTGAGGAACTTCACAATCATTGTCTTGCCCGATTCGATTTCGACGGTGATTTCTTCGCCGGGCTGCAAGCCGTAGAAAAAGGCCGGCGTCGGCAAGACGCTCGCATCCGCGTAAGTCTGGCGGAATTTGTCGTACTTCAAATAAACGTCAGGGTAGAGCAGGTAGCTGAGCAGCGCGTCGACCTCGACAGGGTGACCGACTTTTTTCTGCAGCTCGGATTGTTCCGCGGCAAAGTTAGCTGCGGGAAGCTGTGCACTCGGGAGCCCCTTCACCGGAGCCTGGCCGCGCAGAATGATGCGCTGCAATTTCCTCGGCCATCCCCCCGGAGGAACGCCGAGTGCGCCAGAGAACATCTCTACCACCGAATTCGGCAGAGAGATGTCGTGATTTTCAGGAAGAGCCAGCAAATCGGCGGGCTTCATTTCATTCGCGAGCAGAAACAGCGCCATGTCGCCGACCGTTTTACTCGAGGGAGTGACCTTCACGATGTCGCCGAAAAGCTGGTTCACCTCCGCGTAGGTTCTTTCGACTTCGCGCCAGCGGTGGCCGAGCCCCATGGCGGCGGCCTGTTCGCGCAAATTTGTAAATTGCCCGCCGGGAATTTCATGCTCGTAAAGGCGCGCGGAGCCCGACTTGGGTCCGGAGTCAAACGGAGAATAGTAGGTGCGCACGGTTTCCCAGTATTCGGAGCACTCGTTAAGCGCTTCGGAATCGAGTTGCGTGTCTCGCGGCGTATTTTTCAGCGTTTCAACGATCGCGTTCAGATTGGGCTGGCTGGTGCCGCCGCTCATAGAAGCCACAGCAGCATCGGCTACGTCTACGCCCGCGTCCGCTGCCTTCAGCAACGATGCGGCGTTCAGGCCGCTGGTATCGTGAGTGTGAAAATGAATCGGGATGCCGATTTCTTCGCGTAACGCCTTCACCAGCGCAAAAGCAGCATAGGGCTTGCACAAGCCCGCCATATCCTTGATGCAGAGAAAATGCGCGCCCAATTTTTCCAGCTGCTTGGCCATGCTGACGTAATACTTCAACGAATATTTCAGCCTGCTCTTGTCCAGAAGATCGCCCGTGTAGCAGATGGCCGCCTCGCAGACGGCGCCTGTCTCGAGCGCTGCATCCATCGAGACGCGCATATTTTCGATGGAGTTCAGTGAATCGAAAATACGGAATATATCGATGCCTTGGCGATAAGACTCTTCAATGAATCTCTGCACCACATTGTCAGGATACGAGGTATAGCCCACCGCGTTTGCCCCGCGCAGCAGCATCTGAAAACAAATATTCGGGATGTGCTCCCGAAGTTCGTGCAAGCGCTGCCAGGGGTCCTCATGCAAAAAGCGCATGGAAGTATCAAATGTTGCGCCCCCCCACATTTCCAGGCTAAAGAGATTCGGCAGGCGTTGCGCGACGGCGTCGGCGGTGGTCAACAGGTCGAAAGTGCGCACGCGCGTGGCCATCAGCGATTGGTGAGCATCACGAAACGTCGTGTCCGTCATCAGCAATCGCTTTTCTTTCCGCGCCCAGGCCGCGAATTTCTTAGGTCCCAGCTTTCTGAGCAATTGGCGCGTGCCTCGCGGCGGTTCGATGCCCGGCATTGCTGGAATTACGGCCTTCTCGACCTGCTCGGGCCGCTTCTTCCCTTTCACTTCCGGATTGCCGTTCAGGATGACGTCGCCGAGGTAAGACAGCAGCTTTGTCGCGCGATCCGCGCGGCCCGAAAAGTGGAATAGCTCGGGCGAATCATCGAGGAAAGAAGTGGTCACTTCGCCGGCGCGGAAATTCGGATGGTTCACGACGTTTTCAAGGAACGGGATGTTTGTCTTCACGCCGCGAATGCGAAATTCACGCAGGGCTCGATCCATTCGCTGGCACGCTTCGTTCAGGTTGGTGCCCCAAGCGGTAACCTTCACCAACAGCGAATCGTAGTATGCCGCGAGCACCGCTCCGGCGTAAGCTGTGCCACCGTCGAGGCGGATGCCAAATCCCGCGGGAGAGCGGTACGTGGAAATTTTCCCGTAGTCGGGAGCGAAATTCCTCGCCGGGTCTTCCGTGGTGACGCGGCATTGCAGCGCCGCTCCGTACAGTGGAATTTTTTCCTGTACCGGCAAAGCCAGCGGCTCCTCGTGCAGCTTGTGCCCCTGCGCGATCAGTATCTGCGAACGAACTATGTCCACGCCGGTGACCATCTCCGTCACCGTATGTTCCACCTGCACGCGCGGGTTCACTTCAATGAAATACCAATTCTGCGAATCGACGTCGTAGAGGAACTCGACCGTGCATGCGTTCCGATAATTCGCCGTGCGGGCAATTTGCACCGCCGCGGCGCACAATCCTTCCCGCACGCTCTGCGGGAGATTTGCCGCCGGAGCCACCTCAACGACTTTCTGGTGCCGCCGCTGCACGGAACAGTCTCGTTCGTAAAGATGAAGCAGGTTGCCATGCTCGTCCGCGAGAATCTGTACCTCGATATGCTTCGCGCGCGGAAGATATTTTTCCAGGAACACGGAAGCATCGCCGAACGCGGACTTTGCTTCTCCCTGCGCCTCTTCAAGCCGCGCCGCAAGCTGCGCTTCGTCGCGAACGACGCGCATGCCGCGCCCTCCGCCGCCCATCGCCGCTTTCACAATCACCGGATACCCGATTTCGCCCGCAATTTTTCCCGCTTCCTCGGCGGAAGAAACAGACTTCTCCGTGCCCGGCAGCACCGGCACTCCGGCCCGGGCCGCAAGCCTCCGCGCTGCGGTCTTATCGCCAAGCAGTTCCAGCAGTTCGGGCGTCGGCCCAACAAATATCAGCCCAGCCTTGGCGCAAGCCCGCGCCAGCGCCGGGTTCTCGGCCAAAAATCCATACCCCGGATGAATCGCATCCACGTCATGCGCCTTTGCGATGGCGATAATTCCGGTAATATCCAGATACGCCTCGACCGGCCCTTTCCCCGCGCCAACCTGATATGCCTCATCCGCCTTGAAGCGGTGCAGCGCCAGCCGGTCCTCGTGCGAATAAATCGCCACCGTCCGCAGGCCAAGCTCATTCGCCGCGCGGAATATGCGGATGGCGATTTCGCTGCGGTTGGCAGCCAGCAATTTGCGAATGGGTCGATTCTTCTTCACACGAATCAATCTAACCGGCCAATGGCCAGATGCGAAATTCTACATTCTTTCATAGGCGGGGAATACGCGAAGCGCAAAAATTTGTATTGCGCGAACAAGAATTTCTTATAGGCCGTGGAAAGACTCGCAAAGACTAATGCTTCACCAAAGGAATCGCGAATCGAATCGGGACCCCGAAGTTCGACCCGCCAAAACCCTTCACAATCGCGAAGGTCACTCCAATCACTCCGCCCTGGCGATTCAGCAGCGGCCCGCCGGAGCCGCCTGAGGTGGTTTGCGCGTCGTACACAATTTTATCCGGCAAAACATCGCCCACGTGGCCCTGCGTAACCAGCGGCCGAATCAGTTTTCTTTTCGCCAGTTCCACAAGCACCAGTTTCGGATCACCCGCGCTCGCCTTCACAATCTGCTGCACTACATCGTCACCGGCACGCGCAAGAATCGCATCCAGCCCGGTCGCGTAACCCACGCTGATTAATTCCTCGCCGCTCACAGCGGCTTCCTTGCTCGCATCGAGTTTCAAAGTTGGCCGATGCAACTCCGAAAGATCGCCGTGGACCAAGGCAAGGTCCGCTTCCTTCGAAATCTGCGAAATGTTCACGGGGATGCCGTTCGACTCGCCCGGGAAATAAGCCGTCATTTCCGCAATCACCGGCTCCAACCCCTGCTTCATCGCGCCAGACAGCTCTTCGTTTTCCCACCAGGGCTGCACCACATGATGGTTGGTCAGGATTTTTCCGTCTCCCACGATGAATCCCGTGCCAAAGAAATCACCACGCACTTCGGGGCCGCGCCCCTCGGTGGTATAGACCGGGTTTCCGTCGCTGTCTTTCAACGGCGAGCCGTCGCTGTCCATTCCGCCATAACGCAACCGTCGGCCAGACGACTTATCGTTGAACGCCACGGAAACGTGCAAAAGTCCGACGCTCGGAGCGTACGAGCGGATGATGCTCTCCGCCGCCTGCGATTGCCCCTCGATCTTGGCAAGCCGGCTGGTGGTTTCCTCCAGCTGACGTCGAAGGTCGGCCGAAGCGCCGTCGCTTTGTGCGGCCAATTTCTTCTTCAATTCCTCGCTCTGCTTCTGCAACTGCTCCTTCTGTTGCAGCATGTCCGAATTGGAGGGGTCGTCGCGCAAGCGGCGCGCGGATGCGAGAAGCTGCTGCTCGGTTTGCACGCTCCGCTCCAACTGTGCAATCTCGCCGTATGCCCGCTTGGTTTCCTTATCCGCACGGCGCGAATACAAGAAGAAAACTCCTGAAATGATCAGCGCCAGCCCAAACAGCGCGAGGACGCCAATCTTCAGAATCCGTTCCAGTGAAAAAGCATCGCGCGTCATCTTCTCCGTGACCGCCAGCGCCTGAAACGCGGTCTGTGCAACGCCGAAGCTCTCCTCAGCGATGCGCGACTTTTCTTCCAGTTTTTCCACGGCGTTCTTCTGCCGTAATTGTGCGCGGATGCGCGCCAGCAATTCGCCTTCGGTCCAGGGCACCGCCACCGCATCATCGGCACCGAGATCGAGAGCGCGGGCCCGATCCGCCGCGCTGCCAGCGGATAAAACCACGATCCGCATGTCCGGATTGTGCGACCTGGCAACGGCAATGGCTTCGTTGCAAGAGCCGCTTCCTGCGGCCGAGAGCAGCAGAGTGTCCGGCGGCGCGCTCTGCACTTTGTGAAAGGCATCTTCGGTGGAATCGGCAGTCGTAACCGCGAAACCCGCGTCGGCCAGAAGCTGGCCAAGCGCATCGCGGCTGGCGTCGGGCGTACCGACCAGGAGAAGGCTGGGGATTTTTGTGGTCACGAGTAAGGGCGTCCTATGCTTCGAGACCATTACGCTCGAAGGAGTTAGCAGTCTACCCTAGTCCGCGCGTGGTTTCACGCCCGCAGGTAGCCCTGGAGATGTTGGATGCACGGACGCGGCGGCTGGCGTCATTTCTTTCAGTGATTCCAGCTCGGCCTGGACACGATCCCACGTCTTTTTGTCTTTTTTGACGTCGTAAGGCGCGTCCGCGCTGGCAAAAAAGGTCAAAAGCTCCTCGCGCAAGTCCGGCGAAACGCAGGCGAATTTCTTCTCAGCCAACCGATGCAGCAATTGGGCGTGAGCGTCGTCATTCAGGCGGTATTTGCCGCCGGAGGTCTCGCTGCCCACATCAAAATTCAGGTTGGGAAGCTGTAGCGTTCCCCGCCGCTCCGCGCCCAGCAGCTTTTGGTATTCCTGAACCGAGGCGTTAAAGCTCTCCTCAAACATCTTTTCGGTCTCGGGAGTCGGAGTCTTCAGTTGCAGCACTTTCAGTGGCCCGATCTTGGGCAACAGTTTGTACAAGAAGGCGTAAAACCGTTCTTTCCGGCTCGGCCGCTGGTAATCCTTGCCCCACTCCTTTTCAAACTCCGACCGCGAAAGATTGTAAAGAAACTTGCGGTGAGTGGCGCCCGGTTCATCCGCCTTGATTTCCTTGTTCTTCAGGCTCCAGGCGATGCGAGTCGCTTCCGGAATCAATTTGCTGACATCTCGGCGGTAAGAATTCAGCGCCTTTTCTTCGTCGTCGAGCACGGAAACCAACTCGACTCCGTAAACCTGCTGAAAGGCCTGGTCCAGAAGCGGCCGGGAAACCTCGAAGCCGATGAAATCGTGATAACTCGAAGGGGCGTAGCGCCCTTGGGCCACTTGCAGCACATCAAAGCCGAATTCCGTTTTCACATGGGCCAGCGTGTCGTCCTCATACGTCACGAAATCGCCAAATCTGGCCTTCAGTTTCGGGTAAAGCACGGGAACGGCACGATTGGTCGCCAGCCGATGCCCCTGGTTGTCCGTCGCGTAATGCGAAAGCGCCCCGAGCGCAAACGCGTAGTCATAAACATTCTGTGCATCCCGCAAAAGCGCCAGTACAAAATCGCCGCTGCGAACGTAGTGCGTCAAATCGCTGAAGAACGCGCTGCCGTGCGGATAGTAGCCCAGGTCCTGGATGATGGAGCCGCCGTAGGCGTACGCTTGCGCTGCGCTCAACTCCTCTTCTGTCGCGTCGGGATATTTGGCCTTCAGCAAAGGTTTCAGATGCGATTCCCAGACGGTGTCAATCAGGGCTTGATGGGCAAGCACGGCGTAGCTGTATCCGCTGGTAGGCAACAGAAGCTGAAGAAAAAGAGAGAACGCGATTGCCGCGGCTTTCCCGCGAACCCCATGAGAGAACTTGCCATTGCGCGCAGTGCCGCTCAAGAAACCTTGCCTGGAACTGGGATATAGGGAGTTGCCAACATCGCTTCAGTGTAGCTCAGGAGCGCCCGGCTTTCCCTCAGGAGATTACCTTAGTATTTGCGGAGGACCCCGATGACCCTTCCCTGAATCTTCACGTCGCTCGCCGGAACCATGATCGGAGGCATCTCCGAATTTGCCGGCTGCAGCCGCACCTTGCCGGAACCTTCGCGATAGAAACGCTTCAGCGTCGCTTCGTCTCCCGCCACCAGCGCCACCACAATGTCCCCAGCATTCGCCACCTGAGTCTGCTCGCACACTACAAAATCTCCGTCCATGATGTGATCCTCGATCATGGAGTTGCCCTTCACCTGCAGCACGAAGGAATTGCCCCCTCGCGCAAAATCGCCCAGCGAAATTGTTTCGCGCTCTTCCACCGCTTCCAACGGGCGGCCGGCGGCAATGCGCCCAACGAGCGGCAATTCCTGGATGCGCCGCTCGATCACCTGTTCTTTCACCGGCTTCGGCAACTGCACAATTTCAATCGAGCGGCTCTGGTTGTAGCCGCGCCGGATGAACCCCTTCTTTTCCAGCGTGCTGATGTGCTTGTGCACGGTGGCCAGCGAAGTCAGCTTCAAGCCTTTCCCGATTTCCTCGAAACTCGGCGCGTAGCCGTGTTTCGTCTCAAAGGAAACCAGGTAATCGAGAACTTCCTTTTGCCGTTTTGTCAGCGCCATAAGTAGCCTCCGCGGCTTGCCGCTTCAATCTTGCGGTGCGGCAACTGCACTCAGCCTTCTGCCGTAGCAGGACCTGTCGAACCTGAACACACTCTAGGCGAAAAGAAAGCGAACGTCAAGTGCCGTTTTGCGCAAGCCTTTCTCTTTCGTACCCTTTCCACTGTTTTCCCCATGTGTTCTTCTTGTCGGCAGCCATGACTGAAACCGTTTGGACTTCCACTCGTCGTTCCGCGGGCGTTACCTGCGCCGCCGCGCTCGCCATTCTCGGCAGCGGCTCCGCTTTTTACGTTTGGGGAAGTCTCTTCTTGGGAGTTGTCAATGCACCGCCGAATTCCCACGGCAAGCATCTTTATGAACTCTACCCGTTCCCTTTGTTTCTGATGACTGTGGTGCCGCTCTTCCTGATCGCTTCCGGGATTCGCACGGGCATCGGACTGTTTCAACTAAAACCGTGGGCCAGGCGAGCCGCGCTGTTGTGGGCCAGCGTGGCACTTTGCTTCTGCCTGTACATGATTGCGTTCCGCCCGTTTGAGACCTTTTTCATTCCCGACCACTTCGTCAGCGAAGTGGAATCGTTCAAGCAACTGCTCGCCATTTCCCTGATCGTTGCGCTGTTTCCCATCAGCGTGTGGTGGATCTTCCTTTTTCGGATGCCCAGCGTGAAGCGCCAGTTCGAACCGCCAGGGCAATCGGAACCCATCCAGAACTAATCCACGCCGCGGAACACTTGCAGGGCGTTCCCACCGCCGCCCTATCGTCACGTCCGTGGAAATGGTATATAGCTGACCCATGAAGCCTTCGGGCCCATCCAGCTCGGTCGTTGCCGCCGCCGTCGTCGGAATTCTGATAAGTCTGTTTACGATTCTCGCCACGCTTGGCGCAATCGTCGGCTTGACGATGATTCCGCAGAGCGGCTCAGCGGCAATTCCGCCGTTCGCCAGATCCGGGGTCATGGTGATAATGGGCTTGATCGCAGGCGTGGCAATCTTTGGCATTTTCACCTGCGTCGGCGTGCTGCGCTTAAAGAAATGGGCACGCATCTCCATGCTGATTTGGGGCGGCGTTATGGCTGCTTTCTCGGGCGTGATGTTGCTGTTCACGTCGTTCGTGCCGCTGCCGGAGATGCCTGCCGATGCCGCGATGAGCTTGCCGTATATGCGGATTTTGATGTCTTTGATATACGGCATCCAGTTTCTCATTGGAGTGTGGTGGTTGCTGCTGTTCAATCAGCCCGCCGTCAAAGAGCAGTTTCTGGCGGTCGCCACGGGTGATGACCAACCTCTGGCGGCAGCCCAGGCCCGTTGCCCCCTGCCGCTTGCTATTCTGGCCGGCTTTTCCATTTTTTCCGCCGCCTTCAGCTTGTTCCTGCCGTTCACGAACTTTCCGGTCAACATGATTCTGTTCGGCTACCGGTTTCACGGTGCCCTCGGCGTGGCGCTCTTTTACCTTTCTGCCGGGCTTTTGCTCGTGGGCGCTGCCGGCATGCTGCGACTGAAGCGGTGGAGTTATCCCCTGGTGCTGGGGCAGTATTTTTTCTGGATGGCCAGCGGAAGCATTACCCTGGTTAGCCCGAGCTACGACCGCAACTTGCAGGAGATAATTTCCCAGATGAATCTTCCCGAAGGCCCGATGGGGCAAGCCGCGTTTGCCCAGACCCGTGTGTTTGGCATTCTCTCCCTTATCCCGGGCGTGTTGCTCATCTGGCTGCTGCTTTATTACCACACGCGTTTCGTCGCGGCCTGCACGGCAAAGGAATCCCAGCAAAGCAACTAAGGCCTTCCCTTCCCGCTTACCGCTCATCGGTGTGCTATTCTTAGCCTGTCGGCTTCTGGCGGTCACGTGTTCGCTCCCGCGAACTGCATCTCGGGCCGCCCACCGAATAGGGACCACTCTCCTGCGCTTCAGGGTGAGCAGTCCGCGGGACGGGGGTAACGGGCCAAAATGTCAACATTGATGGATATTCCTTCCGGGAAAACGAAGCGGGAGGTTCTTGACCAGGCGGTCATCCGCTTCGCCGGCGATTCCGGCGATGGCATGCAGATTACCGGCAGCCAGTTTACGAACACGGTCGCGATCTACGGTAACGACATCGCCACGTTCCCTGACTTTCCCGCCGAAATTCGCGCCCCTGCGGGCACGGTTCCCGGAGTCAGCGGCTTTCAATTGAATTTTTCTTCCGGCGAAGTGTATACCCCGGGCGATTCCGTGGACGTGCTGGTGGCCATGAATCCGGCGGCATTGAAGGTAAATCTCGCGGACCTGAAGGCCAATGGGATCCTGATCGTGAATTCCGACAGTTTCGAGGAAGCCGATCTTCGCAAGGCGCATGTCACTTCGAACCCCCTCGAAGACAACACACTCGACAAGTTCCGCGTGTTCCCCGTCGAATTGCAGCGTTTGACGCGCGCGGCCTTGCAGCATCTCGGCTTGGACGCCAAGTCCATGGATCGTTGCAAGAATTTCTTCGCTCTCGGCATGTGCTACTGGCTTTACAACCGCTCGATGGAGCCTACGGTCCGCTGGATTGACGACAAGTTCAGCAAAAAGCCGCTGCTTTCGGAAGCCAACAAGCTGGCGCTGAAGGCCGGGTATTCCTACTGCGAAGCCACCGAAGCGTTTCAAATCAGTTACGAAATTCCGCCCGCGCAACTCACGCCGGGCACCTATCGGAACCTCAGCGGCAACCAGGCTCTGGCCATCGGTTTCGTCACCGCGGCGCAAAAGGCAGGCCTGAAGCTGTATCTCGGCAGCTATCCGATTACGCCGGCTTCCGACATTTTGCATGAACTTTCGAAGTACAAGAATTTCGGCGTGCTGACCTTCCAGGCCGAGGATGAGATTGCTGCCATTACCAGTTCCATCGGCGCCGCCTATTCCGGCGCACTGGCCATCACCACAACCTCCGGGCCGGGCATGGCCCTGAAGACGGAAGCCATCGGACTCGCAATAATGACCGAACTGCCCATCGTGGTTTGCGATATTCAGCGGGGCGGGCCATCCACCGGCTTGCCGACCAAGACCGAACAAGCTGATTTGTTGCAGGCGATGTTTGGCCGCAACTCGGAAGCTCCTGTTCCCGTGCTGGCCCCGTCCACGCCCGGCGATTGCTTCTGGATCGCCCTCGAGGCCAGCCGCATCGCTCTCAAGTACATGGTGCCGGTTATCGTTCTTTCCGACGGCTATCTGGCGAACGGCGCAGAACCCTGGCGTATTCCCACCGCGGAAGAAATTCCGCCGATTCCCGTGAAATTCGCGACCGACCCGGAAGGCTTCTATCCCTACAAACGTGACCCGCAAACACTCGCGCGGCCGTGGGCCATTCCCGGGACACCCGGCCTTGAGCACCGCATTGGCGGCATCGAAAAACAGGACGTTACCGGGAATGTGAACTACGAACCGCTGAACCACGAAAAGATGGTGCGCATCCGGGCTGCGAAAATCGAAGCCATCCGCCAGGATATTCCGAACGCAATGCCCACCGGCGACCCCGCTGGCGACCTGCTTCTTGTTTCCTGGGGCTCCACGTTCGGCTCGGTAACCCAGGCCGTGAAGGAACAGCGGGAAAAAGGACGCAAAATCGGCCACCTTCACCTGCGCCATCTGAATCCGCTCCCCGGCAACGTCGGCGAAGTTTTGAAACGCTACAAGAAAGTCCTCGTGCCGGAACTCAACATGGGCCAGTTGCTGTGGATGCTTCGCGCGAAGTTCCTCGTGGATGCCGTCGGCCTCAACAAAATTCAGGGACGTCCCTTCAAGCAGAACGAACTCGAGCAGAAGATCGAGGAAATGTTGGGAGTTTAGGAGATTCTGATGACCACGACCGCCCTACCACCGCTGACAAGAAAGGATTTTCAAACCGACCAGGAAGTGCGTTGGTGCCCTGGCTGCGGCGACTACGCCATCCTCGCCGCTGTGCAATCTGTGTTCCCGGAACTTGGCGTACGTCGCGAAAATTTCGTTGTCATCTCCGGCATCGGCTGCTCCAGCCGCTTTCCTTACTACATGAACACGTTCGGGTTTCACACCATCCACGGCCGCGCGCCTGCCGTCGCCACGGGCGTCAAGATTGCCCACCCGGAACTCGAAGTCTGGATGGTCACAGGTGACGGGGACGCACTTGCCATCGGCGGCAATCATACGATCCACTTGCTCCGCCGCAACGTAGGCATCAAGGTTCTGCTCTTCAACAACCGCATCTACGGCCTTACCAAGGGCCAGTATTCGCCCACGTCCGAATTTCAGAAGGTCACCAAGTCCACTCCTTACGGCTCGCCGGATCGGCCGTTCAATCCGATCTCACTGGCCATCGGCGCCGAAGCCACGTTTGTGGCACGCTCCGTGGACATCTTCCAGGCCCATCTGAAAGACACCTTGCGCGCGGCGGCCGCTCACAAGGGTTCCGCGTTCGTCGAGATCCTGCAGAACTGCAACATCTTCAACGATGGCGCGTGGAACGGCGTCACTGAAAAAGAGGCGCGCAGCGAGCACGTCATCCAGCTTGAACATGGCAAGCCCCTCGTCTTTGGAAAGGTCCGCGACAAAGGCATCCGCCGCAAGCCTGATGGCGACATCGAAGTCGTGCCACTCGGCAATGGCATCTCCGAATCCGACCTGATCGTCCACGACGCGCACCATCCGCGCCCGTCCTACGCCTTCCTTCTCTCTCATATGGAGGGCCGCCCCGGCTTCCCTACGCCCATCGGCGTTTTGCGCGCCTGGGACGACCTGCCGCGCTATGAAGACGTGGTCAACGGTCAGGTCGCCGACATCATCCAGCAAAAAGGCCCCGGGAACCTCAACAAACTCCTCCGTGGCGGCGACGTCTGGGAAGTAAAGTAAAGTAAAGTAAAGTCGACAAACTGCCGGTAACATCCGCCCGCAACCCTGCGTATCACTGAGTTCGCGAGAAGGACTTCTCGTTCAATCCGTACACGTCTAGCCGTGCGGGAGGCTCCAAATTGGCTTCTAATTCGCTCTAGAGCCAGTTGTGGCTTGTTTTCCTGCTAGGCATTAATTTTTCAATTCGTAAAACCAAATTGAGTCGGTATCATCTAAACTCTTAGTCAGGTTTTTTCCTCATGGAACAGAGCTCGCCAAATCCAATTCCTTCCTCGGTTCTCGGCGACGCCGACCCCGCTACCGCTGCGTTGCTCGCCACCCAGCCGGAGCAGGCCCAGACCATCGCGCTTCTCTACGAAATCAGCCACGAGATCACCTCCATTCTCGATCGCGAGGAGCTCCTGCGGCGCATTGCCGAACGCGTCAAGAAGATCGTGAACTATCACGTCTTCACGGTCATGCTCTGGAATGAATCGACGCAGATGCTCGAAAGCGTCTTTTCCCAGCGTTACGAAAACGCGCTTCCCTCCCGTTATCAGATGCCCTTGCATCAGGGCATCACCGGCACCGCCGCCGCCGAACGCCGCACCATCCGCGTCGTGGACGTGCGCCTGGATCCGCGTTACGTCTCTTGCGGAGAAGAAGTCGAAGTTCGCTCCGAACTGGTTGTTCCACTTCTTCTTCGCGATCGACTGGTCGGGGTTCTGGACCTCGAAAGCACTAAGCCGCATGCCTTCAGCGCCGAGCACGAGCGCATGCTGAATATTCTCGGCTCCTATATTGCCGTCGCTCTCGAAAATTCCCGCCTCTTCGAAGACGCCCGGGAAAATCAAACGCGGCTGCTCAATGACCTCGAAACGGCGCGGGAAATTCAGCGGCAGCTTCTTCCGAGCGGCGCGAAGGAGATTCCCGGTCTCGATGTGGCCACGGCCTACGTGCCGGCCCGCGAGCTTGGCGGGGATTTTTACGATCTGCTTCCCTACGGCGTGGGGCGCCTGGCCGTCGCCAATGGCGACGTCTCCGGCAAAGGCACTGCCGCGGCGCTCTACGGTTCGCTCGCCATCGGCGTCCTGCGCGAGCTCGTCCACGACAACGAAGCCTCTCCTTCGGAAATGCTGTCGCAACTCAACAGCCGCCTGCTCGCTGCCCGCCTCGATGCGCGCTTCATCGCCATGCAGTTCGCCGTTTATGACGCCGCACTGCGCGAACTCACCGTCGCCAATGCCGGGGGCACGCTGCCGCTGCTCATCCGCAATCGCGAGGTCACGGAGATTAATGTTGGGGGAATGCCGCTAGGACTGCTGCCAGAAGCGGAATACGACGAAGTGACGCTGAGTCTCTTGCCCGGCGACGTCGTGGTGTTCGCCTCCGACGGCATCCACGAGTCCATGAACAAGGACCAGGAGGAGTTTGGCGTGGAACGCCTGAAGGCTTTGCTGTCCACCGTCTCATCCGCCGACCCCGGCTACAAAGTGGCCCAGCGCATCGTCAAAGCCACCGACGAGCACACCGGTTCCGGGCGTACGCCGCATGACGACCGTACCCTGCTCGTCCTCCGCGTAACCGACGAAACCGAAGCCGACTTCTCCAAGCTTCCCATCATCTACTAATCTTTGGAGTGTGCCCTGCTCTCTGGCTTCAAAAACGTCCCGCGATCGAGTTCATCGAACGCCTGACGCAACTCCGCCTGCGAATTCATGACGATCGGCCCATACCACGCCACCGGCTCTTCTAACGGTTTGCCCGAAACAAGCAGGAAGCGCAAACCATCATCGCCCGCTTCGACCATCACCTCATCGCCGCGGTCAAAAAGCACCAGTGAACGGTTATCCGCCTCGGACGGAGGCTTTGTGTCCAGCCAGCCCACCGGTTCGGTGGGCACGGAGAGTGGCTCGGAAGCGTTGCAGAACTTCCCCGCTCCCGAAAATACGTATGCGAACGCATGGCGCGTGGTCTCAACCGGCAGCACTCTCCTCTTCCCCGGCGGCACCGTCACATCAATATAAATGGGGTCTGTCGCGATCCCGTCGACCGGCCCTTTCTTGCCCCAGAAACTTCCACAAACAATCCGTACGCTGGTGCCATCGTCGTCGGTAACTTCGGGAATGTCCGGTGAATTCACTTCCTGGTAGCGCGGCGGGGTCATCTTCTGGGATGCCGGCAGATTCGCCCACAACTGAAACCCGTGCATGCGACCAACTTCATCGCCTTTCGGCATCTCCTGATGAATAATCCCACGGCCTGCTGTCATCCACTGAACGTCGCCGGGCGCAATCGCGCCGTGATTTCCTAGGCTGTCTTTGTGCTCCACAGTTCCGGCGAGCACGTAGGTGATGGTCTCGATGCCGCGGTGCGGGTGCCACGGAAAACCTGCCAGGTAATCCTCCGGCACGTCGTTGCGAAAATCATCCAGCAGCAGGAAGGGATCAAAGTCTGAAGTATTCCCAAAGCCGAAGGCCCGCCGCAAATGCACGCCCGCGCCCTCGCGGGTCGGCTTCGCTTTGACAAGCCGTTTTACGGGTCGGATGGACATGGAAGCCTCCACAAGCAAGTGTAGCTATCGAAATTGAACTCAGGCCAGAGCCAGCTTTGGTTGATAGATGCTCCGGAATGGTGCGGTGATACAAATATTCCATACCGTAACTTGGAACGGACAACCTTCTTTGTACAAATCCGTGGAGCGCATGTATCTTAGCGGCCCCGCTCATTCATCAAGAAGCAAAACCCAAATGGAGGGGTGTAAACGATGTCTACCGGCTTAGCGGTTTTGACGCTCTTGCATGTGGTAATCAGCCTGATCGGAATTGTGACGTTCGGACTGCTGCGTTCCGAGCGGATTCCGTCACTGCGGTTCCCTCGTTGTGGCTGAATGTCTTTGTGCTGATTGCGCAACTCTTCATGAAGGTGCCGGCGCTTGATCCTCTCGCGCCCACGGGCTCGGAGCCGCCTTTCCTGATCGCTCAGACGGTGGTGATGATTGTTTTCATCGCGGTGGCGATTCTGGCTGCCAAGAATTTCCGCGGAGACATCGTCCAGGCGGCGTAATCTGCGAGACTAACGAGTAGCCACGCTGGCGCCGGCTTGCATCTGAGCCTGAATCGGCGCGCTCTGCTCCAACATTGGAAGCCACTTCTCGCGTGCGGCCGCAAACTCCGCCCAATCTTTCTTGCTCACGGGGTCCGACGGGAGCAATCCCAGTGTCTCAAAATTCCGGAACTGGCCCTTTTGCGAAATGCGAAAGTCCAGGTGCGGCCCGGTCGCCAGCCCGGTCATGCCGACGAGGCCAATCGTCTTCCCGATCTCCACGCGTTCGCCAGCGTGCACGAATATCCGGGACAGGTGGAGATAGTAAGTCTCATAGCCGTTGGTGTGCGCGACGTGCACCATGTTCCCGTCGCCGCCCTTGCGTCCCGCAAACACCACGCGCCCGCTTCCGATGGTCTCGACCGGCGTTCCCGTCGGCGCGCCATAATCTGTCCCCAGGTGCGGACGATACGTCTTCAGAATGGGATGAAACCTCGCTTTGCTGAAATGTGAAGTCACCGGCGCGCCGAACTTCAGCGGGGAGCGCAAAAACGCCTTTTGCAGGGATTTTCCATCTGCGGTGTAATAGGCCGGCCGTCCTGATGGGTCATGAAAGAGCAGCGCTTGATATTTCCTTGGGCCGTTCACATATTCGGCGGCGAGAATCCTGCCGTAACCCGCCGTTTCCCCGTGGTCGTACTTCTTCTTTTCCAGCACCACGCAGAAGGTATCTCCTCTCCGCGGATCGGTATAAAAATCCAGATCGTAGCCAAATATCTGCGCCATCCGCATCGCCACTTCGGCGGATTCGCCAGCGTCCTCGACAGCGTTGAAAAGTGAATCTTCCAGCCGGCCGCTGACGACCGACACTTCCGTGTATGTGGGAATCTCTTTCACTTCCGCCGAAAAACCCTGCGACTGCGGCACGATGTGCAGCATGCGATCCGCGTCAATCTTGTAGTTGATTTCCCTCAGCGTGCCTTCGACCGAGCGGCCCACGGTGATCGCGTTCCCCGCCCGCAGTTGCCTCAGATTGTAAGCGCGTTCTGCCGCGGCCGTAGCGTCGTTTACTTCCGCCGGGGACAAGCCGAACTGCTGTAACGCCCCCGCGAAATTCTCTCCCCGAGGCATGTTCTTCGCTCTTGCCAGCACCACATCCGCGCGGATGCGGTCGCCTTCCGCCCTCGCCAACTCCACTTGGGTCTGCAATTCGCTCTCCGCTGCTCGCCGCTTCAGTATGGCGCGGCCATCCACGATGGCGCCCGCAGCCAGCAACACACCCACAATGATCCCCAAACGTCGATTCACGATTCCCCCAGATACTCGTCGAAATAGCCCGCACCGCTTCAGCAGGACCAACCGATGTGCTGCCCTTCACGAAAATACTGCACGCTAACGTTTTGTCTCAATCCGTCGCGCAGGTCAAAGCTTTGTAGCCGGGGTGCGACTTATCCGCAACGCCCCCTTTGGAGTGCGGCTTGCCCTGAGCTTGCCGAAGGGGAGCAACGCTCCCGCTTTTACGGCGTTGAGTTCGTACTTAAACGACCCAATCGGGACACACGCGCAAAGCCGGAACACACCACGACCCACTAACAAATTGGGTCGTGAAATTCTGCACCAAGTTAATGTGGAAAAAGAGTGACCAAAACCAAATAGGTAGGGTTGTTGCTTGTACTAGTTGCCGGTGGAAACCGGCTTCATCGGCACGGAGCTTGCCGTCTCGCCAAAGTAATTCTGTTGCCGCAGCGTCCGGTAGATGTGCCCCGCAACTTGCGCGGCGGTCGGCCCCTTCACACGCCGCGTGTTCCCGCGCAACAGGACCGCAAGAGCGATCCTCGGATGCGCTTCGTCGGCATAGCTCAAGAACCAGCCGATCCGCGAAGGATTGACGTGATCGTCGCAGGTTCCGGTCTTTCCAAGCGGCGTCTCTTCCCCGCCTGGATCCGCACTCAACCGGCCGGTACCATACAGCACCGCCGCCAGCATGCCTTCGCGCACTTCCGGCAAAACGTTGGCGATGTTTAAATCGCGCTTCACGCGCGGCTGGAATGCATCCACTTCTTCCTGCGAATGCGGATATTGCAAATAATAAAGTGTGCCGCCGTTCGCGAATGCCGCGGCCAGCGCCGCCAGTTGCAGTGGCGTCACCTGAATGCCTTCTCCGAAACTCGACATGCGCCCCACTCCGCCAAAAGCCGGCGGCTGAGTCGGAAAAGATCCCGGATGCTCGTCGGGCAGATTGTAGCCGGCAAGTTCGCCGAGCCCAAGCAAACGCCCGTAACGCGAAACCGTATCAAAACCCATGCGGCGGCCGAGCTCTTCAAAGAACGTGTTGTTCGAGTGTGCCAGCGCCTCGGTCAAATTCATGTACTTGCGGCGTCCCACCTTGAGCATGGTGTCGCGCGTGATGACGTTTTCTTCGAGGGCTGCAACCGCAATCGTCGGCTTGATCGTCGAGCAAGGAATGTAGCCGTCGCTGAAGGCAATCTTCTGATTCACAACCGCGAGAATACGTCCCGTATTCGGGTCCACGGCAACAACGGATCCGTTGTAGCGGCCCAGTGCGTCCACAACCGCCTGGCGCACGATCGGATCGTCATACGCCGGATCATCCGCGCTGATCGAATCAGCGTAGGTCGGCGCGTATCCGCGATACCGCGATGGCGCAAGCCGCTTGCGCGAAGCGGACTTCACCGAAGATTTCCGAGCGGTAATCGCAGCGGATTCCGCAGCCGGCAGCGGCATGACGAGTGACCCCACCAGCATGCCCGCCAGAATAGTTTTTCCCAGTTCCTTGATCATTCCATCCCGATCTGGAGCAGTTCTCAGTAGTCCTAGTATGGAATGAGTGGAAATCTACTCTAATTCCAATGCTTGGTCAAACTTCCGCTCATTCGATGCATCCCGCGAGCCACAATGTACCATGCTTGCTTACAAGCACTTTACAAAGTCTCAACGGGTCCTTCTCATCCACAAGCTTGTCAAGGCTCGCAGACTGAGACGTAGTCTACGGGCGCCGGGATGCCCTTGCAATAGACAATGAGGTCCAGTACTCGGCTATGTGCTTTGTTATGAACGTTGCACCGCTGGCCAGCCTATCGTGACAGGATTGCCCTTTTGGACAAGGAACAGGCAGTGCCCGTAAACCTGGAGTTTGCTTAGATTTCACATTTTGAGACGCCAAAAACAGCGCGGGCGGTGCACCATTTCAGTGCACCGCCCGCAGCTTGATTGCTTCGACTTGGCCTAACGCGAAGGACGGGCCTTGTTGTCCGCCGACGCCACCGCTGCAGCGGCCTTCAGCGGCGGTTTTTCCGCAGGAATACTGGCATGGCCGTTAGCTCCCGATGGTGCCGCGTTCTGCCCCGAAACTGGGATTTCCATTTTCTTGCGCAGGGCGTTTTCCAGTTTGTCGCGGATGTCCTTGTTCTCTTTCAGGAAGACACGCGCGTTTTCGCGGCCCTGGCCCATGCGTTCGCCGCCGTAGCTGAGCCACGTGCCGGACTTTTCAAGGATACCCTTGTCCACGCCGAGATCGATCAGGTCGCCTTCGCGCGAAATGCCTTCGCCATACAGAATATCGAACTCCGCCTCACGGAACGGCGCGGCCACCTTGTTCTTCACCACTTTGGCGCGCGTGCGCGAGCCTACTACGCGATCCCCATCCTTAATCGCCTGGATGCGGCGAATATCCACGCGCATCGAAGCGTAAAACTTCAGCGCGCGGCCGCCGGTGGTCGTTTCCGGGTTGCCAAACATCACGCCAATCTTTTCACGAATCTGGTTGATGAAAATCAGGCAGGTCTTGGACTTCGAAACAATCGCCGTCAGCTTGCGCAACGCCTGCGACATCAAGCGCGCCTGCAAGCCCATCTGCGGATCGCCCATTTCGCCTTCGAGTTCCGCCTTCGGCACCAACGCCGCGACCGAGTCCACAACCACAATGTCCACACCGCCGGAGCGAATCAGCGTTTCCGCGATTTCGAGAGCCTGCTCGCCGTGGTCCGGCTGCGACACCAGCAGGTTGTCCACGTCCACGCCCAGCTTCCGCGCGTAGACCGGGTCCAGTGCATGTTCTGCGTCGATGAACGCCGCCTGCCCGCCCAGTTTCTGCGCCTCGGCAATCACGTGCAGCGTCATGGTCGTCTTACCGCCCGATTCCGGCCCATAAATCTCAATCACGCGCCCGCGGGGAAAACCGCCCACGCCCAGCGCCGCGTCAATCGACAAGCATCCCGAAGGAATCACGTTCACCGGGACCAGCACATCCTTGCTGCCCAGCCGCATGATCGAGCCCTTGCCGTACGACTTTTCGATCTGCGATATCGCCGCTTCCAGCAATTTTGCTTTTTCGTCTGTCATTTCACACCTCGGTCGAGGAAATTAGGAATTTCGCGAATGGGCCGGTCGAGGGCATCGCCAAGCGGACGGGGGAACTCAGCCGCGGCTTCTCCCGATACGTTACGATAGCTGAATATTACCATTTCGTATCTGGCAATGCTACCTCTAGCTTTCCTTCCGCACTCTAACGGCTTTCAACGGCCGCAGCCATGCTCCAGTTCGTGGTCCACCAGCTGCGCCAGCGCAGCGCGCTCCCGGCGGTCCCACTCGGCCTGCTCTTCGCGGCTGATGCCGCGCAGCCGGGTAAGGTACTGCCCTCGGGTGCGCACTTCAAGAAGCTCAAATGCGAGTCTCTCATGTTCGACGCAGCTTAGAACATCCAAACGGGTCTGAGCCATAGGCCACCTGTTGAAAACCTGATGGCCCACACTACCCCAAGGGCGAAACAAAAGCAAACATTATTTTCGCCCTATGTTCGCCTATAGCCTTCACTATCCACCATAGGTATAAAACCCACGGCCGGATTTCCGGCCGAGCCAGCCCGCTGCCACGTATTTTTTGAGCAGGGGGCAGGCGCGGTATTTGGGGTCGCCGAGACCATCGAGCAGGACGTGCATGATGTCCACGCAGACGTCCAGCCCGATGAAATCGGCAAGCTCAAGTGGACCCATGGGGTGGTTCATGCCCAATTTCATCACCGCGTCGACCGCTTCAGGCGTGGCCACGCCTTCCATCACCGCGTAAACCGCCTCGTTAATCAGCGGCATCAGCACGCGATTCGAAACGAACCCGGGCGCGTCATTTACCGCCACGGGCGTCTTCCCCAATTTCTTGGCAAGCTCCATCGTGGTGGCAAACGCCGCGTCGCTCGTCTGCAGCGCGCGAATCACTTCCACCAGCACCATCACCGGCACCGGGTTCATGAAGTGCATGCCAACAAAACGTTCCGGCCACTTCGTCATCGCCGCCAGCGTCGTGATCGCAATGGAAGAAGTGTTGCTCGTTAGAATCACTTCCGGCCGCAGCAGCTTGTCAGCTTCCGTCAGAACCGCCCGCTTGATTTCCAACTTCTCCGGCACGGCCTCCACCACAAAATCCGCCGCCGCCACCGCCGCAAAGTCCGTCACCGGCTTCAGCCGCGCCAGCACCTGCGGCTTTTCCGCCTCCGTCAACTTTCCTTTCTTGACCTCGCGGTCCAGGTTCTTGCCGATGGTCTCCATGCCGCGCTGCAGGAAGCTCTCCTGCACGTCGCGCAAAATCACGTTGTATCCCGCCCGCGCAAACACATGCGCGATTCCGTTCCCCATCGTCCCCGCGCCCAACACCGCCACCGTCCTAATCGAATCCAAATTCACGAATCCTCCAAGCAACACGCAGCCGAGAGTAAAGGAAACACGAGTTAGAGTTGCGGGTCAAGCTGATGTGGCGCCGGCGGGAGCATTCCGTCCAGTGACAGTATTGATCCAAGATCTGCCTATTTCGATTCGCGGAAACTTTAGGCCGGATCCGCCAAAACAAGCCAGGCTGCCAGCGCCGCGTACTTTTCGTCTTGCGTCCAGGGAGAGCCGAAGGCAGCTCCGAGTTCGGTTAATCGTCGCAGAAGTTTCTCCCTCTTCGTCCGAAGCGTCTTCACGCCACGGTCCAGCAGTTCCCGCTCCTTGATGCACGCGATCTCCAGGCCACAATCGGCAGACGAGTGGCGAAGCGCTTCGCGGAAAAGTTCTCCATCCGCAGTGTGTATCAGGGCATGGGAGAGCAAAATACTCTCCAGCCCGGGCAACGTCTTCCCAGAGGCAAGCAAGAGGGCAGATCGCTCGACCTGGAATCCCTGTCTCCCCAGTTCTGCTTGGGTGGAGCGAAGTGCTAGAGTCGCCAGCCGCTTCGCCTCGGTGAGCGATCCTGCGACGAACGCGCGAGCCTTCTCAAGCGGCATTCTTCCCGCAGTGTGATACGGCTGCCGGAATTTGTAACTGAACGTTTCCACAAGATGGACGCGCTCACGGCTCAGAACGGTGGGCGCACCATTTTCGAGCGAAACCGCCACGAGCGCACTCCAACCGGAATGCACCCGGAGACCAACCGCAGCCTGCTTCATAGAAGCCTCCGCGGCAGAGGAAGCAGAGAACCCAATCTATACCGTCGCCCTGTAAAAGAGTAGGTCATTCCTTCGTTCTGGCTCTTTCACTCCGGCGGATGTCCTTCGACCACTTCGCGGACAATTTCGTTGGCGCGCGTGGCATCATCCGGCAGGACATAAAGCTTCGCGCGACTTCCCCGCTGGTCCAGGCGGCAATTGATCCCGTTTTCGTGCAGAGCGGCAACCAGGAAATCGCTGGGCTCGCCCGTGTCCGTAGACCAAACGCTTGCAGTCGCGTCTTCCGGATACCAGTCCGTCTCCTCGCCTGCCGTTGGTGGCCCGGGAATATTTTCTTCCGGGGCGGGAGTTATCGTCGAAGGAGGTTTCGGATTCGTCTTTCGAGAACTTTCCAGCAGGCGCGGAGTACTCAGAGTCTCACGATCCTCCGCGTCTTCGGTGCCGAAAGCTTCCTGCACGGCCTTTTCGGCCCTCTCAAACAAAGAAAACGGAACACCGATCTGATACCCGGGATAATTGCTCAAGTTGAAAAGATGCTCGCGGCGATACACCGTCTTGTGCGGGATACTGGCTTCGTCAAGGACTTCGCAAAGTTCCGCATGCACCCGCGCGTCATCACCTTTCCAGAAGGAGCAGAAAGGATCCTCGTTCGGGTCGCCTGGATCCGGAGACGGTTGGCCCGCCAGCGCACGGTGCGGCGGTTCATTTACGAGGTCCACGTCGCAATCGGCGCAGCGCGTGAAGCCGGGGCGGTAGCTGGCATTGCATTGCGGGCAAAACATGGCGTCCCGCAGTCTACCGCAAGCCTGGAAAAAATGTACGCAACGGGGTCCTGGCTTCAGTATTTCGGCGTAATGCCAAGGTTGAAAAAGAGGAACGAGTAAATGTCCGCGGTCATTTCGATGGCCTTCGTGGTGCTGCTTGCGCCGTGGCCGGATTTGGTTTCCACGCGAATCAGCACGGGATTCACGGGACTCGCTTCCGCCTGCATCGTTGCGGCGTACTTGAAGGAATGCGCCGGAACCACGCGGTCGTCATGATCCGCCGTGGTAATCAGCGTCGCCGGATATTTCACGCCCGGCTTGATGTTGTGCAGCGGTGAGTACTTGTAAATCACCTTGAACTGCTCCGGATCATCGCTCGAGCCATAGTCCGCGGCCCAGTTCCATCCAATCGTGAATTTCTGGAACCGCAGCATGTCCATTACGCCGACCTGCGGCACAGCAACGTGAAACAACTCCGGACGCTGGTTCATCACCGCGCCCACCAGCAAGCCGCCGTTCGACCCGCCATTGATGGCAAGCCTTTCTGGCGAAGTATATTTGTTCGCGATCAGCCATTCCGCCGCGGCAATAAAATCGTCGAAAACATTCTGCTTCTTTAATTTCGTGCCCGCGTCATGCCACCGTTCGCCGTATTCGCCGCCGCCGCGCAGATTCGCGGAAGCGTAAACGAACCCCTGCTCCAGCAACGCAAGCCGCAGCGGGCTGAACGCCGGCGCCAACGTGATGTTGAATCCGCCGTAGCCATAAAGCAGCGTCGGGTTCGCACCATCCAGCTTCAGCCCCTTCTTATAGACCAGGAACATCGGAATCCGCGTCCCATCCTTGCTGTTGTAAAAAACCTGTTTTGTTTCGTAATCCTCGGGCCGGAATCCGTGAACCTCTGGCGTCCGGTAGGGGCTCGTTTTCCTGCTCACCAGCTCATAGCGGAAGACACTCGGCGGATAGTTGAACGACGTGTACAAAAAGAATGCGTCCTTGTCACCGCGATTCCCCCGAAAGCCCGTGGCAGCTCCAGCGCCTGGAAGTTCGATCTCGTTCTCCAACTCACCTGAATAACTGTAGACATAAACGTGGCTAGCCACGTCCTTCAAGTAGGTCGCAAAAAGTTTTCCGCCAAGCGACTCCACGCTGTCCAGGGAATCCGCTTTCTCCGGAATGATTTCCTTCCACGGAGCTTTCGAATTTCCCGGATCGTAAACCATCAGCTTCCCTTTGGGCGCGTCGTGATCCGTGGCAATCACGAATTTGTCGCCCAGATTATCCACAACCGCGAAGTAGTCGTCCGTAATTTCCGTAACGATCGGCGTGAAAGCCTTTTCTTTCTTGGAGAGGTCGCGGAAATAGAGTGCGTTGCCTCGCTTCCCTTTGCCTCGGTCGGAAACCACGAGAATGGCAAAGCGCTGGTCGTTGGTCGTAGCTACAGACTGAAAGCGCTGCGGATTCTGCTTGTCCTCATAGATAAGTTCGTCAGCGGATTGCTCGGTACCGAGAACGTGGTAGTAGACCTTCTGGAACTCGTTCTTCGACGACAGCTCGTGCCCTGGCTCCGGCGCATCAAACCGGCTGTAGAAAAATCCGTTTCCCGCCCAGCCGAAACCCGTGAACTTTATCCATTTCAGATCATCCGTCAGAACTTTCCGGGTGGCGATCTCGATTACGTGCCCTTCCTGCCAGTCGGAGCCGCCAACGGAAATTCCATACGCGGCATACCGCCCATCCTCGGAAACGTTGAACGCGCCCAGCCGCGAAGTCCCATCCGCCGAAAACTTGTTGGGATCCAGCAGCACTTCCGGGGCCCCCTCCAGCCCTTTCTGCGCGTAAACTACATTCTGATTCTGCAGCCCGTCGTTCTTGGTGAAAAAAAGGTAGTCGCCCTTGCGGAACGGCGGCGTGTATTTGGGAAAGTTATATAACTGCTCCAGGCGCGCCTTCACCTGCGCGCGGTATGGAATCTTTTCGAGATACCCGAACGTGACCTTGTTCTCCGCTTCCACCCACTTTGCGGTCTCCGCTGAATTGTCATCCTCCAGCCAACGATAGGGATCTGCCACCTTGGTTCCGTGGTAGTCGTCCACCTGGCTGTCTTTCCGCGTCTGTGGATAATCGAGTCCCTGGGCAATCGAGGCCGTGGAAAACAGCAGGGCGGAAAAAACGGGGAGAATAAAGCGCGGGTGCAGCGCCAGCTGGCTAATGGTCATCTGAGATTCCCTTTCTCGGAAATTGGGCGGAGAGTGCTTGCCATCCTTGGAGCATAAGACGGATCAAAGTCACAAAAGTATACGGTCATTTCTTGCCCCTATCTACATGTAAAGAACAGTGTTAGAAATCGACCAACAGAACCGGACTAGGATGCGTCTTTTCTTACACACGCCTCGTATACAAGGTAGTATGAGCGCACCGGCTTTTACCCTGACTGCTGCACCACGACCGCTGCTGTTCGCGGGCTTCATGACCGACGACACCCACGCCCTCGCTATCGGATTGCGGCAGCGCGACCCGGACCTGCTCGACCGGCTCATCGAGCAATATCAGCAGCGCCTGTATCGTTATCTTCTCTTCCTCACAGGCAATCCTTCGCTGGCAGAAGATCTTTTTCAGGAGACGTGGATTCGCGTGCTGGAGCGGGGCAACCAGTACAACGGTAAGTCGAAATTTGAATCTTGGCTCTTCGCCATCGCGCGGAATCTGGTGATCGACGCTTCGCGCCGCAAGAGAATTTCCAGCCTGGAAGATTTGGGCGACCCGGAAAGCAACACGCCCTATGACCCGCCGGATGAACGCGCAGGTTCCGTGCTGCAATTGATGTTGAGCCGCGAAAACGAACAAAGCGTGCAGCTTTCGTTGCTGAAAATTCCTCCGTACTATCGCGAAGTACTGCTGCTGCGCTTCAGCGAAGAACTGGGCCTCGAGGAAATTGCCGCGGTTCTAACGGCGCCGATTTCAACCGTGAAGTCGCGCCTCTACCGCGGCCTGGCCGCCCTGAAAACCGTGATGACGGAAGGTGCCGCATGAACGAAAACCTGCACGAACGCGCGCAACGCCTCCTGGCCGAATCCGTCGTGGAAGGATTGCGGCCTGCCGATGAAACCTGGCTCCGCGAACATCTGGCCGAGTGCCTTGAGTGCGGTCACGGAGCAGCGGCAACGCAAAAGGCTTTGCGCGCTCTGCGGGCCGTGCCCGTCAACGTGCCGCAAGATCTGGCAGCGCGCACCCAACTCCGTGTCCGCCTTCGCGCTCAGGAAACTTCAACTGCCGCAAGTGGAAGCTTCTGGCTCTGGGTGGTCACGGCGGCAAGCTGGCTGCTCGGCGTCTTCAGCGCGCCGCTCGTCTGGCGGGGTTTCGCGTGGCTCGGCGCCAACTTTGGCTTGCCGAAGCTTGCAATCGAAATGGGATTTGTCCTCTGGTGGGCAGTGCCAGCGCTGGTGGCGGTGGCCGCGGTTATTCACCAGCGGTCTTTGAGCACGGGGACCAAGGGAATTTAATTTTCGGCTTTTGCGCGGATTGCGCTCTGAGAGGAACACTGTATGTCCGATGCCTGGAACCAACGTTTGCGCCTGATTCGCTTCCGCCGGAAGCGCGAGCGCTCCACCTTCCGCGAAGAGCTGAGTATTCTCCCCAAGTGGCTCGTGTGGACGTGTGTGGGGCTTTACATCCTGGCGCTCATCATCGGCACAGGCGTCAATCTCCACAACATGAACACCAGTGATCCCATCTTCCCGGACGATTCTCTTCGTGGTCAGCCAATCCTGTCTTGCCTCGGGCTTGCTGCCGTCATCACGGGCGTGGCGATTGTTGCCTCGATCTTCGTCCTCACCCTGGGCTACGTCTATCGCGACGCCAAGCGCCGCGACATGCACGCGGCTCTCTGGACATTGCTGGTCCTGATCCTTTCTCCAGCCTATCTCTTCATCGGTTTGATCATTTATCTCCTGGTTCGCGAGCCGTTGCCCTATGCTTGTCCTCAATGCGCGGCCACCGTTTCCGCCCGGTTCAATTTCTGCCCCAACTGCAAATGCAATCTCCATCCGGCCTGCCCCCAATGCCAGCGCGAAGTTTCCGACTCCGACAAGTTCTGCCCCTACTGCGCCACCGAACTAACCCGCCCCAAGCTCGCCCCGTCGGCGTAGCCCTGTAGCTCGGGCCTTCCAGGCCCGAGGCTTTCCCTCGCCAGGAGAAATCATCTCTTGACATGCAACCATTTGGTTCCATATTATCCTCCCCGTGGAGAAGGACAAAGTTTTTAAGGCGCTCGCAGATCCCAGCCGCCGAAAATTGCTGGATATTTTGCGGGTGGATAACGGTCAGACCCTCGGCGAACTTTGTGAGCATCTCGACATGACCCGCCAGGCAGTCGCCAAGCACCTTAGGCTGCTGGAGGCCGCCAACCTGGTCGTCACCGTGTGGCGGGGCCGCGAGAAACTCCATTACCTGAATCCTGTCCCCATTCACGAAATCTACGAACGCTGGATCGGAAAGTTTGAACGTTCACGGCTGCGGGCCTTATACGACTTGAAGGAGGGACTGGAAAAAGATCATGAAAAATAAATCTCAGTTCGTTTACGTCACCTACATCTCATCGAGCGCGGAAAAAGTTTGGAACGCCTTAATGGATCCGGAAATGACCCGAAAGTATTGGGGCCACCTAAACGTCTCCGACTGGAAGGCGGGCTCGAACTGGAAACACGAAGACGCCTCGACGGGACAAATCCGGCTGGTGGGCAAGGTTGTGGAGTCCGTTCCGCCGCGGCGTCTGGTAATCACATGGGCTTTCCCCGCCGACGCGCAAAATCAGGAGAAGCACACGCGCGTAACCTTTGACATCGAACCTGTCGGAAAAGCCGTCCGCCTGAAAGTAACGCACGATGAACTGGAACCCGGCTCCGAGATGGAGCGTGGCATCACCCGCGGCTGGCCCGTTGTTCTTTCCAACCTGAAGAGCCTGCTCGAAACCGGTCAGGCGATGGAAATCAAGGCGCTCTTCGAACACGCGCACAAACAAAGCTAGAAATCAAAATCAGCAGGAGTGCGGCGATTAATAGCGTTCAACGGCAAGGGCAACGGCATTGCCGCCTCCAAGACAAAGGGCGGCAATACCACGCTTCAGGTTGCGCCGTTGCAATTCGTAAAGCAGAGTGACCAGAATGCGCGCGCCCGACGCGCCGATGGGATGGCCAAGCGCAACGGCGCCGCCGTTTACATTCACTTTTTCGGGATTGAGTTTGAGTTGCCGCGTAACGGCAATCGCCGCAACGGCAAATGCTTCGTTTAATTCAACGAGGTCGACATCCTTCTCGCGGTCCCAACCGGTTTTCGCCAAAAGTTTTTCGACCGCGTCCACCGGGGCCATCATCACCCATTTCGGCTCCACGCCGCTGGCAGCCTGCGCAACGACTCGCGCTATGGGCTGCTTTCCAAGCCGTGATGCATTTCGCTCGCTTGTGACGATAAGCGCGGCCGCCCCATCGTTCGTACCTGGCGCGTTGCCCGCAGTCACCGTGCCGTCTTTCTTGAAAGCCGGCTTGAGCTTGGCCAGCGCTTCCAGCGTCGAATCTTCGCGGGGCGACTCGTCATACTTGATCACGATCGGGTTGCCCTTTTTCTGCGGCACTTCAATCGGAAGAATCTGCGCTTCAAAAAAGCACGACTTGCGCGCCTGAATCGCTTTTTGATGGCTCTCGAACGCAAATTTGTCCTGCTCTTCGCGGGTAATCTTGTATTTCTCTGCGACCAACTCTCCGGTATTCCCCATGTGGAAATTTTCGTAGGCGTCCCACAATCCGTCCCAAATCATCGAATCGACGAGCTTGCCGTCACCCAGGCGGTAGCCTGTCCGAGCCTGTGGCAAAAGATACGGGCAATTGGACATCGACTCCATGCCGCCGGCGACCACAATCTCGCTTTCGCCAAGTTGCACGGCCTGCGCCGCCAGCGCGACGGCTTTCAACCCCGAACCGCAAACCTTATTGATCGTCATCGCCGCAACGCGCGGATCGCAGCCGCCCTTCAATGCAGCCTGTCGCGCGGGATTTTGGCCAAGCCCAGCCTGCACCACGTTGCCGAGAATCGCTTCGTCTACCAGCTTGCCTTCAAGCCCGGCCCGCCGCACAGCTTCGGCCACAATTTTTCCGCCAAGTTCCGGAGCCGTGAAACTCGAAAGCCCACCCTGAAATTTGCCGATTGGCGTGCGTACCGCGGAGAGAATGACTGGGGTTTCCATGGAAATACCTCCTAAATGACAGAAGCTCAATTATACCGCGATGAGCAAAAGTCAGCCGGGAGGGGGAGGCCGGGGCGAGAACGCTTCGTCCCGGCCGTTAACGACAGATACTAATTTGCCGCTGCATCCGCGGCAGGCTGCGTTTCGTCAGCGCTCGGCCCGTAGAGGCCGGGAACAGGAACGCCCAGCAGCCGGTAATACACGGTCAATTGCGCTCGGTGATGAATGATGTGGTTGAAGATCATGGAGCGAAGACAAGCCGCGCGTGGCATCGTGAAAATGGTTTGCCCGCCGGCCAGCAGCGTCCAATCCTTAAGCATGTCGGCATCGTTCGCATCCGTGATCGCCTTGCGAGCTTCTGTCACGCCCTTGTCGAATTCCGCCAGGATCTGCTGGCGATTCTCCAATTTCGGCGGCTCATAAGCGGGCCCGCCGACTGGCGCGTAATCCAGTTGCTCGGTTTGGAGAGTCATGGTTATCCAGCCGGGCATCGTGGCAATATGGCCCGCGAGCCAGCCAACGGTACCTGATTTATCGTGCGGCTTCCAATTCCACTTCTGCTCGGGCAGGCGTTCAAGTGTCTTGCGAGTCCCGGCCATCTCCTGGTCGAATTCGCCAAGCATGGATTGTGCGATGGTCATGGTGGTGGTCTCCTTTGCGGAAGGCAGTATTGAGGCGGCAGAATCATAGGCAAACAAAAAGCGAACGTCAAGAGCTTTTTTTCCCAGTTCCCTTCCTCGCGTATCGCTCTCTGCTAACGTGAGACGTCCAAGCCGCCAAAATGTTTCGCGTCACTCACATACCGCGGGGTTGACAGGCCAAGCGCAAGGGACAGAATATCTCTATGCCACACCAACTGACCACCTCTTATATAAAAGACTCCACCGAACTGTTTCGCTATTACAAGAAACTTGTCGAACGCGTGCTCGCGCAGTGTCCTGACGAAGGCTTGTTCACCGAACTGGACACAGAATCCAATTGCATCGCCATCATCGTGAAACACATGGCGGGCAACATGCGCTCGCGCTGGAAAGATTTTCTGACCACCGACGGCGAAAAGCCCGACCGCAACCGCGACACAGAGTTCGAAGAGCCGCCGAAGACGCGCGCCGAACTGATGGAACTCTGGGAGAGTGGCTGGAAATATCTCTTCGACGCGTTGGAGCCTTTGAGCGACGAAGACTTAACCCGCACCGTTACTATCCGCACTGAGCCGCATTCAGTGATGCAGGCCATCAATCGCCAGATCGCCCACTACTCCTACCACGTTGGCCAGATCACCTTCCTCGCCAAACATTTCGCGGCCCAATCCGGCCAATGGACCGCCGTCACCGTTCCCCGCAAAAAGTCCAGCGACTTCAACGCCAGAGTCGCCTCCGGCCAGGCCTCTCAGCGCTAGCATTCAAGCAGCCGGCTGTAAAAATCCACACTCAAAATCCCCTTCGCTTCCCCTTCGCCGCAAAAGGCGTTAACCTGCTGAAGCGATGGCCAAGACACTTTTTGAAATGGGGCTGCCGGAAAGCGGCGGGCTGCAACTGAATGACGCACAGCGCCGAGCTATCGCCCATGGTGATGGGCCGCTGCTGGTCATTGCGGGAGCCGGCACCGGCAAGACGCGCGTAATCACGGAACGCATTCGCCACCTCCTCGAATCCTACGCTTCCTTGCTCGGCGAAAACATTCTTGGCCTGACGTTCACCAAGAAAGCGGCGGGCGAAATGAAAGCCCGCGTGGTGAAGGCTGTGGGCGACCGCGGCAAAGACGTCGTACTTGCGACATTTCATTCCTTCTGCGAAACCCTGCTCAAGGAAGTTGACGCTAATCGCACCGCCCTCGAATCCGTGGATCATTGGATCCTCCTGCGGCGCAATCTCGCGCGTCTCAAGCTCGAAAAATACCGCCGCCTGGCCGAGCCTGGGCAGTTCCTCAGCGACTTCATCCAATTTTTTTCGCGCTGCCAGGATGAGCTGGTCTCAAGCGACGATTACCAGAAGTTTGCCGATCTACTCGCCAAGGAACTCGAAGAGGAAAAGTCCGCCCTAGACGAAGATACGTTCAAGGAACGCGCCGAGCAGGTGGCGCTCCAGCAGGAGATCGCCCGCGCCTACCGCGCCAGCGAAGAAATCCTCCGTGAAAAGCGCGCCGTCGCGCTGAACGGCCTGATCGCCGAAGCTGTTGCCCTGCTGAAAAACGATCCGGCCCGCCGCCGCCAGTTGCAAGAACGCTTCCAGCACATCCTGGTGGACGAATTTCAGGATACCAACATCGCACAGCTCGAACTCCTTCACCTGCTATCCGCCGAACGACGCAACATCGTGGTGGTCGGTGACAACGACCAGGCCATCTACCGTTTCCGCGGCGCCTCTTTCGGCAGCTTCAAACTCTTCCTGCAGCGTTTCGCGGGCTGGCAAGAGGGTGAAGACTCGACGCCCTACCGCGTAGCCCTGATGGATAACTACCGCTCCACGCCGAACATCTTGCGCGTCGCTACGCAAACCATCGGCATGAACGAAGTCAGTCCCGAGTTCCCGAAGAAAGTTCTACAGCCCAACAAACCCGAAGGCGAAAAAGTCCGCATCGTCGAAATAGAAACTCCCGAAGACGAAGCGGCCTGGGTAGCCGACGAACTCGAGCGTCTTCACCATGCCGGCCGCCGTTGGAAAGATTTTGCCGTCCTCTACCGCCAGCACGCGCATCGCGATCATCTCGTCGAGCAGCTGTCGCAACGCAGAATTCCCTTCGTCATCAGCAAGCTTTCCATCCTCGAGCATCCCCTTGTGCGCGACGTGCTCGCCTATCTTCGCCTGATCGCCAAGCCCTTCGACGACATCGCTTGCGCCCGCGTGCTTTCCTCGCCCGCCTGGCATCTGACGGCGGAAGATCTGGTGCGCCTCGCCGAACGTGCCCGCAAAAAACGCGGCACGGCCCTCTACGACACTCTACAGGCGCCGCAGGCGGAGCTCCCGTTCGATTCCTCCTCAGCGGCGTTGAAATCCTTGCTCGAATTCCTAACCGAGCAGCGCAAAACGATCCGCCACCGCTCCGCCCGCGAAATCTTCGGCGACCTAACCGAGTGGCTTGAAGTGCCCCAACGAGCAAGCGCACAGGATCGCAAATACGTGAACCAGCTCGGCCAGTTCATGAAGGACTGGGAGCCAAAAAGCGAAACGCGCGGCCTCCCCGATTTCCTCGAATACCTGGACTATTTCCAACAGGCCGACGGCACGCTGAGCCTCGAAGACGACGCCCCCGGCGACGCCGTCCAACTCATGACTGTGCACGGCGCGAAAGGCCTCGAGTTCCCGCACGTCTTCCTCTTGCGCGTGAACTCCAACGCCTTCCCCGCCCGAAACCGCTCGCCGCTGTTCGAATTCCCCGACCGCCTGATGAAGGAAGAGCTGCCCGAGGGCGATTTTCACATCCAGGAAGAGCGCCGCCTCTTTTATGTCGCGCTCACGCGGGCCGAAGACCGCTTGACGATGACCACGGTGCGCGAAAAACGTGGCAAAGTCCCGGTCTTTATCGAAGATATCGTGATGGAACCCTCCGTCAAGCGCCGCGACGTTCGGCAGATCGCTCCGAAGCCGAAACCCCCGAAACCTGAAAATGAGAAGCAACCGGAAACGACAAGCGGCGAACTTTTCCCCACGGGTGAAGCCCCTCCAAAAATCTTTTCCCGCATCACGAGGTGGGCAGAGGAGTTTCATCCCGCATCGCCCGAGCCGCTCAAGCTCAGCTCCTCAGCTGTTGAAAACTATAGGAAGTGCCCGCAGCAATACGCGTTCGGTTATCTGTGGTCGCTGAAAGAAGGCCCGCGTGCGATGCTGAGCTTCGGAAGCGTGATCCATACCACGATCAAACGCTTCCTCGAACAACTAAGAAAAGGCGTGAATCTGCCATTCGACGAAGTGCAGCGCATCTACGAAACCGAATGGACCAGCGCGGGCTACGAAGATGAATACCAGGAAGCGGAATACAAGAAAGACGGCCTGGAACAACTGAAAGTCTTCTACGCGGCGATGTTGCAGGACCCGCCGGACATTCTCGAGCAGGAGAAGGGCTTCGAACTCCCGCTCGAAAACAACGTGATCCTCACCGGACGCATGGACCAGGTGAACTCGCTCGGCCGCAAAGACGTCGAGATCGTGGACTACAAAACCGGCAAGCCGAAGAAAGACACAATCGCCCGCAAAGACCTGCAACTCAGCATCTACGCGCTCGCCGCCAGAGAAATCTTCGAATGGAATCCCGCCCGCCTGGTCTTTCACTATCTGCAGAATAACCAGCGCCAGGAAACGAGTCGCGACTCCAAGCAGATCGCCGAGGCCGAAGCCACCGTCCAGGAAACCGCCGCCGACATCCGCGCCGGAAACTTTCCCGCCAAACCCGGCTTCTTCTGCCGCAGTTGCGCCTACAAACCAATTTGCCCCGCCCACGAAGAATCCCTCGGCGGCGGGTAGACTGATTAGACGACTGCGTCGGAGCGGAAATGTCGGCGCGCCGACATTTAAAGTATTACTTGAAGCAGTCTGTCTATAACAAAAAAGGCGCCCCGGCTATCCGCGGCGCCTCTACAAAACCAAATTTCGGAACGAGCCCGGGTTACTTGGCCTTCTTGGTAGCCTTCTTGTCGGCCTTCTTGGCTTTCTTTGCCATGCAAATCTCCTTCCGTCGTTCAGTCGTTTGCTGCGTGGGCAAGCAATGCGGATGAATCGCTATCCTGCCCGCTGTCACTCGTATACGGGTGCCCGCCGCAAGTGTCAAGAAAATTTCGCGCGGTAGACAAAAAAACCTCGCCGCAGTCTGTAAGGAATCTACGCGTCAGCCGGGGGGTACGCCATCGGGGGTTAAGCGCCGGGGCCGGGGCCCGCACACCTTCGCAGCCTATTTAGGGGATTCCGTGAACGTACCGCCATAGTAGCCCTGCCGAGCAAGAATCGTCAGGCCGTCGCGCCGCACCCGCACCTCGATTGAGTGGTAGTCCACCGAACGGTCACCCTTGGGCGAGTACGTCAACGTGTACTGGTTCCGCGCCTCTTCCGTGATCCGCGTATAGAATTCGGAAAACGCGTTCTGCTTCGCTCCGTAATAAATGTCGCCCCCCGTATCGTGCGAATAGCTGACCAGCCGATTGAATCTGCGCTCAAAATAGGAGCTGCCCGTGGCCACGCTGTAGACGCTAATCCCCTGCCGCAGCAACTCCGCCTTGGTTTCGTCATAACTGTGGGTGTTGAACTTTGCGCCGTTCTGCCCGTCGGAGATCAGCAGGATCACCTTACGGCGCTTCCGGCTGTCGCGATCCTTCAGCAGCTCGGCTGCTTCAAACACGGCATCATCCAGGGCCTTCGTCGGCTGGCCTTTAATCGCCTGAAGCCCAGCCGGATTCGGAGGGGCGCCCGGCGCCGGCGCATTGTTAATCGTGGGGCCGTTGAACGGACCGCCGGGAGGAGCCACGGAGGGTTCCGAAGAAAGTTCAGTGCGCTTCAACTGGGTGAGCAGATTGTCCTGGTCCTTGGTAAAGCCCTTGCCTTCATGGAAAAACTGGTCGAAGCGGCAGATAAACGCCTCGTCGCTGGTGCTCAGGCCGCCCACGATCGACGTCAGGCTGGGCTCAACCTGCTGCTCGTCTTTTCGTTTCAGGTCGTTGTCAATCAGGATGACCAGAGACAGCGGGTAGGTTTCGACGGAAAGCCGCGTGATCTCCTGCTCCACGTTGTCTTCAAAGACGCGGAATTCGTCCCGGCGCAGGTCCGGGACCAGGTTGCCGTTGCGGTCTTTGACGGTGACCGGTACAACGACGGTATTCGTGACCACTCGGATCGGCGCGGGGCCTTGCTGCTGGTCGGCAGGCTTTGTCTCTTGCGCGGCGGGCGGTGCGGCCGGTTTTGGCGGCGCAGGTTCCTGCCCTAAAAGTGGCGCGGCAAAGAAATAAAGCATACTTGCGGCAGCGAAAAAGGCTCTTTTTCGTGGACAATTCATGTTGTTCGGGCCAAACTTTCCAGGTTAGTGTGATCTCAGGTGCTGCCGAGCATTCGACGCATCCCGCAGGCCAGTTGGTTGCATCGTAACAGTTGAAGCTACCCTAGGCGTGGCGGCACAGGGTCAGATAAAAATAGCAGCCCCTCGCCGTACCAAGACCTCAATTAAGGATACCGGGAAACAGTGAAATCCGTGAGTGCGAAGATGCAAGTTTGGAAAAGGTTGGCGCTGCAGGCGCTAGCCTGCAGCGCAGCATTGACTTTGGCGACTCCTGCCGTGCCGCAAGGTCAAACCCAGAATCCTCCAACCATCAAGACCGAAGTCAGCCTGGTCAACCTGTTCGCCACCGTGCGCGACAAAAACAAGCGCGTGGTCACGGACCTGAAGCAGGACAATTTCAAGATTTTTGAGGATGGCCACGAGGAGAAGATTGCGTTTTTCTCGAAAGAAGTCACGCTGCCGATCACTCTTGGTCTCTTGCTGGACACTTCCGGCAGCGAGCAGAACATGCTCGGCGCCATTCAAGGCGCCGGAAGCCGTTTTCTGCGCCGGGTTCTGCGTAAGGGCGACGAGGCGATGATCATTTCCTTCGACACGGACGTGGACCTGCTCTCCGACTTCACCGATGACCGTTCGATTCTGGACCGCGCCATTGGTAAAGCGCGGATCAATACGCCCGGCGGTGGTTACATCGGGGGAAATCCGGGCCCGATTGGTTCGGGGAACATGGTGGGAACGGCGCTCTATGACGCAATTTATCTGGCGTGCGGAGAAAAACTGAACGGCGAAGCAGGGCGTAAAGCCATAGTGATTGTAACCGATGCGCAAGACGAGGGCAGCAGGGTGAAGCTGGACGAGGCAATTGAATCCGCCCAGCGAACCGACACGGTGATTCACGTATTGCTGGTTGCCGATCCCCGGTACGGCGGGAATACCGGCGTTGCCCGCAAGCTGACCGAAGATACGGGTGGGCGCTTGATTATCGTCAACTCCGAGAAAAGAATGGAAGAGGCGTTCGACCAGATCTCCGAGGAATTACGCAGCCAGTACACCCTCGGCTACTACCCGACCAACAATTCCAGGGACGGCAAGTTCCGCAAAATCAAGCTCGACGTGGACAATCACGACCTCAAAGTCCTCGCGCGAAAAGGCTACTACGCACCCAGAGGCTAGCGAGTCCCTCGGGACGCCATTCTTCTGAATGGCGTTCTCCCGGGCAGCTCTGGGTTTTCTTCAGCGACAGGCGCAAATTACGATCTCCTTTCCCCTCTCACGATTGACCACAAGCAACTGCTTGGCTAACATCTCAGGACGGTCGAAGACCGCCGTCAACTACCCCAAATGGACCAGGACAAAATTGCCCACTACCGTATCATCCGCCGACTGGGCGCGGGCGGCATGGGATTGGTCTACGAAGCGGAAGACACCAAGCTCGGCCGGCGAGTCGCTCTGAAATTCCTCAAAGAAAGCACCGGACACGACCCGGGCGCAATAGAACGCTTTCTCCGCGAAGCCCGCTCGGCTTCGGCCCTGAATCATCCCGGCATCTGCACGGTTCATGCGATCGAAGAGTTTGACGGCCGTAGCTTCATCGCCATGGAACTCCTAGAAGGCGAATCCCTCGACAAGGTGCTGAACCGCGGCACGATACCGATTTCCCACTGCGTGGAAGTCTGCATCGAAATCGCCGACGCGCTCGATGCCGCCCACAAAAAAGGGATTGTCCACCGCGACATCAAGCCCGGGAATATTTTCCTCACCAGCCGCGGCACCACCAAAATCCTCGATTTCGGCCTGGCCAAGTTGATGGAAGTGGAGGGAGGCGCGTCCGAGGATACGGTTGCGGATTCGGAAACTGTGTTCCAGACTAGCGTCGGAACGACTGTGGGCACCGTGGTCTATATGTCGCCGGAGCAAGCCCGCGGCGAGGCGCTGGACGCGCGCACCGATCTTTTTTCTCTCGGCTCGGTAATGTATGGCATGGTCACTGGCCGCCACCCATTTCAGGGTTCAACCAGCGCCGTGATTTTCGCCAACATCCTCCACGCCGCGCCCGTCTCCCCGGTTCATTTCAACAGCGACATCCCGGCGGAACTCGAACGCATCATCAACAAGCTCCTTGAGAAGGATCGCGAGATGCGCTACCAGGTCGCTGCGGAGCTCCGGGCCGACCTGAAACGCCTTTTGCGCGAACTCGAGCCGGGCCGCCCTTCTTCCGATCCCAGCGTTACGGCGAGCCGCGCAAGCGTAAGCGCCGCGCACGCCGCCGCAAAATCCTCCGGTTCCATCCACAGGCCAAGCAGCACGGTGCTTGTTGAAGCCGCCAATCAGAACAAACTCGGCACCGGCGTAATCCTCGCTGTCGTCGCGGTGCTCGCCGCAGCCGCCGCTTATGGCGCGTACACCTTCGTTGAAAAGGGCAAGCACGTTCCCTTCGAGAAATTCACCATCGAAAATATCTCGAACAACGGGCACATCTCCCAGGCGGCGATCTCTCCCGACGGGAAATACCTGCTGCAGGCTCTCGACGAGAATGGCTTGCAGTCCCTCTGGCTGCGCCATATTCCAACCCAGACCAATAAAGAGGTGGTGGAACCCGCCGCCACCCTTTACGAGGGCCTGACTTTCTCTCCCGACGGCAACTACATCTATTTCGTCAGGCGCGAAGAAGCCGAAGAAAGTATTTCTGTCCTCTATCGCGCCTCGGTTCTCGGCGGCGAACCGAAAGTCCTCATCCGCGACGTCGACAGTCCTATCACGTTTTCGCCCGATGGCGCCCACTTCGCCTTTCTTCGCCAGCTGCACGATTCGCCGAAGTGGGATCTCCTCCTTGCCAAGAGCGACGGCGCCATCGAGCGGCCCATCTTCACTGGCCGGCTGCTGAAAAGCGACAGCTACGTCCCCGCGTGGTCGCCCGACGGAAAAACCATCCTGATCCCAATTGTGCAGCCTTCCAGAGACGCGATAGGCGGTTTCTCGGCGGTTGACGCCACGACCGGAAATGAACAAGTCCTCGCCGACGCCTCCGAGCACATTTATTACGTGCCCACCTGGCTTCCCGACGGCTCCGGCCTGATCGTCAACAGCTCGCAACTCGATAGCGGCCACCGCCAGATTCAATTGGGATTTCTTCCGTCTCCCTCCGGAGAGTACCGCCCCATGACCGCCGACACCAACAATTACGGCGCGCAAACAATTTCGAAAGACGGCAAAACACTGGCAGCCATCCAAAGCCGATTGCGATTCGAATTTGGCGTGGCGCCCGCCGCGGAACCCGACAAACTGGCCGCGGTGCCGCTGGATTCCCAATTGCCGGTCTGGCGCTGGGACTGGACAGCGGACGGCAAATTGGTCCTGCCCCAGTCGGGCGACATCAAAATCGTATCTCCTGCCGGTGGAGAAAGAGTTGTTCTCTCCGACAGCAAGCATATTCCCGACCAAGTGGCTATCTGCGGCGACGGGCGCTATCTCGTTTTCAGGCAACTGGCCCGGACGACCGCTTCCTCCGCGAATTTGTGGCGCGCCAATCTCGACGGCAGCGATCAGCGCCAGCTCACCTCCGGCTTCAGCGAACAAGCCCCTTCTTGCCCAAAAAGCGGCCCGTGGGTCTACTACGTGGACATCAACGACAATGGCTATCTGAAACGCGTCTCCCTCGACGGTGGCTCGCCTGAAACCGTCGTCAACTTCTCTATGGGTTTTTTCGCCCTCTCACCCGACGGGAAAAATGTGGCTTCTCTCGAAGTTCGCGAGCTCGATCACAAATTGATGTTGCGCATGGATTCGACCGAAGCCCATCGCATGGTCTATCACGACATCGACCAGCGCGCGCTTCCCGACGGCCTGGCGTTTTCGCCCGACGGTAAATCGGTTGTCTACGTTGTGAGGGAAAAGGGTGCCGACAATCTTTGGAGCCAGCCGCTGGACGGCTCCACCAGCAAGCACCTAACGCATTTCACGAAAGAAAAAATTATTCGATTTGTGTTTTCACCGGATGGCTCGCAACTCGCGATTGAACGCGGCGAGAAAGAAGCCGACGTGGTGCTTCTGAAAGACTCCAGCAAGTAGTCCGTCTCGCGGCTTGCGGCCGGGCCGTCTTGCTTTTCCCATTACTTCACCGATCCCGCCGGTTTCGCAACTGGCACGTTGCTCCGCGCAAAATACCCCTTACGCGCCCGCACCTGGTACCCCTTGTGCTCCGGCACTTCGATCTTGATCTTGTGATATCTGCCATCGAGAGAATGGGTCGAGGGGTTGTAAGCGATCGAATACTGGTTTCGTAATTCGTCGCCAATATCCTGGAACGACTGGTCGAGATCGTCCACGTGATAAGGATAGAAAGCCCTTCCGCCGGTCTCTTCCGCCAGCGCTTGCAAAATCTTATCGCCGTCGGTCAAGTGATATTTGCGGTTCCCGGTTCGATCCTTGCTCGGATCGTCCAGCGTCACCCACTGCGTGCTGGTGCTGATGGTATAAATCACCACGCTGCTCCGCTGCGCCATTTCGATGGCTTCCGCGCGTGTGTGCGTCGAAAGATTGTCTTCGCCGTCGCTGATCAGGATCATCACACGCCGAACCACATCGGGCTGGTCGCCCGGTGGGCGCGGCGGGTGGCTAAGCTCTTGCTCGCAGGCCTGATAAATAGCGTCGTAAACGGCGGTGCCGCCGCCCGCCCGCGTGCGCAGAATCTGGTCGCGCAACTTGCCGGTGTCGGGCGTGAACGCCTGCACGACCTGCGGCTCGTCGTCAAAGGTCATCACAAACGCTTCATCCTTGCCGCGGCGCAAAACGCTGAACAGAAAATTATTCGCGGCGTCCTGTTCGAACTTGATGCGTTCCCGGATGCTGTTGGAAGTGTCCAGCAGCATGCCGATGCGCAACGGCAGATCCGATTGCCGGCTGAAGTAGCGGACATCCTGCGGGACGTTGTCGTCCAGAACCTTGAAGTCCTGTTTCTCCAGAGATGGAACAAGCTTGTTGCGCCGATCCAGAACTGTGTACAGCACGTCCACCAGGTTGACCTGGACAGGAATGACGGTCTGACTTTTCTGAACCGGCTCTTGTGATGCCGGAGCAGCTGTGGCGGGTGGATTCGGCTGCTGAGCCGGAACCGAAGCACTACACAAAATTGCCAGGGCCGGAAGAAACCCGAGGTGGTGAAGTCGCATGTTCAACGATTATAGGAACCCTTTGAGCGCAGCGTCAATCCGCGCCGGGGACTCGCCCGCGGCGGCCGCAAGCTTTGCCAGATAGCCGCGAAGCTCGGCAGGCAACGGTGCTGCAAGCTGAATCGCTTTCCCGGTGCGCGGATGTTGAAACCCAAGCTTCGCCGCATGCAGAAAATTCCGTCCGAGCGCAGGCAATGAACTGCTCCCCACATGCAACTGCCCGGAAGCGCCATAAAGCGTGTCGCCCACGACGGGATGCCGGAGCGCCGAAAAATGCACGCGAATCTGGTGCGTGCGCCCGGTGTGCAGATGAACTTCAACCAGCGTGGTCGAGTCAACCCGCGCCAGCACGCGCCAGTCCGTCCGCGCCACCCGGGCATTCGGCAGAGATGCCGCGCGCGCCGCCGTCATGCGATTCCGGCGTACAGGATCTCGCGCAATGGGAAGTTCAATCCGCCCGCGCTCTTCCGTAAGAATCCCCTGCACCAGGGCGATATAGGTCTTTTGAATCCTGCGCTCCCGGAAATCGTCGGCCACCTTCGCGTGCGCGAAATCATTTTTGGCAACCAGCAAGATTCCCGAAGTTTCCTTGTCAATGCGGTGCACAATCCCCGGCCGAAGCGGATCGCCGCCCTGCGAAAGCGCCTGGCCGCGCCCGAGCAGCGCGTTGACCAGCGTGCCGCGCGAATTCCCTGCCCCGGCGTGCACGGTCATCCCCGCCGCTTTGTTCACCGCGATCAGGTCGTCATCCTCATAAAGAGTGTCCAGTGGGATTTGCTCGGCCTCCGCCTTCATCGCGGGCCGCGGCGCGGGCGTCACTTCCACGACGTCATCAGCGCGGACCTTATGCGAATCTTTCGCCGCCTTGCCGTTCAGCACCACCAGCCCGGCCTCAATTAGTTCCTGCACGCGAGTCCGCGACAGTTCCGCGCTATGCGCAGATACGAACCGATCGAGCCGAAGTCCAGCCTCCTCCGGCGACACAATAAATTTTAGTGTGGACGTGGGCATCAAGCGAAGAGTGTACAACTCAATGGTGGCAAAACGTTATTCGAGCTGACCAATAGCAACCAACTGTCATCCTGGGGGCCGCGTCGTTTGCGGTCCGAGAGATCTCAACTTAGGCCAGTTGAAAAAGTTCAACTGGAGCGCTTATCAACTGAGCGGCAACCGCTCAGCCTTGCTTCACCTTCTGCGAATGAAAAATCACGTCGTACAGCAGCAGCAGCGCGCCAACGGTCACGCCCGCGTCTGCAATATTGAAGGTCGGCCACGGATTGAACAACGAAAAAGGCAAAAACCGCACCCACACTTCCAGAAAATCCGTAACCGCCCCGTCGACAATGCGATCCGTCAGATTCCCCGCCGCCCCTCCCAGCAGCAACGCGAGTCCCGCCGCATTGACGGCGCTCGCGTCCCGCCCTGCCACCAGCAGCCACGCAATCAACCCGATGATCAGCACCGAGCCTGCGATCAGAATCACCCGTGTCCAGATGCTGGAGGCGTTCGAAAAAAAACTGAACGCAATTCCTGGATTCCGCGAAAAGATAATACTGAACCAGTTGGGAATCACCACGTGGGGAAAATACGCCAGCGGACGCGACTCAATCCACGCCTTCGTTGCCCGGTCCAGCAGCACCACAACCAGCGTCAGCCAGAGCCAACGGATGCGCCCAGGAATAATCATGAGTTCGAGGAAGCGGAAAATTCCCTACCGCGGCGACGCAACGGCATCCGCACTGGAACCTCCCTCCTCAATTTCCCTGATGGCCTCACTGCACCGTTCGCAAACCGTGGGGTAACGGGAATTCTCGCCAACGTGAACAGAATAGTTCCAGCACCGTTCGCATTTCTTCCCATCCGCGCGCTGCACGCTCACCTCGAGCCCCGGCACAATCTCCGAACGGAACTCTCCCGTACCCGCGCTGATAAGCTCCACCTGCGAAACGATGAACAGCCCCGGCAACTGTGGCAGATACTGCTTCAGCTTGGCCTTCAGCTCCAGGTCCGCATTCAGCTGAACTTTCGCTTCCAGCCCGGAATTAATCAGCTTCTTTTCGTTGCGCGCAACTTCGAGCGCTTTCAGCACCTCGCCGCGCACTTTCGCCAGCAACTCCCACGTGTTGGCCTTCTCCGGCGCAATGCCGGTGCGAAGCTCGGCCTCTTCCGGAAAGAGCGCGATATGCACACTGCCAGGTTCGCCGGCGGCGTGCGGCAGGAATTTCCACACCTCCTCTGCCGTGAACACCAAGGTCGGAGTAAGCAGGCGTACCAGTGCGCTGGTGATTTTCCAAACGGCCGTCTGTCCCGAGCGCCGTGACTTGTTCTTTGCCGCCTTTGTGTACAACCGGTCCTTCAATACGTCGTAATAAAACGAGCTCAAGTCCACCACGCAGAAATCGTGAATCGCGTGATAGACGCGGTGAAATTCGTAAGCCGCATACCACTCGCGGCATTTCTTCACCAGGTCCGCGGTGCGCTCGAGCATCCAGCGATCCAGGTCATCCAGATGTTCGCTGGCGACCATATGGCGCGAGGGATCGAAGTCGTTCAGATTCCCCAGCGCAAACCGAATCGTGTTGCGAATCTTCCGATACGCTTCGCTGAGCTGCGTCATCACCCGCTCGCTCATCTTCACGTCGGCCTGATACTCTTGCGAGCCGACCCAAAGCCGCAACAGATCGGCGCCCCACTTGTCGCAAATCTCCGTGGGCAGAACCACGTTGCCCAGAGACTTCGACATCGGCCGCCCCTGCTCATCAAGCGTCCACCCGTGCGTCACCACGCCGCGATACGGCGCCTTGTCGCGAATCCCGGTGGCGATCAGCAGCGAACTGTGAAACCACCCGCGGTACTGGTCGGGACCCTCAAGATAAATGTCCGCCGGCCACTCGTTGCCTTTCAACACAGCCAGATGCGACGACCCGGAATCAAACCACACGTCCAGAATGTCGTTTTCCTTGCGCCACCTTTCGGCGCCGCACGAACATTTTGTTCCCGCGGGCAGCAACTCTTCCGGAGTGTGCTTGTACCACGCATCCGCGCCTTCTTTTTCAAACCACTTCACCACGTTGCGCAGCGCCGCAAAATCATTCAATTGCTTCCCGCAACCCTCGCAGAAAAACACGATGATCGGCACACCCCAGAACCGCTGCCGCGACACGCACCAATCCGGCCGCTTCTCGATCATTTCGTAAATGCGCTCTTCGCCCCAGCCGGGAATCCACTTCACGCGATGAATTTCCTCCAGCGCTTCCTGCCGCAGCGTCTCCGTCGCCCCGTGCGCCGCCTGGTCCATCTTGATGAACCACTGCTCCGTCGCGCGAAAGATCACTGGATTGTGGCAGCGCCAGCAGTGCGGATAGCTGTGTTTGTATGGATGGTGCCCCAGCAGCGCACCATGGTCGCCAAGCAGCTTCACGATCATTGGATTCGCCGCGAAAACGTCCTTGCCTTTGTATTCCGGCAAGCCCTCCGTGTACACGCCCTTGTCATCCAGCGGCGCGTAAATTTCCAGGCCATATTTCTGGCCGGAATTAAAGTCGTCCGCCCCGTGCCCCGGCGCCGTATGCACAATGCCGCTGCCCTGATCGAGCGTGACGTAATCCGCCAGCAATCCCGGCACCTGAATCGGCAGAAACGGGTGCTGGAACTTCATCCCTTCGAAATCGCGGCCCTTGAAACGCGCCAACTCGTCCGCTTGCTTGATGCCGCAATCGGCCTGGAATCCCGCAACACGGTCCGCGGCCAGCAGCAGCTTCCCCTTTTCCGTCGCGATCACCACATAGTCGTAGTCGGGATGAAACGCCAACCCGCGGTTATGCGGAATCGTCCACGGCGTCGTGGTCCAAATCACAGCCGAAACATCGGCGCCAACCTTCGCGGCCTCGCCTTTTCCGCCGTCAACCACTTTGAATGTTACCCAGATCGACGGGCTAGTGTGATCCTCGTATTCCACTTCGGCTTCCGCCAGCGCCGTATTGTCGTAAATGCACCAGTAAACCGGCTTCCTTCCGCGGTAAACGTAACCCTTCTCCATGAATTCCAAGAAGGCGCCGGCAATCGTAGCCTCATACTGATGGCTCATCGTCAAGTACGGATCATTCCACCGGCCAAACACGCCCAGCCGCTTGAAGTCCCGCTTGTGCTGCTCGACATAGCGCGTCGCGTAGTCCCGGCACATCTGGCGGAACTCGGGCGGCGAGACTTTGCCTTTGCCGCCCAACTGCTTTTCCACTTGCGTTTCGATCGGCAACCCATGGCAATCCCATCCCGGCACATAGGGCGCGCGATGCCCGGCCATGCTTTTGGACTTGACGATCATGTCCTTCAAAATCTTGTTCAGCCCCGTGCCGAGATGAATCGTGCCGGTCGGATACGGCGGCCCATCATGCAGCACAAATAAGGGCTTCCCTTCGCGGGCCGCCAGAATCTGCTCGTACAGATTCGAAGCTTGCCAGGCTTCCAGTTGCTTCGGCTCGTTCTGCGGCAAGCTCGCCTTCATCGCAAAGTCGGTTTTCGGCAGGTTCAGCGTCTTTTTCAGTTCCAATGGTTCGGTCATGGATTCAGTCAACGAATATCCCTTCTAATCCGCCACTTCCAGTGTATCTGGGTGGTCAACATGCAGCGTTGCAAAGCGGGAAACTTTGGAAAGCAATGTAACTACGTATGTTACAATAATTGGTGAAGATGTGTCAGCCGAGGGGTCGCGCAACCTTTCCCAGCCGGCGCGAATCATAACGGCTAAGGTAAACCTTATGACGTCGATTAGCGTCTACATTAGTTGAGGGGATAACGGTGCCGGGTTTTATCAACCTTCTACCAAAAGAACTGAGCAATCCAACGCGCTCCGGGCCCGAGGAAGTGATTCCGGTCCCCAGGAGTGCCTTGCCGGATTTCGGCGCTCCTGCTCACCTGATGCCCAATGATTTCTGGTCCAACCTCAAACAGTTTCTTCTCGAGCGCCCGGTCAAAATCATCGAACGCAGCGACGTTCCTTTCACAAAGAATTCCTTCGGTTCGGGCCTCAGCGAAAATCTTAAATTTTTTCTGTCCGGGCCCAAGGTTCGCAAAGGCCCCGTCAATAAACGGCTGGAAGTCGACTGGGGCGGTAACTTTGGCGGCTTCGTCGAGCAGCTGAAAGAGTTTTTCTCACCCACCCGGGTGGTGATGCCAGCTGGGATTAAACCCGTCCAGGTAAAAGAAATCTGGTCCAAGGACGAGAACTTCGGCTGGACCCAGGCGATCGCGCTCGCGGTTCACGCCGGCATCATCGCGCTGCTCATCGTTCCGTTCATCACCAACATGCTTCCCTCCACCACCCAGGCGAAAAACAAGCTGGATGTGACGCCGCTTGATATTTCGCCCTATGTGGCTAAACTGCCCGCGGGAAATAACAAAGCCGGCGGCGGCGGTGGCGGTGGAGATCGCTCGACTCTTCCCCCGACAAAGGGCAGAGCGCCGAAATTTGCGATGACGCAATTCGCCGCGCCAACCGCGGTCATAAAGAATCCCAATCCCAAGCTGGCCATGGATCCGACGCTCCTTGGGCCGCCGGACCTGAAAGTTCCGAATTCCCCGCTCTCCAACATGGGTGACCCGTTGCAGTCGGCTGTGAACCTGTCGAACGGCACCGGTGGAGGGGGCGGCATTGGTTCCGGCGAAGGCGGCGGCATTGGCAGCGGCACGGGCGCGGGCCTCGGTCCCGGCGAAGGCGGCGGCACGGGCGGCGGTGTGTTTCGCGCGGGCGTGAACGGTGTGGGACTCCCCACCTGCTTCTATATGCCTAACCCGCCTTATTCCGACGAAGCGCGCAAAGCAAAATACTCCGGGGTGGTGCTGGTCGAAGCGGTCATTACCGTGGATGGCCGCGTGACGAACCCCCGCGTAATCAAGAGCCCGGGCCTGGGCCTCGATGAATCCACCACCAATACGATGCGCACCTGGCGCTGCAAACCCGTGACCGGCCCGAACGGCAAGCCCGTTCCTGTTCTCGTCCCATTCGAAGTCACCTTCCGTCTGTATTAACTGCCCTGGAGCAATTGAAGAAGCCAGGGAACCGCTACGATTTTTCTTATCTGGTCGGCTCGCCATCTTCACAGGCAACCATCGGGACAAACTCGCGCTCTCACTTGCAAACATGATGGCTCCGGGCTGACGTTTCGCTCGGCCGCTACCCCTCAGAAGGAGATCCGTCATGCCCTTCTTGGTGCCCGAATTTGCTTCCAGAAATTCTGAAGATTCCGCTTCCTGGCCTCGGCGCGTTCTTGAAAATATTCGCGCGGCTTTCTCGATGCCACACTCACGGCTTCACCCTGCAAACGGAACCCCGGCTCCCTTTTCAACCGTCGAGACCTCAACGCGATACGGCTCTGCGCAAAGCATCTCGGCCTTCGCCCACTTGGCATTTGTTGGAGGATTGTTACTCCTTCTTGCCTCCACCGGCGCTAAAGTCCCCGGAATCCATCTGACTCCGCTCAGCGACGCCGCACACAATTTCCATTTCTTTCCGCCACCCGGACCAAAATCGGGAATTCCCTCTCTCGGCCTCCGAGCTGGCGGCAGCGAAAATGATTCCGCACCCGCGCGCGTCGCAAATCTGGTGCCGCCTTCTTCCATGCCCCTCTCGCCGCCGCGATTGACTCGCTCCAATCATGAAGAATTGCCCGTCCCCCCAGCGGTTTTCGACCCCAACGCTCCTGCCACTGTTTTAACCATCACCAATCTTGGCCTGCCATGGATGGACAAGGACACCAATTCGGCGGGAAGGGAGAAGGGCCACGGAATCGGAAACCATCCCGGCGACGGCATGGGCGACGATGACGGAAATGGTGCTGGTGCCGGCGACACGATCGGAAATTATGCCAACGTAGTTTCGCAGCCCGCATGTCTACATTGTCCCGAGCCTCCCTACACCGATGAAGCACGTAAGGCAAAACTCCAGGGCAGCGTAACTCTTCGCGTCTTAATCGGCGCAGACGGTCGCGCCGCGCGAATCCAACTCGTGAAGGGCCTGGGTTTGGGCTTGGACGAGCAAGCCCTGCAAGCTGTTCGTTCCTGGCATTTTGTTCCCGCGAGAGACGCGCGCCGCCAGCCAGTGCCCACATGGGTGACCATCGAAACGCGCTTCCAACTCTTCTAACCGTTCGAACATGACTTGTCTGCTTACGACACCTCCGGTTTTGTTTACCGGGGTCACCCAGCCTCTTCTGCTACGATGAGGCCATGCGAAACAGACTGTCCCTCCTCGTATTTTTCTGCTCTTTCCTCCCGCTATGTCAGGCAAGTTTCGGTCAAGGCGCCACCGGCACGCTGGACCTCACCGCGCGCATCGCGCCCACTGGCGCCCGCCCAGAGCCCGTGCGCCAGTTCACTTTTTACATTTTGACCAAAAGCTACGCCGACACCCTGAAGGAAGCCACGGAGCAATTTCCCCTGGCCGATCGTGAAGACTTCATCAACAATCTGAAAATTTCGCCGGAGCTGAAAGCCTGGATGAAACAGCACGCAGTCATGGACCTGACCGCCCCGGACGTCGACAAGCTCATAACCCCTGACGACGTCATGAACATTCCCGAATTCTTCGCCGCATACGAACGCTCGAACAGCGGCGGCGTCACCGCCGGCTTGCCGATGCCCAAATACCGTGAAGCCGACGCGGAAGCCAATCCCGCCAAATATTTCAAACTCAAACAGGACTACATGTCTGCGACAAAAAAATTCGTCGAATCACATCCTTCCACGATTGGCGGCATGGAAACGGAGCTTGGCGGCGTAAATCCCAAGTACAAATGGGACAAAGCCCTTCAGGAGCACAATCAGAAAGTGGCGCAACTCGCCCCCGACCTCGCGCAAACCAAATATATGGCCGCGAAAGGCGACACCGACCTCGACGGCCACCTGGTAATCAAGGGACTTCCGCCTGGCAACTATTGGGTCAGTTCTCTCGGGCTGGACGCCGCATCCGGCGACCGGCGCCTGATCTGGGACGTCCCGGTAAGCGTACGGTCGGGAGCCCCCACGCAACTCATCCTCTCCAATCTGAACGGGCAGAACTTCAACTCGACCCATCCCTGAACTGCGCTATTCTGATGCCATGGGCAGCCCCATTCTGTGGGTCGGGTTCAATCTATTTGTTCTCCTCGCACTGGCCCTCGACTTGGGCGTTTTCCACCGCAAAGCCCACAAAATAAAATTCGGCGAAGCGGCCTTCGGCAGCGCGCTATGGATTGGCGTGGCGCTTTGTTTTGGCTGCTGCATCTGGCACTGGTACGGCGAGCTGCGCGGCCTGGAATACTTCACCGGGTACGTCATCGAGAAAGCGCTCAGCGTAGACAACCTCTTCGTTTTTCTGGTGATTTTTCGAACGTTCCAGGTTCCGGACGCGGTGCAGCACCGCGTGCTCGCCTGGGGAATTCTCGGCGCGCTGGTCATGCGCGGCATCATGATCGCCACCGGCGCTGTCCTGGTCGCCAGGTTCCAATGGATCCTGCCGGCATTCGGGGTATTTCTCGTCTACACCGGCCTGCATATGCTCTGGAAGCGCGAGAAGAATGTTCACTACGAAAAGAATCCCATTTTCCGCTTCGCCAGTTCACATTTGCGCGTCACAAAGGAATACCGCGGCGGCAGCTTTTTTTTGAAAGAAGGTGGTCAGCTCTTCGCCACGCCTCTTCTGCTGGTTCTGCTCATCGTGGAAATCACTGACGTGACTTTTGCCGTTGACTCCATCCCCGCCATCTTTGGTATCACCCGCGATCCCTTTATCGTCTACACCTCCAACGTTTTCGCCATCCTTGGCCTGCGCGCCCTCTATTTTCTGCTGGCGGATGTCCTGGACTACTTCCACTACCTCAGCATCGGCCTCGCGCTCGTGCTGATGTTCATTGGCGTAAAAATGGTCGCCGATCGCTGGCTACATATTTCCGTGGTGCTCTCGCTGAGCGTGGTTGGAGGAATTCTGCTCCTGGCGATATTAATTTCCGTTCTCACTTTTCCCGGGAAGAAGAAAGAGCCGCGGACAGGTTAAGATATCCTGTGGTGATTCCCTGCACCGGACCCTGGTGAAACGATGAACGAGCTACTGCAACGCGCGATCGATGGCATGTCCTCTCCGGATTCGGAGGCGCGAACCGTTTCCGCGACGGAGATTTACAAGACGGGCCGCGCCCTTGCCGATCACGCTGCCTATCCCTGGTGGGGAGATGAAGAACTCGCGGCATTGCTCAATGGCCACGATCCCAAGATGACGATCGGCCTCGCCGTGACCCCTGGGCGTTTTAAGGAAATCCATGAAGCCAGCGGCTTGCCCCGCCTCTCCGAAGTGCCGCCCGATCAGGACGCCCTCGAATTCGAACTGCACTTCCCAGGCGGTCTCTCGATGGACGTTCTGACCAGCAAAGATCCGGCGGGCAGCGGCGCCATTGCAAAATTTCTGCAAAAATTCGGCGAAGGCATCCAGCAGATTGAGTACCTGTGCAAGGACGTGGACCGCGCCACGCAAATTCTGAAAACCAGATTCAATCTGCCGGCGATTTATCCGAATACCCGCCCCGGCGCCGACGGCACCCGCATAAACTTCTTCCTCGTCTCCGCCCCCGACGCCGCCAAAGTCCTGATCGAACTCTACGAAGCCGCTCCCCGCCTCGATTAGGTTCTTCTAGGCGAACTCTGCGTCAAATCTTTTTCTTTTCTTCCGATTTTCCCGCCTGCCCACCCAAAAACTCCCAAACTCGAAGAACTTCCGCCACGCTCCATGCCTGCGCAAAACACCCCGCTGGAGGAAGCGGCGCATCGCCTCCAAAAATCTCGCTGATGCTCCCAAGCCCCGCCGAATAAATGCTCCTCCCAAGCGGCTCCAGAAAACTCTGCGCTGCCGCCCGATCCCCATAGACCTTGTAATGCGCGAGCGTGTACGGCCCAAGCAGCCAAGCCCACACCGTTCCCTGATGGTAGGCCGAATCCCGCTCCCGAGGCCCGCCGGCATAACGACCCATGTATCCGGGCTCTGAAGGCCCCAGGCTGCGCAACCCGAACGACGTCAGCAACTCTCGCCCCAGCGTATCCACAACGCCCTTACTCTGCTCCCGAGTAAGCGGACTAACCGGCAGCGACACTGCAAACACCTGGTTTGGCCGCAACGCCGCGTCCGCGCCTCCCGGCACATCAATCACGTCAAAGCAACAGTTTCGCCCGGGATTCCAGAATTTCTGAAAATTCTTCTCCGCCTTCTCTTTCAGTTTTATATAGCCTTCTCCGGGCCGCACCAGCAACCGCGCAAACTTCGCCATCGTGTTCAACGCGTTGATCCACAGCGCGTTGATCTCCACGGGTTTTCCAATGCGCGGCGTAACCACCCAGTCGCCGATCTTCGCGTCCATCCAGGTAAGCTGCACTTCCGGACTGCCGCCGTACAAGAGCGCGTCGGCGGGGTCCACTTTAATGTTGTAACGGGTCCCTAGAACGTGCGCGTCCACGATGCCGGATAATACGGGAAACAGTTTTTTGACCAGTCCGAGATCCCGCGTGGCCTCAAAATATTGCCGCACCGCCTCGAAATACCACAGCGCCGCGTCAATCGTGTTGTATTGCGGCGTGCCCCCGCGGTCCGGAAAATTATTCGGCAGCATTCCGCGGTCCACATACCGCGCAAACGACTCCAGGATTTTCCGCGCAATCTCCGGCCGCCCCAAAGACAGCGAGAGCCCGGGCAGCGCAATCATCGTGTCCCGGCCCCAATCGCAAAACCACGGGTAACCCGCAATCACGCTCAGACCTTCGGTGTCATCCGGCAGCGCGCGCTTGGCAATAAATTGGTCGGCAGCCAGCACAAGCTGCCACAGCCAGCCTGGCTCGTCATCCGCCGGTGTTGAAACAGTTTCGGAATGTCTCTTCTGCCACGCTTGAAACAACTTCAGGTCGTGGTTGGACTGCAGAGCGCTTGCCTGCTCGCCATCAAGAAGCGCCTGAGGCTCCGTCGAAAAGACCATCGTCAACTTCTCACCAACAGCAAGCCGCGCGTGAAACACTCCGGCCAGCAGACGATCCTCGTGATCGTCCAGTCCGCGTTCCCGCTCCGCCGGCAAAAAGAAATCCCGATACCACTCGTGCCGCGGCTCAAACCCAGCCGACGCGCCCTTCAGAAAAAATGGTGTTGCTCCGTCAAACGCAACAACGCGAATTCCCTTCTCGACCGGCTCAATTTTCATCTGCCATCCATCCCCGTGCGTGGTGGCATGAAAATCGCGGTAACTCACCAGAATCTTCCCCTCAATCTCGACCTGCGAATTCCCCCGCGCCAGCGTGTACTCGACAAAGGTCGTGTTTTCTCCCTGCTTCATCCACACGCGCTTTTCCAGCAACGCGTCGGAAAGCGCGTAGCGCCACACGGGTTTCGTGCCTTCCAGATGAAAGCTCTCCATCTGCAGATACCCTTTTGGGGAAACGTCGCCGCTCAACCACCGGTTCGTCCCCAACGGAAAACTCGTCCCGCCGTACCGAACCGTTTCATCCACTCCCGCAACCAGCAGCGTCCTGTCCGTTGGAGGCTGCAGCGAAGCCATCAGCAGCCCGTGATACCGCCGAGTCGAAGTCCCCGCGGCTGTGCCCGATGCAAATCCTCCAAGGCCATTCGTAGCCAGCCACTCGCGGCTCTCCGCAAGCTCCAGGTTGCCGAGGATTTCTCTCCCAAATTGCACTTCGGCGAGAAGCGACAAGTCTTACTCTCCGCTCTGCTCCAGAAGTTTGGCGACCAGCCCGGTCCACCCCGTCTGGTGGCTGGCGCCGAGGCCAGCGCCATTGTCCCCGTGAAAATATTCGTAGAAAAGAATCAGGTCGCGCCAGTGCGGATCGCTGTTAAACAGTTCCTGCCCGCCGGCGAACGGCCGTTTCCCGTCCTTGCCCCGTACAAAGATCCGCGTCAGGCGTTTCGAAATCTCCTGCGCCACCTGCCATAAATCCTTCTCATTCCGCGAATACGTCGGGCATTCAATCTTGAAATCCTCGCCGAAGTAATGGTGATACTTCTGCAGCGACTCGATCAGCAGGTAGTTCACGGGAAACCAGATGGGCCCGCGCCAGTTGGAATTGCCGCCAAAAACTCCGGAATTCGATTCCGCCGGCTCGTAATCCACTTTGCTGGTGTGCCCGTTCAGCTGCACTTCGTAGGGATGGTCCTCATGATAGCGGGAGAGCGCGCGAATCCCGTGGGGCGAAAGAAATTCCGTCTCATCCAGCATCCGGCACAAAATGCGCTTCAACTGCTTGCGATTCGCCAACGAAAGCAGCCTACGCACTCCGCGCGCCGATCGTTGCGTCATTTCGATGTGCTCCGGTACGTCCGGATGGTTGTCAATGAACCACTGCATCCGCCGCTTGAATCCCGGCAGCCGGTCCACGATCTCCGGCTCCAGCGTTTCCACAGCAAACAACGGGATCAGCCCGACCATCGATCGGATTTTCAGGAAATGGTCTTCGCCGTTCGGCAAGTGTAGCAAGTCGTAATAAAAACCGTCCTCATTGTCCCAAAGCGAGCGCCCGCTGGGCCCCATGTCGTTCATCGCCCGCGCAATGTAAACGAAGTGTTCGAAAAACTTGCTGGCCACATCTTCGTAAGCCTGGTCGTCTTTCGCCAGTTCCAGCGCAATCGCCAGCATGTTCAGGCAGTACATGCCCATCCAACTTGTGCCATCGGACTGCTCCAGGTGTCCGCCGGTCGGCAACGGCGCCGAGCGGTCAAACAGTCCGATGTTGTCGAGTCCAAGAAAGCCGCCCTGAAAAATGTTGTGGCCATCCGGGTCTTTGCGGTTCACCCACCAAGTGAAGTTCAAGAGCAGCTTGTGAAAAACCTTCTCCAGAAAGCTGCGGTCTGCCACTCCGCGCATGCGCCGTTCGATCTTATACACGCGCCAGGCAGCCCACGCATGCACCGGAGGATTCACGTCGCCGAACGCCCACTCATACGCCGGCAACTGTCCGTTGGGATGCATGTACCACTCGCGCAATAAAAGCAGCAACTGGTCCTTCGCATAGTCGGGATCGATAATCGCCAGCGGAATGCAATGAAACGCCAAGTCCCACGCGGCGTACCACGGATACTCCCAGTTGTCCGGCATGGAGATAACGTCCTCGTTGTAGAGGTGCGTCCAATCTTTGTTGCGCCCGTGCCAGCGCTCTTCGGGAGGCTCCGGCCCGGCGGGATCTCCCGTCAGCCAGGTGTAAACGTCATAGTGATAAAACTGCTTGTTCCATAGCATTCCGGAATATGCCTGTCGCATGACATTATGTGCATCGGCAGACATCCCCTTGGGAATTCTCGATTCGTAAAATTCAGTCGCTTCTTTTTGCCGGTCAGCGAACACCGCGTCAAATCCCGCGCCAAAATCATTCGTTCCCGGAACTCCAGCCGCGCGTTCGTGGTGAGCGGGCCCCGTAATCGTGCCGACCATCGGCGAATCGGAATCCATGCCGCCCAATGGGTCCAGGTCGGTCAGCCGAAGTTTCAAGGTCGCCGACTCTCCCGGCCCGAGGTGCAACGCATAGTGCGCCGCCATCTTCGTGCCGGTGTGCTCCGGATTCACGGCTCCCCTGTTCGCGCGAATCAGATACGAATGGAAACCGTCCTTCACAAACGGCGTGCGGCTGCGAAATTTGAAAATCTGTTCGTAGTTCGTCTCGTTTTCCGTGAACAACAGCTCCGGGGTCCCCGCGGCCAGCAACCATCGTTTCCCGTATTGCCAATGCTGAAGCTCCGTGCAAAGAGAACCAGGCGTATCGGGAGCACGCCGCACGACCGGCCGCCGCAAATCTTTTCCCCATGACCACGTGTTCCGATACCACAGCGTCGGCAACAGGTGCAGCGGCGCGGCCTCCGGCCCGCGGTTGAACGCCGTGATCTTGATCAGGATGTCTTCCACATCCGCCTTCGCGTATTCCACGAACACGTCGAAATACCGGTTCTCCTGGAACACACCCGTATCCAGCAACTCAAACTCGGGATTTGTTCGCCCACGCCTTGCGTTTTCTTCGACCAGCCAGCGATACGGAAATTCCGCCTGCGGGTATTTGTACAGCATCCGCATATAACTGTGCGTCGGCGTGGAATCCAGGTAGAAATAACACTCCTTCACATCCTCGCCGTGATTCCCTTGATTCCCAGTCAGTCCGAAGAGCCGCTCCTTCAAGATGGGATCTTTCCCGTTCCACAATCCCAACGCGAAACAAATCATCTGGTGCCGATCGCAAATCCCCCCGATGCCGTCTTCGCCCCAGCGGTAGGTTCGTGCGTGCGAGTGTTCGAACGGAAAATACTCCCACGCCGTGCCGTTCGCGCTGTAATCTTCGCGCACAGTCCCCCACTGCCGTTCCGAAAGATAGGGCCCCCAGCGCTTCCAATGCTTCTTGCGCTGCCGGGCTTCTTCCAGGCGGTGATCTTCGACGGTCAGGAGTCGGGGCATAGTAGGAGGTCCTTATACTACGAGGATTTCACCTGGCACGCCACAGCTCAGCGGCCAGGGCACCATCGGCATTGCCATCGGCCCAACGGACGCACTGTTGGCGGTCGATAACAACACCGATAACACCATTTCACTCTACAAGGTCAGCACATCAACTGGCGCGCTGACCGTTGCCTCGCCGCCAACGGTGCCAACCGATCAAATCCCGCAGTTCGTGGTCTTCTACAGGAGCCGCCTCGGGCTCAGTAATTTCGGGCGGTAACACTTCCAAGGGGATGGCTTCGGCCATCCCCTTCTTTTTTGCGTGTGGGAACTTTGTGTCGATCAGAACAGATACCAAGAGGAAAATGCCTTGCGGACTCCTCTAGAACTACCTTCGCCGCGGTTGGATCAGGGAAAGGTGGCTCATTCGCCGTAGGGAACCCAGATGTTCTTCACCTGATGGGCATGCTCCAGATACCAACGCCCTTCGCTCTCCGCAACGTTCAACAAATCGATTTGCCGTCCCTCGTTTGTCCATACCTGCTTCAAGTTGCCCACAGAAAGCGCCTTCGCGCTCGCGCACATCTCCGCATCTCCGTAGCACCAGATGGCGTCGAGATCGTCGTGTTCCGCAAGGACCTTCAATAATTCCGTCGCGCGCCCCGCCACGATGTTGACGACTCCCCCCGGCAAATCGCTCGTTTCAAAAACCTGGTAAAGGTCTCCGGTGATCAGCGGATACGATTCCGAAGGCACGGCCACAACCGTGTTCCCCGACGCAATCAGCGGCAGCACCAACGTAAAAAAGCCCAGCAACGGATATTCCGACGGGCAAACCACCCCAACCGTCCCTACCGCCTCGTTCATCGCAATCGAAACATTGCGCATCGGCGGATTGTGCACGGCCCCGTCAAACTTGTCCGCCCAGCCCGCATACGAAAACAGGCGCTCCTCGCTCCGCTGCACTTCTTCCGCAGCCTGTTTCTTCCCGACAGCCGCCGCCAGCCTAGCGGCAATCTCCTCGCTCCGTTGCGACAAATTCTCCGCGATGTAATAAAGCACCTGCGCCCGGTTGTGCGCGGTCGCCTTACTCCACGATTCCGCTTTGCGCGCCGCTTCCACCGCGTTGCGAACGTCTTTGCGATTCCCCAGCGGCGATTCGCCCAGCAACTCGCCTTTCTTTCCGCGAATTTCGATGCTGTAGCCGGAGTCTGGCCGAACCTGCTTCCCGCCAATGTAAAGTTTCACGGTGCGGTCGATGCCCGGATTCGCCACTTCCACATGATCCTTCTTCAGCGCACCGTTCTTTTTCAGCGCGGGTGCTTTCCGGAACCACATCGGCTCCAGATATTCCACCAGCCCTTCCCGGCCGCCTTCGCGCCCGTAGCCGCTTTCGCGATACCCGCCGAATCCGCACGCCGCGTCAAACAAATTCGTGCTGTTCACCCACACCACGCCGGCCTTCAATTGCGCCGAAACATGCAGCGCCACGTTGATGCTTTCGCTCCACACGCTCGCCGCTAGTCCATAAACCGTATTGTTCGCCAGCTCCACCGCTTCGCGCGGCGTTCGAAACGTCATCGCCGCCAGCACCGGCCCAAAAATTTCCTGCTGCGCCACAATCGAAGTCGGATGCACGTTGCTCAATAGCGTCGGCTTGTAATAAAGCCCCCGCGGCGGCATCAGCACTTCCGGCTGCCAGCAAGTCGCGCCTTCCGCGATTCCCTGCTTCACCATCCGGTCAATGCGCTCGAGTTGCACCCGCGCTACAATCGCGCCGATATCAATCGCCTTGTCGAGCGGCGCGCCAACCCGCAGCGTGCTCATCCGCGCCTGCAGCTTGCGCGTCATTTTCTCCGCGATGCTCTCCTGCATCAGCAGGCGCGATCCCGCGCAGCACACCTGCCCCTGGTTGAACCAGATTCCGTCCACCAGGCCTTCCACCGCGCCGTCCAGATCCGCATCCTCAAAAATAATGAATGGCGATTTGCCACCGAGCTCCAGCGAAAGTTTCTTGTGCGTCGCCGCCGTGGCCTTTCGAATCGCGCGCCCCACCTCCGTCGAGCCGGTGAACGCGATCTTGTTCACGTCGGGATGCTTCACGAGAGCCTCGCCGGTCGCGCCGTCACCGGTCACAATGTTCACGACGCCCTTTGGCAAACCCACTTCGTTGCAAATCTCCGCGAACGCCACCGCGGTCAGCGGCGTATATTCCGCGGGCTTTAGCACTACTGTATTTCCCGTCGCCAGTGCCGGCGCAATCTTCCATGCCAGCATCAGCAACGGAAAATTCCACGGAATAATTTGCCCCACCACGCCGCAAGCCGAGTAACCCGGAAACTCCTGCTCCAGCAGTTGCGCCCAGCCGGCGTGATAGTAAAAATGCCGTGCCACCAACGGAATATCAATGTCCCGGCTTTCGCGAATCGGCTTTCCGTTGTCCAGCGTCTCCAGCACCGCCAGCCGCCGCGAATGCTTCTGCACCTGCCGCGCCAGCGCGTACAAAAACCGCGCGCGCGCATGCGGCGTCAGCTTCTGCCACCCGGGCAATGCCTTCCGTGCCGCCTTTACCGCGGCATCGATGTCCAACGCGCTTCCCTGCGACACTTCCGCCAAAAGCGTCTCCGCCGAGGGATCCGTAGTCTCAAAATATTTTCCTTCCGCGGGAGCGCGCCACGTTCCATCGATAAAATGCCCAAACTTCCGGTTGTGGCGGTCTAGCCACACCAGCGACTCCTTCGGATCCTCCGGCGCCGGGCCATATTCCATCGTTCTGAATTTTTCGACGACGCTCATCTTTTCCTCTTGCTCCAGTCAAAAAATCGCTTTTCGGAGCGGAGTCCGCAAAGCGATCCATCTCGCTTCGTTTTGCTGGCTCGAACTCGGTCTCCTCATTTCTCCGCTGCCAAATTCGTCTGTGTCTTCTCTCGCCAGCTCTCCAGCCGCTTCAATAGAAATTTCAATCTCTCCCGTCCCCATTTCGTGCGCATAACAACTTTTTCTATATCTCGAAAAAATTCCGGATCATCAAGCTTCTTCCGGACGTCCTCCAGAAACGGATAGACCTTACCAAACATCAAAAACATTTCCCCGCTGAATCCCGGCACCAGGAACAGATCTTCGCTCAGCACCCCTTGCAATACGAACGAAGTCGCGATTCCCCAGTATCCGCCACTTGCCGAAGCCAGTTATTTTCCTGCGTTCCGGGGGCACGTGCCACCTTCAAGAAATCCTCGGCGTTGCGCGGCCAGAATTGCGTCATCCACCAGTTCCGCGCCTTCCGCATCTCGGACTCGCGCCGCAAGTCGTAAAGCTTCAGGATCAGTTCCGCTTCTTCCGCACTCGTTTTTTTCCCCACGGCCACTCATCCCCTGTGGCATAGCCACTCAAGCTTGCCCTGAGCGAGGTCTTGGCATTTTCTTTTCTAAACTCAAGCAATCGGATGCCGATATTCCGCCGAGTACCGCCCAGTCACATGAAACTCCAGTTGCCGCTCAATATCCGCCAGCATGCCACTTGCTCCCAGGCGGAAAAGGTGCGCGTCCAGCCAGCTGTTGCCCAACTCTTCCTTCATCAGCGTCAGCCATTCCAGCGACTGCTTCGCCGTCCGTATGCCTCCCGCGGGCTTGAATCCGACCGCCATGCCGGTTTCTTCCGCGTATTCTCGAATCGCCCGCGTCATCACGACGCCCACCGGCAAAACAGCATTCACAGCTTCTTTCCCGGTGGAAGTCTTTATGAAGTCCGCCCCCGCCATCATCGCCACCAGGCTTGCCCTCGCTACATTGCGCAACGTCAACAAATCACCCGTGCCCAGAATTACCTTCAGGTGCGCCGGACCGCAGGCATCCTTGAACGCCACGATTTCGTCGTAAAGCTTCTGCCACTTCGCGCCAAACACATGCGCGCGTGTGATCACCACGTCGATCTCCTGCGCGCCCGCTTCCACCGAGCGCCGGATTTCCGCAATCCGTTCCTCCAGCGGTGAGAGCCCCGCCGGAAAGCCAGTCGAAACCGCGGCCACCGGAATATTCGTGCCCTCTAGCGCCCGCCGCGCCGTCTCCACGAAAAGGTGATACACGCACACCGCGCCGACATGAAGCTGCAACTCTTCAATCCCCAATTTCTCCACAAGTTCCTGCTGAATCGGTTGCCGCGCCTTCGCGCACAAGCGCCGCACACGCTCATCCGTGTCGTCACCGCTCAGCGTGGTCAGGTCCATGCAGCTTATCGCCCGCAGCAACCAAGCAATCTGCCAGTCCTTCTTCACCGTCCGCCGGGTTACCAAGCTAGCCGCCCGCCGTTCCACTGCGCTCAAATTCACGCGCACGCTCTCCACCCAATCCAGATTGAGCGAAGTCCCGCGATTCGCGCTCAACGGCGTTCCCTGCAGCGTGGCGATAGCTGTCTGCCCTGCCGAATTCTCGCTCACGATCCGGTTTCCCTGCCGGTCCGTGATCTCCAACCTCGCCCGTTTCTGCGTATCCATGCCCTATCTCTCCGCTATCCCGCAATCTTTCAAACGCCAATTGTTCAGCATACCACCGCGCCGCCTTGCCCGTACATTGAGGGCGGCGAGGTACAAATCTTGCGGGGTCTTTTTTGAACTCTTTTGCGCCGCTAATAGAGCCGGGGAATCAATCGCGAGGTTCTGGCGCAATACGCAACGTAGTCTTCGCCAAACTGAGAGCGCAGCAGCCTTTCTTCCGCCTGTATTCGCGCGATCAGCGGCACTAAAGTGGCCGTAGTGAGAATCACGCCAATCCACGAGCGAAAGGCGAGAGCCCAGCCCAGCGAATTCAGCAGCAACCCCAGGTAGCTGGGGTTGCGAATGACTCCGTAGACACCACTGGTGACCAGCGTGTGGCCAGGCTGGATCGCAACGAGCCCGCTGAACCGGTTGCCGAGCACATAGACTGGCCAAATCCGCAACGCCCCTCCCGCGGTGAAGAGAACCACGCCCAGCCAGCGAATGGCATCGCCGTCCGTGGTCCAGAACTCTTTCCGGTCCGTGTAGGCCGGCAGGTAGGCGAGCAGCAGACCGATTATCCCGAACGCGGCGAGAACCCAGCGGTTGCCGCGATCCTCTCTTTCGCCTGAGCTGATATTGCCTCCGGCAAAGACGGCAGCCAAGGCCATTACCGCGCACGCCACCCCAAGCGCGGCCAGTGCCGGATGCGCGAAGAAGGCCGCAACCCCGCCCCATCCGAGGACGGCCAGCGCAAAATAAGCGCCGGTGCCGACAACCACAAACATCAATCTGGCGATTGGACTCATGCTCGCTGGCTTCGCTTCCTTCGCCCTATTTGCCCGCCGGTTCCTTCGCGTTCGGCGTGGGCCGGGACAGCAGCTCCACATACTCCTTGTAAAATTTCCCCTTATCCAAATCGTCCTGCACTTCCACCAGCACCTCGCCCATCCCCGGCTGCAACCCGAGCGTCCATGCCAGCGTGTTCCCGTAACCCGCTCCATGATCCACATCAATATCCATGTAGAGTTTCCGCCACTTGGTAATGATGCTCGGATCGAGCCACGCCACCGCCGCCAGCTCATCCCACAAATATCCCGGCTCCGCATATTTCGCCACATATTGCGCCGCCGGCTCAGGACTCTTCCGCACCTGCTCGATCAGGCTCTTTTCCATGTGCGTCTTCACCGAAATATCCACCGTCGTCAGCACCACCCGCGGCCACTTCGCGTGCAGCACCGCGTGCGTGGCTTCGGGATCCATCCAGAAATTAAACTCCCGCGTCGGCGTCAGCGAAAACTCCGGATCATCCGTCTGCGGATTGATGCTCCCGCCCATCATAATCAGCTCCTTGGTCAACGAAGGAAACTCTGGATCCAGCGCGATCGCCAGCGCCAGGTCCGTCATCGGTCCTGCCGCATAAATCGTCACTTCATGCGGATATTGCCGCACCATCCGCACCATAAAATGCGCCGCATCCTCATTCGCCGCCTTGATCGACGGCTTCCCCTCCGGCATCGGCGGAATTTCCGTCGGCCCGTGCACTTTGCCTCCCGGGGCGAAATTCCACGCGCCCTGGTACACAACCTTCCCGTGAATCGTCTCCCACTTGGCGATGTATTCCTTGCTGCTCACCAGTGGAAACGCCGCTCCCGGCACCACTGGAATGTCCCGGCGCCCGATGATTTCCATCAGACGCAAGGTATGCTGCACCTCTTCATCGCGCCAGGCATCGCCCGTCAACACGGTAATGCCCAGCACCTCCGTCTCCGGCGAATTCGCCAGCGCCAGAATCGCCTGCATATCCGTCCCGCCCGGCCCCGCCGCGTCTTGGTCAATAATCACTTTCCTCTTCGTCTGCGCACTCATGCTCAATGCGCAACTCAGAATCACGAGAACGAACGCAAAAAGCCTGGCTAATGATTTCATGAAGCCTTTCCTTTCGGGTTATGAAAACAGAAAAATCGGCACGCTGCCTAATACATGATCGTCTGCGTCAAATGATGCGGCCAGGTGGTCGTGTGATAGTGCGTCCAGAGCCGCGCATCCACCTGAGGAATAATGATCTGCATATTCGCCGACCGCAATTTATTGATCTCATCCGTCATCAGCGCCGTCGCATACAGGCAATGCGCACGAATCTCAATTTCCCACCGCGAATCGCGTGGAATCAACTGGTACGTGTTGATCGCATGCTCCAGCTCCTTCGAATAGGTGGTGATCCCCATCAGCCGTAGCGCCACCGGCACAATGTAATCCGCAAACGCGGTCATCTTCTGCGGATCGTCCAGCCGGAACTTGCCAGCCTTGTGCAGCGTGGCATACAGCATCCAGACACCCAACTGCGGCAGCTTGTAAAACTTGATCTCATGCCCGTCCAGCATGCTCACATCATTGAACCGAGGAAACTCCTTCACCAGCCGGTCGATCAATCCGTTCCCGTTGTCGTAGAGCCTCGGCGAGCACGCATGCACAAATTTGTGAAACTTCCCGTCGTATTTTTCCGCCAGCACCTTGCCCACTTCGTGGAGCACGGCCAGCTTTTCATCGAGCATCGGCATCTCGATGTTGCCCTCAAAAACCTTGTTCAGCTCGGCCCGCGTAATTTTTGCCAGGAATTTCCCGTCCAGAAACGACACGCCATTGTCCAGCGCCCGCTTGATGCACGCGAACTCCGCCTCGGAGTCCGACCAGTGCTGCCCGGCAAAATCCACCTGGAATTTCTCGTGCCTCGCAAAATCCGTGAACGCCGTATCAATCGAATCGGACACCATCACGAAATCAATGGCCACGTCCGGATCGCCCTGGCCCAGACCAAATGGCAGCGCATATTCCGGCATGGGCAGCTCTTCGTATGCCATCCATGACGCCACTTCCACGATCTTTTCGTAATTTGTGCGCACATCGCGGGAACTTTCGATGGCATAACGCAAGCTATCCAGTACCGGGCTTCCAATATCTTTCGGCCAGTGCATAGTCTCCGTCGAACGGGCGCGTCCGGGATTTTCCAGAACGGCCGGAAGAAAAGCAAACGGTGTGAACTGCGTAACGGCGGCAGATTGCCCGAGCAATCCGAGAAATTTTCGCCGCTTCAAAAACGCTGAACTGAACAACTCTTTCCTGCTGCCCGTCTTGCCATCAGAAATCAGAAAAAACCTCCTCGCTCCCCACTCCTTTACTTCCCCTGAATGCGACTCACAAACATCTGCAGAAACTTTTCCGCATTCACCTCGGTGCAAACCCTCGCGTTGGCCTCAACCTTGTCGATTCCTTCGATCACGTAGCGGTCGCCATCCGGAAAATGGTGCAGCACGTTCTGCTCATTGGCTCCGCGCCGGTTGGCCACCGTTTCCCCACGCGTGAATTCACCCCGCGTCTCCACGTCCACATGCATCGCGGGCGCCTTCACCAGTGTGCTGTCAATCGCCACGCCCACCGCCAGCGGGTCGTACATCGGCGTGCCGGATTCGCCAAACTTTTCACCGAGCCCGATCAGAAAGTCCGCCACCTTGTAAATAAAATCGCTCACCGGCCCCGGATTCTTCTTCAAAGCTTCAATGTGCCTCCGCGTCAGCAGCGTCTTGTCGCCGACGTCCAGTCCCACCATCGTCAGCGGCCAGCCCGCCTGAAACACAATCTGGGCCGCTTCCGGATCGTTGGCGATGTTCGCCTCCGCCGAAGCGTTCACGTTTCCGCCTGTAATCGAGCCGCCCATGATCACCACTTCCTTCACCAGTGGCACAATCGACGGATCTTTCTCAATCGCCAGCGCGATATTCGTCAGCGGCCCGATCGGCACCAGCGTGATCTCGTGCGGATTCGCATGCACCATCTCAATAATCAGGTCCGGCGCCCAGCGCGGATCCTTCTTGCACTTGCTCGGCGGCAACTCCACATTGGCGAGTCCATTTTTCCCGTGCCAGAATTCCGCGGTAACCAATTTCTGGAACAACGGATGCTGCGCCCCACCCGCCACCAGAATGTCGCAGCGGTTCGCCAGCGAAGCGATCCGCAGCGCGTTCTCCAATCCCTGTGCCGCCGTCACATTGCCCGGCACCACCGTCAGCGCTCGCACATCAAGCTCCGGGGAATTCAGCGCCAGCACAATCGCCATCGCATCATCCGTCCCCGGATCAGTATCAATAATCACCTTCCGCGGCCCAGCCACAGCCACCGAGGCAAACACGCCGAAAATCAAAACCGCAAAACCAACCCGCCTCAATCGAAACATCGCGCAATTCCCCCTGCCGCGTTTTCTCCTGGACCTTTGCTTCCTTTATTTCCTTTACTCCCTTATCTCTAAGTCTTCGCCACAATAATCAGCGCCAATCCAATTAAGAAGCACGCAAACATCGCGGCAATATAATTATTCGTTCCTTTCGGCGCGTCGCGGAATTCCTTCCAGATGAACACGCCCCAGAACGCCGCCACCATCGTCGCTCCCTGCCCCAACCCGTAGGAAATCGCAAATCCCGCCCGTCCCGCCGCAATAATGTTGAACGACATCCCGACTCCCCAGATAATCCCGCCCAGAATTCCCGTCAGGTGCGTTCCCAATCCGCCCTTGAAATAATCCCCAAACGAGACCGGCGCGCCCACGAACGGCTTCTTCATGATGAACGTGCCCAAAACAAAATTGCTCAGGAAAATGCCGATCGCAAACACAAACACCGCCGCGTAAGGACCAAGCTTTCCCGGCTGCGGCGCCGCAAAGTCCGGATACATCGCCGCCGCCACGAACCGGTAAAAGAATCCCATCGTGACGCCGCAAGCAAGTGAAAGCGCTAGCCCTTTCGTGCTGATCCCCGCCGCGCCTCCCGGCAATTTGCGATACGCCACCGCATCCAGAATGATCGCCAGCACCACCAGCAGCACTCCGCCGAACAACAAAATCGCGTTACCCGCCGGATGCTCCAGGTAATTCACAAACACGCCCAGCACCAGCGCCAGCCCGATGCCCACCGGAAACGCCACAGACATTCCCGCGATATCAATCGCTGCCACCAGCAGAATATTCGCCAGATTGAAGATCGCGCCGCCGATTAACGCCGAGTCAATGCTGGCATGCGAAGCCTGCGCCAAATCGGCCAGGAACGGCCGCCCGTCTGTGCCATTGCTCCCGAGCATCAACCCCAGCACAAGCGTCAGCAGCAACACACCAATCGTGTAATCCCAATAAAAAAGTTCAAAACGCCAGCCTTTCTTCGCCAGCTTCTGCGTATTCGCCCACGACCCCCAGCAGAACATCGTAATAACGCAGAACACCACCGCCCAAGCATAACTGTGCAAAACAAACATTTACGCTCCTTTGAACTTCTCCTTTTCCTGCCTGTGGCTACACTTACTCGCGTTGCCCGCGCGACCCCGGCACAAGCTCTACGCCTTCCCCCCGCGCCGATCCCACTCCGCCCTAAACTCCGCACCGGTCGGAAACGACTTCTGCGTCCCGACCTTCGTCGTCGAAATTGCCGCGTACAAGTTCGCGCGCGTCACCGCTTCCTTCTCCGGCAACCCCGCGCCCAGGAACACCGCAAAGCTCCCGATAAACGCATCGCCCGCTCCCGTCGTATCCGCCGGTGTCACCGCAAACGGCGGAATCAATTCACTTCCTTCCGGCGAGGCCAGCAGCGCCCCGCGGCTCCCCAAAGTAAGAATCACCTTCCGGAATCCCTGTTGCAGCAGCGCCGCGGCAGATTTCTTCGCTTCCTCAATCGAATGCACCGCGATTCCCGTAATCACCTCCGCTTCGGTCTCATTCGGAATGAAATAGTCCGCTCTGCCCAACTGCTTCGCATCCACAGGCTGCGCCGGCGCCGGATTCACGATGCACCGTATCTTGTTCTTCCGCGCGAAGTCGACCGTATACGCAATCGTCTCCATCGGAATCTCAAACTGCAGCACAATCGTATCCACGCTGCGCAGCGCTTCCGCCGCCGCGTCCACGTCCGCCGGCTTCAAAGTATCGTTCGCACCCTTCACTACGAGGATGCGGTTCTGTCCGTTCGGCTCCACGAAAATCGGCGCCACGCCGCTCGAGACCCCATCCACAATCCGCACATGCGTCGTATCAATCCCCAACGACGTAAAATTCTTCACCGTCGCTTCCCCGAACAAATCGTTCCCGAGCTTCGCCACCATCACCACGTCGGCCCCACACAGACGCGCTGCCACGGCCTGGTTTGCGCCTTTGCCGCCAAACCCCAAATCAAACTTTTGTCCGAAAATGGTTTCGCCCGGCCGGGGAAACCTGTCGCTGAACGTCGTCAAATCCACATTCGCGCTGCCCACCACCGCAATCCTGGGTACCTTGCTCATCCGCACTCCTCACAGTAAGTCGAACGCGGAAATATATCACGCCGCAACCTGCTCCATGAGATTTTCCATCCGGTGGTTTTTGCCCGTACGATGAAAGATAAGTCCCTCTCATCTGGAACTCTTCCGTGCTATCGTCACGAAATCCGCCGAATCAGGAGGCTCCCATGATCTTCGGCATGCACACCATCCTCTACAGCAAAAACGCCGACGCCGTCCGGACCTTCCTCCGCGATGTTCTGGAATTCCCCTCGGTAGATGCCGGCCATGGCTGGCTAATCTTCGCCGCACCGCCTTCTGAAATCGCCGTCCATCCGGTAGAAGGCCCCGGCTACGCGGAACTCTACTTGATGTGCAAAAACCTCGAATCCACCGTAAAGCTTCTCGAGAAAAAAGGCGTCGAATTCCCTTCCCCCATCTCCGACCAGCGCTGGGGACGCGTCACCCACATCCGCCTCCCCGATGGCCAAACCCTCGGCCTCTACGAACCCAATCATCCGATAGCGGTTCGGTTGAACTCGTCAGAATTTCCAGCCAACAAAAAGCGAAATGTAAGAAGCACGAAGGATAAGGTGGGAAAGGTTTCAAAGCCTCGTCCAAAATCGTGACTCCGCGCCTCGCGTTGACGCGACCTAGCCCCAATGTTAGTCTCGCAATCGCCTCAATCGCATGCGCGCCGTCGACCTGATCCGAAAAAAGCGGGATTCCGGGGAACACTCCCGAGACGAAATTGACTACCTCATTTCCGCCTACACCCACGACGAAATTCCCGATTATCAGATGGCCGCGTGGCTGATGGCTGCCTGGCTTCGCGGCCTTTCCCGCTCTGAACTCGCCGCGCTCACCGAAGCCATGTTGCATTCCGGCGAAGTCGTGGACCACTCCTATCTCCCCGCCAAAAAAGTGGACAAGCATTCGACCGGCGGCGTCGGCGATAAGACTTCTCTGATTCTCGCGCCCATCGTCGCCGCAGGCGGCCTTGCCGTCCCTATGATCAGCGGCCGCGGCCTTGGCCACACCGGCGGGACGCTCGACAAGCTCGAAGCCATCCCCGGCTTCAATACTTCCCTGACCCTCGCCGATTTCAAGCGCGTCCTCTGCGAATGCGGCATGGCGCTGATCGGCCAGACCGCCGAAATCGCCCCGGCTGACAAAAAAATCTACGCACTTCGCGATGCAACCGCCACCGTCGAAAATATCGGCCTGATCTGCGCCTCCATCATGAGCAAAAAGCTCGCCGAAGGCATCGACGCGCTCGTCCTCGACGTAAAAACCGGCTCAGGCGCCTTCATGCGCGAGGAAGAAGACTCCGTCGCCCTCGCCGAAGTCATGGTCGATACCGCCAAGCGCATGGGAAAAAAATGCGTCGCGCTCATCACCGACATGGGCCAGCCGCTCGGCCGCTTTGCCGGCCACTCCAACGAAGTCATCGAGTCCATCCAAATCCTCAAAGGCCAAGGCGCCGCCGACCTCCGCGACCTCAGCCTCGAACTTTCTGCCTGGATGTTTTTTCTAGGTGAGCGCACGAAAACCGTCGCCGAAGGCCGCGCCCTCGCAAAGGAGATGGTCGCCTCCGGCAAAGCCCTCGAAAAATTTCGCGACTGCATCCACCTTCAGGGCGGCAATCCCCGCGTAATCGACGACCCTTCCCTTCTGCCCGCCGCGCGCAGCCACGCCGAAGTAAAATCTCCCTCCTCCGGCTTCATCACCGACATCAACTGCCTCAACCTCGGTATCGCCCTCGCCACGGTGGGCGGCGGCCGCGAGAAAAAAGAACAAAACGTCGACCACGCCGTCGGGCTCGAATTCCACAAGCGTATCGGCGACCCAGTCAAGGCAGGTGAAGCTCTCGTGACCATCGCCTACAATGACGGTGCACAACTCAACCCCGCGCAAAAAATGATTGAAGCCAGCTACCAAATCAGTGATAAAAAGCCACCAGCGCGCCCTTTAATCCGCCGCATCATCGGCGGCGCTTGATTCGGATTCTTTCGCGCACCAGTTTCCAGGCAGTCGTTGTCAAAAGGAGTCCTCATGGGAAGATTTGCAGGCGTGCTGGGCATGATCGTCCTCCTCGGTCTGGCGTACCTCTTCTCCACCGCACGCAAGGAAATCAAGCTCAAGACGGTACTCTGGGGCCTCGGCCTGCAACTCGCCTTTGGCGTCTTCGTTCTCAAGTTCGCCGTCGGCCGCCTCATCTTTCAAGCCGCCGGCGACGCCGTCAATAAACTCCTCAGCTTTGCGTTCAGCGGCTCCGAATTCGTATTCGGCCCTCTGGGCGCAAGAGGCTCCTCGATCGGCTTCATCTTCGCGTTTCAAGTCCTGCCAACCATCATCTTCATCGCCGCCGTTTTCGCCTTTCTCTATCACATCGGCGTGATGCAGCTCTTCATCCGCGCCTTCGCCTGGGTCATGACGCGCGTCATGGGCGCCAGCGGCGCCGAATCTCTGGACATTGCAGCCAGCATCTTCATGGGGCAGACCGAAGCGCCGCTCACCATCCGCCCGTTCCTCAACAAGCTCACCAAATCCGAACTGATGTGCGTGATGACCTGCGGCATGGCCCACGTCTCCGGCGGCATCATGGCCGCCTATATCGCCTCCGGCGTCGAGGCCAAGCACCTGCTCACCGCCGTCATCATGACCGCTCCGGGCACACTGCTCATGGCCAAGATGCTCGTACCCGAAACCGAGCAACCCCTAACCGCCGGCCGCGTGCAAATGCCCGACATGGAAAAAGAAGCCAACTTCCTGGGCGCCATCTCGCGCGGCACTTCCGACGGCCTGCAACTCGCCATTAACGTTGGCGCCATGCTCATTTCCTTCATCGCCCTGCTCGCGCTCGCGGATTATCTCGTCGGCGGCGCGCACAACTGGCTCTTTGCCCACCACTTCCGGTGGTTCCCGGAAAGTCTCGAACAACTCTTCGGCTGGATTTTTTCCCCCATCGCCTGGCTGATCGGCATTCCGTGGAAAGATGCCTCAACCATCGGCTATCTCCTCGGCACGCGCATGTCCATCAACGAAGTGGTGGCCTTTGCAAAACTCGGCCAGCTGAAAGGCACGCTCGACCCGCGCTCCTTCACTATCGCCACTTTCGCGCTCTGCGGTTTCGCCAACTTCAGCTCCATCGGCATCCAAATCGGCGGCATCGGCGCGCTCGCACCCGAGCAGCGCGGCCAGCTCGCCAAATTCGGCATCCGCGCCATGCTCGCCGGCACCATGGCCAACCTCATGTCCGCCTGCATCGTCGGAATCCTCACATGAGCGCTGCCGCAAAAGATCCTTCCGCGGCGAAAGCAAACGCGGAGCTCGCCCGCGCTGAAGCTGCCGCGCAGTTCATCCGGAAAAAAACGAAGCTGCAGCCCAAAATCGCGCTCGTCCTCGGCTCCGGCCTCGGCGCTTTCGCCGACGAGTTCGCCGCCGCCACCCGCATCCCTTACGCAAAAATCCCGCACTTCCCTCGCTCCACCGCCATAGGCCACGCCGGGCAGCTCGTCATCGGCAAGGTGGACGGCATCGAAGTCGCCGGCATGCAAGGCCGCGTCCACCTCTACGAAGGTTATTCGCCGCAGGATGTCGCCTTCCCAATCCGCGTTTTCTCGCGCCTCGGTGCGAAAGCTGTCATCCTCACCAACGCCGCCGGCGGCATCAAAAAAGAATTCACCCAGGGTCGCCTCGTCGTGATCAGCGACCACATCAATCTGCAAGGCGCCAATCCTCTCTCTGGACCCAACGCGGATGAATTCGGCCCCCGCTTTCCCGACATGACCAACGCCTACGACAAAAAGTTCCGCGAGCTTACCCTCGCCGCCGGCCGCCGCCTCAACATCGATCTCGGTGAAGGCGTCTACGCCGCTCTCGCCGGCCCCAGTTACGAAACCCCCGCCGAAATCCGCTACCTCCGCTCCATCGGAGCCGATCTCGTCGGCATGTCCACCGTTCCCGAAGTCATCGCCGCGCGCCACGCCGGCCTCCGCGCCCTCGGCATTTCCTGCGTCACCAACGCCGCCGCCGGCGTTCTCGAACGGCCGCTCGACCAGAACGAAGTCCTCGAAACCGCCGAGCGCGTCAAATCCCAGTTCATCGGCCTGCTCCGCGCGGTTATCCCGCGGATTGCTTCTTCACTCTGAACTCTTGAACTCTTAGACTCATGAACTCTCTGGAGGCTGACATGTCCGAATACGACGCTCTCATCGCTGCGGCAACCAAAGTCCGCGAAAACGCTCACGCCAAATTTTCCAACTTCAAAGTCGGCGCGGCCCTCCACACGCCTTCGGGCAAAGTTTTCACCGGCTGCAACATCGAAAATGCCACCTACGGCCTGACTCTCTGCGCCGAACGCGTCGCCATCTTCAAAGCCATCAGCGAAGGCGAGCGCCGCTTCGATTCCATCGCCGTCGTCACCGACACCGACACGCTCACCTCTCCCTGCGGTGCCTGCCGCCAGATCATCTGGGAATTCTGCGGCGACATTCCAGTAGCCCTCGCCAACCTCCACGGCAAAGTCGAAGTCCTCCGCATGAGCCAGCTCTTTCCGAAACCCTTCGACTCCTCTAATCTGTAACCACCCTCACTAAAGGACCTGTTCATGAAACTCACGCGCGCTTTTTGTAGCCAATTCGTTCTTCTCAGCGGCTTCCTGCTGTTGTCGTCCGCTGCCATCGCGCAGGACGCCACGAAGCAATCCGTCTCCGTCGACCTCCTCGTTAAAGGCGCAACCATCGTCACGATGGACTCCAACCGCCGCGTCCTAGAAAACGGCTTCCTCGCTGTTCGCGGCGACGAAATCATCTCGATCGGCCCCGACCTCGCGTCTGCATATCCGAAAGGCCTCACCGCCAAACAAACCATCGACGCCACCGGCAAGCTCATCATCCCCGGCCTCATCAACGGCCACACCCACATCCCTATGGTCCTCATGCGCGGCCTCAAAGACGACGTCACCCTCGATGACTGGCTCCGCAAGTTCATCTTCCCCGCCGAAGCGCGCAACGTCACCGAAGACTACGTCCGCTGGGGCTCCCGCCTGGCGCTCGCCGAAATGATCCGCAGCGGCACCACCACCTTCGCCGACATGTACTATTTCGAAGACGCCGAAGCCGAAGAAACCAAAGCCGCCGGCCTGCGCGGAGTGCTCGGCGAAACCTGGATCGATTTCCCCGTCCCCGACAATAAGAACGAAGCCGAAATGGCCGCTTACACCGAGAAGTTCTTGAAAAAATGGCAAGGCGACCCGCTCATCCACGCGGCCGTCGCTCCTCATTCCATCTACACCTGCTCTGAAAAAACCCTGCGCGACGCCGCCGCACTGGCCCGCAAATATCACGCGCCCATCCTTATCCACGTAGCCGAAATGCGCAAAGAGTTCACCGACAGCATCGAGAAAAACGGCGCCACCCCCGTGCAATATCTCGAGCGCATCGAATTCCTCGGCCCCGACGTTCTGGCCGCCCATTGCATCTGGGTCGATTACACCGACATGAAAATCCTCGCCGAGCGCCAGGTCGGCTGCGTCCACAATCCCTCCAGCAACATGATGCTCGCCAGTGGCGTCGCGCCCGTTGTGGACCAGCGTGCCGCAGGCATGCGTGTCGGACTCGGTACCGACGGCCCTGCCGGGAGCAACAACGACCTCGACATGATGGAAGAGATGGACCTCGCGGCGAAGTTGCAAAAAACCTACCGCGTCGATCCCCGCGCGCTAGGCGCGAAAGGTACAATGGAAATGGCCACCATCGAAGGCGCCCGTGCCCTGCACATGGAAAGGGAAATTGGCTCGCTCGAAACCGGCAAAAAGGCCGACTTCGTCATTCTCGGCCTCGACGTCCCCAACGCCGTCCCCATGTACGACGTCTACTCCCAGATCGTCTACGCCCTCAAAGCCAGCGAAGTCCAAACCGTCGTCGTCGCCGGGAAAACTCTGCTGAAAGACGGCAAGCTTGTCACCGTGGACGAGCCCGCCGCCATCGCCAAAGCGAAAGAATACGGCCAAAAAGTAGCCAACTCTCTCAAATAGACGAGACGTAACGCAAAAGGGACCTTCGCTTTTTCCTTCGTTCCATTTTGAAAAATTTCTGGCACTCCAGTGCCGTCTCTTTGTAACCAATCTGTCGCGAAGATACGGTCTATCCAAATCTTGCACAGTTTCCCCCAAACATCCGCTTGACACTCCCGCAATTGAGAAGTAATTTCGTTTCAATATTTTCCCCGTACTCAAAGCGTCGTTCGAGCCGCCGGGGACTTCAAGAGGACTCGCAGGCGGTCTTCATTTTTCTTTGCCGCGATTCCAGGGTGCTTCAGTCCCGGTGTAAAAGTTAAGAGAGTCGAACTCTTAATTTCTGCCGCTCTTTTGCAATGAGTCCAGGGTTCCTAAAAAGGGGTATGCATGATGAGCAAGAGAATTCTCTTTGTCCTGATGATTTGCATGACTGCACTGTGTTTCTCCCCGCTCGCGTTCGGTCAGGCGATCGGCAGTTTCTCCGGCACGATCACGGATAAGTCCGGTTCCTACATCACCGGCGCTGCCGTGACCGTGACCTCTCAGGGCACCGGTGCCGCTCGCGACACCAAGACGGATGACACCGGGCACTACATTGTGAATTACCTGCCCGTTGGTGTGTATACCATCCACGTGCAGTTCCAGGGGTTTCAATCCGCTGAGGCCAAAGACCTCAAGCTGCAGATCGACGAATCGCGCGAACTCAATTTCAGCCTTAACCCCGCTTCTGTCTCCTCGACCGTGGAGGTTACCGCCGACGCCGTCGCCGTAACCACCACCGATCCGACTCTCGGCCAAGTTATCAATTCGCAGCAAGTCGCCCAGCTCCCCCTGAACGGCCGCGACTTCGTCCAACTCGCCACGCTCACTCCCGGTACTGTTCAAGAAACCAATCCCACCAGCTTTTTCAACGCCGGCCCCAGCAGCGAAGTTTCCGCCCGCGGCTCCTTCTCTCT